>WNGI01003930.1_pt1 | contig 22622 bp, 24 predicted proteins | sample 5400621 | NCBI WGS metagenome assembly WNGI01 (sample SAMN13153374, study PRJNA577476) | soil metagenome | isolation source: 20 cm soil or saprolite under Garry oak tree replicate 1 | place: USA:California | collected 2016-06-15
TTGCAGCGTCGTCGAGCTTGGCCGCTTGCGCGCTGGGCAGAACCTGCCCCTTCGTCATGTCGCGCGAGATGATGAGGCGTGAATCGATCTTGTAACCCGTCGGCGTCTTGGTGACTGCGCCTTCGAGATACTGGGGCGCGCGAACGAGCGTCGCCAATGCCTTGGCATCACCTGGCGCCAGCGCTTCGGTAGTCGGATAGCCGGAAGACGTCAGGCTGTTATTTATGTCCGCTTTCGGAACCACCACCAGATCCCGAACGTTGGTCTGCTTCTGGAGTTGATTTCGAATGGCCTCGGCCGCCTGCACACCAAGCTCCTTGTCCGAGCTCTGGAGCGTGGGAATCATGACGCGATCGCCCGTTTTTGTGCTCTGCGCCAACAGCGGCGCGGATACCATGGTGGCGAGCGCGGTCAGGACAAGGCCAGAATGACGTAGTCTTACCTTCAATGGTATAACCTCCAAATCGGTAAACATCTTACCCCACCTCCCAATCCGTGGGTCCCTTGAGCGCTTATGGGCGAGGAGGGACTCGAACCCCCGACATCCTGCGTGTAAGGCAGGCACTCTAACCAACTGAGTTACTCGCCCGGTGCAGAAACCGAGCCCATCTCCTCACCGAAGAATGGCCAGGGGCACGAGCACGCAATAGCCTATAACAAGGAGGATCGGAGCAAGCGTCTCCCCTCCTCTCGCCAGATCGGCGAAGCCAGCGAGCAACACAATTGTTGCGATCGTCCAATACAGCCACGAGCGACGCGCACCACCCTCGCGCCCCGTTCGCGGTCCACTCGCGATATCGATTTTGGCCATAAGCGAGGTAGTGTAGGGCTCGCGGAAATGCCTGTCAACCCAACGGCTGAGGACAGCGGACTGAGGACTGTGCGGATTGAGGCGTGCGGACCCACAGACCAGTCCGGACTTCGGACTAATTGAGGAGTAGGGACGTATTGAGGACTACGGACCAATTGAGGATCTCGGACGTATTGAGGACTACGGACCAATTGAGGATCTCGGACGAATTGAGGATCAAGAGCTAATCGGGGATGCGAAATCAATCACGAACTGCGCGTGAGCCCGTTCGCCGCCTCGTCAGAAACCGATGTTAGTCCTCATACCGCAGTAGGTCCGGACTCCTCACTTAGTCCGCACTCCGAACTGATTAGTTGGTCCGCACCCCTCAATCCGCCACCATGCCTCGTTGGCGATGTACCATTTGACGGTCTTAAGCAATCCAGTCTCAAATGATTCGGACGGGCCGTAGCCGGTTTCCAGCGTCGCCTTCATCGCGTCGATCGCGTAGCGGCGATCGTGGCCGGGGCGATCCTTCACGAACTTGATGAGCTCGCCAGTGTCGCCGCCAAGCGCCGCCGGGCACTTCGGAAAGCGCTCGCGAATTTTTTCGTCCGCGCCAAGAATCTTGTTGAGGTGCGCGCAGATCGATTTCACGACATCCAGATTCTGGCGCTCGGCGTTGCCGCCGAGGTTGTAGGTCTCGCCGACCCTTCCCTTCTCCAATACGCGCTCGATGCCGCGGCAATGATCCCGTACGTAGAGCCAGTCGCGGATCTGCAGCCCATCACCGTAAACGGGAATCGGCTTGCCATCGAGCGCATTCACGATCGCCAGCGGAATCAGCTTTTCCGGAAAGTGGTAAGGGCCGTAGTTGTTGGAGCAGTTGGTGGTGGTAACTGGCAGGCCATAGGTGTGATGGTAGGCGCGGACCAGATGGTCCGATCCCGCCTTGCTCGCCGCGTAGGGGGAATTCGGCGCATACGCGGTCTCTTCAGTGAACGGAGCCCCGGTTGGATTGAGATTCCCGTAAACCTCGTCAGTCGAGATCTGATGAAATCGGCGGGCTCCGCCCGACCAATCCTCAGTCCAAACCGCGCGGGCGGCTTTCAGCAGCTCGTGGGTTCCCCTGACATTGGTATCGATGAACGGATCCGGGCCGTGGATCGATCGATCGACGTGCGACTCGGCGGCGAAGTGCACGATTGTGTCGATGCCTTCGCGTTTGATGATGTCGCGCACCGCGTCGCCATCGCGGATATCGCCCTTCACAAACCCGAATTGCTTGTGATGCGCCACCGGCTCGAGGCTGGCCAGGTTGCCCGCATACGTCAATGCGTCCAGCCCGATGATCTTGTCGCCGGGATGATGCTCCGCCCAGAACTGGACAAAGTTGCTGCCGATGAACCCCGCGGCACCCGTCACGAGCACTCTACGCATCTTCGCTATATCCCTCAGTCATTGATTCGTTGTGAAGCGCCAATCCCTTTGGTCCTGTCCACGCACAGCTCGGTGATGATCAGCGCAATCCGATCCACCTTTGCGACTTTCGCGGTGACGGCAGCTGCCAGCGCTGCCTGCGGCATTCCGTAAATGATCGAGCTGTCGCGGTCCTGAACGATCGCAGTGCCACCACCTTCACTGATTCGCTTCAGTCCTTCCGCCCCATCCCTGCCCATTCCCGTGAGCACGACTCCGACGGCGGCACCGCCGAAAGTGTCGGCAACGGAAAAGAAGAGCGGATCTGCGGCTGGCCTCACGCCCCACATCGGTGCCGTGCTGTTGTCGAGTCGGATCGACGCATTGCCGGCTTCGCCGTTCAGTGTCATGTGGTATCCACCGGGCGCGACATAGACGCGATTCTCGCGCAGCAACTTCCCCTCGATCGCCTCCCCCACCCAAAGCGGGCTCATCGAGTCCAGGCGCTGGGCGAGCAGCCTGGTGAATTCCCGTGGCATGTGCTGGACGATTACAACCGCTGCGCCGAGGTCTTCTGGCAGCCGCGGAATTATCTCCGCCAGCGCGCGCGGCCCACCCGTGGAAGAGGCGATCGCCACCACTTTCGTTGCGGCGTCCGGCGATTTCGTGGGAGCCGCGACGGAATGCGCTGTTACCGCTGGCGTGGGCGCGCGAATTCCCTTCATGTTGACGGCGCGCGCCGCCTCGAGCGCCGACATCAGCTGCTCCCGCACCGACGCCAGATCGATGCTTACAGGTCCAGATGGCTTTCGCACGAACTCCAGCGCGCCGCGCTCGAGCGCCCGCAGGGTCATCTCGTTCCCGAGCTCGGAACCGGCGGCGCTCAGCATCACCACCGGACGGGGCATCTCCGCCATGATCTGCTCGAGCGCCTGCAAGCCGTTTAGCCGAGGCATCTCGATGTCGAGAGTCACGATGTCCGGCTTGAGAACGCGGATCCGCTGCAGCGCTTCAACGCCATCGCCGGCGGTGCCGATCACATGGAATATCCCGCTCGACTCCACCAGCTCGGCGATGAGCTTCCGCATGAAAGCGCTGTCGTCGACGACCAGCACGGTCGTGCGGCTGTCGTGCCTCTCGTTCGCGGCCGTCATGATCAAGCTAGATCTTGCGGAAGATCCGCTCGCGCGAGTTGACCGGCGCGAAAAGATTTCGCGCCTCGCCGAGAAGGGTTTCGACCTTTCCCAGCACCAGAAATCCCCCTGGCGCCAGCGCCCGATGCATCTCGAGGAACAGCGAGTCCTGCGCCTCGCGCTCGAAGTAGATGATGACGTTGCGGCAGAGCAGCAGGTGAACGTCTTCTACCGGAAGCCGGCTGCCGAGCAAGTCGCTCGACTCGAATCTCACCAGGCGGCGCACCTCGGGAACCATCGCGTGCAGTCCGGCGACCTGCGGGAAGTATCGTTCGCGCAAGCCGGCCGGGGTTTCAGTGAGGGATGATTCCGCGTAGAGCGCGCGCTCCGCCTCGGCGAGGCACTCTGCATCGATATCGGTCCCGATTATCGAGACGGCCTCCAGGCGAGACTCCGTTCTGGTTTCCAGCGCGTGTTTGTGCATCAGGATGCCGACGGAATACGGCTCCTCCCCGGACGCGCATCCCGCACTCCAGACGCGCAGCTCCTCATCGCCGCGCTCCCACAGAGATGGAATTACCTTCTTCTCGATCACCGAGTACGACTCCCAGTTCCGGAAAAACTTCGTCACGTTCACCGTCAGCGAGCGCATCAGGCGGTCGTACTCGCGTGGGTCGGTGTCGAGGATGCCCGCGTACTCGTGTGTGTTGGCGGTCCCTTTTGCGCGCATGCGAACGGCGATGCGTCGACGCAGACACTTGTCCTTGTAGCTCGCGCACCGGAATCCGCGATCGCGGGTGATCTTCTCGGTGAGCATGCGGAACCCGGCGTCGTCGCCCAGAATCACGTCAGGTCTAGCTCAGGAACGACGAGATGGCTCGCCACTCGCTCGATCGGCGTGCGCTACGCCCTCGAGCGCGGCCGACAGGTTGCGGCGCAACTGCGGCAACTCGGGCGCCATCGCCAGGCCTTTCTCGGCGGCGTCGCGCGCGTTCGCGAAATCCTCGCGCTTGAGATAAGCCGCGGCCAGGTTGTTCAGCACGACCGGCGATTCCGGATGCGCCTCCGCCGCCGCGGAAAGCAGGAGCATCTCACGATCGGGGTCGTCCGTGAGCGCTGCTACCTGCGCCGCGTAATGGAACCAGACTGCCGGCGGTGCTGTCGACGTCCACAGGCTCCGCGCTTCGCTGAGGCGAACCTTGGCGGTTTGATAATCCGACAGACGCAGCGCGATGATCGCGCCTTCGAGCTGAATCAGCGGATCGATGCTGCCGCCAGAAGTCAGGGCGCGCTCGATCACCAGCCTCGCCCTCTCGAGCTGGCCAAGTTGCTCGTAAGCGAGGGCAAGGTTGTGCAGCAGCGTCGTCTTGTTCGGAGCGTTCGGCGCTGCGGTCATGAATGCGTTCACCGCGGCCGACCATTCCTTCTGTCGTAGGGCGATGAGCCCGACATGAAACGAAGCGACCGGATCGGCCGCCTCTTCGACCAGCGCCCGGAACTCCCGCAGCGCCTCGTCGTGCATGCCGGCCCGGTAGAGAGCGCTAGCCAGCTCCCGTCTCTCCAACGGGCTCGCATTCCGCGGCAGCGTCGGCGTAGTGCGCTTGCGTCCAACCGGAAGCAGGAAGTTCGTGTTGAAGAGGCCGTACAGCGCCTTGCCGACCTCGAATTCGCCGAGTCCCGAGTCGCGAATCAAGCCGTTGATGTCGCGGTGCCCGTCAATGAGGGGAAGGAGCGCTTCCTGCTCCGGCGACAGCGGATCGCGATTCATCATCAGGCGCGGGCGATCGAGGCTGAATACCACGTCGAAGCTGGGAATCTTTTTTTCGATGAGCGACCACTCGTCGACGCGCCGCGCGCCTTCGAGCAGCAGCGACTGTGGGTCGACCGAGACGCGCTCCGCTCCATCCTCCGGCTCGACGCCCTGCTCGAAGTTGAACGTGCCGCTCGTCCACGTGAACAGGGTGTAGACGGAGTTCTCCGTGTCGAGCGGCCTGTTCACGATCGCGGCGTGGCAGATTCGGCCGTTGTCGAAGTAGATCGAGCCGAAGCTGTCGTGAAACGACAGGCCAAGGCAGCCCGTCTTCTTGCCCATCGAGAGCAGCTGAAGGACGTCGGGGAGGCTGGCTTCCTTGAGGCTACCCTTGATAGCCATTTAGCGCATCTCCTCGATCATCCTGTCGGCGACATTGGGCCACTCGACGATCACGCCTGATCCGGCGACGATTGGCGTTTTCTTCTTCTCCACGGCCTTGGGCGTCGCTCGTGGATCGAGCGATTCGACGCGCTGAGCGATCTCCTTGCTGACGTCAGCAAGAAATTCGGCGAACTCGCCGCCCTCTTCTTCCCCTTCCTGCTCTTTCTCTTTGGCCACGCTCAACCTTTCGTCGCCGGCGCACTGAGCCGCGATAACACGAGTGTGGAGATGGTACGCAGCGTCTCGAACACGCCCTTGCCGCTGATCGCCGCCGCCGGGTAATGCGGGACACCGCGGAAATTGAGCGTCTCGTCCAGATCGTCGATCGCGCTTATCTCGCCAGTCGGGAGATCGCGCTTGTTGTACTGCATCACCAACGGGATCGTGCGCGGATCGAGCCCTTCGTCGGCGAGATTCGCGTGCAGGTCCTGCAAGCTTTCGATGTTCTCGGCGAGCTGCCGCGACTGGCTGTCGGCGACGAACACGACGCCGTCCACGCCCTGCAGCACCAGCTTGCGCGTCGCGGCGTAGTAGACCTGACCCGGAACGGTGTAGAGCTGAAAGCGGGTCGCGAATCCGGAGATCGTTCCCAGATCGAGCGGCAGGAAGTCGAAGAACAGTGTCCGATCGGTCTCAGTCGCCAGCGAGACCATCTTGCCCTTTCGCTCCTCGGGCAGCTGGGAATAGACGTGATGCAGATTCGTCGTCTTCCCCGATCTTCCCGGGCCATAGTAGACGATCTTGCACGTGATTTCGCGCGTGCCGTAGTTGACGACGGACATTCTACTTCTTTCCTATGGGGCCAAAGAGGGCGTCGAGGCTGCGATTCAGCTCTCCTTCGAAATCGCGGGGCGGGCCAATCTTCGCCGCCGCCGGCTGCTCCGGACGCAGCTTCTCCAAAGCCTTCTGGAATTCGGCGAAATAGATCTCGACGACGCCGAGTGAGCTCTCACGGTCGAAGACGCCGACGAAGAGGAATTCCTGGGCACCGGCGGACGCGCGCGCCATGAATACCTGGCGCTCTGCCCCCGCGTGGTGCAGCTCCTGGAATGGCTTGCCATCGAGCTGCCGTCCCAGCTCGCGCGCCGAAGCATTGATGGCCGACGTCAGGGCGCAGATCGACATCACATCGGCGGCATTAGAGAACCCGAACTGGCCAACGGCGCGGCCGGATGGATACAGGAGCACGCCGGAAATCAGGCGCGCGTCTTCCATCAGCCGTCTGAGCGGACCGGCGACCCAGGCTTCGGCTACTGTGGGATCCTTCATTATTCTCCCCTCGCTGCCGTCATCATGTCGAGCCTGACCCGGCCGAGATTGGCGTCTGGAGTGACGATTGCGACGAGCACGACGTCGCGCGCTCCGACGACGCAGATGTGACCCTTCTCCGCCTCGAGTCGCATGAACGCGGGATTGCCAAGACGCGCCGCCTGCGACGCGCGGGTCACCTTCGAGTAAAGATAGGCGGCCAACGCGGCAGTGTGCTTGCGAGGGTCGCCCGCTCCGTCTATGGCACCCATCATCGCGCTCGTCTCCACAATGAGGCCGTCGTTGGCGCCGACGACCATCGCCGCCACCACTCCCGGAACGTGCGACAACCTTGCGACTACCTGCCCGACAGCCTTCATCTGCGCTCCCGCATCCAGGTGATGGCGAGCGCGACCGAGCGGGCGAGCACCCGACGCACGAGTCCCAACGGCACCGTAGAAGACGATGCGAGCAGTACTACCGAATCCTCCGCCGCTGGTGCGAGCGCGATGGTTGCAGCATCTGTCTCGACGACGACCGCCGTCCAATCGCCGATCGACAGCAGTCGCATCGATCTCGACACTTCCCTGCTGACGCCGCTGAGCGCCGCGCCGATCTCGCCGGAGATGTCGCGACCACTCTGGTCGATGTAGCTCCCTGCCAGGGGATTCCCCGAAGTGTCGAGCAGCAACGCCGTCTGCTCGGCCTCGCCGATCGCCGTGGCGAACAACGTGCGCGCGGCCTCAGACATTGGCGGCTTCATGTTCCTGCGGGGCGATATCGATCAGCCCGGTGCTCAACATTCCGTAGATGATCTTCGCGACCTCGAATTCGGGTAACACGAGTCTCTTGGCGATCTCGTGCAGATTCCTTTCGCCGTCGATGATCGACAACACTTCCCACTCGCGGGGCAGCAGGTCGATGAAAGACTCCGGTCCGTCGTCGAGCGGGGCGAGCCGCGGAATGACGCGCGCATCCGGAATCTTGTCGGCCATGCGGGACCACTCGTCGATACGGCGCGCCCCCTCCATCAGCAGCGACTCGGTGCTGACGCGCACCGCAATGTCCTTTCGGATCGGACGCGGTGGCTCCTCTGTGAACGAGAAGAATCCCTCTGACCACGACATGAGGTCGAACACCACCGTCTCGATCTGCTGACGCATGAACCGGTCGATGTCGCGCGGGGTGACGATTCCGTGGGCGACGAGTATCTCTCCCACACGACGCTTGTCTCCCGCGCGCTGCATCGCCGTGGCGCGCGCCAGGTCGGCCGCCGTCGCCTTGCCCGACCGCTCGAGAATGGTACCAAGCAGATGTGGGTTGCTTTTCATTGTCGCGGCAACGATGGTCCCCGCGTCGAAGTAGACGCTCCCCTCGTTGTTCCTTTCCTGGGAGTGCACGCGCAGGGTCCCCGTCTTCCGGCTCAGGTCTAGAAGCTGGAAGACGTCATGGATGCCGAGCTCGCGCAGTGGGCCTTCGATCGCCATCAGATGCGTCCTCTCAGAAGGAGCCGGCGATAGCGCAACGCTTCGGAATGATTTGGATCGAAGCGCAGCACGCGCTCGAATGCCTTGAGCGAATCGCTTTCGCGGGCGAGGTCGATCAGGATCTCGCCAAGGCAGATTAAAGCCGCGAAGTGGTATACGTCGCGTCGAATGAGGGCGACGATCCGGGGCAGCGCACTTCGCGAACGTCCGGTGCGACGATAAGGGCCGACGAGCTCCACTACTGCGACGTCGTGATTCGGTGCCGTGACAAGAACCGATTCCAGCTCTCTGATCGCCGCAGTGTCGTCGCCGGCCTTGGCGAGAAGCCGACCCAGCGAGATCCTCGCTTCGGTCTGTCGCTCGTCGATGGAAAGGCTGGCTCGATACGCCGCAGCTGCTTCCGGCGCGTCGCCGAGGTCGGCGTAAAGATCACCGACCCGCTTGAGGACGTTGGCGTTGCGAGCCTCACTCTTCTGCAGCGTGATCAGAAGCTCGCGCGCTCCAGGCTTATCCATGGAGGCGACGCGCGCCTCCGCCGCCAGCAAGAGGAGATTGATGTCCGTGCTGCCCGCATTGACCAGCGCTTCAGCGTGCGGGCGGGCTTCGTCGGGGCGACCGAGCGCAAGAAGGGACCGCGCGATTCCCTGACGCGCGTAGGGATTGGTGACTTCCATCTCTAGTGCGCGGCGATAGCGCTCCAGCGCCTCGCCGTGGAGTCCCTGGGCGGCGTATCCATCGCCGGCGAGGACGAGGCCGAGAACCTTGTCGCCGCCGCGAGCGAGAACCCGCGCGATCTCACCCTGAGCGCGATCGTAGAGACCCTTCGTGATGAGATCGCGCGCCAGGGTGTAGCCGGTGAGAGCGCTTTGACCTGTTGGAGTGAGCCGGGCGGGCTTTTCTGCGAACAGTTCTTCGATGATCGCTGGATCGAAGTGAAAATCCTCGACGTGCTCGACGCTCTCGTCTTTCTCCGTGATCGGCGGAGCAACCGTCAACCGGATCTCCTCGTGCGGCAGCTCGATCGCCAGCTCGAGCTTCTGCGGCGTGTACATCGGATCCAGCGCCAGCGCGCGCTTGGTTTCTCTGAGTGCCGAGGCGAAGTCGCCGAGGTTGGAGAGCGTGAAGCTCATGTTGTAGTGCGCTTCGGCGAAATCCGGATTTGCCTGAATCGCGCGCGCAAAGGCGTTGCGCGCGTCGGAGTACTTCTCGAGCTCGACGAGAATCAACCCGATGCCGTTCCACGCCACCGGATGCTCTGGCGCCGAGCTGAGTACCTGTCTGTACGCTTCGAGCGCCAGCTCAGTGTGCTTTCTGCGAAACAGTCCGAGAGCCAGGTTGAGCCGCGCCTCGACCGGTGGATTGGGAGCGACGAGCGCGCGTCTGAAAGAGTTTATCGCGCCTTTGGTGTCGTTCTTGTGCCAGAGCAGCACACCAAGATTGTTGTGCGCGAATGGATACCCCGAGTCGATCTCCAGCGCGCGCGTGTAGCTCTCCTCCGCCTCGGCGTGCCTTCCTTCCAGCTGCAACGCGACACCGCGACCGTTCCAGGTTTTCGCCGTCGGAGAAAATTCGCGCGCGAAGCGATCCGCGGTGGCGATCGCGGCGCCGGTGTCGCGCTGCAACAGATACAGCTCCAGCATCGCCATCAGCACTTCGGCGTTCGCCTCGCCGCCCTCGATCGCCTTCTCGTATTCGCGCAGCGCCTCCTGGAAGTAACCCTTCTGCCGTAGCGCCCGGCCAAGTGTGATGTGAGCGCTGGCCGACGTGCGTTGTTGGCGACTCGGTGTGACGTCGTGCCTGTAGGTCTCGAGCGAGAGGTTCGCCTGCGCGCGCACCAGGGTCGGGTTGAGCATCACCGCGCGTCGATTCGCCTCCGCCGCTTCCTCGCTGCGACCAAGGTCTCCGAGGATGAATCCGATCAGGTAGAGCGCGTCCGGGTTCTCAGGATTGAGCTCGATGGACCGCCTGACGGACCGCATCGCGTCTTCGTGGAGGCCGCGGTTGTAGAGGGTCTCGGCGAGCAGGAAATGCAGGACGGAGCTCTCCGGATCCTTGTCGATGGCGCGCTGGAAGAGTGAGTGCGCGCGCTCGAGTCGTCCGGCCGTTTTCTCGGCGATTCCGGCCTGGACGAGCGCTTCAAGATCGTCGGGATTGGTGCGCAGGCGCTCCTCGAGCTCCTGGAGGCGGCGCTCCAGAATCCCGCTCTCACCGTAAGCGATCTCGAGATTTCGGCGCGCTACTCCCATACGCTCGTCGAGCGCCAAGGCGCGCGAGAAAGCGAGAATCGCCTCCTCCGTCAGCCCTTTTCGGAAGTAGAAGACTCCGAGGTTGTTGTACGCGCCCGCGTCCGAAGGATCGATTCGGCGAGCGAACGACCGAAGGATGTCGATCTCACCGCCGTGAGCGGCTGCCGATGGGCGGGCAGTTGCCGCTGCGCTCATTGTCTTACTCTACGCGCACCGCGCGGAAGATTGCGTCGAAGGCCTTCGGGTCCGGGACGAGCAAGAAGAAGCCATGCAGACTCTCGGTTGGCTCCTCTAGGAAAAACTCGGTCTCAACGCATAGGATCGGCGATTCCGCGCGCGGCGCGTGATCTCCAAGCGTGCTCAATGCAATGCCGGATTCACCGGTTGTTAGTCGCGGTGGCGAGAGCATCAGTCGCATGTCGAGGAATTCGCTGAGCGCGGTGAGGTAAGCGCCGGCGAGAATGTTTCCCGCCTCGTTCAGCGCCGATTGTTCGAGCTGGCCAAGATTCGGTGACGTGCCGCGCTTGCGGCGTAGCATCCGCTCGGCGAGACGCAGTCCGGCTGGAATTGCGAGCAGGAAAACCGTCTGGCCGCCGATGTCACCGCTCATCGCCATTTGCACGGCGACGATCTCGACGCGCGGCGCGATCTCCGGCACGAAATCGCCGGGCGGCACGATGTTCACCATCGGCACGCTGATCATGATGCGGGTGCCGGTGAGGGTCGATAACGCCGTCGCGGCATGGCCGGCGCCGATGTTCGCCACTTCGCGCAGCGCGTCCAGCCGCGCTGTGCTCAGAAGCGTGCTGCTCTCACCACCCGGTGTATTGCGAGGATTGGTCATTTCAGAGGAGACTGGAGGCGTCAACGATGAGCGCGGGCGATCCATCGCCAAGAATGGTCGCGCCGCTGAATAGAGTTCTGCTGCCGTTCACCCCGTCGAATTGTTTGACGACGATTTCCTGCTGCCCGACGAATTCATCTACGATGAGCGCTGCCCTGCGCTCGGCAAGCTCGACGAGAACGACCTGTCCGCTCGTCATGCTTTGCGCCGGCGGGAGACCCACCCGCTCCCGTAGCCAGATCGCCGGGAACAGATCGTCGCGAATTGCGACGACCGTTCTGCCCTTGGACTCGAGAAGCATCGGCTGCGACAGGCTGAACGTCTCGAGAACGTGCGTCAGCGGAATCGCGTAAGTCTCCTTTTCAACCTTCGCCAGGAGAGCGCGCGAGATGGCGAGCGTAAGTGGAAGGCGCATGCTGACGCTGGTGCCAAGGCCGGCGTCGGTGTGCACTTCGAGTGACCCGCCCAGGCCACGCACTCGATTGGCGACGATGTCGAAGCCGACACCACGCCCCGAGATCTCGGTCACTTTCTCCGCCGTCGAGAAACCGGGGCGCGAAATGATCGCCACGAGCTCCTGCTCCGAGAGCTTTGTGGTTTCCTTGTCGACGAGACCGAGTTTTTTCGCCCGCGGCAACACGCGCGTCTGGTCGATTCCACGCCCGTCGTCGGTTACGCGAATCAACACCGTGGCGCGATCTCGCTCTGCCGTCAGGATCAGTGTCGCAACGCGTGGCTTGCCGGCCTTCTCACGCTCCGCGGGTGACTCGATACCGTGATCGAGCGAATTACGCAGAAGGTGCAACACCGGCTCGCCCATCTCGTCGAGCATCGAGCGATCCAGCTCGATCTCGCGGCCTTCGATCCTGAAATCGACTTCCTTCCCCAACGCTCGCGCGGTGTCGCGAACGACTCGGGGGAACCGCTCGAATACCTGCCAGACGGGAACCATACGGCTGGTCATTACTTCGTTTTGCAGATTGGCCAAAATCTGCGAGGCGCGCAGCGTCGCCTCCAATAAATCTTTGTCGCCAAGGCGTTCAGCGATTTTTGCGATGCGATCTCGCGCAATGACCAGCTCACCGACGACGTTCATCAACGTGTCAAGCCGCTTGGACTCGATTCGAATGTGCCGCGGCGCCCGCTGTGCCGTCGCAGTCGAAGATGTCGTGGGCGCAGAATCCGCCGGCTTCTTCTCGCCTTCGGTCGCGGAGGGCCCAGCGTCGGCGCTCTGAGGAGCTTCCTCGCTTGCTGCCTGCCGGATGCGCGCTATGACTTTGCTCGCGTCGAGGTGCTGCGGAGTGGAGGAGGTCGCCAGGTCTACGGCCTGCTCCAGAGCGTCGACGCCAACGAAGAGAGTGTCGATCACGGGGCGGCCAACGGCGATGGTGCCGTTCCTAAGCTTGTCGAGCAGCGTCTCCAGCTCGTGCGACAGCTCCGCCACCGAGGTATAGCCCATCGCGGCACCCATGCCTTTCATGGTGTGCACGGCACGAAAAAGTCTGGCAACGGCCGCATCGCCCCCGCCGCGCTCCAGCTCGAGTAGCGCGCTGTTTATCTCGGTGAGACTTTCGCGACTCTCCGAGAGAAAAAGCTTGGCGTAGCGACCGGTGTCCACTTACGCGAGCACCCTTTGCACGGCTTCCAGAACCCGGCTCGGCTGAAACGGCTTCACCACGAAGTCGCGCGCGCCCGCCTGCAGCGCTTCCTGTACCAGCGCCTGCTGGCCCATCGCGCTGCACATGAGAATCCGGGCTGCCGGATCCAGCTGCGTGATCTGCTTCACCGCTTCGATGCCGCCCATCTCGGGCATGATGATGTCCATCGTCACCAGGTCCGGCTTCAGCTGCTGGTACTTCTCGACCGCTTGCTTGCCGTTCTCAGCTTCGCCAACGACGGTGAAGCCGGCTTGCGACAGGATGTCGCTAACCATCGTCCGCATGAACACGGCATCGTCACACACCAGCACAGTGCTGCTCACCCTACCTCCCTTGTCCGATTACTTGCTGAACCACGGTTTTTATGTCGAGAACCAGAACTCGCTCGCCTTGAACCTCGATCACACTCGTTACCGCACCGGCGGGCGCCGCGGTGTCACCAACCGGTCCGAACTGATCTATTGGCACGTCCTGAATGTCCCGGACGTCGTCGACGCCGAAGCCGACCAGTCGCTCCACATAATCGACCAGCAGGATCAACCCGTCCGCCCGTTTGAACGCCGGCTTGCCGAGCGCGGTACCGCCGTCGATGACGGTCACAATCGTTCCGCGAAGATTGATCAACCCGCAGACGGTGTCCGGAGCGCCCGGCAGTCTCGTCATTTCCTGATTCGGAACGATCTCGCGAAAAGCGTCCATTTCGCAGGCGTAGCCGTTTCCGGCGATCTCGAACACGAGCAGCCGCCGGGTTGGGACCTGCGGCTCTTCCGCGACCGTCTCCTCTGGCGGAACGGCGACGGCGTCACTCATAGAAGCGGAAGGCTACCAGGGGATCGACGCCCGCTGGAAGCGCGTGCTCGCCGGCTATTACACCCAACGCGCGTCGCAAATCCTCGGGTAGAGGAGAGCGAAAATCGAGTGGCTTGCCTGTCACTGGGTGGTTGAACGCGAGCCAGGCCGCGTGGAGGAAGTGGCGCTTGGGAGGAAGTCCGGCCACACGACGTCCTCCGCCCCCTCCATACACGTCATCGCCCATGACAGGATGGCCGATAGACGCGAGATGAACGCGGATTTGGTGAGTCCGTCCGGAATGGAGATGGGCACGAAGAAGGTCCCCCGCATCGAACCGAGCAAGGTGCCATGCGCTTCCGGTCTCGTGGATCGCGAGCTATCGGCTTGTCGATTGTGAGGTGATCGGACGACAGGTGACCCCAGGTCATGACGGCGTAGCGCCTCGTCACCCGCCGGGCAGCAATCGCGCTGCTCAAAAGGCGATGAGCCCGGTCGGTTTTAGCCACGATTAGGAGACCGGATGTCTCCTTATCCAGCCGGTGGACCATCCCGGCCCGCTCCGGCTCGCCCTCCGTCGACAGGGCCCCGCCCCGGCCCATGAGGGCGTTCACCAAAGTGCCGCTCCAGTTTCCGGGGGCCGGGTGGACCACCATCCCCGCAGGCTTGTCGACTACCAGTAGCGAATCGTCCTCGTAAACAACGCTGATCGGGATGTCCTCCCCCGAGATGGTGCGCTTTTCGGCGGTCGGGATCTCGACCCTGACGACCTCTCCTTCCTCCGGCTTGTAGCTCGCCTTCTCGCGCCGTCCATCGACGAGAACGTGCCCCTGAGCGATAAGGGTTGCCGCCTGGGTGCGGGAAAGCTCCGCCCGCTGGGCGATAAAGAGGTCGAGGCGGACATTGCTGTCCGCCTCGACGGAAAACTCTCTGATATCGCTCAGGGCTAACTCTCCGCCGGCGTATCCGAAACGGGTGAAGAGGTGACCACTGGAGCCGGAGACCGCTCTTCTCCCCACAGCACCCAGGCCAACAGGAACGCTCCGACACTGACCGCCATGTCCGCGACGTTGAAAGTCGGCCAGCGAAGGTCACCCACGCCCACATCGATGAAATCCACGACACCTGTCGCCGAACGAATCCGGTCGATGAGATTCCCGACCGCGCCGCCGCAAACAAGGCCGAGGGCGATCGTGCGCAGAAAGTCCCCCTGCCTCGTCGCTTTGTAGAGCCGACCCAGGATGACGAGCGCGCCTGCTGTGAGCGCCATGAAAATCCAGCGCGAGTAGATCCCCAGATTCAGACCAAACGCAGCACCCGGGTTGTAGACGAGAGTGAGTCGAATGTGATTGCCGATGATCTCGTGCGGGATGTGCTGCGGCGATAGCGTCGCGGCCGCGATCAGCTTAGTGACCAGATCGACCGCGACTACCGTTACCAGCGTACCCCAGAACAGGGGTGGATTAGGCTTGCCGCTTTCCATCTTCTTCGCGCTGCTTGCACTCGATGCAATACCTGGCGTGGGGCAGCGCGTCGAGACGCTCGAAACTGATATCTCGTCCGCAGTTGTGACATTTGCCGAACTGCTCGGGATTCCGGTAAAGCCGCCGCAGCGCTTCGTCGATGTGCCAGAGAAAACGACCTTCCTGACTCGCAAACAAAAACGCTTTCTCGCGCTCCATCGCGTCGGTGCCCTGATCGGCCATGTGGAACGAATACGCGCTCAAATCACCATCGGCGCCTTGGGGCGTCGAACCGAATGTCTCGTCGTAGTGACCAAGCTCCTTGAGAACCCGCTTCCTCTCTTCGAGCAGGCGTTTCTCAAAGTGCTGCAAGTTCTTTTTCGGCATCGCCTTTGATTTCTTGCTGGCTGCTGTTGCCATTTTCTAACCAACCCTCTCTATGGCGACTTCAACGTTCTGACCATCAATGTCGAACGTGTGCGTCGCGTTTGTTCCGTCAATTCGTTCGCCGGCCATCACCTTCAAGGCCAGCACTTCGTCGGCAATCCATTTCTGAAAAGCCTTTACTGCCTCCTGAATTTCTGCACCGGCGCCAACGAAAAGCGTGATGCGATCACTTACAGCGAAACCCAATTCTTTCCTCAGCCTCTGGATGCGGCTCACCAGCTCACGAGCCAAACCCTCGAGCCTCAATTCATGCGATACGACCGGATCGAGCGCGGCGAAAAATCCGGCTTCCTCTTTTACCACCATGTCGCCCGAAGCGCTTCGAACGACGGTCAGATCTTCGGGACTCAACTCCCGCGATTCATTTCCGACCGAGACGAACAAATGCTTTCCGGCTTCGAAATCTCTCAACGCATCGCTGCTCAGCGCCTGAACGGCCTCGGCCGCGAGCGGTGTATCCTTGCCGAACTTCTTACCCAGGGAACGGAAATTCGGCCGAGCCTTTAAAGTTACTAGGTCGGCGGCGCTTGTGATGAACTCGATTTTCTTAATGTTCAGCTCCGCCGCCAACAGGGGGCTGAGCTCCTCCAACATGCCCTGTCCCCTGCCTTCGGCCGTCCCCGGCGACACGCCAAGCAAAGGAACGACACATACCATTCTGGCCAGCGGTTGGCGCACCTTGACGCCGGCGTCTTCTCGAGCCGCACGCCCAAGGGTAGCGAGCGTGCGGAGCTGCTGCATGGCGCGCTCGAGATCCACATCTATGTCCGCCGCGACGCCCCGGCTGAAGGTCGCCAGGTGCACGGAGGTCCCGGTCAGCTCGCGGTGGACCCAGTCAGTGATGAACGGCGCGAACGGCGCGAGCAAGCGACAGGTGACAGTGATGATCTCATGCAGCGTCGCGAAGGCCGCGCGGTTGTCCTCGCCGTCGACGTCGTAGAACCGGTGCCGGCTCTGGCGGACGTACCACTTTGACACGTCCTCGTCGAAGAACGTCATCACGATCTTGGCGGCGTTCGTCGCCTCATAGCGATCGAGGAGCTTGTCCGCATCGGCTTCTACTGTTGCCAGACGCGAAAGGACCCAGCGGTCGAGCAACGACCGGCGCGATGGCGGCGGATCCTTCTCGGACGGGGCCCAGCCGAAGTTTGCATACTCCGCGAAAATGCCCGTGTACACGTTCTTGAACGTGAGCAGAAATCGTCCAGCGGTGTCGCGGATTCCCGCCTCGTCGAATCGGCGCGGCGTCCACAGCTGGCTCGAGGTCGTGAGAAAGAGACGCACAGCATCGGCACCATAACGGGGGATGACCGTGTTCGGATCGATGATGTTGCCGAGCCGTTTGGACATTTTCTGTCCTTCGGCGTCGAGAACAAGATCGTTGACGACTACCGCGCGATAGGGCGCCGTGTCGCCCGGCGCCGCGTTCTGTGATTCGTGCGCCAGCTGGTTGTTGGGCAGCGCGTCGCCGAGACCGGTCGCGATCGCCAGCAGCGAGTAGAACCAGCCTCGCGTCTGGTCGATCCCTTCGGCGATGAAATCCGCCGGATAGTAGCGCTCGAACTTTTCCCGATTCTCGAACGGAAAGTGCCACTGCGCGAACGGCATCGATCCCGAATCGAACCAGGCGTCGATCACCTCGGGCGTGCGCTTCATGATCGCGCCGCACTTGCACTTGAACTTGTAGCGGTCGATGAAGGGCTTATGCGGATCGAAATCGTCGGCGAGCTTGACCCCGGCGCGTTCGGCGAGCTCCCCGAATCCACCGATCGCCTCGGCGTGCGAATCGTCCTTCTCGCAGACCCAGATCGGCAGCGGCGTTCCCCAATACCGGTCGCGCGACACTGCCCAGTCGATGTTGTTGGTCAGCCACTCGCCGAAGCGGCCGGCGCCAACCTCCGGAGGATGCCAGTCGACACGCGAGTTGCGCACCAGCATCGCGTCCTTGAATTCAGTGGTGCGGATGAACCACGACGTGCGAGCGTAGTAGAGGAGCGGCGTCTCGCAGCGCCAGCAATGCGGATACGCATGCTCGAACGACGCGGACTTCCACAGGACTCCGCGGCGTTTGAGCTCGTCGAGAATGATCGGATCGGCATCCTTCACGAACATCCCGCCGACCAGCGGCATGTCCGAGGGGAACTCGCCCCGCAGATTGACGGGCTGGAGAAACGCGAGGCCGTTTCGCTGTCCCGCGGCGTAGTCGTCGGCGCCAAAGGCGGGCGCCATGTGCACGACTCCCGTCCCCTCCTCCGCCGAGACGAAGTCTTCGCCGATGATCAGCTCGTGCTTCCCCTCCTTGTACTTCACCCAGTCGAGCGGTCGCTTGTAGCTCTTACCAACGAGCTCGGACCCGCTGAAGGTCCTCACCGTCGCCCAGCGATTCTCGTAATCATCGCCGAGGACCGCTGCCGCTCGGGAGAGCGCCAGAATGATCGTCTCGTCGGACTCGCCTTTCTTCTTGCGCAGCTCGACGTACTCCAGTTTGGGACTCACTGCCAGCGCAACATTGGACACGAGCGTCCACGGCGTGGTGGTCCAAACGAGTATCCGCTGACGCGCCGCGGAAGACTTTCCATCGACGATGTCCAGCGCCACGAAGGCGCTCGGATCCTTCACGTCCTTGTAGCCCTGGGCGACTTCGTGACTCGACAGCGTCGTTCCGCAACGCGCGCAGTACGGAAGCACTTTGTGCCCGCGATACAACCGACCGCGCCGGAACAACGTCGCCAGGGCCCACCAGACGCTCTCGATGTAGTCGTTCGAGTACGTGACATACGGGTCGCTGTAATCGAGCCAGTAGCCGATGCGCTCGCTCAGCGATTCCCAGTCGGCGCGGTATCGCCACACGCTTTCGCGACACATCTCGTTGAAGCGCTCGACGCCGATCTTTTCGATCTGCTGCTTGGCGGTTCGGATGCCGAAGTCGGTCTCGATCCGCTTCTCGACCTCGATCTCGACCGGCAGACCATGCGTGTCCCAGCCCGCTTTGCGCGCGACGTGGTTGCCGCGCATCGCGCGATACCGGCAGAAGAGATCCTTCACCGTCCGCGAGAACACGTGATGGATCCCGGGCTGCCCATTCGCGGTCGGTGGACCTTCGAAGAAGACGAATTCGGGCTTCCCTTCCGCGCGAGCGAGGGTTTGCTCGAAGAGTTTCTCCTCCTTCCAGCGGTCGAGAATCTCTTTCTCGAGATCGTCGGGCGAACGATCGGTGGCAAGCAGACGGAAGCGCCTGGTGTCGTCCCCGCTTCCCCCTTCCCCCTTCCCGCTTCCCGCTGTTGAAACGGGGCGGACTGCCGTCATTCTCTCGCGGGTCCGGAGGAGTTCGAGCCGGCGCCTCGCAATGTGCTGGCCACTACCTGCGAGTCAGAAGCTTCGACTTCGGACAACTGGCGGGCAATCAGGGTTCGCATTTGCGCCAGGTAGGTGCGGCGCGATCGATCCAGGTTATCGAGCTCTTCCTCCATCCTGCGCACGTCGGCCTTCGCCGCCTCGATTATACGCTCTCCCTCGGCCTGTGCCTCTCGAATGATCAGCTGCGCCTCGCGCTCCGCCTGTTCACGAACATCGTCGCGCAGCTGCTGCGCGGCGATCAGCGCATCGTTGAGCGCCTTGTCGCGCTCGCGAAACGCCCTCAACTGCTCGTGAAAGCTGCGCGCCTTCGAGTCGAGATCCTGATTGATCCGAGTAAGCCGCTCCATCTCTTCGGCGACCTGATCCCTGAACTGGTCGACGCGCGCGGGATTGTAGCCGCGTATGGCGCGGCCGAAGTCGTAGCGGCGTACGTCCAGCGGTGTAAGATGAAACGCTTCGTCGATCATTTAGCCCTCGCTCCGAAGAGGGTTGTTCCCAGCCGAACCATTGTCGCCCCTTCTTCTACGGCGATCTCGTAATCGTTGGACATTCCCATCGACAGCTCCGTGGCCGGGTGACCCGCTCCGACGAGAACGTCGCGCGCTTCACGCGCCTCGGCGAAAGTTCGATGCAGCTCCGACTCCTTGGCAGTAAAGCTAGCCATTGTCATCGCGCCGCGGACGCGAATCCCCGACAGCGTTGCCAGCCGCTCCGCTTCGGGCAGCAGCTCGCTGATCGTGTATCCGCCCTTGCTTTCCTCACCTGAAAGATTGATCTCCACCAGCACATCGACCGCGCGGCCTCGCTCGATGCCGAACTCGCACACCGAGTCTGCCAGTCGGGCGCTGTCCAGCGAGTGAAGCAGAACAAAATGCTCCAACGACTTCACCTTATTGCGCTGAAGATGTCCGATGAGGTGCCAACGAACGGGTACCTCGACCCGGCGTAGCTTCTCCAAAGCTTCCTGAACCTTGTTCTCGCCAACGTCGTGGAGGCCGGATTCGTACGCGGCTCGCGCTGCCTCGGGTCCGTGCGTCTTGGTTACCGCGACGATGGTGACTTGCTGTCCGTGCCCGCCTCGCGCGATCGCCGCATCGATTCTTGCCCGTACATTGGCAACGCGCTCAGCCAGGCCAGGAAAAGCCATAGCTCTCAAATTTAGCCGGGGAGGTGGTGTCGTTCAATTAATCGCCGGCGGCGCGCAGCGATCCTACTCTTCCATCCACCACTCTTTGCGCGTTAATCGCTGAAGAATGCCGGGGTCGTCGGGACCCTTCACGCTAACCGTGACAGCGCCGGCGTATGCGCTTCCCGTCACTCGTACGATCTTCTCGCGGTTCGCCATCGACGGACTCGCGCGCTTCTCGTACTTCAGCGTGAAGGTACCCATAAAGGAATCGCCATCGCACTCTACTGCAATCCCGGGTGGAACGGTAATCTCGACGTTGCCGAGCACGGCGACCGCTTCAATCACGGACAATCCATAACCCACCTCGGCGCGTCGCAGATCGAGCTCGACATTTCCCAGCACCGCCAGCGCGCGGAAGCGACGGGGCAGCTCCCACGGTCCCTGCCGCTCCGTGTTGCTTAGAAAGGAAACGACTCCAGTAACACCGCGCGACTCGGGGACGATCTCGTTGCTTTCGCCCGCAGGCCGTGCATAGGAGGCATTCGTCAGGCGGTGATCTTCGGCTCTGAATTCAGACATCGCATCTGGAAGTTGGTCTGGTCGCCCTACGAGTCAACGTCAGATTTAGTTTAGGTCGTGCGACCGAACAGCCTGCCGACCAGTCGCACGATGTTTTGCATGTTTCGGCTGATGTCGTTGAACATCACCGTTACAAAGAGCAAGCCGATGATGAGCAGCCCGCCTCTCAGGATGCGCTCCCTCGTTTGAGTGCTGAACGCGCTGCCTTTGATGGTCTCGGCGATGTTCAATAGAATCTGTCCGCCGTCGAGTATCGGGATCGGTAGAAGATTGAAGACGGCGACGTTGATGCTGATGAGCGCGATGAGTAGCAGCAATGTCTCGATTCCACCGCGCGCCGCCTGCACCGAGACCTGAGCAATCGCGATCGGGCCCCCGAGGTCCGAGACGCCGACGCCGTGCACCAGCGCTCCCAGCGCGGCGAAGATCCGGCTGCCGTTGTCGACGGTGAGATTCCAGGCCTCGCCGAACGCCTGTCCGACGGATATCGGCGTGAATCCTTCAGTCGCCACCATCCCGATCCTGCCAACCGACCGCTTCACGCCCGTCCGCGGATCCGGCACCATCTCAGCGGCGGGCGTCACGTGAACCTCGACGGCCCTACCCTGGCGAACGATGCCGAGATCGAGCGTCCGTCCGGCTGACGCACCGATAGTATCGAGCAGCATCTCCCATCGGTCGAGTCGGTGGCCGTTGAGGGTTGCGATGCTGTCCCCCGGCTGGATTCCGGCGGCAGCCGCCGGCTTTCCGGGCGTGACATCAGCCGCCACAGGAATCGGGGTTGGCATCCCGGAATGCAGAAGAAGCCCGGCGTAAATGCCGTAAGCGAGCAGCGCGTTCATCGTCACGCCCGCCAGCATGATGAACAGCCGCGCAATCAGCGGCTTCGATTCGAACCAGCGCGATTCGGGGATGGGTTTCGGCCCGAATGGAATCATCGCGTTCGGATCGTAACCGTCCTTCGGGTTCGCCGCGCGCGTTGCCGAATTCTCGTTGCCGCCTTCCAGGAACGCGGTCGCCTCGTCTTCGCGCGACGCCATGCGCACGTAACCGCCGAGCGGTAGGGCCGCGAGGATGTATTCAGTCTCGCCAAATCGCTTCTTGAGCAGCGAGGGACCGAACCCGATCGAGAACCGTGGCGCGTAGACGCCAGTGATTTTGGCGGCGATGAAGTGTCCGAGCTCGTGCACGAACACCACCAGCCCGAAGACGATGATTGGCGCGAGCCAGCTCAGCACAGAAACATCTCCTGAACGTGATGGCGGGCGGCGGCATCGGCGGCGAGAAGCTGCTCGCGTGTATCAGCAGGCATCCCGCTCAGTTTGTCCAGTGCCGATCCGATGCCCCGCGCGATATCAGGAAAGTGAATCCTTCCAGCGAGGAACGCTGCCACCGCGCACTCGTTCGCCGCGTTGAACACCGCTGGTGCGGCGCCACCCGCCTTCCCGGCGGAAATGCCCAGCTGCAACGCCGGGAAGCGCTCGTGGTTGACGGGCTCGTAGGTCATCGGGGAAACTTTAACGGGATCGAAAGATGGCACACCCTCGTCCGGGACCCGTTCGGGATGAGTGAGCGCATACAGGACGGGTAATTCCATAGTGGGCACGCTCATCTGTGCCAGCACACTGCCGTCGATGAACTCCACGAAGGAGTGAACGATGCTCTGCGGGTGGACGACGACATCGATTCGATCGTACGGAAGTCCGAAGAGAAAATGGGCTTCGATTACTTCGAGCGCTTTGTTGGCCAGCGTCGCGCTGTCGATGGTGATCTTGCGTCCCATGCGCCAGGTCGGATGGCGCAGCGCATCTTCTACCGTCGCCGACGCCAGCCGCTCCT
>WNGI01004927.1_pt1 | contig 22622 bp, 26 predicted proteins | sample 5400621 | NCBI WGS metagenome assembly WNGI01 (sample SAMN13153374, study PRJNA577476) | soil metagenome | isolation source: 20 cm soil or saprolite under Garry oak tree replicate 1 | place: USA:California | collected 2016-06-15
GTCGTCGCGCGATCGGAGGAGGCGCATGCCCGTCTGCAGGATCTGGTGCGCAAACGGGCGCTGGAACGTCACTACGACGCTCTGGTCGTGGGACGACCGCGATCGCGCAGCGGCCGGGTCGAGGCGCCGATCGGGCGCGATCGCCGTGACCCGCTGCGGCAGTCGCTCGACACAGACAAACCACGTGAGGCAATCACTCATTTCGAGGTGAGGGAGCTGCTGGAGCGACACACGCTGCTGGACGTAAGGCTCGAGACCGGACGTACCCATCAGATCCGTGTGCACCTTGCGGCGATCGGCCTCCCGGTCGCAGGCGACAAGGTCTACGGACGGCCACGCGAGCTCGGCCTGGAGCGGCAGTTCCTGCACGCGGGGCGGCTGGCTTTTCCGCACCCGTTCACGGAGGAGCGTGTTGACGTGGAGTCGGCGCTACCCCCCGATCTGTCCCTGGCTCTGCAGCTCGCCAGACACGAAGAGTAGTCGCTAGAATGCAGCGGTTTTCGCACCCGACCCGGCGGATCAGTCTGGGTGGTGGTGCCGGCGTTCGACGGATGCCGGTTCCAGCCAGGCCCCACCGGCAGCAACCAAATCAACCAGAAAGGGGACCTGATCCCAATGTCCGTCGTCTCTATGCGCGAGCTACTGGAGGCTGGAGTCCACTTCGGCCATCAGACGCGACGCTGGAATCCAAAGATGCGCCGCTTCATCTTCACCGAGCGGGGGGGCATCTACATCATCGATCTGCAGCAGACGCTTCAGCTGCTGGAAGAAGCCCACGCCTTTGCCCGAAACGTCGCCGAGCGGGGCGGCTCGATCCTCTTCGTGGGAACGAAGAAGCAGAGCCAGGGCGCGGTGGAAGAGCAGGCGAAGCGCGTCAACATGCCGTACGTCAATCATCGCTGGCTCGGCGGGCTGCTGACGAACTGGCGCACCATCTCCGACCGAATCGACCGCCTGCATGAGCTGCGTCGCCTGAAGGAAGAGGGCCAGCTCGACCTGCTGCCGGCAAAGGAGCGCATCTCGATGCTCAACGAGCTCGAGAAGCTCGACGAGAATCTCGGCGGTGTGGCCGACATGAAGCGACAGCCCGATGCCGTGTTCATCGTCGATCTGAAGAAGGAGCAGCTCGCCGTACGTGAGGCTCGACGGCTCGGACTGCCGGTCGTGGCGCTCGTCGACACCAACTGCGACCCCGACGAGGCCGACTATGTCGTGCCGGGCAACGACGACGCGATCCGGTCCTGCGATCTCGTCGTGCGCGTGATTGCCGACGGCATCGCGGCCGGGCAGCAGAAGGCAACTCCCGCCGACTTCACTCCGGCGAAGAACGGGGCGCCGCCGGAAGAGGAGGCGACTGTCCCCGAGGGTGATTCCGAGCAGGCGGCTTCGCAGGAAGAGCCTGCCGCCGAGGCTGCGCCCGAAGCGGAGGCAAAGCCGGAAGAGGTCCCCGCCGAATGACGGGCATCAGCGCAGCACTCGTCAAGGAACTTCGCGATCAGACCGGTGCGCCCATGATGGACTGCAAGCGCGCGCTCGTGGACACCAACGGCGACATCGAGGCTGCCAAGCGCCTCCTGCGCGAGCGTGGCATGGCAAGCGCAGAGAAACGCGCGGGCCGCGCCACGACCGAAGGCAAGGTCGGTTACCGCATCGGCGACGAGGCCAAGCTCGGAACGATGGTCGCCGTGGGCTGTGAGACCGAGCCGGTGTCGAACAACGACGAGTTCCTCGCCTTCGCGAAGAAAGTGCTCGAGGCCGTCGAGGCGGACGGTCCGGACGCAGCCGAGCGGCTTGACGAGGAGCGGAAGGCGCTGTCGGGCAAGCTCGGCGAGAACATCGTCGTCGCAGGCACAGCCCGGTTCGAGGCTGTCGACGGCGGGCTGATCGAGGGATACGCGCATCCGCCGGCAAATAAGCTCGGCGTGCTCGTGCAGGTTCGAGGCGGCTCAGGCGACATCGCCCGCAAGATCGCCATGCACATCGCGGCCTCGTCACCACAGTGGGTCGGCCGCGATGATGTCCCGGAGGACGTGGTGAAGTCGGAGCGCGAGATCTTCTCGAACTCGGATGAGGTCCTGTCCAAACCCGAGCAGGCACGCGAGAAGATCGTCGAAGGAATGCTCAACAAGCGCTTCTTCGCGGATCGAGTGCTGACGGAACAACCCTGGATTCACGACACGGGGAAGACCGTCGGTCAGGCGCTCTCCGAGGAAAGCGCCGAAGTGCTGGAGTTCGAGCGGTTCGCCCTCACGGGATGACCATCCAGCCGGAGGGAGCAATCGCCGAGGCGGGCAGCGGCAGTCCCGTCTTTCGCCGCATCTTGCTCAAGCTCTCGGGTGAGTCGCTGATGGGGGATCAGGAGTACGGCATGGACCGCGCGACGATCGACGCCATCGCCGAAGAGATCGTCGACGTGCAGGCCTCCGGTGTCGAGACGGGCATCGTGGTCGGTGCCGGCAACATCTACCGCGGCATGTCGGCCGCGGCCGAAGGCATGGATCGCGCGACGGCCGACTACTCCGGGATGCTCGCGACGGTGCTGAATTCACTGGCGCTCCAGGATGCACTCGAGGACCGAGGAGCCGACACGCGGGTGCTCTCCGCGCTCGAGGTGAAGGAGGTCGCCGAGCCGTACATCCGGCGACGTGCGATCCGGCATCTCGAGAAGGGCCGCGTCGTGATCTTTGCAGCCGGCACCGGCAACCCGTTCTTCACGACCGACACGGCTGCCGCCCTGCGAGCGCTCGAGATCAACGCGGACGCCATCCTGATGGCCAAGCACGGCACGACAGGCGTCTACGAAAACGATCCGCGGCTCGACCCCGACGCCGAATTCCTCCCCGAGCTCACGCACCGGGAAGCGATCGAGCGGGGCCTCAAGGTAATGGACACTACGGCGCTGTCTCTCTGCATGGACAACAATCTGCCCATCTACGTCTTCGCCCTTGCTGACGGAAACATTCGCCGTGTGATCGCCGGCGAGCGCATCGGCACGATCATCTCGACGCCGGCGAAGGAGGAGCGCTGATGGCCACGGTCGACGAGTTCATAAAGGACGCCCAGAACCGCATGGACGCGAGCGTCGAGCACACACGGACGGAGTTCCACACCGTCCGAACCGGGCGCGCCTCCGCGGCCCTTCTCGATCGGGTGCAGATCGATTACTACGGCCAGCAGACGCCGCTCAAGCAGCTGGCCACGATCAACGTTCCCGAGCCGAGGATGCTGACGATCCAGCCTTTCGATCCAACGTCGATCAAAGCGATCGAGAAGGCGCTGCTGGAGTCGGATCTCGGCCTGACGCCGTCGAACGACGGCAAGGTCATCCGTCTGCCGATGCCCCAGCCGACCGAAGAGCGCCGCAAGGAGCTGGTGAAGATCGTGCGCAAGATCGCGGAGGAGGGAAGGATCGCGGTGCGAAACGTTCGTCGGGATGCCGTCCAGCACCTCAAGGACCTGGCGAAGGGCGAAGTCGGAAAGGACGACGAGCACCGGGCGGAGGAACGCGTGCAGAAGCTGACCGACGAGCACACGAAGACGATCGACGAGCTCTTGAAGCACAAGGAAGCAGAAATAATGGAGGTGTAGTGCCCGCGGGCACTAGCCTCCGCAAACTGCGGTGAGCATCCTCACGAAGATCAGAACGCTGCGGCACGTCCGGCCCGCGGCCGAGCCCGACCTGCCGGACGTCGCCCACGCAGTGGCGATCATCATGGACGGGAATGCGCGCTGGGCGCGCAAGCGCGGACTGCCGATCGCCGCCGGGCACAGAGCGGGCACGAAGGCGTTGCGACGCACTGTGGAAGCGGCGATCGATCTCGGCGTCGACTCGCTTGCCGTGTACGCGTTCTCGACCGAGAACTGGAACCGGCCGCCTGACGAGGTGGAGCTGCTGATGGAGATCTTCACCGAGACGATCGAGCGTGAGCTGCCGGACCTCGTGCGCCAGGGAGTGCGCACGCGCTTCATCGGCCGCCGCGACCGTGCGCCGGCCCCGCTGCAAGAACGGATGGCGGCACTCGAGGATGAGACCGAAGGTAATCGCACCCTCAACCTCTGGATCGCATTCGACTACGGCGGGCGCGCCGAGATCGTGGATGCCGCGAACCGCGCCGTCGCCGGCGGCCGAGAGGTGGACGAGGAGACGTTCGCGACCTACCTCAATGCTCCCGAGATGCCCGACCCCGACCTTCTGATCCGTACCTCCGGCGAGCTGAGGGTCTCCAACTTCCTCTTGTGGCAACTCGCCTACGCCGAGCTCGTCTTCGTCGACACGCTCTGGCCCGACTTCGGCGAGGACCAGCTCCGCGCCGCTCTCGACGACTACGCCAGCCGCAGGCGCCGCTTCGGCGGGCGTTAGGCAATGGCACCTCTAGTCTCGCGCGTAGTGGTCGCGCTCGTCGGCCTGCCGCTCGTGCTGGCGATTGTCTGGGCGGGGGGCTGGTGGCTGTTCGCGCTGGCGGGCGTCGCCGCGATACTCGCGTTGCACGAATACGCGCTGATGATCCGCTCGTTGCGTCCGGTCATCCTGGCCGCGTACGCCGGAGCGCTCCTGTCGCTGCTCGGCGCACATCTCGCCGGGCTCGAATGGACGGTGGCGGGGTTCCTCAGCACGATGGTCTTCGCTTTCCTGCTGCACTGGATAGCCACGACGCGCCAGTCCGCCACTGTTGCGATCGCGTCGACGGTGCTCGGCGCGGGCTGGATCGGCCTGTGTCTTGCACATCTGTTGCTTCTGCGGCAGATCCCGAGCGAGGGCGAGCTCGCGACGTTCACGGTCCTGCTTGCGGTCTGGTCCGGTGACATCGGCGCGTTCTTCGCCGGGCGTCTCATCGGTCGTCACAAGCTTGCACCTGCATTGTCGCCGGGAAAGACCTGGGAAGGCTTCCTTTTCGGAACGACGGCGACGATCTTCGTCGCGTTCGTCGCTCTTTACAAGCAGCACTACCTCTCGATCTGGCAGTCGATCGTGCTCGGTGGCGTGATCGCGATCGCCGCGCCGCTCGGCGACCTCTTCGAGTCCGCGCTGAAGCGGGACATGCAGGTGAAGGACAGCGGTCGCCTGCTTGCGGCGCACGGCGGTGTGCTCGACAGGATCGATTCCTTGCTCTTCGCAGTGGTCGCGTCGTACTACGTCCTGCGCGCGTTCAACGCGGCCTAGAGACTCTTCGCGTACCGGACCTCGGAGACGTCGAAGCCGAAGATGTGGATGTCGCGGGCAGCGCCGTCCGGCGCCCAGCCGGCGAGCTCGTAGAAGCGGCGTGCCCTCGGGTTGTCGTCGAGCACCCAGAGAATCGCATCCTGGTGTCCCTGCGGAGCTCCGCTTCGCCCGCATCGATGAGCGCGCGCCCGACGCCCGTTCCCGAGTGTTCGGGGTGGACGTAGATCGCGAACAGCTCGCCGTCGGTGCCCGGATCGCGGCTCGCGCCGACGTCGACGAAGCCGAGGATCTCGCCGTCTTGGTCTGCGACGAGCCCCGGCGGCCGTCTCCGGTGTCTTTGGACAGCATCTTCCACTGACAGCGCCTGCAGCTGTTCGGACGGGAGGGCGTGTGCGTACGCGGCCTGCCAGGTCTCCACGTGAACGCGGGCAACCCCTTCCGCGTCGTCGGATGTTCCGGGGCGAATCATCGCCGCGAACCTACACTTCCTACGTGATGAAGAGGATTGCGCTTCTTGGCGCCACGGGCTCGATCGGGCGCCAGGCGTTGGAGATCATCGAGGCGCATCCCGGGCTCGAGCTCTGCGCCGCGGCATCGGGCTCGCAACCCATCGACGGGCTGGCGCCCGTGACCCAGACCGGCGGCGATCTCACAGAGCTGCTCGAGCGGGCGGAGCCCGACCTCGTCCTGAACGCGGTGGTGGGGTTTGCCGGATTGCCCGCGACGCTCTGGGCGCTCGAGCGCGGCGTGGATCTAGCGCTCGCGAACAAAGAGAGCCTCGTTGCCGCGGGCGACCTTGCCCTGGCCGCACAGCGGCGAGGCGGCGGCCGGCTCATCCCCGTCGACAGCGAACATTCGGGTGCATTCCAGTGTTTTGAGGGCCGCTCGGCCGAGCAGGTTCACTCGCTCGTGCTGACCGCGTCGGGTGGACCGTTCCGCGGCCGCGCCCGTGAAGAGCTCGACGAAGTGACGCCTACCGCCGCTCTGGCACACCCGACCTGGAAAATGGGCCCGAAGATCACCGTCGACTCTGCAACGCTTGCGAACAAGGGCCTCGAGCTGATCGAGGCTCACTTCCTCTTCGGCCTTCCGTACGAACAGATCGAGGTCGTCGTGCACCCGACCTCGGTCGTGCATGCACTCGTCCGCTTCCGCGACGGCGCGACGCTCGCACATCTCGGCTACCCGGACATGCGCGTGCCGATCTCCTATGCGCTCACGTACCCAGAGCGCAGCTCCACGCCGATCCCGCCGCTCGATCTCGCCGATGGCATGACACTCGAATTCGAACCACCCGACCTCGAGACCTTCCCGCTGCTTGCGCACGCGCGCAAAGCCGGAGAGCAGGGCGGTACGTATCCGTGTGCGTTCAACGCGGCGAACGAAGTGGCTGTCGCTGCGTTTCTCGAAGGACGGTTGCCGTTCCTCGGGATCGCCGACGTGGTCGCAGACACGCTGGCGGCGGCCGACGGATCTGCCGCGAGCGATCTCGAAGAGCTCGTCGCGGCGGACGAGGCAGCACGTCGTCACGTGAAGGACGAGCTGAGAGTCGCATGAGCATCCTGATCTCCATCCTCGGCCTCGCTGTGCTGATCCTTCTACACGAGGCCGGCCACTTTTTTGTTGCGCGCGCCGTCGGCATGAGGCCTCGCCGGTTCTACCTGGGTTTTCCGCCGGCGCTCGTCAAGGTGGTGCGCAACGGGATCGAGTACGGAATCGGGGCGATCCCACTCGGCGGTTACGTGAAGATCCCCGGCATGCACCGTCCCGCTGCGTCCGACCTGGACGTGCAGTTCGCGGCGGCGCTTGCAGACGAGCCGAGCCTCTTTCCGAAGGTCGCACGCGTAAAGCGCGCTCTGGAAGCGGGCGATCTCGACGGTGCCCGCGACGCAGTTCCGGAACTCGAAGGCGCGGTCGAGGAGGCGAGCCTCAGTCCCGCCGCGGCGAAGGCTGCGCGCCGTTCGGTGGACGAGTTGCGAGACGCGCTCAGCCCCGACGCCTACTGGCGTCAGAAGACCTGGAAGCGGATCGCGGTCATCTTCGCCGGCCCGGGTGTGAACATCGCGCTCGCGATCGTGCTCGTGGGCCTTGGATACGTGTTCGGCGTACCGGGAGATGCGGACCGCACGGTCAGGAACGTCAAGCCCAACACGCCGGCGGCGGCGGTCGGTCTCCGGCCCGGCGACAGGATCATCGCTGTGAACGGCCGGCCGACACCGAATTTCGATGCGGTCTCCCAGCTGATCCGCGGCTCGAAGGGCAAGCCCACGACGGTCACCGTTTCCCGCAACGGTAAGCCGGTCACGCTCGGGCCCGTGCGCACGCGGAAGATCGGTGACCGTTGGGCGCTCGGGTTCGAACCCGGCTGGCGAGAGATCAAGTACGGCCCGGGGAGCGCGTTGACGCACAGCCTGAGCACGACGTGGGGCGCGACGAAGGCGACAGTGACGTTCTTACCGAGGCTGTTGACCGGATCGGGGAGGAAGGAGGTCTCGAGCCCAGTGGGGATCGTGGACGTCTCGAGCCAGGCGGTTTCGCTCACGTTCACGCTGTTTCTGCAGATCCTCGGGCTGATCAGCCTTTCGCTGGCGATCCTGAACCTGCTCCCACTCCTGCCGCTCGACGGCGGCCACATCCTCTTCTCGATCATCGAGAGGCTACGCGGCCGCGCTGTCGGGCGTGAGGTCTACGAGCGCGTGTCAGCGATCGGGATCGCGCTGTTCCTCGTCCTGATGTTCATCGGCCTGTCGAACGACATCAACCGCCTCGGCGGCGGCTAGCCCTCCGTCACACTCCCGGCACGGTGTCCGACACCAGCCTGCGGAGTCGTGGCTCCTGGGACCCGCCCCACGAGCGGGATCGCTGAGTTTCGTTACGACTTGGTGACACTCCGACATGGGTGTCTGACACCCGAAGGGCCGCTATACACTGGAATGGATGGCCAGCGAGCGCCAGATCACCGTTGGCGGCGTGAAGATCGGCGGCGGCGCCCCCGTCGTCGTCCAGTCGATGACGCTGACGAAGACGCACGACGTCGAGGCTACGACCGCCCAGATCGCCGCACTGGCTTCGGCCGGTTGCGAGATCGTCCGCGTCGCCGTCCCGAAGACGGAGGACGCAGAGGCGCTGAGCAGGATCGTGCGGTTTTCGCCGCTTCCGGTCATTGCTGACATCCACTTCAATGCAAGCCTCGCGCTGAAGGCGATCGACGCCGGCGTTGCGGCGGTTCGCATCAATCCCGGCAACATCGGCGGCTCGGACAAGGTTGCCCAGGTCGTGCGCGCCGCGCAGGCGGCAGGCATCCCGATGCGCATCGGCGCCAACTCCGGCTCGCTGCCGAAGCATCTCAACGAGCTCGCGCAAGCCGATCAGGCCGAGGCGCTCGTCGAAGCGGCGCTCGAGGAAGTGCGCCTGCTCGAGAGCCTCGACTTCAGGGACTTCAAGATCTCGGTGAAGTCGAGCCACGTGCCGACCATGATTCGTGCGTACCGCTTGCTCGCTTCGAAGGTGCCGTACCCGCTGCACCTCGGCGTCACCGAGGCCGGCACGCCTTTCGCAGGCTCGATCAAGAGCGCCGTGGGCACGGGCGCGCTGCTCGTCGATGGCATCGGCGACACGATGCGCGTCTCGCTGACCGCCGATCCTGTGGAGGAAGTGCGCGTCGCGTGGGAGATCCTGAAGTCGCTTGGCCTACGTGAGCGCGGCCCGATCATGATCGCGTGTCCGTCCTGCGGGCGGGACAACGTGGGGGTACAGACGCTCGCCGAGAAAGTGGAAGAGCGGTTGAGCGCATACCCGCAGCACTTCGAGGTCGCAGTGCTCGGCTGTGCCGTGAACGGGCCGGGCGAAGCGGGCGATGCGGACTTCGGCATCGCGGGCGGCCGCGACACCGGCTTTGTGTACGCACATGGACGCGTGCTGAAGAAAGTCTCGTCCGACATCCTCATCGATGAGCTGTTCCACGAGATCGACCAATGGATTGCAGAGGGGATGCAACGTCCCAAGCGTCTGAAGATGGCAAAGCCTGCCGCGCTGGCGATGGCTGAAGCGTCGCTGATCCCGCTCGGCGAATAGTCTGCCCGGACAACATGATTGCCCGGGCCTCAGAGCTATTTCTTCCGACGCTGCGCGAACCGCCGTCGGACGCCGAAGCGGCGAGCCACCAGCTGCTCGTGCGCGGCGGCTTCATCCGACAGGTGGGAGCCGGGCTGTGGACGTTTCTGCCGCTCGGCTGGCGCGTGCACCAGAAGGTCGTCCAGATCATCCGCGAGGAAATGGACGCGATCGGCGACCAGGAGATGCTCTGCCCGGTTCTGACTCCCGCGGAGCTCTGGGAGCTCAGCGGCCGCATCGACATCCCCGAGGTCTTCAAGCTGAAGGACCGGAACGGCCGGTCCTTCGTCCTGTCGTTCACGCACGAGGAGACGATGACGCTCCACGCGCGCGAGATCCAGTCGTACAAGCAGCTTCCGCAACGCTGGTACCACTTCAGCACGAAGGAGCGCGACGAGCCTCGTCCCCGCGGCGGGCTGCTGAGAGTGCGCGAGTTCATCATGAAGGACGCCTACTCGTTCGATCGCGACACCGAAGGGCTCGACAAGAGCTTCCAGCTGCACGCGGAGGCGTACAAGAAGGTCTTCGAGCGTTGCGGGCTACTGGCCTACGAAGTGGAGGCCGAGTCCGGGATCATGGGCGGCAGGGAGTCCTGGGACTACCTTGCGCCCGCCGAGTCCGGCGAGAACGAGCTGGTGCGTTGCGAGAACGGCGACTATGCCGCAGACATCGAAGCAGCGGAGGGAATCCCGCGCACCCCCAAGTTTCCGGAGTCACTCGGCGCACCCGAGGAAGTCGAGACGCCTGATGTCACCACCATCGAAGCGCTCGCCGAGTTCCTGAAGATCGACGCAGCGGCCACGTCGAAGGCGATGCCCGTTGTCGTGGGAGAGCGTGTCGTGCTTGCGCTGGTTCGTGGCGACGATCGGCTTAGTGAGGAGAAGCTCACGACCACGCTGGGGAATGCCTTCCGTCCCGCAACTGACGATGAGATCCGCACGACGTTCGGCGCCGGCGGCGGCTCGCTCGGCCCAGTGGGAATCGAGGTCGAGGTAATTGCGGACAACGCGCTCAAGGAAGGGCAGTTCGTCGCAGGAGCAAATAAGGATGGCCGGCATCTACGCGGGGTGGAAGCGGGCCGTGACTACGAGCCGCGCTTTGCTGACATCCGGCTGACGAATCCGGGCGACCGCTGTCCGAAGTGCGGCGGGAAGCTGATCGCCGAGACCGCGATCGAACTGGGGCACATCTTCAAGCTCGGGACTTTCTATTCCGAGCCGTTCGGCGCGACGTACCTCGACGAAGACGGGCAGGAGAAGCCGCTCGTGATGGGCAGCTACGGCATCGGTCCCGCGCGCACGATGGCGGCCATCATCGAGCAGCACCACGACGACAAGGGCATCCAGTGGCCGGCGTCGGTCGCACCGTACGACGTCCACGTGGTTGTCATCCCCGGAATGGAGGAGCACGCTCAGCCTGTGGTGGACGCCCTCTCCGAAGCGGGCTTCGACGTCCTCGTAGACGATCGCGATGCGCGAGCGGGGGAGAAGTTCGCAGACGCGGATCTGATCGGCTGTCCGGTGCGTGTGACCGTCGGGCGAAAGGTTGCGGAAGAGCCTCACCTACCGTTCACTCGCCGAGAAGACGCGGCTCTCGGCGGGATATCTGAATCATCTCGTGCACGGAAATCGGCCAGTGCCGTCGGACGACGTGATCAAGACACTCGCGCGTGCGTTGGGCGTCGAGGCCGAGCACTTCCGCGAGTACCGGCTGCGTGTAATCACCGACCGGCTCGAACGCATGCCGGACCTGATCGACAAGCTGTACAGGCGTTACGGCGTGTAGCCGATACGATGGCCCCGCCACGGGGCGTGGCGCAGCCTGGTTAGCGCGCTAGTCTGGGGGACTAGAGGTCCCGAGTTCAAATCTCGGCGCCCCGATACTAAAAGGCCCGCTGAGAGGGTCACGACACGCCGGCGAAGTAGCGCCACTCCTTTCGAGTCCCTCTAAACGAATGGCTAGGGACTTTCCACGCTGTCTCGCCCACGGTTCGGTGCGCCGCCGACGACGTTGCGGCGTGGTCGGCGGCCGAGGGTCTAGGCTTCGTGCTCGCGGCTTGGCTAAGGGGGAGAGCCCGGGAAGCGTGTGGGCTTCCGAACCTGACCCAGGGCTGCGGCCCCCCGAGGCTGGTCGTTCCGGGCCCTCCAGGCAGGAGGTTCGGCCACGTGGGCCGGACGGACTACCCCCAGCGGGGGTAACTTCAACCTCATAAAAGTTGCACCGAAGTAGCCGAAACCTATGCAAGGCTGCCGGATTTCGCGGAACTACGTCCGATCACGGCGAGCAAGTTCATCTCGCGGCTGCGGCGCCTTAGTTCGTTCTTCTAGTGCCCGCAATGCGCGGAATGGGAGTTCGACAGCCGAGGCCTGGATGTTTAGTCGGACGCAAAGAGGCTAGAGCCACCTGTCTTCGCGATCTGGCCCATGGTCTAGGGGTCTGACGGCCTTTGCGGACAGGCCACCGGGTCCGTTCGAGCGCGAGGCGCGGGGGGCGGCTCCATTAGGGGAATGGGGCCGCCTCCCAGTTTGTCCGAACTCTCAGCACAACTCTCAAGCTCCAGCTTCTTACGTCTTGGCGTAGAAGGGTTTGCCGAAACGTTGAAGCTCGACGTGCGTTCGCGACCCTTGATGTTGCTCGCTCGCGAGGGACTTGCGATCATTTGACAATGCACCTCGGTCCGTTTTTCGCCGTTGCGGCCATCGTCGTGATCACTCCCGGCGTAGATATGGCGGTGGTGACGCGAAATGCCCTCATGTACGGACGCCGCGCGGCCGTGATGACAGCTTTAGGGATCAACGTCGGCATCTTCTTTTGGGTGATGGCCGCAGCGCTGGGCCTCGCCGCGGTCGTCTCGACTTCCGCGACCGCATTCGCTGCGATCAAGCTCGCTGGAGCGGCCTACTTGGTCTACCTGGGCCTTCATGCACTCCGCTCGGCGCGAGCGGATCGAGTAGAGAGCGAGCCGATTGCGCGCTCCGCTCCAAGCAGTCGGCTGGCCTTCCGCCAAGGGCTCGTCAGCAACATTCTCAACCCGAAGATCGCCGTCTTCTTTACCAGTCTCCTGCCTCAGTTCGTAGGCGCGCACGCCTCGGCCGGCAACCTGCTTCTGCTCGGGCTCCTGTTCAACGCTATGGGCGTTTGCTGGCTCATCTGCTACGCGACCGTCGTGGCACGCGGGCGGAACGTCCTAGTCCGGCCGCGCGTCAAGCGCACCCTTGATCGAATCAGCGGGCTCGTGCTGGTTGGGCTCGGCACACGTCTCGCGTTTGAAAACCGGTAGTAAGGTGGCGTCACGATCGCACGGACCCTCGTACAGCGAATCCACAACCCCCGCGGACGCGAGTGCGCCTGCGACTCCGACTGCTGGTGCAGACGCACCGCGCTTGGCCGCGCGGTGAAGTGGTGGTTTCCCGGCCGCTATTTCGGCCTTCACCACAAGAAGCAAGAGGGATAGACCCTAGGGCGAGCGCCCGTGCCGGTGGGCGCGGCGCATTGCTTCTAGACGCCGGCGGGCGAGCTTCGTCGGCCGCGCTCCGAGATCGGCGCCGGGCGGTCGCGCGAGGCGGCGCTCGAGTGCTGCTTCCTCCCGCGCCTTGATCGACTCCGGCGCTTCGATGTAGAGAGTCGCTGCGACAGCTGCCGGTCCGCGCTTCTCGGCGACGCCGGTCACCTCGACCGTTCGTTTCACGGAGCGCACCGTCACCTCGACCGTGTCGCCGACGTGGATCTCCTTCGAAGGCTTCACGCGCGCGCCGTCGACGTGGACGCGACCACCGAGCACAGCATGTGTCGCAGCGCTACGCGTCTTGAACAACCGCGCCGCCCACAGCCACTTGTCGACTCTCGCCTGTTCCATCCCTTGGGCGATCAAGATACGGGAGGGTCCACGCCGCTGCGAGCCTTAACTCTAACCCCGATTGATCGACGCTCGCCCAGGCGAGCCGTTTCTCTAGAGGAGGGAGCGGACGCTGTCGATCATTCGCGCGATCTGGTCCGAGAAGAGCCCGTAGGCGATGATGATCGCCGGCGTGATCACGGCGAGTGTGACCGCGTATTCGGCCATCGTCTGGGCACCCTCACGGCTGCAGCGCGAGCGAATGCGGTCGAACCAACGATGAAAAGCCATGTTCCCGGGCATCGGCGCGGGTCGTGCCTTCCCGTATGCCTCTTCTTGGGGATCCGGCCGGAGTGGGAAGCTATGCGGGATGCGGCGCCCCCTCCTGGCCTTGGTGCTTCTCCTCGCCATGCCTGGATCCGCCGGGGCCGCCCCGGCCCCGGCTCGGAGCGCGATCTTCTTCTATCCCTGGTACTCCAACCCGCGCCACGACGGCCAGTACGGCCACTGGGCCCAGGGCGGACACGCCCCGCCTTTTGACATCGCATCGGCCTTTTTCCCGATGCGCGGCCCCTACTCGAGCGACGATCCGCACGTGCTCGGTGCCCAGATGAAGGACATCGCAGACTCTGGTGTCGACGAGGTGGTCAGCTCCTGGTGGGGCCGCGGATCACAGGAGGACGAGCGCCTTCCGGCCGTCATGCGCGCGGCGAAGCGACGCGGTCTCGAGGTTGCCCTCCAGCTCGAGCCGTACCCGGGCCGCACGATCGACTCGATTGCAGCCGACCTCGTGTACATCCGCAGCCTCGGCGTACGCGACGTCTACGTCTACCGCACCATGGACTTCACGCCGGAGGAATGGAACCGCGTCACACGGCAGCCGACAGGGTTGCGGCTCTTCGGGCAGACAAACCTCGTTCGCTTTGCTGCGCGTGCGGGGTTCGCCGGCTTCTATACCTACGACATCGTCATTTACGACGCGGCCAAGTTCGACCGCTTCTGCAGGCAGGCGCGAGCTCTGGGCATCCTGTGCGCACCATCGGTCGGCCCCGGATTCGACGCAGTGGCTGCAACCGGCGGCTCGCAGGTCAAAGACCGACTATTCGGTGCGACGTACGACTCGATGTGGAATGCAGCGCTCCACGCAGGCGCCGACCTCGTCACGATCACGTCGTACAACGAGTGGAGTGAAGGGACGCAGATCGAGCCGGCCGGTCACGGCGGCCGCTACCAGAGCTACGACGGCACCTACGGGCTGCACGGACGGGCAGCACAGCGCGCTTACATCACGCGTACGGCGTACTGGACTTCACACCTCTAGGAAGACGTCTGCGCCACACCCGGCGACGAGTGCATCGAAGACGTCCTCGACACCGCGCAGGGAGGAATGACCGAGGTCGACGTGGACGTCATCCCACTCCTCGAGGCCGAGTGAGCCCGCGCCTTCGTCGGCGCCGAAGCAGAGCAGCGTCTCGGTGGGGATCACGTTACGGCGGCCGGTCTGGCGCCGCGCGATTCCCTCGAGCTCGCGCAGCTCCTCGAGCGGATCGACGCGGACGTTGGAGTCCGAGCCGATGCAGATTCCGATGCCGCGGGTGCTCACGCGCTCGACCGGCAGGAAACCGTCGCCGAGGTTGGCCTCGGTCGTGAGACAGGCACAGACCCGAGCACCGGCAGCGGCGAGCAGGTCGAGCTCGGCGCCGTCGGCGTGTGTCGCGTGCACGACTGTCGTGCGCTCGCTGAGGCAGCCTGTGCGCTCGAGCAGCTCGATCGGCCGGATGCCGTGCTCGGAGAGGCACTCCTCGATCTCGCGCGGCTGCTCGTCCGCGTGAACGTGCAGCGGTAGCCGCTCGGCGGCGGCGTAGCGGCCGATCTCCACGAGCCAGTCCTCAGGACACGCGCGCACGGAGTGGGGAGCAACTCCGACGCGAATGCCGCGCCCGCGCAGGTCCTCGACCTGCTGCAGATACTCAGTCACCGACTCCTGACGGAAACGCGGCAGCCCTCCGCGTCCGTAGGCGGCGAGCAGGAGGACGATGAGGATCCCCGCGTCCTCTGCAGCCTCCACCGCCGCGAGCGCTTCGTCGAAGCCCAGATAGTGGAACTCTCCGATCGCGGTGTAGCCCGCGGCGCGCAGCTCCTGGTAGACGTGCACGTACTCTCGGCGAACGAGGTCGGGCGTCTGGCGTTCGGCCTCCGCAAGCATCAGCTCGCGCCAGCCCCAGAAGTCGGCTCCTTCTGAGCGTCCGCGCAGAGCGCGTTGGAAACCGTGGCTGTGGGCATCGACGAAGCCAGGCAGGCTGAGGGTTTCGGCCACGGGCGTATCCTTTCCACACTTATGGCGACCCGCGCCGTTCCGGCGACCTTGCAGCAGATTCCAAACGCGCTCACGATCGCGCGGCTGGCCCTGATCCCCGTCTTCGTCGCGCTGATGCTGAGCGCCGACGGGGGCCACAGCTGGCCCGCCGGCATCGTCTTCGGTGTCGCCGGCGTCACGGACCAGATCGACGGTTTCCTCGCGCGGCGCTGGCAGGTGGAATCGGACTTCGGCCGCATCTTCGACCCGCTGGCAGACCGGCTGATGATCGATGCCGCGGTGATCCTGCTGTTCGTCCAGGACCACATGCCGTGGCCCGGCCTGGTCGTGATCCTCGGGCGTGACCTCCTGCTCCTCGCGGGCTACAAGACGATCGCGCCGCCGGGCTACGAGATCAAGGTGAACTTTCTCGGCAAGGCTGCGACGTGGCTCCTGTATGCCGGAATCGGCTTCCTGATCGTCACGCACCGCTCGACCCATTGGCCGTACTGGATCTTCTGGACGGGTCTCGTCGTCGCGGTGGTCGCAGGCATTGCATACGCGGCCTCGGCGTGGAGGGAAGGAAGGCGATGAAGGCCGTCGTGATGGCGGGCGGCGAAGGCAACCGGCTGCGTCCGCTCACGTCCAATCAGCCGAAGCCGATGGTGCCGGTCGTCGGCAAGCCGTGCATGGAGCACATCCTCGAGTTGCTGCGCGAGCACGGGATGAACGAGGTGATCGTCACGGTCGCGTTCCTGCCGCAGGCGATCCGCAGCTACTTCGGCGAAGGGGAGACGCTGGGCATGCAGATCGGCTACTCCGTCGAGGAGTCGCCGCTCGGCACGGCCGGCTCGGTCCGCTTGACAGCGAAGCAGCTCGACGAGACCTTCCTCGTGATCTCGGGCGATGCGCTTTGCGATGTCGACCTCAGCGCGCTCGTTGCTTTCCACAAGGAGAAGGGTGCGGCGGTGACTATCGGGCTCAAGTCGGTCGACAACCCGCTCGAGTTCGGGATCGTGGTCACGGACGAGGAGGGCCGGATCGAACGCTTCCTCGAGAAGCCGTCCTGGGGGCAGGTCTTCTCCGACACGATCAACACCGGGATCTACGTGATGGAGCCCGAAGTTCTGAAACACGTGCCGGATGACCGTCCGTACGATTTCTCGAAGGAGCTCTTCCCGTACCTGCTGGAGATGGGGCGCCCGCTGTATGGCTACGTGATGGACGGTTACTGGCAGGACATCGGGAATCTCGACCAGTTCCGGCAGGCGAACTTCGACGCCCTCGAGGAGAACGTGCGCCTCAACATTCCGGGCATCCGGATCCGGGGCAACGTCTGGCTCGGCGAGGGCGTCGAGATCGGCGACCTCGAGCAGATCGAGGGCCCGGCTTACATCGGCAACTACTGCCGCATTTCTCCCGGTGCGACCGTCGGCTCGCACTCGGTCCTGTCGAACAGCGTCACCCTGCGCGAGCGCACGCGTGTGACGCGCTCGGTCATCGACGCGTCGACGTACGTCGGCCGAAGCGCGTTGATCGAGGGCGCCATCCTCGGCCGGTCGTGCGACATCCGTGCTCACGTCCAGATCCACGAGGGCGTAGCGATCGGTGACGAGGTGACCATCGGCGCAGAGACGGTGGTCATGCCGGGCGTCCGAATCTACCCGTACAAGGACGTCGAGTCCGGATCGCTCATTCACGAAAGCGTGATCTGGGAGTCGCGTGCGTCGACGCGCCTGTTCGGGAGGGACGGGGTCGCCGGGCTTGTCAACGTCGATCTCACGCCCGAGGTTGCAGTCCGCATCGCCGCGGCGCTCGGGACAGCGCTCAAGCGCGGGGCCCGCGTGGCCGCAAGCCGGGAATCGGCGCCGGCATGCCGGATGATCAAGCGCGCGATGATCACGGGCTTCACGTCCTCGGGCCTGGACGTCGCCGATCTGCGCGTTCTGCCCGCTGCCGTGGCGCGCCACCTGCTCAAGAGCGAGGGGTACGAGGCGGGCTTCCATGTCGGCACGAGTCAGTTGGATCCCGAGGTCGTGCAGATCAAGTTTTTCGAGCAGCCCGGCATCCAGCTCTCGCCGAGCATGCAGAAGGAGATCGAGAAGAACTTCACACGTGGCGAGTTGCGGCGCGCCAGCTTCAGCGACATCGGCACGATCAGCTATCCGGCACGCGTAAGCGAGTCGTACGCACAGGATCTTCTGCACGGCCTCGACGTCGAAGCCATCCGCGCGCGTGGCTTCCGCATCGTCGTCGACTATGGCTTCTCGGCGGCGTCCTACGTCTTGCCGCTGCTGCTCGGGCCGCTCGGAGTGGAAGCGGTTTCGGCGCACGGTTTCACGACCGACCGATCGGATCCCGGCTCCGCCCTCCTGCGAGAGGCGATCGGGCAGGTGAAGCAACTCGTGCCGGCGGTCGGCGCCGATCTCGGCGTGATCCTCGACCGGGCTGCGGAGCGTCTCTACCTGGTCGACGAGCGTGGCCGCGAAGTACCGGTCGAGCAGACCCTGCTCCTCTTCCTGCGCCTGATCGGAAGCAACGGCCGGCGGGGGAAGCTTGCGTTCCCGATCACCGTCACCAGCCAGGTCGACCGCTTGTTGGAGGGGAGCGGGCTCGAGGTCGTGCGCACGCCCGCGTCGCTCGGTGACCTGACGAAGGCGGCTGCCGAGGACGGCGTGATTTTCGCCGGCGCGGTGGGCGGCGGGTACGTCTTCCCGGAGTTCCTACCCGCGTACGACGCGACCGCGAGCCTCTGCAAGCTGCTCGAGCTGCTCGCGCCCGTGCGGAGGCCCCTGTCGGAGCTCGTTGCCGAACTGCCGGCGCCGACCCTCGTCCACCGGCAGCTGGCGTGTCCGTGGGCGCTGAAAGGTGTCGTGATGCGGCTGCTGACGGAACGCCTGCGCGACCGCGAGCTCGACCTGACGGATGGGATCAAGATCTTCGGCGAGCGGGGGTGGGCGCAGATTCTTCCCGACCCCGACGAGCCGCTCCTGCACATCTACGCCGAGGGCAAAACCGAAGAGGACTCAAAGGCTCTCGAGGCGGAGTTCCGAGCGATGGTCGAGGAGATCATGCAGACCGAAAGCGCGGCAGCCACGACCTAAGGCGCCGACTGGGCGGCGCCGTTTAGAGGTCGCGCGGGCTCTGCCCGCGCGTCCGTCTGCAGTTCTCGAACACATTGCGGACTCGAACCCTCCCGAACCATAGGTGTAAAGTCTCAAGTTCAGGTTGACCCTTTGCCGGTTGGCTGCTTTACTGCTGAGAGCCCCCGACCAGGAAAGGCGGCCCGTGGAACCTCTGCCCGATCTCGTAACGCTGTCTGATGCTGACCTGAAGCTGCTCATCGCCGACCTGACGCGCGAGGAGAACGAGGTCTCCTATCAACGCCGTCTGCTGCACGGAAAGATCGACATCCTCCGTGCGGAGTTGGTCGCAAGGCTGCAGAAAACAGGAGGGACCAGCATCCTCGACGAGGTGGACGTCGACCACCTGACCGAGATCCTCACCTCGAAAGCCGCCCCGCCAGAGTAACTAGGCACCTTTGAGCCACATCTACTGTCAGGAGTGCGGCTTCCAGAACCCCGAAGCTGCGAACTACTGCGCCCGCTGCGGCGCGCTCCTCGTCAAGGACGAGGGGGGCACTGAGACGACGCAGACGTTCATCCCGGACGAGGGTGAAGACACATCTTCCGAAGCGCTCGAGGACCTCGGTATCACCGGTCCCGCACTGGTCGTCCGCTCCGGCGGCGGCAGGGCGGGGGAGACCTTCCATCCCGAAGGCGAGACGTCGATCGGCCGGTCACCCGACTGCGGGATCTTTCTCGACGACGTGACCGTCTCGCGCAAGCACGCTGTGATCGCCGAACGGGACGGCGGTTTCTTCGTGGAGGACCAGGGCAGCCTCAACGGCACGTTCGTGAACCGGAAGCGCGTCGAGTCCGCGCAGCTCGAGGACGGGGACGAACTGCAGATCGGCAAATACCGACTCACGTTCCTGAACCGCTGATGGCCACCGTCTCGAAACCACGCCTGCTGACGATCGGAACCGTCTGCGGCATGCTCAAGGACGAGTTCCCGGACATCACGATCTCGAAGATCCGCTACCTCGAGGATCAAGGGCTGCTGGCTCCGCGCCGGACCCAGGGCGGGTACCGCCTTTTCAGTGAGGACGACCTCGAGCGCCTCGAGACGATTCTGCGCCTCCAGCGCGACGAGTTCCTGCCGCTACGCGTCATCCGCCAGGAGCTTGCCTCCTCCGGCGCGCGTGACCGCAAGCGCAGGCGTGGCGGGCTGACCGGCGAGGAGCATGAGCTCGATCTCACGGAGCTGTGCGAGCGCGCGGGAATCGACACGCGGCTCGCACGCGAGCTCGAGGAGTTCGGGCTGCTTGCGCCGCGGACCGAGTCCGGCGAGAAGCGCTATCGCGAGCTCGATGCGGAGATCGCGCTTGCCTGCGGCCGGCTCGCGCAGTTCGGGATCGCACCGCGGCACCTGCGGGGGTTCCGCACGGCGGCCGACCGCGAGGCCGGGCTCATCGACCAAGTCGTCGGCCCGGCGCTGCGTGCCCGCAACCCGGAGCGACGGCAGGCCGGAATCGAGGATCTGGAATCGCTCGGCGAGCTCGCCCAAGGCCTGGGTCAGTTGCTCTTCTGGCGCGCCCTGCGCCGGATTGCGTCAACATGACCCGGTGAATCTCGCCGAGAAGGTCCGGGAGGTCCCCGACTGGCCCCAGCCGGGGGTCGGTTTCAAGGACGTCACACCGCTGCTCGCGGATCCTGAGGCGCTCGCGTATTCGATCCAGGAGCTTGCAAGGTGGGGAGGGGAGAAGACGCCCGACCTCATCGTCGGCGCGGAGGCACGCGGTTTCATCCTCGGAGCTGCGATCGCAAAAGAGATCGGCTGCGGGTTCGTGCCCGCCCGCCGGCCGGGGAAGCTGCCACCCGAGACGATCAGTGCCACCTATGCCCTCGAGTACGGGCAGAACGCGCTCGAGCTGCACCCGGACATGGTCCCCCACGGTGCGCGCGTCCTGATCCACGACGACGTGCTCGCCACCGGCGGCACCGTCGAGGCGATCGCCGAGCAGCTCGTCGAGCGACTGGGCGGCGTGGTCGTGGGGTGCTGCTTCATCATCGAGCTGGGGTTCCTGAACGGCCGCGAGCGCCTGTCCAAGTACGACCTGCATGCCCTAATCGAGTACTAAATAACACAAGGTGTCAGGTTTGACATCCGGGGTGCCGATTAGAAAGGCACTATGTACGACGCGCTGACGGGACGGTTCACGTTCCCGTGCCCAGCACGGGGAGAGACGCGCGTCACCCTGTCGGACTTCCGGCAGCTGGAGCGCTTGCCGGGCGCTGCCCATCCCTCGGTCTTCCACGTGCTCTTCGCGTGCGGGTGCGGGGAGGAGCACGAAGGCCTCGTCACCCACGACGACCTCGACTGGGGCCCGCTCGGACTCCAGGGCGGTGAGTTCTACAACGTCATGACCGCACAGCTCGATCGCGTTGTCGCCGAGCTTTCGGACGTGGCCGCCCGCCGGATCCAGGCGGGGGAGTGGCCCTGGAGCTTCTTCTGTTACCCCGAGGACCGGCCGCGCCCTGTCTTTCCTTCGTCCTTCTTCCTCCTCGCTCCCGGGGACGGGTCGCTCGGGCTCGCCGTTCGCTGCCCGGCCTGCCAGCGCACGTCGGTCAACTTGGTCTCCCATGAGCACGTCGACCTGCCGTTCCACAACGACCCCAAGGTGGGAGTCGTCGAGCACGTCTTCAACGACGACGTCGGCAAGACGCTCGACGAGTTCCGCTCGGAGCTCTACTCCGCCTCGTTCGACACCCGCCGCCTGGCTCTCTGAGCCAGGTTCGGTCTGCGGCTCAGGGGGTATCACTGGGGGACCGACTAGCGAGGTGATCGAATGTACGGACTCACACGGGCGACGACGACGCTGGTGTTCTCTGCCGGCGCCGGTCTGCTGATCTGGTTCGCAACGCAGATCAGCAACGACAACACCAGCGGGTACTGGGCTCGAGTCGGCCTCGTTGCCGGCGCGGGTCTCTTGATGGCGCTGTCCCAGCTGCTGGGAGGTTGGACGAAGTGGGGTTGGCCGCGGCTCTCGATCGCGGTCTTGATCACCGCGTTCATTCCCGTGGCGATCGTGTCTTTGTGGATCGTCCTGGCCGGGGAGCCCGGCACCGGCGGCTGGTTCCACGACCACGTGATGTCTTGGAGCCGCGGCATCCATGTCAGCGGCCTCGTCACGGACCTCCTCTACTACATCCCGGTGCTGGCCTTCGGGACGGGGCTCGTCTTCGGGTTCTCGTTCGACACGACGGGGCCGGTTGTACGGGACCGCGACGTGATCGTCGATCGCGATCGCGAGGCTGCCCCCGTCGACGGGCGACGCGGCCTCTTCGGCCGGCGGCGAACTGAGACGCCGACGATGACCAACGGGCGAGCCGCGGACGAGCCGATCACGGCAGAGCGCGAGGCAACGACGACGTCGACCGACCGCACGAGCGACCGCGAGACCGTCAGGTAACTCGGTTGAGAGCCGCCCCTCGGCAGGCCCGGGGGGCGGCTTTAGCCTTGCCTCAGGGATGAGCCAACGCCCTTTCGGGGCCGATACCTGGAAGGCCATGATCCACCGCTCGTTACCGCAGGGCGAGAGAGGTTACGAACTCCTCCGCGCTGCCCTGACCGAGGTCGACGACTCCCGACCTCCTGCCTTCCGTCGCCTCGAGCAGGCGGTCGGAGGCGAGCTCGCACGGCTCCTGGTGGGCGCCCTCGCGACCCGCCGCCCGCGCGCCATCCCCGTTTAGGGCTCTTCGCTCTCGCCGTAGACGCGGACGCAGAGGAAGATCGCGCCGAACGCGATCAGTCCCAGCACCGTGGAGGTGCCCTTGCCGACTCCGACCGCGAGCATGAAGGCCCAGAGGTACAGGCTCAGGAGGAGCGCCCACACGAACGCCTTGACGCCTGGTTCGATCGCTGGGAGTCGCAGGTGCACCGTGTAAGAGCCTAAAGAAACGGCCCCATGAGCGCAGCTCACCGGGCCTCATGTGCGGCGTCGCCGAGTCGACGCCTTTGGACCAAAAAAATTCGCCGAGCCAGTTTCGCTTTCGTCCACCGTTTCCGCTGACTTTCGCCTTCCGGCTACTGCCTTCGGACTCGGTTTCGACCTACTTGCGCTCTGTGCTCGGCGCAATTGGCAATCTAACGTG
>WNGI01001058.1_pt1 | contig 22618 bp, 25 predicted proteins | sample 5400621 | NCBI WGS metagenome assembly WNGI01 (sample SAMN13153374, study PRJNA577476) | soil metagenome | isolation source: 20 cm soil or saprolite under Garry oak tree replicate 1 | place: USA:California | collected 2016-06-15
GAGGTCCGCCGCGACGACGCCGGGTCCGATCGGGCCGCCCAGCCCGAGGACCGTGAGCACGCCGCCGCCCGCCTCGGCCGCGATGGCGACGAGCGCCCAGAACATCCCGGGACGCAGTCCCAGGCTGTTGAACCAACCGGCGACTCCCGCGGGCGACCCGCCCTTCCCGACCCAACCGAGCTTGAGGAAGCCGTGCATCGCGACCACCCCGCCGATCACGACGCGAAGCACGAATATCGCGAGATCCGCATTCATCGAACCAGTCCTCCCGGTGCGTGTTTGATCGAGGAACAGCGCGCCGACGCCAATACTTCCCAAAGGCTAGTCCGTACCGAAAAGTTAGGATGATTTTCGGTGGTCACCATCGCGAATGCGCCGCCCCAGCTGCGCGCGGGTCCCTTGACCGAGGATTGCGCCGTCGAGAAGGCGCTCGTCGTCGTGGGCGCCAAGTGGACGTTGATCGTCCTTCATCACTTGATGGACGGTCCGAAGATGCTCACGGTCCGCCTGCGAGATCTTGAGCAGCTCGGTCTCCTGACGCGGACGGTCCACGCCGAGGTCCCGCCACGCGTCGACTACCAGCTCACGCCGCAGGGCCGGAGCCTTCGCCCGATCATCGACTCCATCGAGAAGTGGGGCCGCAGCCTCCGTCCCGCGAAACGCTCGGGCTAAGGGATGCGCCGGCTGGTGCGCGGCGTCAGCCTGCTCGCGCTCGCGGTTGGGGTGATCTGGATCCTGCAGGGCGTTGGCGTTCTTCCGGGATCGTTCATGACCGGTCGGAGCGAATGGGCGGTCGCCGGTGCGGCCCTGGCGGCGGGCGCCGCGCTTGCGTTCTGGCTCGCTCGCTCGGCGCCGCCCGGCGGGAGCCTGTAGCCCGACCGCTACCTCCGCGCCGTAGAGTGGTTGGAGCTGTGGGTGGGAAGGGCGTGATCGCAAGCTTCGCGGCAGCGACGATCCTGACGCTGCTCGTAATCGCCGCGCCGACCGCGGCAAGCACGGCCGGTCTCGACGCCGGACGAAGCATTGTCGGCACGATCGAGACGCGGACCTTCCACTCGGCGGCTCTCGAGCGGACCATGCCCTACCGCATCTACCTCCCGCCGGGATACGCGAACACGTCGCGACGCTATCCGGCTCTCTATCTGCTGCACGGCATGGGAGGGACCGATCGGCAGTGGCAGGACATGGGCCTGGCCGCTGCGGCCGATCGGCTCATCAGCTCCGGGAAGATCGCGCCGCTCATCATCGTCATGCCCGAAGGCGAGAACGCGTACTGGGTGGATCACGCCACCGACGGTCAGCAGTGGGGTCGCTACACCGCCCACGACGTCGTCAATGAGATCGACGCGAACTTCCGATCCATCGCGCGCCGGCAGGCCCGAGCCATCGGCGGCCTCTCGATGGGCGCGCACGGCGCGCTCCAGCTGGCGCTCAATTACCCCGACGAGTTCGGCGCAGTCGGCGCGCACAGTCTCGTGCTCCGCGGCTACGGCAGCGCGCCGGCATATTTCGGGAGCGCGGCGGACTTCGCCGCCCGGGACCCCGTCCAGCTCGTGCGCGCGAAAGGCACCGCCGGATGCTCGTTCGCGCTCTGGATCGACATCGGGACCACAGATCCCTGGACCAGCGAGGCGAAGCAGTTCGACGGCGAGCTCACCGGCCTCGGGATCGCCCATCAGTGGCATCTGTGGAACGGCGATCACTCCGGCGTCTACTGGCGCGCGCACCTCGAGGACTACCTGCGCTTCTACGACGCGTCGCTCTCCAGCCGGATTCCGAGGTCGAGCATCTTCTAGTGTCGCGCGCCGGAAATGCCTTGGCGATCCGCGGCCCGGGCGGCCGAGGCCAAGGAGCCGAGGAGCACGCGAGGGAGTGCATCCGCAGATGCATGACCGAGCGCGCGGACGAAGGCGACACCGGGATCGGCCGTGCCGGGCGGATGGAGCGACAAGGTAGTTGCGGCGCGCGACACTAACGAAGCGCGCGCCCGTAATACGTCAAGTAGTCGGCGACGTGTGCGCTCCAGTACGCGGCGGAATGATCTCCCGAGTAGGAGTGCCAGTCGTTCGCGATCCCAAGCGCGGTCAGCTGGTCGTGGATGGCCGTGGCCTGATGGACCCAGGGATCGACGTCGCCGGAGTCGATCCACCACGTATAGGTGCGGGCGAGATCCGGCCTGGCGTTGATCAGCGACAGCGGGTCGCGCGCGGCGAACTCCGCGCCTCGGCCGAGATAGGTGGGAGCATCGCTTTCCGGGCGCAGCGAAGGGCTGTGCGCGCCGATCACGGTCCAGATACCCGGAAAATTCATCGCGAGCTGCATCGCGGCGTGGCCACCCATCGAGAGGCCGCCGATCGCCCGAGCGTCGGCTGACGCATACGTGCGGTAGCGCTTGTCGATCTCGGGCACGACCTCCTTCGCGAGGTAGGTCCCCCACTTCTCGCCGTTATCGATCTGGCTGGTGATGTGGTCGACCCAGTACTCCTGATCACCCTGCGGCAGCGCGATGATGAATTGCGGGATCGTGCGATCTCCCATCAGGCGATCGGCTGCTTTGAGCAGGCCGTAGTCGACCCACTCCTGATTGCTGCCGCTGCCGCCGTGAAGCATGTACAGCGTGGGAAAGCGCGCCGCCTGATCGGCGTCGTAGCCCGGTGGGAGGTAGACCGCGAAGGGCATGGTTCGGTTGAGCACGGCGCTCCGGAAGGTGCCGGTCACCACCTTGCCCGCGCCGAGCGGAGACGGTGACGCGCTCGGCGTGACCGTCGCCGTCGCGGGCGGTCTGGTGAGGCTCGGCGCCCCGGCCGGAAGGGCGGCGCCGCACCCGACGAGGAGCGCCGCCGCGATGAGGACGGCAGCCCGGATCAGCCCTGCACCGCGCGGAGCAGCACCTCGAGCCGGATCTCGTCCTGGACCGAAAGGACCGCCGCGACCGAGGGATGCTTGAGTCCGAAGTCACCGAAATGCACGGTCGCCCGGGCCGTCGCGCGCAGCTCCCGTCCGACGCGCTGGCCGGTGACGTCCCAGCTCACCTCGTGGCTACTCGCGTGCACCGTCATGGAAGTGACCAGCGTGAACTTCCATTCGCCGCTCGCCGGAAGCGGTTGCGGGAGCCCGTAGCTGCCGACCACCGCGAGCTCGGCGGTCGGATACCGCGTGACGTCGAGCGTGTCCTGTTTGATGTAGCTGTCGCGCCTCGGCTCGTCGCTCGCGAGGGTCGACAAATCGACACGTAGCACGCTGTCGCTCGTGATGCGGCCGTCGCGCGTCAGGCCCACCAGCCCCGAGATCGCGCTCGTCGTGAGGACGGCATCGCTCATCGCGGGAAAGCCGGCCAGCTGCTCGCGGACGCGAACGGTGACGAGCGAGCTCTCCGGATCGGCATTGAACCGGAAGGTCGGCGCGGCGGTCGTGACCGGGACCGGCGATCCAGTCGGCGTTGGGCTCGCGTCGCCGAAGAGATCGGGGCGGCAGCCGGTGACCAGGATCACGACGAGGAATAGAAAAAGCGCGCGCGGCAAGAGGAGCGCCGCCGTGCTCAGCCGGTCTCGGCCGCTGGAGCGCGTTGCTGGCTGAATCTGCGTATGAAGGGATGCGTGAGCGGCGCCACGCGGCTCGCGAGGTGTTCGATCTCACCGAGCCACGGGATGACCGGGAGGAGGGCCCAGATCAACAGGATGCTCACGATCTGCACGAGCGTGTTGTCGGTCCCGATGCGCAGAAGATCGCCGATCCATGAATTCGACAGCGCGAGGATCGGTAGATGCAGCCCGTACGCGCCTAGCGACCTCTGGCCGAGTGGCAGGAGCAGCCAGCCCAGGCCGCGCCGGACCGGCACCCACAGCACCGAGACCAGCGCGTACGCGAAGGTCGCGACGCCCACGAGGGCCAGGAGCCGTCCGGGGCGCAGGTCGTTCTTACCGAAGACGAGATCGGACGAAAGGAGCCACGCGAGAGCGGATGGCTGAGCGCTCGCGCGGTCCGCGATCGTGAATTGGAACGCGACGATGAGCGCCATGGCGACGACCGAGCCGGCGACGACGATCGCGATGCGCGCCGCCGGGGAAAGCGCGCGCGCGATCCTGTCGCGGTGATAGCCGATGATCACGCCCATGGCGAATGGAAGCTGCCACGCGGCGAACGGGAATCCGCCATCGACGGCGTTCCACGGGAACTGCACGGCGGCCGGCGAGATCTGCCAGAGGACCCACAGACCCCACGCACCGGCGAGCGCGATCCGCGTGCGGCCCGTCCCGAGCAGGTAGAGGAACGGGGGCGCCGCGAAGACGAGCAGCGTGTAGAGCATGAGCACGTCGGTGACCGGGTAGGAGCGGTGCATCGTCAGGACGCTCAACACGAATTCGAGTGGACGCGTCGGCGTCATTGTTCGCGACCACGCCGTATCCATCAGGTACGACTGGAGCGCGAAGAGAATGGTGAGGCTCACGGTGAGCAGATAGAGAAAACCGGCGCGCTTGAGAACCTTGCGGAGCATCGCGTTCATTCCCTCGCGCCGGATGACATTCAGATAGACCGTGCCCATGACGATCCCCGAGATCAGGACGAAGCCCTCGGCTGCCGAGGTGAAGAAGCGGTTCCCCCCGGTCATCACGTAGAGCCACGATTGCTCCCCGCCGATGTGGTCGGCCACCATCACGACGACGCAAAAGCCGCGGAGGAGATCGAGTCGCATGTCGCGCCGCTCGGACGCGTCGCCGGACGCGCCGTAGCTCCACCGACGAAGCTTCCGCACCTGGGCACTGTACGAACGCGTGATAAGGGAATCATGAAAATAGTGACCGTCGAGGGAGCCCAGCTAGAAGCGGTCGATGATCCTCTGCCCGTCGGCGCTGCGGATGTACTCGAGGAATTCGGCGACCGCCGGCTTCAGATCGCCGTTACGCGGATAGACGAGGTAGAGCGGGCGTCGCAGTTTGTAGGTCCCTTCGCGAAGAGCTTGCTTGGTCGACGACACCCCGTCGATCGTGACCAGCCGGATCCCAGCGCCGTCGGGACTGTCGTTCGTCACGCCGACCATCCCGATCGCCCCGGCCTGCCCAGCCACCGCTTGGCGGATCTGCTCGCCGCCCTGGATCTCGAGAACCCCCGGCCCGTACGACGGCTTCCCACCATAGAAATACGTCTCGAACGTGGTCCTGGCGCTCGACCCTTTTTCGCGCACGAGCGGAATGATCGGCAGCTTCACCTGGCCCAGCGCCGACCAGTCGGTCATCTTGCCGCTGTAGATCGCCTGCACCTGGGCCGTGGTGAGGTCCTTGAGCGGATTGCTCTGGTGGACGACCAGTCCGGTGCCGGCAACTCCGACGAGGACGTGATCGACAAGATCGGTCTCGGGAAGGGTGAGCTCGCGACTGGCCATGCCGAGATCGAGGGTATGGTCGGCGGTGAGATTGACGCCGCCGTCGGAACCGAGCGATGTGTCGAACTGGAACTTCACACCGGGATGCTTGGCGGTGAAGCTGTCGGTGAGGGCCTGCACGTTCGGCAGCGCGGCGTCGCCGCCGCCGATCCGGTACACACCGGCGAGAGGATCGCGCGTGGGCGCGATCGGTGCGCCACATGCGGCGGCGAGAAAGAGAACGGCCAAGGATCGGACCAGGAGACGCAAGTGCGCCGAGGATAGGGCCCTCAGGGTCGCCGAAGCGATAGCAGATCGGTAAGGGAGCGCGCGCCGGCCGCCGCGCCGAGGCGCGGAAGGCCGAAAGTGTCCTCGATCGTTGCGAGAAGTGAGTAGTGGTCGTAGAGCTCCGCCGAACGGCGCGTCGCGGAAGCGGGCGTCACCGCGATCAGTGGGACCAGGTTCGTGTCATCTCCACCGTCGCCCTCGTCCCACACGACGAAGAGCGCGCCGCGCTCGTGGAAGGCGGCTGACGCGACGATCCGTTCGACCAGCTGCGCCAGCCACGTGCCGGCCTCCGTGAGCGCGCAGTCGTGTCCGTCGTGGCAGAGACCGGGACTGATCCAGACGAACTGCGGGGTCTGGCCGGCGAGATCCGCGTCGAGCGCGTCAAGCGGGACGATGTTCTGCGGACATCCACCTCCGTAGTACGCGAACGGGTTGTGCTTCACCGCGTACGGATACGGACTGTTCATACATCCATCCGCCGTCAGTCCTTCCATGTACGCGCGCCAGGGCACGCCCGCCGCCGAAAGCTGCGCGCCGATTCCGCCGGCCGGAAGGACGTGATAGTCGTCGTCCGTCACACCCCAGGTACTCCCGGACGTAAGCGCGAGGTAATTCGGAAGACTCGGCCGAGCGACCGCGTGGTAGTTCGTAGCGACCCGGTACGTCGAAGCGAGTGTCCCGACGGGTGGCGCGGCGAGGGCTCTCGCGAGCGATGCATTTTCCATCACGATCACGAATACGTGGGGGCGAGCGGGGGCGGCGGTGGCGGAAGGCGCCGGTGTCTCGTTCGGGGAAGGCACCGTCACCGGCGAGCCGGTCGGTGCGGGCGGGATCGTCCCCGGCGAGGCGCACGCGGCCACGAGGGCGATCGCGAGGCAGATCACCGCGGCGGGACGCATCCGAAACCATTCTCGCGCGGCCCGCGGAGTGGCCGGATATGCGTGTCGTGCTTCACGGTGTCCTACGTCACATCGCGGCGGTGCCGGGCGCGACTGCCGTCAGTCCCCTCTGCGCCTAGACCGCCTTCGAGCGAGCGACCGGTCGAGAACAGAACCGGAGCGCCTCGCCAGAGGGAAGGAAACCATGCGCAAGCTCACTGGGATCGTGGCACTCGCCTTGGGCCTCACGCTCGCGCTCCACTCGCCTGTCGCGGCCACTTCAGGGACGACGGAAGCCATTGACCTCACCGGAGGGGTCGGCTATTCGAGCATCCTCGGCGGGAACACAAACGGCACCGCGACGCTGTCGGGCACCATCAGCGACGGCGAGCTCTCAATGCTCCGCGGGTCGGTCAACTTTCCGCTCCGCGACGAGAGGCTTACGGTCGTGCCGATAGGAGCGATCGTCCTCGCGACGGAGCGCCTGAGCGTCGGTTGGTACAAGTACACCTGCGACCAATTCGGCTGCACGTACCAGCAGGGCATCTCGATCTTCGAGCACCGGTACGGCCAGGGGCCAGTCGAGATCCGCCTTGGCAACCTGCGCGGCAACGGCAACCTCTCAATGGGCACCACTGCAACATGCGTCGACTCATGCCCGCCCTCCGGTGCTGGCTGGTCGGTACCCTATGGGTACACACAGCTCGGCGGCGGCGTGACGAGCTCGCAGGATGCGGGGACGCTCAACCTTTACGGATCGGCACCGATCATTCACTGATCGCTTCGCACGCGAGACGAAGATCGCCCCGGGATGATCCCGGGGCGATCAGTTTTTCAGACGACGGGTCCGCGCGTCGGTCAGACTTCGAACACCCACTCGTGGCGCGTCAGTGGCGTCCAGGGACGTACGCGCCAGCGCTCGGGCGCGAGGGCCGCGCCACCGCGACTGCGAACGCAGCGGCGCACTTCGATCTCTAGATCGGCGAGCGTGACGCGGCCAAGCTTGGCCTGCCAGATCGCGCGAAGCGCGAGGATAGCGTCGAGCGCCATGTTGGTGTCCATACCTATATAACGCTCCACCGGCGGGCCGCAGTCTGCTCCGGTACGAACGGACGAACCGACGTGTCCAATGCGTTTCGTGTCACGGGACACCACAAGGCACGCGTCATGCCAGGAGAGGGTGCGGCTCCTGCCACCGGATCCGGTAGCAGCGCTGTAGCGATCTTGTCTAGCGCGCCTGGGTTGCTTCCGCGAGAAGGCGCGGGAGCATGTCGCCGCGCACGCGTGCGAGGTCCTCCTGGTACTTGAGGAGCACTCCGAGAGTGCCGTCCAGCGCGTCGAGATCGAGCTCCGCGGTGTCGAGGGCTGCGAGCGCCATGACCCAATCGAGCGTTTCCGCGACGCCCGGCTTCTTGAAAAGATCGTCCCGTCGCAACGCCTGCACCACGGCGACGACACTGCGCGCGAGACGTTCGGGGACATCGGGCAGGCGTCGCGCGATGATCGCCAGCTCGCGCTCGACGGTCGGGTAGTCGATCCACTGGTAGAGGCACCGGCGCTTGAGCGCGTCATGAACTTCACGGGTGCGGTTGGAAGTGATCACGACCGGCGGAGGCACGCTTGTCCGGAAGGTCCCGAGCTCCGGCACGGTGATCTGAAAGTCGGAGAGCAGCTCCAGCAGGTAGGCCTCGAACTCCTCATCCGCTCGGTCGATCTCATCGATGAGCAACACGGGCGCATCTTCGGCGGTGATCGCTTCGAGCAGCGGACGCTTGATGAGGAAGCGCTCGCTGTAGATGCGGTCGCGCGCTTCGCCCGCGCGACCTTCGCCCTCGGCGAGTCGGATCTCGAGGATCTGTCGCGGATAGTCCCAGTCGTACACGGCTGTCGCGATGTCGAGGCCCTCGTAGCACTGGAGCCGGATCAGCCGGCGCCCCAGCGCGGAGGCCAGCGCCTTCGCGATCTCGGTCTTGCCCACGCCCGCTTCGCCCTCGACGAAGAGCGGCTTCCCGAGACGCAGAGCGAGGTAGAGCGTGACCGCGAGCCCACGATCCGCGACGTAGCGCTCGCGCTCAAGCGCCGCCGCGACCTCGTCGACGGATGCGAGCAAGCCCCTCGACTACCCTCGCGCCCGCTGCGTCGCGCGCTCCAACGCGCGTTTGGTGAAGACGGTGACGAGATGACGGCGGTAGTCGGAGGACGCCACGAGGTCCGATAGCGTCGTGATCCCCTCCGCCGCTTTCGCGGCCGCCGCAGCGATCGCCTTGGCGTCGCCCTTGGTGCCGACGATGGCCTTCTCCGCGGCGGTCGCGCGGAACGGCGCTTCGCTGGCGCCGGTGATGCCGATCGCCGCGCGCTCGATCGTTCCGTCCGCGGACGCGGTCACGACGGCGGCGACTCCGACCACGGCGAACCGGGATGCCGGATGCGGAAACTTGACGTAGGCACTCCCGGTCCTGACGGGGTGCGGGGGAAACCGGATCTCCGCAACGATCTCGTCGGGTGCGAGCGCGGTCTCGAACGCGGACTTGAAGTAGTCGCCTGCGCGGATGTCCCGCTTTCCCTTGCCGCCGATCGCGCGGATGAGGGCATTGAACGCAAGTGCCGGCGCGGGCTCGTCGGCGGCCGGATCGGCGTGGGCCAGGCTGCCCCCGATCGTTCCGCGCGCGCGGACCAGGGGATCGCCGACGGCGCCCGCGGCCTCGGCGAGCGCGGCGAGCTTCGAGACGACGGTCCGATCGTCGGCGATCGAGCGGTGCGTGGCGAGCGCGCCGACCACGATCGTGCCGTCGGCCTCGGCGCGGATGTCGCGGAGCGAGACGATCTTGCGAAGGTCCACGAGGGAATCGGGCTGGGCGAGCCCGAGCTTCATGAGCGGAAGGAGGCTGTGCCCTCCGGCGATCACCTTCGCGTCGCGGGAACGGCCGAGTGCCGCGACCGCCTCCTCGATTGTCGACGGCGCCTGATAGGTGAAGGGGTGCGTGATCATCGCCGTCCCTCCCGGGATTTTTCGATGGCTCGCCAGATCTTCTCCGGAGTGAGCGGCATGTCGAGATGCTCGATCCCGAGTGGTGAGAGCGCGTCGATCACGGCGTTGGCCGCGGCCGGGGTCGAGCCGATCGTGCCTGCCTCGCCGATGCCCTTGACGCCGAGTGGATTCGTCGTGGTCAGCGTGACGGTGTGGTCGAGCTTGAACGCAGGCACGTTTTCGGCGGTCGGGACGTGGTACTCCATCATGCTTCCTGAGAGCAGCTGGCCATTGTCGTCGTAGACGGCGGACTCATAGAGGGCCTGGCCGATCCCCTGCGTGATCCCGCCGTGCAGCTGCCCCTCGACGATCATTGGGTTGATCTGCCGGCCGCAGTCGTCGCATGCCGAGTAATTCACGATCTGCACCGCGCCGGTCTCTCCGTCGATCTCGACCTCGGCGATGTGCGTGCCAAACGGGAACGTGAAGTTCGGCGGGTCGTAATACACCGTCGCTTCGAGACCGGGCTCCATGCCCTCGGGCAGGTTGTTCGCGAGGTACGCGGCCATGGAGATGTCGCCGAAGTTCTTCGCCTTGTCGGGCACGCCTTTCACGAAGACCTTGCCGCCCTGAACGACCACGTCGTCCGGCGAGGCCTCCAGCAGGTGCGCGCCGATCTGGATCACCTTCTCGCGAACCTTCTCCGCGGCCTTGTGCACCGCGATCCCGCCGACGGCGAGGCTGCGGCTGCCGAATGTGCCGACGCCCATGCCGGGCGATTCGAAGGTGTCGCCGTGGCGGACCTCGATGTCGTTCGGGCTCACGCCGAGCGCGTCAGCCGCGATCTGCGCCCAGGACGTCTCGTGTCCCTGGCCGTGCGGGGAGGTCCCGGTGAAGACCTGTACCGCGCCCGTGGGATGAACGCGGATGCGCGCGCTTTCGTAGCCACCCCAACCCACGCCGAGCGCGGAATTGGCCTTTGACGGAGCGAGGCCGCAGATCTCGACGTAGCTCGAGATCCCGATACCGCGGTAGTTCCCGCGCGCTTTCGCTTCGGCGCGCCGCTTCTCGAAGCCCTTGTAGTCGGCCATCGCGAGCGCCCGATCGAGGGCGGGAGCGTAGTCGCCGCTGTCGTACGTGATCCCGCTGATCGTGTTGAACGGGAAGGCGTCCGGCGGGATGAAGTTCTTGCGGCGCACCTCCGCCGGGTCCATGCGGATCTCGTCGGCGAGACGGTCGATGGCCCGCTCGATCACATACGCGGCCTCGGGCCGTCCGGCGCCGCGGTACGCGTCCACCGGCGTCGTGTTCGTGTACGCGCCGCGCATCTCGTAGTCGAACGCGGGGATCCGGTAGGCGCCGGGAACGATGAACACGTGGAGGATGGTTGGGATGCCGGGCGCGAACGCCTGCAGGTACGCCCCGACGTTCGCGACGGTGCGCACGCGCAGGCCCAGGATCGTGCCGTCGCGCTTTGCCGCGAGCTCGACATCCGAGACGTGGTCGCGGCCGTGGATCGTCGCCAGGTAACCCTCACGCCGATCCTCCGTCCACTTCACCGGCCGCCCCAGCGTCTTCGCGAGGTGACCGACAATGAGCTCCTCGGCGTACACCTGGAGCTTGCTGCCGAACCCCCCACCGACCTCCGGAGCTATGACCCGCACCTTGTTCTGCGAAAGACCGAGGTTCAGCGAAACGATGAGCTGCACGAAGTGCGGGATCTGCGTCGTCGACCAGAGCGTGAGCTCGCCCGCCTCGAACTTCGCCACCGCGGCGCGCGGCTCCATGGCGTTCGGAATGAGCCGCTGATTGACGAGGCGCAGCGTCACCTTGACCTCGGCGTCCTTGAAGGCTTTGTCGATGTCGCCTCCCTTGACCGGGTAGGTGAAGACGAGGTTCGACTTCAGCTCCTCGTGCAGGACCGGCGCGCCAGGCTCGAGCGCCTTCGTCGCATCGACAACGACGGGAAGGGGCTCGTAATCGACGGTGATCGCGTCAGCCCCGCGCTTGGCGGCGTCGCGCGTCTCGGCGACGACAGCCGCGACCGCATCGCCCGCGTACCGCACCTTGTCTGTCGCGATGGGCATGTGCCTGGACCCGCTCATGCTCGGAACGGTGATGAAGACCGGCAGCACTCCGGTGGCCTCGAGATCCTTTCCGGTAAGCACCGCGACCACGCCTGGCTCCTGTTTCGCCGCCGCGGTGTCGATCTGTCGAATGCGCGCATGCGCGTGCGGGCTGCGTACGAGGCTCAGGTAGGTCATGCCGGCGAGCGTCACATCGTCGGTGAACGTCCCGGCTCCGGTGATGAGGCGCGGGTCTTCCTTCCGCGGGACCCGCGCGCCGATGTACGTGGTCGTCGTGGCAGCGGTCATTGCTTCACCTCCGCGACGACCTTCGGCCGGGCCGTCGCCGCCATGCTCCCGGCGGCGGACCTGATGGCGTTCACGATGTTGTGGTAGCCGGTGCAGCGGCAGAGGTTGCCCTCGATCGCGTGGCGGATCTCGGTGTCGCTCGGCGAGGGATTGCGCGCGAGGAAGTCGACGGCGGTGATCATCAAGCCCGGGGTGCAGAAGCCGCACTGGAGCGCGTGTTCGCTCGCGAACGCGCGCTGGATCGGATGGAGCTCCCCGTTTGTGGCGAGGCCTTCGACCGTCACGACCTCGGCGCCATCGGTCTGCACCGCGAGGATCGTGCAGGACTTCGTCGCGCGGCCATCCACCAGGACGGTGCAGGCACCGCATTGACTGGTGTCGCAGCCGACGTGGGTGCCGGTCAGCCCGAGCGTGTCGCGGAGGAGCTCGACGAGAAGCTGGGTGGGTTCGACGTCCTTGGTCCGCTTCGTCCCGTTGACCGTGACCGTGATCGCCTGTCCCATTTCCTACCCCCTACCGCGCGGTGCGAGGCTGGACGACTGCGGCGAGCGGCGGAGGATGTGCGTTCAAGAGACCTCTGAACACGGCCGCCCCCCGTGATGCTCCCCGCCTCGGAAACGCGGGTTCAGGCTAGTTCCGGCCCAGAGGTCGGTCAAGCAACGGACGCACCGCTCGGCGACAACTAGCATCGGGCCATGGGCACCTCGCTCGACGTCGCGCGCTCGTTCGTTCAGGCGGTGCAGTCAGGCGACGCGGATGCGGCGGCGGCGCTCTGCGCCGACGACGTCGTCGTGATGATCCCGGGTGTTCCGACGCCCTTTCAGGGAAGAGACGGCGTCCGTCAGATGATCCGCATGGCTCCGTCCGAGCTCGTGCAGAGCCTGCGCGAAGAACGGGAGGAGGGGACGGACGTGCGCGTCACGACCCTCACCCGCGCTCCCGGCATCTTCGCCAACTACACGACCTGGCATTTCGAGACCGACGGGGAACGTATCCGCCGGCTCACGTTCGAGCTCCGCGCCGCGAACTAGCGGCGCTTCGCGGTCTTCCTCCGACTCGCTGACGCGCGTACCGTCGTCTTCTTGCGAGCGGTCGTCTTCTTGCGTGCGGTCGACGTCTTCTTCGCGGCGGTTCGTGCCGCCGCCTTCGCGCCATTCCGCTTCGCCTTTGCGCCGTTCGTGGGCTGTGACTGCGCCTGCTGCTCGGTCATCTTGGCTAGGCCGATGACGTTGCCTTCGGGGTCTTCGAAGAGCGCGTAGGTGACATTTGCCATGTCCATCGGCGGCATCACCGTTCGCCCGCCGAGCCGCTCGACTTTGGCGAGCGTCTGTACTGGATCGGGCGTTTCCACGTAGAAGGTGACCCAGTTGCGGCCGTCCTGGCTGGCGCCGATGCCGCCGTTGATGCCACTTCCCTTGGTCTTCGTGTCGATCATTCCGTAGTCCGTTGGATTGTTGGCGTCGATGCCCCACCCGAAGAGATCCGAGTAGAACTTCTGCTGCGCCTTCGCGTCGCGTGCGTTCACCTCGAAATGAGTGACTGGATGCTGTGGCACGGCCTGTCCTCCCCTGCTGCTAACTGAGAAGGACACACTACGCCTCTAGCGAGCGGGAACGCGGAACGAGCGAGCGAGCCCGTTACGGTTTGGTGAGCAGGACCGCGTTCGGGAGCAGCCGCCCCGGGCCGACCTTGTATGAACCGCCGACCCACATCGCCGCGGTGCCGCCGCCGTCGAGATTGAGCGCGTCCCTCACGCCGAGCGCCTGGAGCGCGTACGCGGCCTCGATCACGGTGGCTCCGGTGACGATCGCGAGATACACGTACGTTCCGTCGACACCGATCGCGCCCTTCGTGCCGCGCAGCATCTGCGAGGGACTCTGCTCGGCGGTCGAGTCGACGACCGCGCCACCCTGGAGGAGCAGCGGGTAGTTCGAGATCGCCGCGGTCGGCGGATTCTGCGACGCGGAGCTCTGCGCGTACGTCGCACCCCGCCGGTAGAAGGTCGCCGTCGCTCCGTTCCAGACCGCCAGGCCGTTCTGACTATTGATCGCGCGCTGATTGAGCCACCTACGGAGCGCGCTGTTGTAGACGGCGTACTCGTACGAATTCACCTTGCTCGCACAGTCCGCGTAGTCCGGCGGGCAGAGGTAGGTGCCGTTCATGCCGGCGTACGCGGCGTTCTCGACGGCGTACTGCGCGAGGGGTTTGGCCGGGCAGTTGTTGAAGCAGTCGGTGGCGTTCGCCGTCAAAGTCCTCACCGTCACATCGGAGAGCCGCTCCTTGACGAGGTGCACGCCGAACGTGCCGCGCGTCGTCGCGACGTTCTGGAAGCTGTAGCCGGTCCCGTTCGCGGGCGGTGGGGTCGGGCCCGGCGGGGTCCCGTCGGCGTTGAGCACGGTGACCAGCCAGAACACGCCGAAGTCTTCCATCCAGGTCGCGCCCTCGACGAGCGGACGCAGGTAGAGGCGGTACGAGCCGGCCGTGGCGGGCGCCTGGATCGTGAACTGGAACCACGCGACCTGCCCGGGGCCGACGTACGCCGCCGGCTGCATCGCGATGCGGTTGTAGCGCGGCCATCCGGTCGCGGGTGAGCCGAGCGCGCCGTCGCCGCCGAGGGGACTCGCGCTGTCCTGTCCCGGCTCGGGTCCCCACGTGCCGAGATACGCGACCTCGCCCATGCGCCCGCTGACCCAACCGCGCGAGCCGCTGTTGTAGTAGGCGACCGTCGCGGTCGAGCGCTGTCCCTGACAGAGCGTGGGATATCCGCTCTGCCCGTACCACTGCGCGTGGAATCCGGAGACGCCACCGGGCACGCTCGCCGGTGGCGGAATGCCGGGTCCGGTGCTACCGGTGCATGTCGCGGCCGCGGTCGCGGCGCGCGCAGCCGGGGATGGACCGATGATCGACCAGCTCGCGACGAGCGCGAAGATCGCCAGTCGTGCGAGTACCCGCAATCCCACTCTTCACGGCTAACGCCGATCGCGCGGCGGCAATACGAACGGCCGGGTCATGCGCCGATCGGATGACGCCGCGGTAGTCCAAGTTGATACCTCCGCGCGCGATCGGCGGATGATCAGGCCCTCGGGCCGGTTGCGACGAGCTCGATGGTCACGCGGATCTCGTCGGTCACGCTGACCACGCGAAAAGGCACCGACGGCGCGGTCATGCCGAAGTCGCCGAACTTCCAGCTTGGATTGGCCGTCGCGGTGGCGGTGAGGTCGGCGCCGTCACGCTTGGCGACAACGTCGAAGGTGACTTCCTTGGTCTTTCCGCGAATGGTCATGTTCCCGGTGAGCGTGAAGGTGAAGCTCCCGCTCGTCGCGAGCGGCAGCGACAGCCCGCTCACCTTCGCGGGCACGAACTCGGCCCTGGGGAACTGGCGGACCTGCAACGTGTCCTGCTTGATGAAGTTGTCGCGGTCGCGCTGATCGCTGGCGAGCGTGCTCATGTCAAAGCTGATCTTTGAGCCCGACGCGAAGGTCCCATCGGTGCCCAGGTCGAACGAGCCGGTCGCGCCGGTCGCGGTCAGCACGGCATCGGATGGGAGGTTGACGCCGACGAGCTGCTCGCGCACGCGAACGGTCGCCTTCGACTTGTCGCTCACCGTCCACGCGCTCGCCGACGCGGCGGTGGTGGCGGCTGCTGTCGGGGTCGCCGCCAGCGTCGGCGTCGACGTCGGCGTCGACGTCGTCGTCACAGAAGTGGCGGATCCGCCGCACGCCGCGAGGAAGCTCGCGAAAGCGACTGCCCAGGCAAGGCGAGGGAGTGCACGGTTGTTCACTTGGGGACGTTCCTCCAGGCTGCGTGTTCCGCTGACTGTACGGGCGGCACATGAAAGCGGCTCAAGCGATGACTAACAGTTGGATAAGAAGCGCCGCTATCTTCGCGGTTGAGCCGCGCGGCGCTAGAAGCCGGAGCGCCTGTCGAGCACGGTGACGATCGTGTAGATCCCGAGGTCGTCCATCCATGCGCCGCCGTCCACGACACCTCGCAGCGGGATCACGTAGGTGCCTGACCGCGTCCCCTTCACCCCGAACGTGAACGTGGCGATGCCGCCGGGCGGGACGATGTCCTCGGCCTGTACCGCGGGGCGATCGGCCGTCGGCCAGCCGTCTCCGAGGAAGGCGAGCCGCGGGTCGTTGTTGGGGATGCCCAGACGCGCCTCCTGCGAAGTGCCCTTGCGCCACGCCGTCGCGCCGGTGTTGCGAAGGACGACCGAGACCGTCGCCGCCTCATGCTTCGGAACCTCGGGGAATGCGGTCTCGGAGACGAAGCTCGCGCGCACGGTGGATGCGGTCGGCGGCGCGCAGAGGCTGGTGAGGTACATGAAGTGCGGCCATCCCCACGTGGGCCCCGGATCGGAGTGCGTGCTCCCCGGGACTTCGTTGTGGCCGACGATGTGGGCGCGATCGAGTGGGATCCCCTGCCGAGCTGAGATCGCGCACGCGAGGCTCGCGGCGGCGTAGTACTGCTCGGGTGTGAACGCGGGGTTCGTTGTGCGATCGAGCTCGAGCTCGATGCCGATCGACTGCCGATTGAACCAGGCGTTGCCGGCGTGCCATGCGGTGTCGGCCTCGCCGACGATCTGCGCGATGTGGCCGTCTCCGCGGATCACGTAGTGCGCGCTCACATCGGACGCGCGGATGCTGAAGGCGCGGAGGGTCCGCGCGTAGCTGATGTCGGTGTAGTGGATGACGATGTAATCGATCGAAGCGCCGCCCCGGCCGGTCCAGTAGTTGGTCTGCGTGGGAAGCCATTCCGGCTGAGCGACGTAGGGAAAGTGGACGACCGAGCGGGACGTCGTGGCGGCGCGGGGAGCGGGCGCCGGCTGCGGTGCCTCCGTCTGCGCGGCGACGGGCGCAGCCGGCGTATCCGCCTGCTCGCTTTCAGCCATAGGAATGGCCACGCGGCTGCCGCAAGCGGTACCGACGATGAGCATTCCCACCAACCCCAAGGAACGAAGCAACCGGTACATCCTCCTCTCGCCGATCGGGAGTAAGCAATAGGCGTTGCGTCCTCTTGCTCGTTCAACGAGTGAGCGTGCCCCATCTCGCTCACCGTGCAGGCAAGAGGGAACGGAATGTGCGAACTCTCAAGCGATAGAGCGGATCGCCCTTTCACATCGCCGGTCGTCCCACTGGCTGGTCGTGCTTTTCGCTGCGACCGAAGAGAAACGTCAGACGGCGCGGCGAAGGCGTGGATCGAAGAGATCCCGAAGGCCGTCGCCGAGCAGATTGAACGCGCCGACGGCGAACAGGATCGCGAGCCCCGGAAAGAGCGAGAGCCAGGGCTGCGTGCTGATGAAGTTCCGACCCTCGCTGATCATCACGCCCCACTCCGGCGTCGGCGGCTGCGCGCCGAATCCGATGAAGCTGAGGCCCGCCGCGGAGATGATCGCCGACCCCATGTCGAAGCTCGCCTGGATCAAAAGTGGCGCGAGCGCGTTCGGAAGCAGATGCCGGAGGAGGATTCGCGTTCGTGAGGCGCCGATGGCGCGCGCGGCCTCGACGAACTCGCGACGGCGCAGCGACAGGAGCTGACCGCGGGTGACGCGTGCGTAGATCGCCCAGGTGACCGCGGCAATCGCGATGATCGCGTTCGTGAGGCTCGGGCCGAGTGCGCCCGCGATCGCCATCGCGAGGATGAGCGGTGGGAACGCGAGGAAGACCTCCGTGACGCGCATCAGTGCCTCGTCGACGAGGCCGCCGGCGTAGCCCGCGATGAGTCCCACGAAAGTGCCGAAGACGCCTGCGAGCATCACCACGACGACTCCGATGACGAGTGAGATCCGCGCCCCGTAAAGCAGCCGGCTTGCGATGTCGCGGCCGAGCTGGTCGGTGCCGAGCCAGTGATCGGGAGATGGCGGCTCGAGGCGTGAGGCGAGCGCCTGCGCGAGGGGGTCGTAGGGCGCGAGGAGCGGCGCGAGAACCGCGCAGATCGCGAACGCGACGATCACCAGGGTGGCGGCGACATTCAAAGGATTTGCGAAGACCGGTGCGCGGGCGATCAGGCCGGCTCGGCGAAGGCGGAGGGCACCGACGGCCGGATCAGCCACGTTGCGTCCGCGGGTCGAGCCAGTAATAGGCCACATCGACGGCGAGGTTCGCGAGCGGGTAGACGACCGCGGCGAGAAGGGTCACCCCGAGCACCGCGGGGAAGTCGAGGCTCACGGCCGAAGCTGTGGCGTACCGGCCGAGGCCCGGCCAGCTGAAGATCGTCTCCGTGAGCACCGCGCCGGACAGAAGACTGCCGAACGTCAGTCCGATGATCGTCACGGTGGGGATGAGCGCGTTACGCAGCCCGTGGCGAAAGATCACGACTCGCTCGCGAAGACCCTTTGCTCGAGCGGTGCGGACGTAATCCTGACCCAGCACCTCGAGCATGCTGGAGCGGGTCATTCGCGCGATTAGCGCCGTCGAGAAATAGCCAAGCGTCAGCGCCGGAAGAACGAGGTGCAGCAAGCTGCTGCGGAGCGCCGTGAGGTCGCCGGCGAGAACACTGTCGACCACAAAGAGCCCGGTCCGCGTCGGCGGCGGAGCGACGAAGAGGTCGATGCGGCCGCCACCGGGAAACCAGCCGAGCTGGTAGTAGCCGAGACCGATCACGATCAGCCCAAGCCAGAAGACCGGGATCGATCCTCCGATGAGCGCGAGCACGCGAACGACGTAATCGGGAAGCCGGCCGCGAAAGACGGCCGACCATACGCCGGAGGGAATTCCGACCACGATCGCCGCGAGGAGAGCGGCGAGCGAGAGCTCGAGCGTCGCCGGAAAGGAATCGGCGAGATCCTCGGCCACCGCACGGCGCGTCCGGATGCTCCGACCGAGATCGCCGCGCAGGATCCCCGCGACGTAGGTCAGGTACTGCTCCGCCAGCGGCCGGTCGAGATGGTATTCAGCGCGAAACTGCGCGATCTGCGCGTCGGTCGCGTGATCCCCGAGTGCCGCGGCCACGGGATCGGCGGGGATGACGTGCGAGATCGCGAACGTGATGACCGAAACTCCGATCATCACGGCCGCGATCCCGAGGACGCGCCGCAGCAGAAACCCTAGAAAGTGCATGGCGCGCTAGCGCCTTATTTGCTTATCGCGGCAAAATCCGTCCAGTCCATCGGGCTCCAGACGAACCCCTTCACGTTCGAGCGCAGACCGAACGGTTCGGTCGGCTGGTAGAGGATCACGTACGGTCCGTTGTGGAGCACGTAATCGGTGATCTCCTTGTATGCCGCGGAGCGCTTGGCCGAGTCGGTGATGAGCGCGGCGTCGCGGCCCTTGGCCGCGATGGTCTTGTCGTCCCAGCCGTTGCGGAAGGCGATCGACTTCGCGGCGTAGTCCGTGAACGGACCGACGTTCGCGTCCGGGTCTGGAAAGTCCGGCCCCCACAGAATCATGACGAGCTGACCCTTCTGCGCCCGGTACGTCCCGAGCAGGTCGGCCTGCGTCGTCTGTTTGATGTTCACGGTGACGCCGATGTTCTTCCAGTCGGACTGGAGCTTGGCCGCAAGGTCCGCCCACGCGACGCCGCCGGGCGCGGGGCCCGTCGGTACGAGGAGCTCTAGCGTGATTGCGGTCTGCCCGGCCTGCTGAAGCAACGACTTGGCCTTGTTCACATCGGCCTGGAAGGGCGTCGACTCGTTGTAGCCGGCAAGACCCGCCGGGACGATGTCCTGCACCTTTTTCGCACCGCCCTTGAAGAGATCCTTCACGATGCCGTCGTAGTCGATCGCGGTGCGGAGCGCCTCGCGCACATTGACGTTGTCGAGCGGCTTCACGGTCACGTTCATGCCGACGTACACCAGCTGCAGGCTGTTTCCGGTGGTGGTCACGACACCAGGCTTGCCCTGCAACGCGGCGATCTGCTGCGCGCCGAGATTCCGCGCGATGTCGGCATCGCCCTTCTCAAGCGCGAACTGCTGGTTCGTCGACTCGGGCACGTGCTTCACGAGGACGCCGCCGATCGCCGGCTTCGGACTGCCGGAGTAGTTCGGGTTCGCCTTCAGCTGGACCTCCGAGTTCTTGGTCCAGTGGTCGATGACGAACGCGCCGCTGCCCGACGAGTGGTCGAGCAAATACCCCGATCCCGAGTCGCCGCCGGTCTCCCGGGATTTGACGTCCTTCGAGTCGACGACGCTCCCGATGGTGAAGGTCAGAACGCTGAGGAAGCCCTGTGGGCTCGCGGTCTTGGGCAGGCTGATCACGACGGTAGAGGGATCACTCGCCTTGATGCTCTCGGCCTTGAGCTGTGCGATGTCGGTGAAGAGGAACGCCGGCGACTTGTTCAGCTTGATCGCACGCTGGAACGAATAGACGACGTCGTCCGCGGTAAGCGCGTTGCCGCTCGCGAACTTGACGCCGGACCTCAGCTTGAAGGTGATGTCCCAGCTCGCGCCGCTGTCCTTGATGTCCCAGCTCTGCGCGAGGCTCGGCTTGATGGTCGAAAGATCGGCGCCCTCGAATTTGACGAGGGTCTCGTAGACGTTGTGCGCCAGCAGGACGCCGCTGAACTCGTAGGCGACCGCCGGATCGAGCGAGATGAGATCGCTCACATCCGCGTACCACACGAGGGTGCTGGCGGCGCCACCTGCCGATGGTGACGGCGACGGCGCAGCCGTGCCGCCGCCCGGACTTGAGGCCGGTGCGCACGCTGCGGCGACGAGCAGCGCGGCAGCGAGAACGATCGAAGAGTGGCGAATCGACATCAGCTTGGCCCTCCCCTGCGGGTACGAGTAGTGCCTGAGCCTAGCACCGCCTTGACTAGCGAAAGTCTTCTGCTATCCCTCTGTAGTAGTTCTGACGGAGGTGGCGATGATGCTTCGTCTCGGAACATCAGCGGACGTCGTCTCGCGGTGGCGTCGGCGAGCGCTGCTTCGACTCGGCTTCCTCGGCGCGCTCAGTCTGGCGACGACGGAGCTGGGCGTGCTGATCGCACCGTTCGTTCGCGTCAATCGGATCGAGGGACTCGGCGTTCCGGTGACCGTCGGAACGAAGGCCGAGATCCTGGGTCGCTTCGCGGCGACGAACGACCGGCCGATCCTCTTTCGCGAAGGTCGCTTTTTCCTGCTGCACGCGCCGGGCGGGATCATCGCCGCGTACCGGAAGTGCACGCATCTCGGTTGCGCCGTGCCGTGGAGCGAATCCGAGGACCGCTTCCACTGCCCCTGCCACGGCTCGCTATATGACAAGCGGACCGCGGTCGTCCTCCGGACCCCCGCGCCCAAACCGCTTCAGCTCTTTCACATCGCCGAGAACGCCGACGGCTCTCTCGTCGTCGACACAAATCCATTCCGGGTCATCGACCGCACGGAGGGCCGCTGGGATCCGGCGGTGATCGAGATCACCGACAGCTAGGTCTAGACGCTCTTTCCGGCGGGCATCGAGATCGCGGCAGAGTACCGAGGCCCATCTGGATCGAAGACCAAGTGTGCAGGCAGACGTCGACCCGTGGTAGGACTGCGTCGGACATGCGGCGCGAGGGCTCCACAGACGAGCGAATCACGATCCGACCGGTGGCGTCGGACGAGCTCGACGCGGTCTTACCGCTCTTCGCCGATTACCAGCGCTTCTACGGCGTCAAAGCTCCGGACATGCGCGGGATAGAGGAGTTCCTCCGAGGATTCATCGCGCCCAGCGACCGTGGCGAGCTGATCGCCGCGTGGGACGAAGGACGCGCGGTCGGATTCGCAAACCTGTACTGGACGTTCAGCAGCGTCGCTGCCGGCCCGATCGTCCTTTTGAACGACCTATTCGTGGTCGACGGCCAGCGGGGCGCGGGGATCGGCCGACGGCTCATCGAGTTCTCGCTGGATCGAACCGCCCAGCGAGGCGCGAGTCGGCTGGAGTGGCGGACCGAGCTGAGCAACCGCGTCGCGCAGCGGCTCTATGAGCGGTTCGACGCGGTCCGCACGGTGTGGTTCAACTACGCGCTCTACCCGGCCTCGCGCAAGTGAGCGCCGCCAGGCATGCGGCATGCTCGTTTTCCGGGCATGCGCGGTGACAGTGGCTTCTCGGCCGGCTTGGCGCTCGGTCTCGTGCTGGTCGTCCTCATCCTGGTCGTGATCCTCGCGACCGTCCCGATCGGCAGCGGGCCGGAGGCGAAGCCCCTCATCGACATCAAGTTCCGCTAGGGGCTACCTGCACGCCGACTACCGCTGGTAGCCCGCCTCCAGTGGCTGCTCGCGGATCAGGTCGAACGCCTCGAGCACGGGCCTGTCGCTGAACGAGAAAAGGACCGCCTCACCGCCTTCGGACGCGTGCTCGTGCCACGACCACGACGGCACGACGAATGTATCGCCCTCGGACCAGTCGAAGCGCTTCCCGGCGATGACGCTGTACCCGCCACCCTCGGCCACGTGATAGACGGTGCTTGCGGTGTGGCGGTGCGCCTTCGTGTGCTCGCCCTTGCGGACGAGCTGCAGGTACGCGCTCATCGTCGGCAGCGACGGACCACCCGTATTCGGATTGATGTACTCGAGCACGATGCCGTCGAACGGGCTGCCGGTGTCGTCGCGAAGAGCCTGTAGCGCCGAGCGGCAGTCGTCCCAGCGGTAGTTGAGGATCGGCGAGAACTTGCCCGCGTGTCGCTGATACGTCGGACGGAGGTTCTTCGCCCAGCGATGGCTTGCGTCCTCCATCGGCTTCGTCACCGGCTGCACCTCGTTGCCGGTGCGTTCCACGAAGAGCTCGAAGAAGACCGCGTCGAGCTCCGTCACCAGGGGTACGTCGAGGCCGTCGAGCCAGAGCATCGGCTTGTC
>WNGI01002343.1_pt1 | contig 22617 bp, 3 predicted proteins | sample 5400621 | NCBI WGS metagenome assembly WNGI01 (sample SAMN13153374, study PRJNA577476) | soil metagenome | isolation source: 20 cm soil or saprolite under Garry oak tree replicate 1 | place: USA:California | collected 2016-06-15
GGTGACGGTGGTGAAGTGGTCCTGGCCGAGTCGGGTGTGGATCACTTCGGTGAGGACGCCGGCGGTGACTTCCCGGCCGTCGAGGTAGATCCGTCCGCCGCGGCCTTCGGCGTGTACGCGTATTTCGTCGTGGTCGGCGACGCTGCGTGCTGCCGGGTCGGTGATGGTGGTGTCGGTGGCGGGGTCGGCGCTGTGTAGCACGATGTTGCGGCGGTCGGCTGCGACTCGCTCGGTGCGGGCGAGCAGTTCCTCGTATGTCCAGGGTGGTGCGGCGGGGTCGATCGGCGGGGTGGAGGGGATGATTTCCCCGCCGGGGAGGTTGGCTGTCTGCAGGGCGGCGCGGAGGTCCTCGGCGGTGGGTGGGGGTGAGTCGACCAGGTGTTGCTGGATGAGCTGGCTGGCTTGGTGGGCGACCCGGCGTAGGTAGTCGGCGGTGACCCGGTAGTCGGGGTCGCGGTGCACCGACTGGGCCAGCGACCGGGCCAGGTCCTGCAGCGTCGGCGCGGTGTGCGGGTCGCCGGCCGGTTGGGGTCGCAGGATGGACAGCAGGTCGGCGGTGGCGTTGAGCTGGGCGGGGGTGGGGTTGACGCCGAATAGTTGGCTGGCCAGTTGCGGGGTGTGGGCCGGCGGCGGGTTGGCCGGCGCGGCAGCGGGAACGGTCCCGTCCGACACGTCCTCCGGCGCGGTGGCCGCCGGGCCCTGCGCGGCCACCTCCTCCGACGGTGCCGGCGACGGCGTCGCGGTCCCGTCGTCGACGTACAGGTCCTGGAGGGTGGACATGTCGAAGCCGTCGTCCAGCAGCGCGGCCAGCAACATCGGGTCCACGTCACCCCCGCGGTTGCCGCCCGGGGCTGGTGCGTCCGGGTCGGTGGGACGCTGGTTCCAGCGGTTCAGCTCTTGCGTCAGCTGCTCTTGGAGATAACCGACGGCGATCAGCTGCAGCCGGAGCGTCTCAGCGTCCTCGGCACCGACCTGCTCGCCTCGGGCCAGCCGGGGTCCGGTGGGGTCCGCTTGGACGTACGCGATCAGGTCGGCGAGCTGGTTGCGCAACACGACCAGCCGCTCCGGCGCCCCGTGGTCGCGGGCCTCGGTGACGTCGTCGACCAGGACCTGCAGCGAGTCGTTGATCGCGTTGAACGCGACGATGGCTTCGGGCAGGCTCGAGCGCGGGGTGATCAGCCCCTGCGTCACCAGGTCCGTCGGGAGGGTGGTCAGGTAGTGTCCCTGACCCACCGGGTAGCGGATGTAGACCAGCAGGGGCTCGCTCTGCCTGCGGATGTCGGAGAACTGATATACGGCGCCGTTGTCGTTGACCAGGCGCAGGTTGACCCGGAACAGTCGTGCGGCGATCGATGGGATCCAGCTGCCGTACGCGGTGTTCCATCGCTCGGGGTAGGCGATGTCGACGGCGAGTGCGGCCGGGTCCGCCGGTCGGTCTGGCTCACCCGGGCGGCCCGGGAAGTGCTCCGTGAGCATGGGGGCGTACGAGTCCGGGTCGAGGCCGTGGTCGTGCTGGAACATCCGCGACAGTGCCAGCCGGACCAGGTTGGTGCTCTCCCGGGAGAGGGTGCGCAGCTCGTCGGGAGTGACTGTCCGGAGGTCGGCGCGCAGACCGGGGTCGACGGTGTCGTCGTTGACGAAGTCGTTGATCGCGCGGGCGATGTCGTCCGGGGCCTCGTGCATGAGGGCGTGGAAGAAGCAGTCCCCGCCGGCTACGGTCGGCACCGGAATCCGCGCCAGTCGCAGCAGGGTGCGAAGCTGCTCCTCGGAGGGGAGGAACGCGCCGGGTGCGTCCCGGGAATGCTCGGGCGGGAGGTCGCCGGTCCGGTAGGTCGCTCCCTCCCCCGGCAGCAGCGGCGGGCCGGCGACGAGATCCTCGACGCCGGCCGGTGTCCGCGGCGGCAACAGCGACCCGAGCGGTGGCTGACCGGCGGCGGTGAGCACTTCGTCGAGCGCCCGGATCGAGGCGAGGACCTGCCGGGCTTGGTGGGTGACCTCGGCGAGCCGGGCCGGGTCGGTGGTGCTGGCATAGTCGTGGCCGACGGCATGGTGCGCCGAGTCCAGCGCGTCGCCCAGGTTGCCGACCGCTCCGGTCAGGCCCGGCGCCTGCTCCTCCGACACTCGGTCCAGCAGTTGGAACGCCTGCTGCTGCCGCAGCAGGTCTCCCGCCTCGCCGCGCTGGAACGCGCGGTCCAGCACGTCCTGCGCGGCCCTGTCGCGCGTCGTCGTGATGGGCCTGGTCGGAGTCGCCTCGACCCGACCGATGGTCAAGGGATTGTCATCCTGGTCAACCGCGTAGTGGACGAGCACCACATGCTGGATGTGGGTCGGGGTGTCCGCCACGACCTGGCTCAGCATGGCTTCGGAGAGCTGTTCGCTCCTGTGCGCGTCGCCGGTGAAGCCGAATGCCCCTGCGGACAGCAGCGGGAAGGCGACGGTCGTCGTGCGGCTCGACTCGCCGTCGGGCAGCAGCAACTGCTCGGCCTGCAGCAGCGCGTTCTGGTAGGCCGCGTACAGCTCCTTGGCCGGGTTGGCGTTGCCCTGCAGGCGCGGCGGGTTGACGTGGACCACGTAGCTGGCCGGCAGGCTGCCCGGGCTGACCGCGACCGACTGGCTGACCGGCAGCCCCGCGCGGTGCGTGGTCGCCCGGAGGTTCGTGTTGCTCGCGCGGACATGCGGGTAGATGGCGGCGTCGACTCCACCGACGTCGGCGGTGGCGATGTTGCCGTGCGCGACGCTGAGCAGTGCTCGGGTCGTGGGATCGGGCGAAGGTACGGCCGGCCGGCGGGCCGACGGCAGCCGGTTCTCCAGCGCATCGGCGGCGATCTGCACGGCTTGAAGCTGGCGCCTCACCGTGGCTCGCCCAACAGTGTTCGGATCGGCGCCCGCCCGCCCGATCTGCGTGTTGAGGGCGTTGACGCTGTCGAGGAAGGCGTCCCACGCAGCCGTCAGCCCATTGCCCCGTGACCGGGTCGCGTTGTAGGCATGCCGCAGCCTGGTGATCCGGGCGGCGACCGAGGCGTGCTCCCGCCGCAGGTTGAGAACGTCACGCGCCGCCGCTGTCGCGGCGGGGTCCGGCAGGCCGGTACCCGGCAGCCCGGTACCCGGCAGCCCGGTACCCGGCAGCCCCGTCTCCAGCAGCCTCGTGTCCCGCTCGGTGTCCGGCCGCTCGGTGTCCGGCCGCTCGGTGTCCGGCCGCTCGGTGTCCGGCCGCACGGCGACGGCGTCGCTCAGCTGGATCTCGACGAGGTCGGTGTCGTCGGGGGCCGTGACCTGGGCTACGTGGTACCGGGCGCCCGGCGGGACGACCACGTCGGTGCGGTCCGGGAGCAGTGTGTTCACCGCACGGCCCTGCGCGGTCCGTACGACGAACCGGACGTTGTGGCCCTCCTCGCGGTCGGGCTGGCCGGGCTGGGCGATCATGACCTCGGGCAGCGTGACGGTGGTGCCCGGCACGTAGCCGGCCCGCTGCCCGCTGCTCAGATGCGTGGTGTGGCCATACGTGTCGCTCGGCGCCGGCGGCAGGAGCTGCGCGCCACGGCCGACGCGGGCGACGGTCGCGGGGTCGCCCGCGGCGAGCGCGGCCCGGACGGTGTGGTCGCCGTCCACCGCCGCCGCGACCGCCGCGAGCGCCTCGACCTGTTCGACAACCGTCTCGCCGGGGTTGAGCGGTGGGGCCTCCCTCTCCCGGAAGGCGGTGGCCAGGGCCTCGTAGCGAGGCTGATCCGGTCGTTGCCCGTCGGGCGGTGCCGGCGCGCCTCCGAGCGCAGGTGGTGGTGGTCCGGGGGCGGTGTCGGGTGCGCGGGGGCCTGGGACGCCGGTGCTTGCCAGGAAGTCGGCGATGGCGTTGAGTGCCCGGTTGCGGGCGGCGATCGCGTCGTTCAGGTCGCGCATGCGGGCGTAGCGCTGGGCGAGGGCGATCGAGTCGAGTCCGTCGACCGCGGCGGGGAGCTGCCCGAGCGCGTGCGACGCTCGGGCCACCCGGGCGGCGGCGGCGTTCAGGTCGGCCCTGAGGGCGTGCACGTCGCGTCCGGCGGTTGCGGCGTCCTCCAGCCGGGCCCGCAGGCTGGCTTCCCGGTCACGGCGGGCGGGTTCCTGGTCGGCGGCGATGACCGTGGCGAGCTCCTGGATCCGCTCGCGCATTGTGGCAGTGTGGGCGTCGAGCAGGGCGAGGATGTCGCGGGTAAGCGGCTCGGTCTGGGTGGCCGCGGTCCCTTGCGCGGTGGCTGCCGCGGCCTGCAGGGCGTCCGCGGCCTGGTAGGCCGCGGGTGTGGTCAGGGCGTTGGGGTCTTGGTTCAGCTGGGCGGTGGTCGGGCGGGGCCCGGGCGGGCTGCGGTGCGCGTCCGCCACCGCCCGCTCTGCGGCCTGCACGTCGATGCCGGCCGCTGCGGCGCCGGCCAGCGCCTGCCCGAGCGTGGCCAGTTGCTGGTCTCGGCGCTGGTCGTGGCCGCGGAGGTCGGCGCGTAGCCGGTCGATACGGTCGACCAGGCCCCCTGGGAGGGGTATCTCCAACAGTGCGGCCTCCAGGGACCTGCCCCTGGTGGTGTAGGCGGTCTGGAGGCCGCGCTGGCCGGTGAGTGCGGTGTGCTGCTGGCCGACTTGGCGCAGCGTGTAGGTTGCCGGGTCGGTGTCGGGTGGCGTTGGTGGGCGGGGCGCGGTGGCGAGGTCCCGCGCGGCTTGTTCGGCGTCGGTCAGTCGCCGCCGTGCGGTGTCGACGTCGGCGCTGTCGGCTGCGGCCCTGTCGATCAGCTCGGCCGCTTCGGTGGCCCGTCGGGCGAGGGTGGGCTGCTGGCCGGTGGTGAACTGGTCGATCTCGGTGCGGAGCGTGACCAGGTGCCGGCGCATCCCGTCGGCCTCGGCGACCGTCGGTGGGCGGGCGTCCGGCGCGGTGGTCTGCAGTTCACGTTCGACGGCGTCGAGGGTTTCCCCGTGCTTGGTACGGGCGTCGACCACGGCGTCGTCCAGGTCGAGCAGGTCCGCTTCCAGCTCGGCCAGGTCGCGGCCGGTGAGGGTGTCCAGCGGTGCTGCGCCGGCCTCGCGCCGGGTTGCCCGGACGGCGGCGTCGACCGCCTGGGCGGGCCCCCGCAGCCGGCCGGTCAGAGGGGTGGTGTCGTGTCCTTGTTCGGCCGCGGCGGCTGTCCATTCGTCCAGCCAGCGACTGCGGTCGGCGGTCCTGTGGCGGTGCCGCCGCTGGGCGGCGTCGATCGTAAGGTAGTGAGCGCTGACGTGCGCCAGCAGATGCGCCCGGCGCAGCTCCAGCTGGCCGATGTCCAGCTCGGCCGCCCCGAGCGCGCTGAGAAAGTCGCGGAGAGCTTCCTCGCGGTTGCGCATCGCGTCGTAGTTCAGTTGGACGTCGAGCACGCGGATGTCGGCCGGGTCGGGAGGGGTCTCATGCCCGGGTCGCTGGCTGGCCCTCAACCGTTCCGTGGCCTCGGCCAGCGACCGCCTGGCCTCGGCTACTTCGTCGATGCTGGCGGCTTCGGCGGCGCGCAGAGCCCGTTCCGCGGCGACCCTCTGGTCATACTGGTCGAGGTAGACCGAGTCGAGGGCGGCCAAGGTCTCGCGGATGTCGTCGAACTCTGATTCCAACATCCCCTGCGGGGCACGAGTGGCTGCGAGGTACTGCCGGAGGTAGTACAGCCTGTCGGCGTGCAGTTCGCTGGCCTGGGCGAGTCGGTCGACGTACTCTTCGAGATCTTCGAGCTGCTCGGGGGTCAGGTCGGCGAGCCGGTCGGCGTCGCCGAAGGGCAGCCCGGCCAGCGCCTCGGCCTGCTCCTGTATCTGAGCGCGGGGGGTCACGACATCGTCCACCCGGCGGGTGAGCTCCTGCGCGGCCGCCCGGGCCTCCTCGGTGTCGGCGGCCCGCAGCGCGGCCAGGGCCGCGTCTGCCGCGGCCAACACGGTGGCTTCGGATGCCGCGTCCTCTTGGGCCTGACGGTCCGGTCGTGTGAACCAGTGGCGCTGTCCGATCAGGTACGCGACGCTCGCGGCGCGGTTGATGGCGGGTTGCTCCTCCTCCGGGCGGAACGCGGCGGGCTTTTTCCGGCGCGCCTCACCGTCGATCCGCGGGATGTCGAGGAGGCCCGCGACACCCTCTGTGGGCGACCGCAGCACCGCGGCCTCCTCGCTCACCGTCACGTAGATTGCCTTGCCGCGCCAGGCGATCCGCCACACGAGCTCGGGCACGATCAGCCGGGTGTCGTTGCGTCTGGTGGTCTTGTCGCCCTGCTCGGTCGAGGACCGGACGCTGCCGGGGTTGGTAGCGGTCTTGGTCGAGGCCGTCGCGCCGCCGGCAACCTGGAAGGCCACCGCGTGCAGGGTGTCGAAGTTCGGCTCAATGGTCTGTTTCGGGGGCGAAGCAGGTTTCTCCCCCGGTTTTGGTTTCGGGAGGGTTTTCGGCTTCAGCGGCAGCGGTAATGGGGTTGAAGTCGACCGGGTAGAGCTCGATGAAGTCCGCGGCGAGTTGCATGCGGCCGTCGCTGTCGGCCCACCGGCCCGGCCCCCGCAGATCCATACCATCGAACCCGACTCCGCGGACCATCTCCTGCCAGTTGCCGGTGATGAACGTCTGGGTGATCATGGTGTCGATCCGGTGGTCCTGCCACTGCGGGCCGGCATGGAAGCTGGTGTCCCGCTCCTGCGCCTCGGCGAGCAGCTTTTTCAGCACCGGGTTGGTCGAGGGCGATGGGGCGACCAGCTTCTTCGCCGCCGCGCGTATAGCGTCGATCGCGGCGGGGGCTACCATCGTGACCTCGGACAGCGGGTGCTTGGCCAACTGCAGGCCCTTACGCCACTCCGGCTCGGCGTCCACGATCTCGCTCACTTTGGGTACGGGACGCCGAGGGTCCGTCGGGTTGAGTGTGACGGAGACCGAGTCAAGGATGTCGCGGACCAGCGCGCGAACTCTCGGGTTGCCCGGGTGCCGACCTTCGACGGCCGGTATGTCGACGTCTTCGACCTCGGCGAGAGCGCGCGGGTCGACCTTGGTTGACTGCCGTGGGAATCCGAGCTTCACGATGGTCTGGGAAGGGTCCGCAAGGTCACGCGGGCGGACCGGCTCCAACTCCGTGACCGTCTCCCGCCCCAACAAGGCGCCGCGGAACCGGTTGAAGGTCAGGACGGACAGAAGCGCGAACAAGGTATCCAGAATCGCGATCCACGCCCTGGCCTCCGTGATCTTGACGTCCAGCTGGACACCGAACGCGAAGTTCTCGGGTCGCATGACGGTGTACAGGGTGGTGGCGTTCTGCCGGCCGCTGACCGCGGTCTGCTCGAAGCCGGTGGATCTGGACAAGGTGAACGTCGGGGTGAGGCTGAGCTCCCGGAAGAAGTTCTCGGCGAGCTTCGTCTGGCCCGCTCCGATGGGGGGGCCTGGCGACGTATGGGTATAGGGAAACGGCCAGTCGAGAGCGAAGCTCCATGTGCCGGTGGTGCCCTCGGTGATGTTCCTCTCCTCGCCGGCCCCGGTCTTGCGTATGAGGAGCATGTAGCCGGACCCGGTTCCGAGTGGTTGGAGGTAGACCAGATTCGCCTTGACCTGCAGCGTGTGGGTCCACTGGGTCAGCCAGCCCCGGTGCGCGATGGGCAGGGCCGGGAACCCGGGCAGCAGATCGTCCAGTGCCGCACCGGTGAGGCCCACCTCGGTGATCTTCGACAGCTCGTCCTCGATCGCGTCCGCGTCGGAGGGCAGGAACTTGGAACGGATCTGCCTCATCAGCAGCCGGTGCACCTCGCCCAAGTCCGGCGACGACTCCTGCAGCGAGTAGCCCAGCGTGTCGCGGTGAAGCACGATCTTCGGCGGCAGCAGCGTGCCAGGGGGCAGCGGCCCCTGCGCGGCGGTCAACGCCTCCAGCATGTCCAGCATCGACGGGCCGCCGCCCGTCACCGCGAAGAAGATCTGCCAGCGCTCGGAGGAGGTTATGCCCGGGACGTGGCCGCTGGTCGCGGGCTGCTCGGCCAGCGGCCGGGGCGGCTGCGGATCGGGGCTGACCAGGCCACGGTTGACCGCGTCCTCGATACGCAGCAAGACGATACCCACGGCACGCACGCGCGGCCCGGCCGGGGCGGCCACTGGCAACGGGCGTCCGCGTGGAAGCCCCGGCCGGGTCGGGGCCGGCTCGAGCGCCGCGGACCTCTCGGTCGTCCACCGTGTCAGGGCGTCGGTCGTCCCAGCCTCCGACAAGCCCAGCGGCGCCAGGCTGGACCGGCGCGCCGCCAGGCTCGCCCGGCGCCCTGCCGCGCCGGGCTGGAGCCCTGCAACGCTCTGCCGGCGCTGCGACGCGCTGAGCGCCACGCTGGCCGTCACGCTGGCCCGGCGCCGCTGTGCCGCGCTGGGCGGGGGCCCGGGCCGCCCGCTGCCCGCCGGCTGGTCAGCGGGGGCACCCTCGACCGGCTCCGTGCGGCGTTTGTTGCGTGCGAAGACCCGCACCGTCGGGAACCAGTCGAGCTGCAGGTCGCCCCACACGTGAGGGCTGATGTCGACCGTGATCTTCTCCGCGGCGCCGGAGACGGTGTCCTGCTCGCTGTGCGGGGTCCCCTGCGCGTACTTGACCGCGGGCAGCGCCGGGGTCCATTTGTTTGCGCCGTCGTCGGTCAGCTTCACGGGGAACGCAACCTTGCCCCCCAACGACCAGTTCCAGTTCGACAGGCCCGGCTTCGGATCGACGGTCTTGCGGTGGCCCAAGGCCGCTTCTGCCGCCCCCAGCTGGAGGGTGTAGGCGTGGTCGGTGGGGCCGATCGAGGTGACCCGGCGGACTTTCGCTGCCAGGTACACCTCGACCATCGTGTCGCGGAACGGCCCCCACTCGACCCGGTTGCGCCACACCAGCTTGGGACCACTCAGGTAGCTCCGGAACCGCTGGCCGGCCGTCCTCAGCCGACTCCTCAGCGCGTCCTCTTCGCTCGCCAACAGGACCACCCGCTGTCGGGCCAACTGGTCGCGCACCTCCGGTGGGATCCCGCTGGTCTCCGCCAGGAAAAGGCCGTGTGACGGCAGCTTGTCCGTGTCCGTGTTCGCGTCCGCATCCGGAATCCAGATCAGGCGTTCGGGACCCACCTCGCGATCTCCCAGCTTGACCGGCTGCAGCGTAGAACGGGTCGGCATGGTGTACAGATCGGCGGTGTCGAGCGTGCGCAGCTCTTCCTGCGGATGAGCGTCGGATGCGACGACCTCCTGCGCCAGGTCCTCGGGGACCAGCAGCCGGGCGCCCACGTCGAAGCCCGGCGACCACTCGCGGGGCCTGGCCCTCGGCGGGCCGGACTCCTCGTCGAAGCCCGGGAAGACGGCGGGGAACGGGACCGTCGCCGCGCCGGACTCCTCCTCGGTGCCCCCGGGGTCGGGCGTCCGCGCGGCCGGCTCCGGCCCCACCGTGGTCACCTGCTCCGCGCTCACCCGGAAGCTGAACCGGCCCTCGAACTCCGACTGCCAGTCCGAGCCAGCGCCGATCCCGCCGCTGAGGCCGAAGCCGCTGGTCTCGGTATCGGTGTGCGAGTACGACACCCTCGACTGCACCGTACCGTCGACCCCGAGCAATCTGCGGATGAACCTCGCGCCCTTCCCGCCGATCGGGATGTCCAGCGGGTACTCGACCTTCCAGTCCCGCGCCGAGGACCGCTTCAAGTCAGCGGAGATTCCGTAGTAGAGCTCCAGCACACCACCCAACGTCTTCCGGTAACGGAAGTTGCTCCGGTGGTAGGACGCGTCGAGTCTCACCAGCAGATGCCGGTCCTTGACAGGGCCCGGATTCTCCAGCACGATCTCGTCCTCGCCTACCACCTCGGAGATCTTCCCGGCCAGCTCCGTCGGGTTCCACGCATTCCAGATCTTGACGAAGTTGCCCCACCCGTTGATCCACCCCTCACCGAGCTGCAGCCGCGCCGTCATGCCCGGCCGCCCCGGGACCGGCTCGTCGAGGACCTCGATACCCGGGACGAAGTCCGGGTGATGCTGCGTCACCCACCGCACAGTGTTGTAGAACACCTCGACGACCTCGTCACCCCACCGGCTGACCCGGCACACCGGCGGCAGCCAACCCTCGCACTGCGGCGGCATCACCAGCATCCGGAACGGGTCGGTGCGGCGCCGGTACTCCTCAGCCGCCGCCCGCTCCGCCTGCTCGGCCGCCGAGGCTGTCGGGTCCGGGATCGTCGGCTCATAGGGCTCCGTCGGCTCCGGCGGCGGCTTGTGCTCCTGGAGCCGGTCCTTCAGCACCGGATCCCCGGCCGCGTCCCGGTACAGCAGCCGGTAGGGCACCAGCAGATCCGCGGGCTGCTGCCGGTTGTTGGTCAGGCTGGTGACGGTGACCCGGATTCGGTAGGGCCAGATCGACTGCGGCTCCCGGGTGTACTTCGCGTTGAGCACAGTCGTTGCGGCGATCCCGCTGCCCGGTGTGGTCAACGACACCTGCCGCCGCCAGGACGGCACGAACGACGACGCGAGGGAGAGGAACGGCAGCATCGTCCACCCCAACGAGCCCAAGCCACGCGGGGACCATGAGTCGGCTGCCGTCTGCGGGGTCGTGGCAGAGTGCGAATAGGCGTCGCTGATGTCAGACCGGGTGAACTCGTCCCACTCCTGGTAGGCGTTGCCGACCTTGTCCGGCGCGCGGTGCGGGTCGCCGACCTCGACCACCTCCGCGGTGAACAGCAGCACGTCCTGCACCCACCGGCCGTCCGCGCGGCGCTCGGAAAGTATCGGAGACAGCAGCCCACCGTGGAGCATCCGCTCCAGCCCACCACCCTTGAGGTTCGCGACGGTGAGCAGCCGCCGCAACACCTCACGGGTTTGCGAACCCGGCTCGGTGAACGCCGGATCCAAGACCCCGAGCGCCGCCGCCCGCACCCCCGCCGCGTTCGCCACAGCCTCCGGCCACGAGTTACGCGGGGGCGTCGGCGGGGGCGTCGGCGGCGGCGCTTGACTGGCCTGCGGCGGCTGCGTCTGACCGTCCGACTGCGTCTGACCGTCCGACTGCGTCTGACCGTCCGGCTGCGTCTGACCGTCCGGCTGCGTCTGACCGTCCAGCGGGGGGCGCAGCGGCACCATCGGGAAGGCTTCACCCTCACCCTCGGGCGGCTGGAGGTGCCCCCCGTCCCCCGGCTGGTCATCCCCCGGCTGGTCGTCCACCGCGGGAAACCTGCCCGGCACAGGCCGCCGCGCGGCGTCGGCGGCAGCCTGCCGGTCGGCCGCGGCCAACTGCAGGGCGACGGCGTGCTGCTGGGCGGCGGCCCGCTGCTGGGCGGCGGCGGCCCGCCGGCCGGCGGCGGTCCGCTCCTCGAAGTGCAGCCGGTGGATCCGAGCGGTGGTGGCCTCCGGCCGGCCGGTCAGGGCAACCCACCGCTCCGAGGTCGCCCCACGCGGGTCCCCCTCATCGGTGTACCACGCGTCGCCGGGCCGGCCGGTCGCCTCGGGCCGCGGCAACGACCGGCAGACCTCACGGGAAGAGCGCAGGAGCAGCGAGGTGGGCAGCACGTCTGTCTCCACGGTGGCCGGCTTCCCCGCCGTCTCCATCCAGACGCTCACGCCGGCGTCGTAGAGGAATTCGGGCGCCCGATAACCCGACCCCTTCTCGGTCGTATTCGTGCCGCCCTCGTCCGAGATGTTCCGAGCCGCGGACTTGTTCATCAGCGTGGCGGTCGCCCCGCCCGTGTAGGACGCTGACGACACCACCTTCTTGCCGGTCCCCTTCGTGCCGGTCACCGCCAGCGCGCCGGTGGCTCCGAGCGTGTACGACTCGGACGTACCCTCAGCCACCTTCACCTCGTGCGTCTGCCGGGTCCGGATCTCCTTCTTGCCCGGCGCCCGAGGCAGACTGCCGTGACGACTCTGGTCCAGCACCCTGCCCGTCGGGTCTGTGACCTGCTCCCAGTCGCCCAGATGCACACTCACGATCGGGTGGTAAACAACCTCTTTGAAACCCCCTTTGAGACTCTTTTTCACCCGGATCGGCCGCAAGGGCAACTCGTCGCTGTGCGCCTGCTCGAAATCCGCATCGGAGAAGAACGACGCCAACTGCTTGTCCAGGTCCGCGCCGACCTGGCCGCGGACATCGGCGTCCACCTGGTTGAGCACCAGCCGGCGCACTGTGGCCAGAAACCGGCCGTCCACCGGCTCGACGGTGTGCTGACCGGTCGCCTGCTGCCGCAGCTCCGCCCTGACCGTGTACTCCGGCGGCGCGAAAACACGCTTCTGGTCCGCCTCGTCAGCGTCGCTCACCTTCTGGGGGACGTCCGGCTTGTCCTCCTCCTCATCAGCCTCCGGCCTCAGCGGGATCGGCCTCCCCGTCGGCCGCTGCGGCGCAGGCAGCGGACGCAGCGGCGCCTCCCCCTCACGCTCCAGCGTCGGAGTCTCGAGTGCCGCCGGCAACGCCCCCCAAATCGACGGCCGCCGCCCACCCGGCGGCGGCTGCGGCTCCGGCGGGGCAAACAGCTCCGGCCGCGGCTTCGGTGGGGACGATTGCCGCCGCCGCCGCCCGGCCGGCGCCACTCCCGCCAGCGACGACCGCCGCCGCCCTCGCGGAGGCAGCGACAGGGTCACCAGCATCGGCGTCCCCTCCTCCGGCACCTCCGGCGACTCCGGCAGCGCCCCCTCCGGCCTCAGGCGCCACCTCCGGGCGTCGACCAGAAACTTCAACCGCTGCTCATCGATATCCTGCGCCGGCCCTCGGCCAACGGTGTCCAAGGCGGCCCGGGCCGCCTGGTTGAACCTCGACACCGCGGTCGCCACCTGATACGCAGCCTCCAGGATGGCATCCGCCTGCGCCTGGTCCTCCACCCGCGCAGGCCTTTCCGGCGCCCGACCGGCGACCCTCGCCCCCGCCTCCTCCAGCACCGCCAGCCGCAAACCGTTATACGCCTGCTCCACCGCGTTACGCTGCGCAACCCCCAAGCGCGGCATCCTCGTGATTTCCAGTGCCCACTGCTGCACCGTGGATGGATCCGGTATATCCCGGAGCAACGCCAGCGAGTGGTCCAGGCTGTCGTACTGGAACTCCATCCGGCCCGCGAACTCGGTCAGCTGCCGGCTGCTACGACCCAACGTGTCCAACCGCGCCGGGGCGACCGCCGGCGACGGGAGAGTCTCCCACTTTTCCGCCGCTTTCGCGTCGTCGACCGCCGACTCGAACTCGGTTGCCCGCTCGGTGAGCTCACGGCGCGCCCGCCGCGCCCACGGCGCCGGCAGTTCGGGAAGCAGCGACTCCAACCGAGACCGCGCCGCGGCAAGGTCGTTCCGGTACCTCTGCACCTCCCGGGTGACACGGTCCCGGGCCCCGTTCTCCGTCGCCGCGGGAAGCGCCGCCAACTCGTTCCACGGGATGTTCGGCCGCCGTCCCCCCTCCTGCAGCGCACCCCGGAAATGCTCCCAGTCCTGCACCAAGACGATCCGGCGATCGAACGTCGTCGGCTGCCCGGTCGGCCCCAGATTTAGGACGCCGTCGGGATGGACCAGCGCGATCGGCACGCCGAGCTCACCGGCGAACACCCCGGCGATAAGCTCGCCCACCACGGCGTTCCAGAGCCCAGGCGTCCGGATCTGGTCCAGCCACGTTCTCTGCTGGAGCTCCCACCGCCGCCCCCGGTACGGGAACGACCCCGCGTACCGGGCAGGCAAGCCAAGATTGGCGACCGCGAAATCAGACTCCAGCCGGTCGGCCACCCAGTGCCGCAGCTCCTGCACCGCTTTCGCAGTCGGCAGACCGTCCGCGCCGAACAGCTCCATGTCGTCCGGCCAGCCCCTGTCACCGCCCACGTGCCGCCGCAGGTGCTGCTCTTCGACCATCATCAGAACGCTGTAGTAGAACCAGTCCTCCCGACGGATGCCGTCGGGAAGACCAACCCTGACGAGATTGTGGCGCGCAAGCATCCGGTTGAACCTCGCCTGGGTGACCGGCGGCCGGAACGCGACCGGCTGGCTGGGCAGGCTGTCCTTGCGGAGTGCGACCGGGGTGCGCGGCCGCAGTTTCGCCGGCAGTTCGGTGTTGATCACGTGGAGTAGGTCGTCGCCGTAGGTTTGTTCGTGCGGCGCGGCTGGGAGCCAGGCCGGGGTGGGGTGGCTGACCTCGACGATCCACGCCTGCCCGCCCCCGCGGCGGCCGGGGCCGGGCACGCCCGGGCCGGGTCCGCCGGCCCTGGGGGTGTAGTCGGTGGCCAGCTCACCGTCCTGGTTGGACTGTTCGCCGATCACGCTGACGGTCAGGTCGAAGACGTCCGCGGCGGCCTGCGCGGCAGCGGCCTGCAGCTGCGGGCTCCACCCGCCGGCGCGTAGCTCGCCGGCCAGGAGTCGCCGGTAGCCGGCGATCGGCCCGCGGCTGTGTCGCACGCCGGCTTCGATGTGCTGGGCGAGCCGGTCGCGGATGTCATGGATCGTGGGTGGCCGGCCGAGTTGAGCGCCTAGTGGGGCAAGGGCCCGGCCGCTGAGTTGTCCGATTAGGACGGTGAGGAACCCGTCCGGGCCGTGGGCTGCGTCGTCGTCGCGTTGCAGCTCCTGCTCGGCCAGGTAGTCGTACTGCTCGACGTTGGGGTGGTGGTCGGGGCGGGCGCCGCCGTCCCGCATGGCGGCGTGCGCCGCCTGCCCGTCGCGGTCGGGTTTGCGGGCCAGGACGACATGGCCGGGTTGGTCGGACATGACCGAGGCGCCGGTGGCGGTGAAGGCGGGCTGGCGGGCGACGATCCGGCCGTCGGGAGTGTGCCAGCCGGTGCCGTGGAGGCCGAGGGTGTGTTTGTCGTGGGTGCGGGAGACGTTCCGGGCCTGGTTGCCGGTGTCGCAGCCGTCCAGCACCACGAGCTCCGAGTCGGGGCTCAGCAGCGTACCGACAGCGGCGTCGCCGATCGGGTGCTGGCCGAGGTGCAGTCCGTGCTGGCTGGTGCCGTGTCCGATGAGGAAGTCGACGCCGGGGACCTTGGGCACGCTCTCGGCGGCTCGGTCGTGGTCTGGGGTGTCGTCCGGTGAAGGCAGGTGCTGGCCTGCGGGGACTGGTCGAGGTGTGTGGGGGTCGGTGGTGAAGGCGGCCGGGGTGGTCGGTGGGGATGGCTGGCCGGCGCTCGGGTCGGGGCCGCTGTGGCGGGACGGGCCGCCGGAGTGCGCCGACGCCAGTGCCGGTGCCGGACTCGGGACCGGGCGGGGCCGACCCACCGGCCCGAACTCCATCCATGCCGGCGCCGGCCGCCCCGCCGACGACGCCATCAGCGCGACCACCTTCACGGTCGAGCCCAACGCGTCGCTGGCCTCACGCGCGGCCCGCGACGCTTCTGCCGCGGAGACCACGGTGCCGCCGCCGGAGGACACCACCCACACCCGCGACTGACCGCTGGCCTTGGCGGCACCGGCTATCGCGGCGGCCGGCAACCGCCCACCGTCGGCGATCTCGACAACAGGCGCTCCACTCGGGACCGCCGCCGGTGGGCTGGCGTCGGCGGTGCTGGCTTCGGAAGCCGGCGGGACGTTGACGCGGTCGCGGTAGGGGTTGTTCGAAGCCAACTGCGTGGGGTTGCTGGCGTCGGCAGTCCCCGGGGAGTTGACGCGGTCGCGGTAGGGGTTGTTCGAGGCCAACTGCGTGGCGTTGCCGGGCGCGGAGTTTCCCGCGCTGGCGGGCGGGGCTGGCGGCGCCGGCAGTTTGGCGGAGCTGGTTGGTGGAGTGGTGTCGGGAGTGGACGGCCGGGTGTTGCCCGGGGTGGACGGCGGGGTGCTGCCGGGGCTGGACGGCGGTGTGCTGCCCGGGGTGGACGGCGGGGTGCTGTCGGGGCCGGCCACGTTGGCTCGCGCATCGTGGGTTGTCGGCTGGTCGGGTGTGGCTGGCACCGGGACGGCGTGCTTGGTCGGCAGGTGTGGGCCATCGGTGCTGCCGGGGCCGGTGGGGTGCGATGTCTGGGTCGGCTCGGCCGGGACCGCGGTCCGCCCAACCCCCGCGCCGGCCGCGGAGGTGTTTGGGCCCGACCCGAGCAGCGAACCGGCGCCGCTGTGGGTCGAGGGTGGCGGCGGGGCGATGCTGGCGTTGGGGTGGGTGGGCAGGTCGAGCGATGGCTTGCCGGGCCGAGGGCTGCCGGCTTCGAGCTTGCCGGCCGCGAAGTCGCCGGCCTGAGGGTTGCCGGCCTGAGGGTTGCCGGCTTCGAGCTTGCCGGCCGCGAAGTCGCCGGCCTGAGGGTTGCTGGGTTCGGGGCTGCTGGGTTCGGGGTTGCTGGGTTGAGGTTTGCTGGGCTGACCGTTGGTGGGTTGGGGGTTGCCGCTCTGGCCCGTGGTGGGTTGGGTGCCGCTCGGGGTGGCTGCCCGGCTGCCGGGCTGCGTGGGGTCGGGCTTGACGCGGATGTCGGCGGTGATCGACGGGGTAGTCGTCATGTCGGCATGGATGCTGAGGTCGGTGTCGTTGGTGGCGATGGAGACGTTGTCGTCGCTGAACTGCGAGCCGACCACCGACTCGTCGTCGGACTCCATGCCCGGGTCGAGTTCACTCGAGCCGTCCGCCCCGGGGCTGGGGTTCCCTGCATCGGGGTCGTCCGGGTCGGAGCCGTCGTCGGCCCGGAGCGGGTCGTCCGGCGGCGGGATCTCCGGTACGGCACCAGGCAGGTTCTCGAACATGGCGGCTTCCGTGCCGAGCCGGCCGGCGCCCTCGCTGATCGCTCCCGCGGACGCCGACCCGCCGCTGATGTGCGGGTCGCCCAGCGACGCGGTCGCGACGATCTCCGTGGTCGGCTCGTGCACCGCACCCCTGGCCATGTCCGTGCTGAGCAGCGCCCATTTCGAGAACCCTTCCCGGGCGAAGTGCCGGGAGATCTTCCCCCCGGTCAGCTGGTCGGCCCGGTCGCTCACCAGCCGCGCCCACTCCTTGTCCGGCAGCGAATGAGAAAGCGGCGCGTATTCGCGGACGGCCACCCGCAACGCCGCGTCCGTCTCGGCGGTCTCCTTGAACTTCTGCCGGAACCACGGCGTCAACTCCCTGGCCACCGCGTGCGCGAACAACCCCATCGGCACCGACAGGATCCCGCCCCATATCCCCACCACGAGCGCCACGAACGCCTCGTGCCCACCAGCGTCATTTTCATCACGGGTCCCACGGCCGTGCTGAATCGCCAACGCCGTCCCGGTCATCAACAGCTGCAACGCTACCGAAATCATGATCGCTTCCGGCAACATCAGGAGCATCCGCACCAGCAGGTTCTCGAGCAGGAACTTCAGCGCCTCGTACCGGGCCAGGAACGCGAGCAGCGAAAACCCTCCGGACACCGACGCCAGCGCGTACATCACGAAGAACTCCGCCAACACCTCCAACAACTCCAGCGATGCCACCAACACCAGGAACTCCACCTGCACGGCCATCTTCCGCAGCCACGCAGCCAACTGCCGCAACTGGTCCACCGCGTCCTGCAGCAACGGCGGGGGATCGGACACCAACGGCCCCAACAACGCCGCGAACCGCTGCGCCGACCGCCCCCCAAAACCCTCATTCACCGCCTGTACGACCTTCGCCAACTCCAGCCGCACCTGCTCGAACCCATCCGCCAAGTAGTCACACACGTCCGCCAAGGCGGCCAGATGATTCGGATCTCCCGTCGGCAACGCGTCGCCCGTCATAATCATGCTCAGTTTCGACAGCGCGGAAGCCGTACTCGGATCCAGACTCCCCAACCCGATATACGTGACCACGCCGACCGCCTTTCCCGAGGACAGCCGGTCAGGCGCCGCGGCTCATGCCGACCGTGCCGGCCGCGGCGACGTCCTCGGGCAGCAGCAGTGTGAGGTCCTGCACAGTCGGCGACTTCTTCACCCGCATCCGCTTCGCATGCCGGGTGATCGCCTCGTCCAACACCTGCCGGGCGTACCGGCCGTTGCCGAACGCCGGCCCGCGCGGGGTGCCGGCGAAATGCGCCCGCAGCGCGCTGATGGTCGGGCCGATGCACTCGTAGCCCGCCGCCACCGCGTGCTGGTTCACGATCGTCACCAGTTCGTCGGTGCTGTAGTTGCCGAACCGGATGCGGTGCGAGAAACGCGACGACAGGCCTTGGTTCGCGGCCAGGAACCGCTCCATGTCGTTCTCGTAGCCGGCGGCGATGACGACCACCTCGTCGCGGTGGTCCTCCATCAGCTTCACCAGCGTGTCGATCGCCTCGCGGCCGAAGTCGGCGCCGCCACCCCCCTGCGCGGACAGCGCGTACGCCTCGTCGATGAACAGCACACCGCCGCGGGCCCGGTCGAACGCATCCGCCGTCCGCTGCGCCGTCTGGCCCACGTACTGGGCGACCAGGTCGGCACGGCCCACCTCGACCACCTGCCCGCGGGCCAGCACCCCCATCGCCGCCAGGATGGCCCCATACAGCCGGGCCACCGTCGTCTTGCCGGTACCCGGCGGCCCGGCGAAGATCAGGTGCCGGCTCATCGACGGGACCGGCAGCCCGGCGGCCTCGCGCTGCCGGGCCGAAGCCAGCAGGTCGACCATGTTGCCTACCTCGCGCTTGACGTCGCCCAGGCCGACCATGTTGCGCAGTTCGGTGAGCAGGGTCTCGACCTGCTCGCTGTCTCCGGCGCCCGCGCCGGCGCCGATGCCGCCGGCCGCCAGGGCCGGGATGTCCTCGGGCAGCAGCCGGGTCATCGCGACCGCCGACAGGTTCGGGTCCTCGGCCAGCCGGTAGGCCTGCCGGCCGAGCATCTCCTCGAACGTCTTGCGCGCGCTGCGGCCGTTGCCGAACGCCGCGTCCCGGGGAAGGTGCTCGAAATACGTCGCCAGCGAGAGCCGGGTCTCGAACTCCAGCCGGTAGTCGTGCAACTGGCAGAATCCCTCCACAATGGACACCAATTCACTCGGCGAGTAGTCGGCGAACTCGATCGTGCGGGAGAACCGGGACGCCAGGCCGGGGTTCGTGGCCAGGAACGAGCGCATCTCGTGGGTGTAGCCGGCGACAATGATGACCACCTCGTCGCGGTGGTCCTCCATCAGCTTCACCAGCGTGTCGACCGCCTCCCGGCCGAAGTCCGGCCCGCCCCCGCCGGTGCTGGCGGCCAGCGTGTAGGCCTCGTCGATGAACAGCACACCGCCCAGCGCCTCGTTGAACTTCTCCGCGGTCTTCAGCGCCGTTCCGCCGACGATGCTCGCGACCAGGTCCGGCCGACCGCACTCGACGAGCTGGCCCGTCGGCAGCACACCCAATTCGGCGAGGATCCTCCCGTACAGCCGGGCGACGGTCGTCTTGCCGGTGCCCGGCGAGCCGGTGAAGACCAGGTGCCGGGACAGCGGCGGCGCCGGCAACCCGGCCAGCGACCGCCGCTCGGCCATCTGGTGCAGCCGGACGAGCGTGGCCACCTCCCGCTTGACCCCCTCCAGACCGATCAGCGAGTCCAGTTGGGCGAGCAGCTTCCGCAGCCGGACCGACCGGCGGGTCGAGCCGTTCCCGGCACCCGACGAGGCCTCGGCCGGCCCATCGCGCAGGGCCTGCGCTGGGTCGCCCCCGTCGACGCTGTCGCCGGCGTCCAAGTCGCCGGTGTCCAAGTCCCCGGTGTCCGGGTCGCCGGTGTCCGGGTCGCCGCCCGGGTCCGGCGCGTCCGGGTCCGGCGCGTCGTCTACCGTGCGCCGGTCGGTACGGGCCGGACCGCCCGGAGTCCGGTCGCCGCCGCGGGCGCCGCCGCTCGCCGGCGGGATGTCGTCGGCCCGCCCGTTCTCGCTGCTGTCCACACGGGACAACCGCAGCTCGCGCGCCGGCGCGGCGACCTTCAGCCCGGCACCGGCGTTGCGGACCACCTTGCACTCCGACAGTGTCACCGTGCCGTCCTGGCCGATCACGATGCCGTCGCCGCGGTTGGCGCTCACCTCGCATGCGGTCGCGGTGCCAGACGTGCCGGCAGCCCATTCGATGCCGGTCGCGAACTCGCGCACCCGGGTGTGCTCCAGCGTCGTGGTGCCGCCGTCGGTAACCAGGACGCCAGCCGCCCGCCCACCGGACAGCTCGCTGCTCAGCACCCGGGCCTTGCCGCCAGCGGCCGCGACCGCCGGCCCCTTGCTCCCGGTGATCACGACATCCCGCACCGTCGCCTGGCCGCCCGATTCGACCCGCAGCCCGGTGCCGCCGGAGTCGCTGATCGTGGTCTCCTCGACCAGCACGTCACCGTCGCCGGCGGCGAGCACACCGTCCCGAGCGGACGCGACAATGCTGCGCCCGATCTGGGTCTGCCTGCCGGAGCGGACCTCTACACCGGTGCGCGCGGCACCGCGGACCTGCAGGTCGACGAAGCTGGGTCCGGCCGACTCTGTGACCAGCACGCCGACGTCGCCGCCGGTGACGACGGTCGCGTCGAACGCCGTAGTGGACCCGGACGTCACGAAGATGCCGGCCGAGCCGGCGTTCGTGATCTCGCAGCCGGACAGCGAGCCGGCCGAACCGTCCAGCACGTGCACGCCATAGGCGCGGGAGCGCTGCACCGACAGCCGGCGGACCTCTGGCGCTGCCTGCTGCACGAGCACAATGCCCTGCCCGGCCGCCTCCTGCACGACGCAGTCCTCGATGACCGGCGTCGAGCCGGTGGCGACCAGGATGCCGGCCCCGTTCGGGCGCTCGACGGTGACCCGGCGCAGGGCGGGGGAGCTGTTGCCCTCCACGGCGACCGCCGGGTTGCCCGCCCCGGTGATGCGGCAGTCCTCGAACAGGCCGGCGGCGTTGTCGGCGGCAAGCACCGCGCTCGCCTCGATGTCGGTGAACGTGCACTGCTTGAAGACAGGGCGCGCGCCGGTCCGGATCACCACCGCGGATGCGCTGATCCGCTCGAACGAGCAGCCGGAGAACGTACCGAACGCGCCGTCGACCATGATCACCCCGGCGCCGCCGGAGTTGCTGAAGTCGCAGCCGCTCGCGACCACCTCCGCGGTCCGGTACGCCCACAGCGCGGTGGCCGAGTCGGCCCGCACCACGCACTCCTCCATCCGCAGCCGCCCGACCGGCACCTCGACCGCCGCCGTTTCGGCGCCCTGGTGCACCAGCACCAGGCCGGACAGGGTCGCCGACTCGCCGAGCAGCTGCACCACCGGACCGCCGCTGGCCTCGATCCGCACCTCGCCCGGCGGCCCGGCCGCGGACAGCGTGACATCCCGCTCGATCAGGAGCGCCTCGCCGTAGGTGCCGGGACGGATGGAGATCACGCCGCCGGCTGCGGACGCCGCGATCGCGTCGCCGATCGTGCGGTAGCAGTCCGGCTCGGTCGGCGCGACCGTGAGGATGGGTCGGCTCTGGATCACACGGCTTGCCACGCCTGGCCCTCCTCCGGGTCCGGGGCGGTCAGCGTGTCCATCGCCCGGTGCAGCGCGCGCCGGCTCAGCCGCGGCGGCGGTCCGTCGGCGGCCAGCACGTGTGCCCGCAACTCCGGGTCGGGCAACCAGCGCAGGTGACCGGCAGCCCGGTCTACGCCGTACGGGCCCACACCACGCAGGCGCACGCCGCTGGTCACGCCGCACTCCGCAGCGACTGGACCGGCGCGAGGCCCGGCAGCGCGACCAGGCTGGGGCTGGTCCACCGGCGCCGCGGGGGCGGCCAGCCGTCGCCGCCAGCCGGGTCACCGCCAGCCGGGTCACCGCCAGCCGGGTCACCGCCGGCCGGGTCACCGCCGGCCGGGTTCTTGTCGGCCGGGCCAGCGGTCCTTGCCTGCGCGGCGGTGCGCAGCCGGTCGCGGATCCGTTCCTCCCGGGCGGCGTCGGCGCGAGACCGCCAGTTCTGCGGCATCTCGGCCAGCAGCACGCGGCGCGGCTCGCTCGCCGCGTCCACATCGAGCACCCGGAACACCGTGCCGGGCAGGAACACCACCTTCGTCCCCTCGGGGCCCTCGACCAGCCCGTCCAGCCGGCGCGCCGTGCTCGACCAGATCAACACCTCGACACCTCCGGACACCTCAGCCAGCGAATCCGCGACCGCCATCAGCAACCCCATCTCCAGCACGTCTGTCCCCCGCCGGTACGCCTCCGCCGCCGCCGGATCGTCCGGCCCGCCGCGCACCACCAGCCCGGTCAGCGTCGGCAGCCTGCGCAGCCCGCTGACCACGCAGGAAACGAACGCCCGGTCCACCTGCTCGACCGCACCGGTCCGCAGCGACTCCAGCAGGCCGGTGTGGTCGGACGTCGCGAAGACGTGTACTGCGGCGAGGTCGGTCGCCAGCGCGTCATCCCCGGCCGCGGCGGCCCGAAGGCTCGGCCGCTCCGACAAGATCTTCCGGACGTACCGGGACGCCGCGTCGTACCTCCAGCCGAGCGACTGCCGGAAGTGCTGCCGCTCGGGCGGTGTGCTCGATCGCTGCCACCGCTGGTCCGCGCCACCGGCCCGGTCGGCTGCCACCTGGGAGGCCGCCGCGGGCGGCTGCGGCGCCGGGGGTCGTCCCGGCCCCGGAGGGTGCGCCGCCGGCGGAACGCGGTCCGCCGGCAGCGCGATGGGTGGCACCGGGGCGCCAGCGCTCGGTTCGTTCCCGGCGATCGGTTCGTTCCCGGCGCCCGGTTCGTTCACGACGCCCGGCTGCCGCCCGGGCACGGCGCTGGTCGGTCCCGGCGCGGCTGGCTCGTCCACAGTGGACGTCTCCGGCCGCGTGGCCGGACCCGGGTCGGGCGGGGCCTGCGACGGTGCGGCAGCCGGGACGCTGGCGGTCGGAACGGCAGACGCGTGCAA
>WNGI01002378.1_pt1 | contig 22615 bp, 16 predicted proteins | sample 5400621 | NCBI WGS metagenome assembly WNGI01 (sample SAMN13153374, study PRJNA577476) | soil metagenome | isolation source: 20 cm soil or saprolite under Garry oak tree replicate 1 | place: USA:California | collected 2016-06-15
ACACCATGCTCCTTGGAGAACATCGCGATGGCCGCAGCGATGACCGCCGTCACCCACCAACCGCGCCGCGCCGCCAGCACTGCCGCGAGCATCGCCGCCCCGACCAACAGCTCCGCCCGCGACACGACGCTCGCCACGCCCTCGACGTGCACAGGGTGCACCGCGAACACGAGCCCCGCCGCCACCGCCCCAACAGCCGGTAGCCAGCGCTCGAGCACGAGCACCACGAGCACGCACACGATGCCGTGGAGGACGGCATTGACGAAATGGAACCACGACGGCGCGCCAGCGCTCACCTGCGAGTCTGCGGCGTATGTGAGGATAGTGACGGGACGGTACAGCCCGCCCCGCGCGGGGGGCGGCCAATATGGCTCGTCGAACGCCCGGAGCGCCGCCCCCAACGAATGGGCGGCCGGATTGTGGACGATGATGCCGCGGTCGTCCTGGACGAACCCGTAGCGGACCGTGGGCAGAAACAGGCCCACCGCGACGAGGAACACCAACACGAGCCTCACCGGGCGTCCCAGGTTCGGGCGCGGGTCACGAACCAGTCGGCGGTCGCCGTGTCGCCGCGGGACCGGGCGGCGCGGGCCTGGACGCGGAGATAGTCGCCACACCGCAGGCACAACTGGTCGGCGCGCGCGAGGAGGGAGTCGGCGAGGCCGGGGCGGCCCAGCGTGAAGGCGGCATCCGCGGCTCCCACAAAGACGCTGGGGTCACGATCGAAAACCGCCACCGCATGATGATAAGCGTCGAGGGCACGGGCGGGATCGCGGGCGTTCTGGAACGCGGCACCGGCGCGGGCTGGACCGCGGTAGGAGGCGGGAGAGTCTTCGAGCATGCTTTGGGTGACGCTGGCGTCGTCCTTCCAGACGGGGACCCGGGTGACCGTACGGAGCGCCCCGAGAGCGATCAGCAGCGCGCCCACCCCGACGAGTCTCCGACGGGGAAGGGACCAGCGTGCCGCCGCAGCGCCGAGGGCGAGGGCGAGCCCCGCCGAGGGCAGGTACAGCGTCCGTTCGGCCATCACCACCCCGGAGGGGACCAACAGGTTGGCCACGGGGAGGTAGGCGATCGCGATCCACCCCAACGCGAACGCCTCGATGCGACGCCCGCGGCGCCACGTCCACCACAGCAGGCCGGCCCACACGGCGAAGACCGCGAGCCCCACCAGAAACCGCCCATCGACCAGCGAGGTGACGAGGGTGCGCTCGTCGGGCGAATAGTCGGCGCGCAGGGTGAGCGGGAACACAAGGAGCCGCCCGAGATCGGCGAGCGCTGCGACGGCGGTGATGCGCACCGCCGCGGGGGAGGCACCGAAGAAGACGGGCGCCAGGGCCTGGGTGTGGGAATAGGGGTGCAGGACCGCCCAGCGCACGATCGCGTAGGCCGCGCCGACCAGGACCCAGCTCACGACGTAGGCACCGAGGCGGCGCTTTGGAGGAAGCGGGCGCACGCCGAGGATCCAAGCCGAGGCAATGAGACCGGGCACGACGGCGGCGTTCTCCTTGCTCACGAGCCCGAGGGCCAGGGCTGCCGCCGTCCACCCTACACTATCCCGTTCGAGAGCCGCGTAGACCGCCAGCAGGCTGAAGCAGGCGGCCATGAGCTCCGCTCGGCCCACCACGTTCGCCACGGCCTCGACGTGGACCGGATGGACCGCGAACACGAGCCCGGCGACGAGAGCCGCGGTCTCCCCCGCCCACCGCCGGGCGAGGGCGGCGACGGCCACCGTCGCGCTGGCGTGCCAGATCAGGTTCACGAAGTGAAACCACATGGCACTGGCCGTCAGGCGATCGAGCGCGAAGCCCGCCACGACGAGCGGCCGATACATCTTGCCGGCGAATTCCGGCGGCCAGTAGGGATGCGCGAACGCCTGCCAGATCCCCGACGGCGTGCGGACCAGGGGATTGAAGACGACGATGTAGATGTCGTCCATCGCGAACCGGTTCCACAACGAGCCGACGTACACGACCACGGCGCACGCGGCGACGGCGAGGGAGATCCTCGCCCCGGGGCTGAGTTTGGTCACGGGGGAGGCGACGAACGCAGGCTGCGCTCGTGCGCCGTCAGCCAGTCGGCGGTCACCGAGTCTCCCCGCATCCGGGAGAAGAAGGCCTCGCTGCGATACAGGGTGACACACCGCTCGCAGACCGCGTCCGCCCGGAGGAGCAGGGATTCCGCGGCGGCCGGGCGCTTCAGCGCGAACTCGGCGTGGGCGGCGGCGATGTACACGCGGGCGTCACGGGGGAAGATCTCACTCGAGACCCGCAGGGCCTGGATCGCGCGATCGTACCGCCCCGCCCACAAGTGGTCCCATCCGACGTAGCGCCATGTGAAATACGACCGGGGGGCGTCCCGGATGAGCCCGAGGGCGACCGAATGCTGGTCCCGCCACACGGGTACCCGGAGCGCACTGCGAGCGCCGCCCAGCACGACCACCAGCGCCGCCACGGCCGCGAGGCGCCGTCCCGCCAGCCCCCGGCACATCGCGCCCACGGCGAGCGCGAGCCCCACCGACGGCAGGTACAGCGTGCGCTCGGCGATCAGGATCTGGATGGGGAACAGCAGGTTCGCGACCGGCGAATAGGCGATCGGGATCCAGACTAGCCCGAACGCTTCAACCTTGCGCCCCCGCCGCCATGCGATCCCGAGCAGCAGGCCCCAGAGGCCCAGCACCAGGACGCCGACCGCCAGGCGTCCGTCCAGGAGGCTGTGGACGGCGGTGCGATGGTCCGGGGAGTAGTCCGCGCTGAGCGCGAGCGGGAACAGCAGCAAGCGGGCCACATCGCCCAGCGCAGCGGTCGCGGTGAGGCGGACCTCGAACGAGTCCAGGCCCAGGAAGACCGGCGCAGTGTTGCCCGGCCCGCGGAGGAACCCGTGCAGCACAACCCAGCGGAGGCTCATGTACGCCACGCCGAGCACGATCCAGCTGGCGACAAACATCGCCAGCCTGCGGCGCGGGGGCGCCGGGCGCACGCCCAGAATCCACGCCAGGGTGATGAGCCCGGGAGCGACCGCCCCGTTCTCCTTGCTCAGCACGGCGGCGGCCAGTGCGGCGGCGCTCCATAGCACGCTTCCGTGCTCGAGGGCGGCGTACACCGCCAGCAGGGTGAACACCGCGGCCATGAGCTCGTTCCGCCCCACGACGTTCACCACCGCTTCCACGTGTACCGGGTGGACGGCGAAGACCAGGCCCGCCACGAGGCCGGCGGCGTCGCCGGCCCACCGGCGCGCGAGCAGCGCCACCAGTACGCTGGCCCCGACGTGCCACAGGAGGTTCACAGCATGAAACCACGCCGTCGAATGGATGGACCAATCCAGCGCGTACGTGGCGACGGTCAGCGGGCGGTACGCCGAGACATCGATGTTGGACGGGAAATAGGACGTGCCGAATGCCTGCCAAACGCCTGAAAGGCTGTGCACCACCGGGCTGGCCAGAATGATCGAGAGATCGTCGAGGACGAATCCATTCCACAGCACGCCGAGATGGACGACCGCGGCAGCGGCAGCGACAATCAGATACAACCGCTTAGCGCTCATGGGCCACCGCGTAGAGCCAGCGGGCGCCGGGCCAGCCGTGCACGGGAACCAGCCACCCGGGATAGGCGGCAATGAGGGCCCGGAGCTCGCGCGCCGACGGCGATTGCGGGCTGGCGAGGAGGATGTGGGTGACGCCCTGGCGCTCGAGGTACGCCCGCTGGTCGGCCGGCGTGGGCTCGACCACTCCCGCCCCGCGGTAGCCATATAGATAGAAGGGGACCGCCGTGCGCCCGGCGTACAGCCACACCAACGTCTCGTCGTCCGTCGCGAGAACCGCTGCGGAGGGCAGCTGTTCGATGCCAGGGAGCAGCTCGCGGAAATTGGCAGAAATGTCGGCCGCCTGCCCCGCGTAGCCGCGCCGCGCGAAACCCATGACCTCATAGATCGCGAACCCAACCACCAGCACCCCGGTGAGCACGAGCAGTGGCAGGTGCAGGCGGACGAATCGCCATAGCGCCGCTGCGCCGACGGCCCACGCCAATCCCAGCCATGGCAGCACCGCCCAAAGAAACCGATCGGGGGCAAAGGGCCACACGGCGAGGATGGCCAGGTACCCGGCGAGCGCGAAGCCGATACAGGAGCGCCGGCAGAGCGTGGCGAGACCATACACAGCGACACCCAACGCCGGTAGCGCCGCGAGCCAGTAGAGGAGGCGGCCTGGGAGCCAGCTCAGCGCGATCGCGGCGAGCGGCCGAGGCAGGTCGCGCAGCCCGCCCCCCAGCGCCCCTAACCCTGTCTGGCGCAGCACCTCGCCGTAGCTGCCGTAGTTGATGGCGAGCGCGGGATCGACCGCCTGGCGGTGGGTGACCGTCCACCACCCCCACAGCAGACCCGCCAGGAGGACCGGCGCGCCCGCGGCGAGCGCCTGCCGGGGGATCGCACGGCGCACCCCGAGCAGGTAGGCCACGACCCCGAGACCCACGGCGATGCCGATGGTGCGCGTCAGCAGGGTCAGCGCGGCGGCCACGCCGGCGGCCGCGGCGGCGGAGACCGGAGCAAGCTGCGGGGGTGGGGGGGGTGGGGGGGGACGGTCACCGAGCACGACGGTGACGGCCAGGAGCACCGCGAACAGCGGCTCGGCGAACAGGACCGATTGCACCGTGAGGACCGGGATGGCGAGGGCCGCGGCGAGGACGACGGCGGGCGCGATCCAGCGCGGCACGCCCGGGCCCAGGAGGTCCGTGCGCACGGCGTGCCACGCGACGAGGCCGGCCGCCGACGCCGCGAGCAGCAGGTTCAACACCTTCGCCGCCAGGACTGCCGCGTTGAGGGGCAACAGCGCGAACAGGGGTGTCAGCACCAGCGGGTAGAGTGGCGGGAAGTGAATCGCGGCGGGGGCGCCCGGCAGGTGCAGGTAGGAGTACCCGTGCCCCGTGGCCAACGACCTGGCCAGGACGGCGTACAGGCCGTCGTCGTAGAACACGCCGACGAGGGAGCGATCGAGGGCCAGGGCCCCCACGGCAAGCGCGCACAGGGCGACCGCGACGCCGGCCCGCCCGGCAGCGGTCACGCCCGGAGCTTTCGCCAGTCACCGCTCGGCGGGAAGAAGTTGTAGCGAAGGATGTGGAACATGGCGGCGAGGCCGTCGCGCCACGTGATCTTCTTCCCCTCGGCGTAGGTGCGGCCGCTGTAGCTGATGGGCAGCTCCCAGATGCGGGCGCCACACTGCGCAAGCCGGGCGGTGATCTCCACCTCGAAGCCGAAGCGATCGGAGGTGAGGGGGAGGCGCTTCAGCAGGTCGGCGCGGACCAGCTTGTAGCAGGTCTCCATGTCCGTGAGGTTCAGGTTCGTGAGCATGTTGGACAGGAGCGTGAGGAGGCGGTTGCCGACGGAGTGCCAGAAGAACAAGACACGGCGCGGGCCGCCCTGGAAGCGGGAGCCGTAAACGGCGTCGGCGCGGCCGCCGCGGATCGGCTCGAGCAGCCTGGGAAGATCGCCGGGATCGTACTCCAAGTCGGCGTCCTGCACGACGACGACGTCGCCCGAGGCGGCGGCGATCCCCGAGCGGAGCGCAGCCCCCTTGCCGCGGTTGGTCTCGTGGTGGATGACCTTGTCGACGAGCCGCTCGGCGACGAGGCGGTCGGCGATGGCGGCCGTGCCGTCTTTCGAGGCGTCGTTCACGACGATGATCTCCAGCGCGAGCGGCACCTCCCGGAGCCGACCCACGACGGCGGCGATCGTCCCCTCCTCGTCGTACGCGGGGACGATGACCGACAGCTTCGACTCGCTCACGAGCGCTCCCCAATGGCGATGAGCGACTGGCCGATCCGCCAGGGCAGGAGACGCTCCAGGCGGAAAAACGGCACCAGCGCGTCGTAGAGCGCGAGCGAGGCGGTCGGGATGAGTCGCCGGCGCAGCACGCGCCCGGCGACCCACCAGCCGAGGATGCCGGCGAGGTTGAAGTACTCGAGGTGCCGTAGCGTGAGCCCCGCCGCGGCGAACTTGTCCGCGAGCTCTTGCGGCGTGTAGCGCCGATGATGCCCCAGGGCCGCATCGAGGGTGCCATAGATCCAGGGCAGCGCGGGGACGAGCAAGAGCAACCGGCCCCCCGGCCGCAGCAGCGCGTGCATCACCGCGAGCGAGCGCCCGTCGTCCTGGACGTGCTCGAGCACATTGAGGCAGATGATGGTGTCGAACCGCTCGTCGGCGAGCGCGCCGTCCACGGTCGGCAGGTACAGACGGGCGATCTCGACGTTCGCACGGCCGGCGTATTTCTCCCGCAGGCGCGCGAGGTAGTAGGGTTCGGTGTCGGTGAGGACGACGCGCTCGCGGTCGAGGAGGAAATCCGAGAGGTTGCCGATGCCGGAGCCGATCTCCAGCACGTGCGCGCCCACCCAGCGCCGCAGCCGATCGAACATCCACCGGTTGTAGCGCGGGGCGGCAGCGAGCCGTTCCAGGGTCGCCGCGCCGAACGGGTCCTGGGGCTCAACCGGCGGCGGGCGGCGCTGAGGCGGGGGCATCGCTCTCGTATTTGCTGAGCTTGCGGTACAGGGTGGACGCTGAGCTTGCGGTACAGGGTGGACGGGTCGATGCCCAGCACTTCGGCCGCGCGCGTCTTGTTGCCCCCCTCGGCCTGGAGCACCCACTGGATGTAGGCACGCTCGATGACGTCGAGGGTGGGGTTCACGTGCGCGCGCTCGGCGACGAGCGGCTCCGCCTTCCGCTCGGTGACCTTCGCGGGAATCGCCGAGAGGGGGATCGCGTCGCTCTTGGTGAGCACGACGGCCCGCTCGAGGGCGTTCTCGAGCTCGCGCACGTTGCCGGGCCAGTCGTAGGCCATGATGGCCTCGATGGCGTCCTGGGCCAGCCGCTTGATAGTGTCGTCGTGCTCCTTGGCGATGCGCTTCAGGAACGCGTCGACGAAGATGGGAATGTCGTCGCGACGGTCGCGCAGCGGCGGCAGGTGGATGGCGATCACGTTGAGACGGTAGTAGAGGTCGGTGCGGAACCGCCCGCGCTTGATGTCGTCCTCCAGGTCCCGGTTGGTCGCCGCGACGAGGCGCACGTCCACAGGAATCGCCTCGGTGCCGCCGACGGGGATGCATTCGCGCTCCTGCAGCACCCGCAAAAGCTTTACCTGCGTGGCGGGGGCCATCTCGCCGATCTCGTCGAGGAAGAAGGTCCCGCCCCGCGCCGCGGCAAACAGTCCCTGCTTGTCGCGCACCGCCCCGGTGAACGATCCCTTCACGTGGCCGAACAGCTCCGATTCGAGCAGGCTCTCGGGGAGGGCGCCGCAGTTGATCGAGAGGAACAGGCCTTCGCTGCGTGCCGACAGCTCGTGGATGTAGCGGGCGATGACCTCCTTGCCGGTCCCCGACTCGCCCTGGATCAGCACGGTGCTCTCGGTCGGGGCGACCTGCTTCGCCAGGGTCAGGACCTCCTGGAACAGGCGGGACTTGCCGATCGGCTCGATCAGCCCGGAGCGCTCGCGGCGGCGGATCTCCTGCTTCAGCTGCTTGTTCTCCGACTTGAGCCGGCGCACCTCGGCGGCGCGGCGACAGAGCGCAATGATCTCGTCGTTGGAGAACGGCTTCTGCACGTAATGAAAGGCGCCCTGGTTGACCGCTTGAATCGCGCTCTGCAGCGACGCCTGGGCCGTCATCAAGACCACCGGGGTCTCGGGGTCCTGCTCCTTGACGGCGGCGAGGATATCGATGCCGCTGACCTGCGGCATGCGGATGTCGGTGAGCACAATGTCCGGCGCGGCCGCCTTGAGGGCTTCGAGGCCGGCCTTGCCGCCCTGCGCGGTAGCGACGTCGAAGCCTTCGTTCTTCAGCAGGATGCGGAGCGTATCGAGAATGCCCTGCTCATCGTCGATGACGAGGATGGAGGGCTGGGGAGCGGGAGCGGGGCTCATCAGGCTGCTTCCTCCTTCCGCCGGGCGGCGGGGAAGATCACCGTGAAGGTGGTCCCCCGCCCCACGACTGTATCCACCAGCACGAGGCCCTTGTGGGCGTCAACGGCGCGCTGGACGATGGCGAGGCCCAGCCCCGTGCCGCCCACGCGGCCGGTGACGAACGGCTCGAACAGCCGGGTGCGCACGTCGTCGGGGATTCCCGGCCCGTTGTCGGTCACCTGCAGCGAGACCGGGTTCTCGATCCCCGCCCGGTCCGGCACGGCGCCCGGAGACGCCCGGCCGGTCCGCACGGTGATGCGCGCCCCGGCGCCCGTCGCCTGCACCGCGTTGAGCACGAGGTTCGAGACGACGCGGTGCAGCAGGTCTTCGTCCCCTTCCATCGGCGTCGGGCTCCCCGCGAGGTCGATCACCGCGTCGGCCGGGCAGTCGGGGTGCTCGCGCACGAGCCGGATCGCGGCCCCGGCCACCTCGCGCAGGTCCACCGGCCGGCACTCGGTGACGCGCACGCGGGAAAAGTCGAGGAATTCCGAGAGCAGGCGCGACAGCCGGTCCGCCTCCCGCACGATGAGGTTGGCGAGAAACTTCTCGTCGGGGTTGGCGCGCGCGGAGCGGGACAACTGCTCCACCGAGGAGCGGATCGAGGCCAGGGGATTCTTGATCTCGTGGGCGAGGCTGGAAGACAGCTCGGCCACCGCTTCGAGGCGTTCGGCCCGCAGATGCAACTCCTCGAGGCGCTTGGTGTCGGAGATGTCGGTGAAGATGGCCGTGACGCGGGGTGGCGTGTCCGACTGGCCCTCCAGCGTCGTGGTCGTCACGCCCACGGGAAACGAGCGGTCGGGCCGGTGCACGGTGGCCTCGACCCGCATCAGGCGCACGCCGCGGCGGGCCGTGGCGGTGAGCGCCGCCCAGAACTCCGGGGCGATGTGGGCGATCTCCGGCATGATGGGCCGTTCCTGCCAATCATCCGACCGGACGCCCAGCAGCTCTTCGGCGGCGGGGTTGCAGTAGAGCAGCTTGCCGTCGTGGTCCACCGTGATCACGCCGGTGCGGAGGTTCTGCAGCACGTCGGACGCCTCGAGGCGCACCTGGCGGACCTCCGCGGCCAGCGCCTCGCGCTCGGCTCCCATGACGGAGACCCGGCTCGCGATATAGGCGGTGACCGCAGCGACGGCGACGAAGATGCCGAGCTGAAACCAGATCCCCGAGGCTAAGGCGGTGCCGTGGCCGAAGAACACGTCGGCGAAGTACACCAGGCCCGCGAGGATCGTGACGAGCGCGGTGCTCGTGGGCCGCATCAGCAGCGCCGTCGCCGCGATTAAGAGCACGTACAACCCGGCGAAGTCGCTCTCCGGCCCCCCCGTCATATGGACGACGGTGGTGATCAGGGCGATGTCGAAGAGCGCCTGGAGGTACAGGAAGTTTCCTCCCGGCTCGCGGTTGCGGACGTGGGTCCGCCAGTACGAGGCGGCGGTGACGACCAGCGCCGCGAGCAGCAGCAGGGAGGTGACGAGGATGTCGAGCGGTGCGGCGACCCGGACTTTGAGGGCGGCGCTCAGGTAGATGGCGACCGCGACACACATCCGCCCCAGGTAGACCATGCGAAGCAGGGTCCGGGGCGTGGGGATGGTCCAAGTCTTGGAGGCACCGCCGAACCAGCGCAGAGGCAGCTCCTAAGCCGGGCAATCGGGCCGGCTTCCGGGGCGCAGCGGCGTAAGTATCGGGGGCGGTGTGGCAAATTGCAAGAGCGGGAGCGCTCTCAGGCCTCCGGGGGTATGGGCGTCCCCATGGCGGGCGTCTCCCGCGCCACCGTTGGGGTCGCGAACACGGGCCGCGGCTCGGGCGCCAGTCCCAGAAACTCCCGCGCGCGGTTCAACGCGTCGTCGACGTTCCCCGTGACGTTGTCCTCACCGATCTCGTCCAGGAACCCTGAGCGCTCCAGCGCCACGATCGGCTGGGCGTGCACGTCGGCGAGGACCACGAGCGTGCCCTCCTGGCGGCTGCGGCGCACGAGGTCGCGCAGGGCGTGGAGACCCGTCGAATCGATCGCCGGCACGTGGCGCATCCGCAGGATCAAGACCTTCGGCTTCCCGGCGATGCGGCCCACCCGGTCCTTGAACATCTCGGCGGCCCCGAAGAAAAACGGGCCGCTGATTTCATAGACCTGCACGCCGTCGGGCACAGCACGCCGGCGCACCGCGTTGGGGTCGGTCTCGAAGTCGTCCTTGGGATCAGTGAACTCGTGCGTGAACACGCTGATGTTGGTGACCTCGGCCATGCGTCGCATGAAAAGGAACGCGGCCAGGACCATCCCCACCTCGATCGCCACGGTGAGGTCGACGAGCACGGTCAGTAGAAAGGTGGTGAGCAGCACCGCGACGTCGCTTTTGGGCGCCTTGAGCTCCGCCCCAAAGGTGCGCCACTCGCTCATGTGGAACGCGACGACGACGAGGATCGCGGCCAGCGTCGCCAGCGGCACCAGGCCCGCCCAGCGGCCGAAGAACAGGGTGATGAGGAGCAGGGTCATGGCGTGCGCCATCCCCGCCACGGGGGTGCGGCCGCCGTTCTTCACGTTCGTGGCGGTGCGGGCGATTGCGCCGGTCGCCGGCATACCGCCGAAGATCGGCGAGGCGATGTTGGCGATCCCCTGCGCGACGAGCTCCATGTTGGAGCGGTGGCGGCCGCCGATCATGCCGTCCGCCACCACCGCGGAGAGCAGCGATTCGATCGCGCCGAGCAGCGCGATGGTGAACGCGGGCGCCGCGAGGGTCGTGAGCATCGGCAGCGTCACGTGGGGGAGCGTCGGCCGCGGCAGCCCGGCGTCGATCACGCCGAAGCGGCCGCCGATCGTCTCGACGGGCAGATGCAGCAGGCGGACCAGCACGGTCGTGACGATGAGGGCCACGAACGGGCCGGGGATGCGCCGCTCGATCTTGGGCCACACCAGGATGGTCACGAAGGTGGCGACGGCGACGAGCAGCGCCCAGGGATTGAGGGTGTCGAAGGCGCGCGCGTACGCGTCCCATTTGGTGAGGAACGGCGCGGGCACCGCGCTCATCTCGAGGCCCAACAGGTCCCGCACCTGGCTGGAGAAGATGATCAGCGCGATGCCGCTCGTGAACCCGATGGTCACCGGGTAGGGGATGAACTTGATGGCGCCGCCCATGCGGACGAGGCCGAACACCACGAGGATGACCCCCGCCATGAGCGTGGCGACGAGCAGGCCATCCACGCCGTAGCGCTGCACCACCCCCGCCACGATCACCACGAACGCCCCCGTGGGGCCGCCGATCTGCACCCGCGAGCCTCCCAGGGCGGAGATCAGGAAGCCTGCGACGATAGCGGTGTAGAGCCCGCGTTCGGGGGTCAGCCCGCTGGCGATGGCGAACGCGATGGCGAGCGGCAGCGCCACGATCCCGACGATGACGCCCGACGTCAGGTCCGCGGCGAGCTGCTTGCGGGTGTAGCCCTTCAGCGTGGTGACGAGCTTGGGAACGAGCACAGCCATTCGCGGACAGAGGCGGCTTCAAGATAGCCCGTTCCCCCACCCTAGCCCACCTTGCCAGCACGCCGTACTCTTTTGCTCCGACTCTCGATCCCGAGGATGGACATGACCCGGGCCCACGTGCGCTTGGCCGCGATGATGCTGCTCCAGTACTTCATCTGGGGGGCCTGGTTCGTCACGATGGGCACCTACCTCGGCACCACGCTGCACTTCAGCGGCCCGCAGATCGGCGCGGCGTACGCGACGACGGCCATCGCGGCGATCGTGTCGCCGTTCTTCATGGGCGTCTTCGCCGATCGCTTCGTCGCTACGGAGAAGCTGCTGGCGGTCCTGCACCTCGTGGGCGGGGCGATCATGTGGTACGTGTCCACGTTGACCACGTTCGGGACGTTCTTCCCGGCGCTGATTCTATACGCGCTGTGCTACATGCCGACGTTGTCGCTCACGAACTCGATCTCCTTCCACCACATCCAGAACCCCAAGTACTTCCCGTTCCTGCGGGTGCTGGGGACGATCGGGTGGATCATCGCCGGCATCGTGATCGGCCGGGTGCTGCATGCCGACGCCCTGGCGACGCCGATGCGGGTGGCGGCCGCGGGCTCGTTCGCCCTGGGGTTGTTCTCCCTCACCCTGCCCCACACGCCGCCCAAGTCGGCCGGGATGCCGTTCAGCGTCCACAACGCCCTGGGACTCGACGCGCTGCAGCTGCTGCGCGACCGCACGTTCCTGGTCTTCCTGCTGGGGTCGTTCCTGCTGTGCATCCCGCTGCAGTTCTATTACGCGTTCACGAACCTGTTTCTGAACGAGATCCACGCCCCCGAGCCCGCCTTCATCCAGACGTTCGGACAGATGTCCGAGATTTTCTTCATGCTGCTGTTGCCGTTCGCGCTGCGGCGCTACGGGATCAAGGCGATCATGCTCGGTGGGATGCTGGCGTGGACGCTGCGCTACCTCGCCTTCGGCAACGGCAACATCGGGGCCGGGATGTGGCTCCTGTACGCCGGCATCCTGCTGCACGGGGTCTGTTACGACTTCTTCTTCGTGGCGGGACAGGTCTACACCGATGAGCGCGCGGGTGAGCGGATCCGGGCCGCGGCGCAGGGGCTCATCAACGTGGTCACGAACGGCTTCGGCTACGTCATCGGCGCGTGGGTGTCGGGCCGCGTCGTCGGCGCCTTTGCCGCCACGGCGGCGGACGGCACGGTGACGCACGACTGGCATGGGATCTGGACGTATCCGGCGGCGATGGCGTTCGCGATTCTGATCTTGTTCACGTTCTTGTTCCGGCCGAAAACACAAACGACGTCGAGCTGAGACGTCGAGCGGAAGCGTCGAGCACCTACGTCGAGCATACTCGTATAAGGAGAACGATAATGGGCAAGAAGCGCATTTCCCGGCGCACGTTCGTGCGGGACACCACCGCGGCGGCCGCGTTCACGATCGTCCCGCGCCACGTGCTCGGCCGCGGCTTCCTCGCGCCGAGCGACAAACTGAGCATCGCCGCGATCGGCTGCGGTGGCAAAGGGCGCAGCGACATCGAGGGCGTCGCGGCCACCGAGAACATCTACGCGCTATGCGACGTGGACTCGAGCATGGCCCTCGACGCCGTGCAGAAGTACCCCAAGGCGAAGCGCTTCAAGGACTACCGCGAGATGCTCGACAAGGAAGGCCGGAACATCGACGCGGTCACGGTCTCGATCCCCGACCACTCCCACGCCGCCGCGGGCACCCTGGCGATGAAGGCCGGCAAGCACGCGTTCATCCAGAAGCCGCTGGCGCGCACGCTGGGCGAGGTGCGGGCCCTGGAGCTGGCGGCGAAGAAGTACAAAGTGGCGACGCAGATGGGCAACCAGGGGCATGCGGGAGAGGGCGTGCGCAAGATCCGCGAACTGGTCGAAGCGGGTGCCATCGGCACGGTGAAGGAGGTGCGCTTCTGGACGAACCGGCCGTGGTGGCCGCAGGGGATCGACCGGCCGCTCCAGGAGTTCTACGTGCCGGCGACGCTCGACTGGAACCTGTGGCTCGGGCCCGCGCCGGAGCGGCCCTACAACCCGGCGTACGCACCGTTCAAGTGGCGCGGCTGGTGGGATTTCGGCACCGGCACGCTCGGCGACATGGCGTGCCACATCATGGACGCCGCGTTCTGGACGTTGGACTTGGGATTCCCCACGCGCGTCGAGCCTGAGTCCCAACCCCTCTTCAAGGAGACGGCGCCCGCCGCCTCGCGCATCACCTGGTCGTTCCCCGCCAAGGGCAGCCGGCCCGAGGTGAAGGTGGTGTGGAGCGACGACAGCCTCTACCCGGCGCGCCCGGCCGAAGTCGGAGAGGAGGCCGCCTGGCCCCCCGACACCGGTGGGGGCCAGCTGTGGACCGGCACGGACGGGCGACTCGTGGCCGGCACCTATGCCGATGACCCCACGCTGCTCGACTCCGCGCGGCAGGCCGACGTGGTGGCGCACCCGCCGGCGCAGAAATACGCGCGTTCTCAGGGCGTGTATGCCGAGTGGATCGCGGCGTGCAAGGGCGGCCCGCCCGCGAACTCGGCCTTCGACACCTACTCGGGACCCTTCACGGAGATGGTGATGCTGGGGTGCCTGGCGGTGCGGATGGGGCGGACGCTGGAGGTGAATCCGCAGACCGGGCAGATCACGAACGTGCAGGTGCCCCCGGAGTACATCACGCCGACGTACCGGCCGGGGTGGAGCCTGGCGATCGTCTGACGCTTCCCAGGGCACTCCACCGGACCCTCGGGGGTCTCGAGTACTTCACCTTCGGCTTCGGCACCATGGTCGGGGTGGGGTGGCTCGTGGTCATGGACGACTGGCTCGGCCGCGGCGGCCCCGGCGGCGCGATGCTGGGCTTCCTGCTCGGCGCCCTCCTGCTGCTGCCGGTCGCCCGGACGTACGGCCGCCTGGTCCGCGACATCCCCGACGCCGGCGCCGAGGTCGCCTATACCGAGCGGGTCTTCCCGCCTCTGCCGAGCTTCGCCGCCGGCTGGATGATGGTCCTCGCCTACGCCATCGTGTGTCCGTGGGAAGCGGTGGCGATCGGCAATCTACTGGCCCGCGCGTTCCCCGCCTTCAACGCCCTGCCGCTATACCACGTGGCCGGAAAAGTCATCACCGTGCCGCGGCTCGCCGCCGGCCTGCTGCTCACGGCGGCGATCGCCTTGGTGAACTACCGCGGCATCCGCCCCAGCGGCCGGCTCCAGGACGCAACCACGCTCGGGCTGCTCGGCTGCTTTGCGGTGTTCGTCACCCTGGGCTTCGCGCGCGGCGAGCCGGCCCAGCTCGCGCCGCTGTTCGCGCGACCGGGGACGGCCGGGGCATTGCTCTCGGTGCTGCTCGCTCTCCAGATCGTCCCTTACTTCATGACGGGGTTCGAGGCGGTGGCCAAGGCGTCCGAGGAGGCGCGACCGGGGTTCGACCCGTCCGGCTTCGGTCGCGCGATCACCCTGGCCGTGGTGGCGGGCGGGGCGTTCTACGTGCTGATCATCGGGGCGGTGGCTTTCGTCTTCCCCTGGCGCGACCTCGTGGCAAACCACCTCGGCACCGAGGCGGCGTTCGCGCGCGCGTTCGGCTCGCCAGCCATCGCGCGGTTGATCCTGATTGCCGCGTTGTTGTCGCTGTTCAAGGTGTTCAACGGGAACTTCGTCGCTGCCACGCGCCTCGTCTTCGCCATGGGCCGGCGCGACCTCATTCCCGCCGCGCTGGGCGCGGTCCATCCGCGCTTCGGCACGCCGGCGCGGGCGGTCCTGCTGCTCGCCCTGCTCACCGCCGCGGCGGCGTGCCTCGGCGATGCATTGCTCGTTCCGATCACCGAGGTCGGCTCGCTCGCGGTCGGCGTCGGCTGGTGCGCCGCGTGCCTGGCGTTCCTCCGCGGCCGCGTCGGGCCGGGAGGGGGAACGGGCCTCGCGATGCTCGGCGCGGCCGTCAGCTTCGGGATCGTCCTGATGAAGGTGGTTCCCGCGGTGCCGGGCAGCTTCACCGGCAGCGAGTGGATCGCGCTGGCGGGGTGGTGCGCGCTGGGGCTCGGTGCGTGGCTCCTCGGGCGCTCCGCACCATCCCCCTCGCTTCGCTCGGAGTGACTACCCCGGCTTCCGATACGGCGGCACCTCCACCAGCACCCGTCCGACCACCGCGAGCGTCGCGCCCTTCCACATGGAAGGCACGCCGCGGATGAACGTGACGACCCCCGCGACGGGCGAGCGCACCTCGCCCGTCCGGCGTCCCAGGTAGTCCGTCGTGTAGCCCAGCACCGCCCCCTCGGCGACGTGGGCGCCGCGGCCCACCGTAGCGAAGAACATCCCGGCGGAATCGGCCGCGAGACGGGTGCTGGCATCGAGCCACACGGGATGCGCCACCGGCCGCACGGGGCGATCGATCACCCGCAGGGCCCCGAGGACGTTCAGCACCCCGTCCATCAACAGGCGCAGATCCTCCGGCTCCGTTGTCCCGCTGCGCCCGGCCTCGGCCACCAGCACCGTCTTCCCCAAAGACATTGCGTAGCCGCCGAGATTGCGGCGGCTCGCCGCATCGCTCAAGTCGAAATCCCGCACGATGATGTGATCCAGCCCGAAGGCGAGCGCCAACGCCCGCGACGCCGAGTCCTGACCGGCCTGCCCGCCGCGGAACCAATAGCTGTAGGGGCGGAGATCTTCGTCCAGGTCGCCGCCGTGCAGATCGACCACGACGTCCGCCGGCTTCACGACCTGATCGGCGACGGCCGCCAGCGCCCGCTGCGTTTGGGTTCCGGCGGGGTCGCCCGGGTATTGTCCGTTCATGCCCTTTCCGTCGATCGGATTGACGTGGACGATCATCTGGGTGAACGAGGCCACGTTCAGCAGCGGGGCGACGATGACCGTTCCTGAGATGGTTCTGGGATCGAGCCGCCCGATCATCCGGGTCAGCGCCACGATCGACGTGTATTCGGTCCCGTGGCTCCCCGCCACGAGCGCGACGACCGGACCGGGACGGGCGCCGTTGACGACGGCGACCGGCAGGACGGTTGCCGAATCCATCGCGGCGGGGATGCTGATGACGCCGTAGGCGACCTGCCCGCGCGTCGCCGTGGCGGTCCCGACGGTGATGGTGGCGTGCGCGTCCGGCTGCTGGGCGGGCAACGGAGCGGGTGCCACGAGCACCGCAACCGCGAGGCCGAGCGGGACGGGGCGCATTAGGGCTTCCAGGTTCCCTTGGCGACGGCCGGCACGAACTCGTCCAGTCCCTGGGGCGGGAAGTCGAGCGTCTTCCCCTGCTCGGCGCTTTGGTAGGCGGTCATCAGCACGCGCACCACCTCGAGGCCGTCGTCGAAGGTGAGCCGGGGCTGCTCCTTGCCGAGAAACACACGCACGAAGTGCCGGTCCTCGGCCTCGTAGCCGTAGGCGGAGGCCTCGTTGGCGACGACCGGCATCAACCCCATCTCGGCGTTCTGCTTCTCGACCAGGTCCTCGCCGCTCTTCCCCTGCACTTCCCGGCTGAAGAACAGCTTGAGTCCCGCGTCCAGGGAGTTCCACGACAGCGAATACTCGGGACCGAGTACCTCCGCCGACAGCCGCAGCCCGGCTCCCACGAAGCTCCACGACGTTGTCGCCTCGCCGAGCACCTTGTGGCCGTCGTCCGTCGCGAATTCGATGATGAGGCTGGCGAAGTCTTCAGCGGGATGCTTCGCGTAGTCCACCTCTCGGCCCATCTGGTGGGCCAGCCGGGTCACGTACTCGGGGCGGGACCACTTGAGGCTGGCGATGTGGGCGGTGAGGCGCTTGGGGCTCACGGTGGACCGCGGGGCGTCGGGCTTGGTGAGCAAGTGTCGCACCACGAGCGCCGAGTGACACATCATGTCGTTGAGCACGCCGCCGCCCTGGAGGTCGCCGCGCCAGAACCACGGCATGTGCGGACCGCTGTGCTCTTCAGCGGCGCGGGCGAGGTAGGGCCGGCCGGTGAGCGCGGCACCGCGGGCCCAGAGGATGGTGCGTCCCCACTCCACCTGCGGCGCGAACACCTGGTTCTCAAGGTACCCGTGCTTCAGGCCCGCCTCTTTCACGAGCTCGATGACGCGCTTGGCCTCGGCCACGTTGCGGGCGAGGGGCTTTTCGCAGGCGATGCCGGTGAGCGCCCCCTTCCCGGCGGTCACCGCGTGCGCGATCTCCTCGACGTTTTCGATACGGGCGAAGTTCGGTCCGCACAGCCACAGCGCGTGGATGGCCGGGTCCGCGACCATATCGGCGATGGACTTGTAAGCCTTCGCCACACCGACGTCGAGCTTGCGCGCCAGCGCGGCCGTGTCTGCCGCATGCTTCGCGTTCGGGCTCCACACGCCGAGCACGTCGGCGTCGCGGACGCCCTGGAACCCCTGGAGGTGAAAGCGGGCGTTGAACCCACTGCCGATGAAACCGATGCCAAGCCGTTTTTCGCCCGCCGTCATTCGTAGTGCACGCCGAGCTTGGCGAGCGCCTCCGGGGGACAGCCCTTCCATTCGGCGACGAAGGTGTTGCCGATGTAGCGCAGGTCCTGAATGCCGACGCGGCTCGAGAAGAAGCCCGACGCGGTGAAGTCGCGGAAGCTGTTGAAGAACGCGACGCCCGCGGAGTGCTCCGGCTTGGCCTTCTTCGGCCAGGCGATGTCGTCGAGCACGGCGGTGCGTTCGGCGTCGGCGCAGGCGACGAACGTCTTCCCGTAGCGATCGTCGCACTCGTGGTCGAGCCAGGCGAGTCCGCCGCGCACGGGGGTCTGGAGGTCGGTGTCGTCCCCGAGCATGAAGTCCATGAATTCGGGCACACCCGCTTCGGTCGCGCTGCCCGAGCGCTCGTCCTTGGGCAGGATCAAGTCCACGAGGATACGCACCGTGTCCCACTCGTGGGCGGTGAAGTTCTTGGGCTGATAGGCCCCCTGGGCCTGAGCCCGACGCGCCAGCGCCGCCGCCTCGCGCACCGACTCCGGCGCCCACACGAAGGCTGCGGCGACGGGAGCGACGGCCAGTACGCGAACCGCCTCGCGACGCGACAGGCTCATAGCGCCCCCTCTTTCATCTGGCCCGCGATGTAATCGCTGGTGCGCATCGACAGCGCCAGAATCGTCCACGTCGGGTTCTTGTCGGCCTGGGAGACGAACGGGCCGCCGTCGGCCACGAACAGGTTCTTCACCTCGTGCGCCTGCCCCCAGCGGTTGAGCACGGAGGTCTTGGGGTCGTCCCCCATGCGCGTGCCGCCGAGCTCGTGGATGATCGTGCCCCCCGCCGCGATGCCGTAGCCGCGCTCGGAGCCCGGCATCGGCGAGAACACCTGCCCGCCCATTTCCGCGACCAGGGCCCGGAACGTCTCCTGCATGTGCTTCACTTGCTTGACCTCGTGGTCGGCCCACTTCCAATGAAACCGCAGCACGGGAATGCCCCAGCGATCCACCGTGCGCGGATCGAGCTCGCAATAGCTGTCGTCGTTGGGGATCATCTCGCCGCGGCCCGAGAAGCCGATCGTCGCCCCGTAGTAGTGGCGGTAGTCGTCCTTGAGCTGCTTGCCGTAGCCGCCGCCCGGCGCGTAGCGCTGGATGCCGCCCATGAAGCCGTACCCGGGCATCCCCGGCCCGCCCCAGACCTCGATGTGGTAGCCGCGGGGGAAATCCAGCGTCTTGTTGTCGAGCCACCACGGCATGTAGAGGTGCATGCCCCCGACGCCGTCGTGGTTGTGGGGCACGTGGTCCATCATCTTGGGGATGAAGCCCGCGACGCTGGTCCCCGTCGTGTCGGTGATGTACTTGCCGACCGTGCCGCTGCCGTTGGCGAGCCCGTTCGGGAACAGCGACGAGCGCGAGTTGAGCAGCAGCCGGGAGGACTCGAGCGCGCTCGCCGCGAGGACGACGACCTTCGCGCGCACGTGCCGGTCCGCGCCGGTCGTCTTGTCCACGTAGGAGACCCCCGTGGCGCGGCCGGTCCCGTCCACCGTCACCTCGCGCGCCATCGCGTTCGTCACCAGCGTGAGCTTGCCGGTGGCGAGCGCCGGAGCGATGAGCACGTTCGTGGACGTGAAGTTGGCGTTCACCTTGCAGCCGCGGTTGCATTGGCCGCAGTAGTGGCAGGCGGCGCGGCCGTTCAGGGGCCGGGTGATGATCGACAGCCGCGCGGGAATGCAGGTGACGTTCAGCTTGTCGGCCGCCTGCTTGACCAGGAGCTCGTAGCAGCGCGGCTTGGGGGGCGGCTGGAACACGCCGTTGGGCTCGTTGGGCAGATTCTCCTTGCTCCCGAAGATTCCCACGAGGCGATCGACGCGGTCGTACCAGGGCGCCACGTCCTCGTAGGCGATCGGCCAGTCGTCGCCCAGGCCGTCGCGGGACTTGCGCTTGAAGTCGTAGGGCCCGAAGCGCAGGGAGATCCGTCCCCAGTGATTGGTGCGGCCCCCGACCATCCGCGCGCGCCACCACGAGAACTCGGTGCCGGGGGCGCGGGTGTAGGGCTCGCCGGGGATGTCCCAGCCGCCGATGCACGCGTCGAACTCGCCGAACGGCCGCTCCGGCGTGGAGGCGCCGCGCCGTGGCGAGTCGTACGGCCAGGTCAGCATCGCTGAATCGGTGCGGTTGTCCCAGGGCCCGCCGGCCTCGAGCACGATCACGTCGGCCCCGGTCTGGGTGAGCGCGTACGCCGCCATCCCGCCGCCTGCGCCGGACCCGACGATGCAGACGTCGAAAACCTTGGACTGCGTGGGATGTGGGGAGTGGGAAGTGGTCATGGGGGCCCAAAAATGTGCGCCCGAAACGCGGGTCGCTAGACCGTGCACACCGCGACCGCCTGTTTGAGCGAGGCGAGCGGATCCCGGGTCGGCACGAACTCGTGGGCGACAAACCCGGGATACCCGAGATCGGCGATGGCTGTGGCGACGGCGCGCCAGTTGAGCTCCTGCGTGTCGTCCAGCTCGTGGCGGCCGGGTACGCCCCCGGTGTGGAAATGGCCGATGTGGGCGGCGTGCGTCCGGATCGTCCGGATGATGTCGCCCTCCATGATCTGCATGTGATAGATGTCGTACAGCAGCTTGACCCGCGGCGAGCCCACGGCTTCGATCACCGCGGCGCCAAAGGCGGTGTGGTCGCCCTGGTAGCCGGCGTGGTCCACCTTGCTGTTCAGGAGCTCCACGCACACCGTGACGCCGTGCTCCTCGGCGAGCGGCGCGATGCGCTTGAGCCCCGCCACGCAGTTGGCGATCGCGGCGGCGTCGGCCGCCGTGCGGCGGTTGCCGAACATCGTGATCACGTTGGGGACGCCGTGCTGCGCCGCCTGGGGGATCGTGGCTTCCAGCTCGCGCAGCAGCAGCGTGTGGTTCGCGGGGTCGTTGAAGCCGGTGGCGATGAAGTCGCGGCGGTCGGCCGGATAGCCCATCGAGCACACCAGCCCGAATTCGCGCACCCGCTCCCAGTCGTCGGGCTGGAGGAGATCGATCCCCGCGAGGCCCATGGCCGCCCCGGCCCGACACAGGTCCGGGAGCGGAATCGCCTGGAACGCCCACCGGCACACGGATTGCTTGAGACGGCCGGCTGAAGCATGTCTGGGCGTGGATCGCACGACCGCGTCGGGGAGCAGGCGGGCACCGAGGGCTGCCGCCCCGCCTAGCCGCAGCAGGTCGCGTCGATCCATCGCGCCAAGTTGCCGGATAACGGGTGACCCGGCAAGCGCGTAATTTGGGGCATGCCCAACCTCGCCTTCTACCACCCGCAGATCGTGCACTTCGTCCTCGCGCTGCTCGGCGCCGGCGTGTTGCTGCGCTGGATCGCGCTCACCGGGAAATGGCCCTGGACGTCGCCCGCCGCCGCCGCCCTGCTGCTCGCGGGCACGCTCGCCGCCGTGGCGGCCGTCAAGTCAGGCACCGACGCGCACGGGCCGGTGGAGCGGATTCCCGGCGCGCGCGCGGCGGTCGTCGAGCACGAGGAATGGGGAGAGCGCACTCGCAACGTCTTTCTGGTAGTCGGGGCCCTCGAGATTCTGGCGCTGGCGTTCGCGACGCGCCCGTGGCGGCGCTGGCTGTACGTGGGATCGGCGCTGGTCGGACTCGGCGGGGCATACGCGTTGTACGAAGCGGGCGAGCACGGCGGCGAGCTGGTCTACACGTACGCCGGCGGCGTGGGGATCCGCTCGGGCGACTCGACCGACGTCGCGCGCCTGTACCTGGCGGGCCTCTACCAGCAGGCGCAGCTCGACCGCCGCCAGGGAAAAGCGGCCGAGGCCGCCGGGCTGTTCGCGCAGATGGCCCGGCTGTTCCCCGACAACCTCGACGTGCAGCTCCTGGCGGTGGAATCCCTGATCACCGACGCGAAGGACGGCAAGAGCGCGCTCGCCGCCCTCGGCAAACTCACCCTCCCGCCCGACGACCGCCGGCTGGCACTGCGCCGCGACTTCCTCGCCGCCGACGCCTGGGCCCTGGCGGGCAAGCCCGACTCGGCGCGCGCCATCCTCGAGCGGCTTCAGGATCAGTTTCCGGATAACCCCCGGATCAAGGATCGGCTCCAGAAGCTCCCCGCGAAGTAGGCCGTTACGGCGCGGGCTCGTGCAGATCCCTGATCCAGATATTCCGATAGCGAACCGGCACGCCGTGGTCCTGGAGCAGCAGCGGCAAGCGGTCGGGGTGTACCCGGTAGGGTGGCCGCCGCATATGCGCCGTCGGCCCCGACAGCGCCACATCGTCCTGTACCAGCACGCCGTTGTGGAAGACCGTGACGCGCGCGGGCGCGAGCAGCTTGCCGCTCGCATCGAACCGCGGCGCGCGAAAGACGATGTCGTAGCTCTGCCACTCGCCGGGGGGCCGGCTGGCGTTCGCGAGCGGCGGATACTGGCCGTACACGGCGCCCGCCTGGCCGTCGGCGTAGGTGCGGTTCTGATACGAGTCCAGCACCTGAATCTCGTAGCGGCTCATGAGGAAGACGCCGCTGTTGCCGCGCTCCTGGCTCTCGCCCTCGGCCGGCGTGGGGGTTGCCCACTCGACGTGCAGCTGGCAGTCGCCGAAGGCGCGGGTCGTGTGGATGCCGCCGCTCCCGCGGACGACTTCCATGTAGCCATTCGCCACCTTCCAGCCGGCCGGTTTCGCCGAATCGGTTTCCCATCCCGTGAGACTCTGGCCGTCGAACAGCACAACCGCGTCGGATGGTGGCGCGCCCGGCGTCGCCGCGGGCGCGGGGGTCACCACGGGCGGTACGGGGCGGTCCATCGAGTGCTGGGGCCAGGGGCCGAGGTCCTGGGCG
>WNGI01002114.1_pt1 | contig 22611 bp, 26 predicted proteins | sample 5400621 | NCBI WGS metagenome assembly WNGI01 (sample SAMN13153374, study PRJNA577476) | soil metagenome | isolation source: 20 cm soil or saprolite under Garry oak tree replicate 1 | place: USA:California | collected 2016-06-15
CCAAAAATGGATCTAAGCGATCCGCAGATCGGTCAGAAACTGGCTTGGAACTTTTTCTGGCGCTGGCTGGGCGACGATTACAAGACCGGCGGCGCGGTGAAAGGTGGCAAGATTATTCGATCGGCCATCGAAAAAGACGGAGCCGAACGGCGCGCCGACTTGGTTTCTTATTTTCTCTTTCCCAGGACGCGCTATATTTTAGATCCAAAGCCAGTCATTCCCGGTTACGAGCATATCGACTACATGCAACTGCGCGTCGACAGCTATCCGCGCGACGCGGCCGGAACTACGACACTGGAAATCCGCTACGCCGATCCCAACCGCGCCGATGATTTGTACATTTATATTCCGAGCATCCGGCGCATTCGCCGCGCTACCACCACACAGCGTTGTCAGACGCTGGCGCCGAGCGAGTTCAACCTGGACGATATCAATAGTTTCAACGGCAAGATCACCGATTTCAACTATAAGTTCCTCGGTGAAAAGAAGATCTTGGCGAATTTAAGCCAGGAGCATTTGCCGTTCCATCGCAAGCAAGGCGACTATCTGCCCCTGGATGAGAAATGGGAAGTCGTCGACACCTACGTTCTCGAAATTACGCCCAAGGATTCCAACTACTGCTATCCGAGAAAGCTTTTGCACTTAAACAAAATGACCTTCGACACACATTGGACGCTGATCTGGGACAAGCGCGGCGAATATTGGAAAGAGCAGTTCGGCATGTTCACGCCGGTCAAGCTCGCCGACGGGCGCGAAGTTTGGTCGGTCGCCGATGTCGTCATCGTCAACGTTCAAAACGGCCGTTCGACAATCGTCACGGCTACGCGGTCGTACAACAAGGGCTACCCTGCCAGCATGTTCGGTTTGTCGACGCTTGAGAGTGTGATGCGGGGTGGCTCGATTGAATAGATTGCGAACTTTTCTAACGGGGCACACTTTTCTTGTCCATCGCCTTTGATTGTATTCCTTAGATGCGCTTTCTTGCTCTTTGGTTTGCCGGGCTGATCGTCGGATCGGCTCCCGCCTTTTTTCTGCTCACGGTGCGAGTGCCTTAAAAAATACCGCCGTCAATGAGAATTTTTACGGCGTCGACATAATCGATAATCAAGCCTGGATTGTCGGCTATTACGGCACGATCCTGCATTCGAGCGACCGGGGTGAAAGCTGGGAAGGTCAATCGAGCCCGACGCAGAGCTCGCTCTTCAACGTCCGATTCGTCAGCCTATTAAAAGGTTGGATCGGCGGCAGCACCGGCACGGTGCTGCACACGACCGATTGGCTCGAAGAAACTCACGGTTGGCTAGTCGGCAGCCGGGGCACGACTGTTCGAACCGAAGACGGCGGGCGCTCCTGGAGCGTCTCGACCCTACCGGGAGATTTTACTTTCAGCGCGATCAAGTTTAGCAGCGCCACGCGCGGCTGGATGGTCGGCGAGTTCGGCGTCATTTTTCAGACAACGGATGGCGGCAAGAACTGGGTGAAACAAAAAAGCCCCGTCGAGGTTTCATTTTCCAGCGGCGCGAGCCAGAACTTGTTCGCGCTGCTATTCACGGCGCCGACTGAAGGCTACACGTTCGGCCTCGACGGTCTCGTGCTCAAAACTCGCGATGGCAGCCGTTGGAAAATCATCCGACAGCGTGAAAGCACGAACAGCGCCGGCGCCACCAACCATTTATTTGCCGCCGCGGCCTTCAATGGTCGGATCTTCGTTGTCGGCGAACGCGGCACCTTGCTTCAATCCGATCCGGATATCGGCAATTGGCGGCAGGTTGGTCTTCAGATTCCCCGTCTCAGCTTGAATGGCATCGCGATCGGCAAAGACGGCTTCGGTCTCACAGTCGGCAATCGAGGACTCGTATTGCGCACCGAGGATGGTGGCAAAACCTGGAAGCGATTAAAGATCGATCCCCAACTCAAAGCAAAGAACGCGTTTCGGCTGCCATGAAACGACTCGCCCTCATCATCGTCAAAAAGCGCGCCGTCATTTTAAGCCTGATTGTCGCCGCGACCCTGGGCTTCGCTTATCTTTGCATTAAGATTGAAATGTACACGGCGTTTGCCGATCTGCTGCCGACAGACCACCCCTATATTCTCGTCCATAACCGTTTCTGGAAGACCTTCGGCGGCGCCAACGTCGTGCTTCTTTCCGTGGAAGTATCCGATGGCGATATTTTCAGCGTCACCGTATTGGAGAAAATCAAAAAGCTTACGGAAATGATCGAACGCACGCCTGGGGCGAATAACTATCAGATTTTTTCCATCGCGCGGCAGAAGGTGAAAGACGTCCGCGCCACCGCTTGGGGCATCGAGGTTCAGCCCGTCATGTGGCCGAGCGTGCCTCATAGCCAGCGAGAGATCGAGCGGCTGCGCGATATCGTTTACGCCAACCCGACCATTGTCGGCCGGCTAGTTTCGGAGGACGGCAAAGCTGCCCTCATCACCGCCGCCTTTCACGAAGAACGGCTCGATTACGCCGGACTGTTTCGCCGCGTGCAACAAGCGATCAAAGAAGTGGAAGATTCCAAGACCCATGTCTTCGCCGCCGGCGAGCCAATCCTTTACGGCTGGATTTATCATCATCTGCGCTCCATCGCCTTGATCATCGCGCTCACTTGTCTCAGCATCCTCGTCATTCTCATCCTTTATTACCGCAATCTGAACGGGGTCATGATTCCGATGCTTTCGGCGGTGATTACTTTTATCTGGGGTACAGGGTTCACCGCATTGATGGGGTATAATTTCGAGCCCCTCGTTTTAGTCGTGCCGTTCTTGATCGCCGCGCGCACGATCAGTCATTCAATTCAATTTCGCGAAAGATTCTTAGGAGCTCGAACGCTACGGCGATAAAGAGACGGCGGCAGTAGAATCGGCGGCCGGTTTGATGATGCCCGGCAGTGTTTCGATCATCACGGATGCCATTGGCCTAACCGTGCTTCTGGTCGCGCCCATGCCGATCCTTACCAAGCTCGCGATCGCCGGAAGTTTTTGGGTGCTCACCAATTTGGTCACCGTGGTGATTCTCGACCCGATTCTTTGCTGCTATTTCCCAACGCCGCGCCAAGTGCCGAAGGGTGGCGAAGGCCATTGGCTCGAAGCGCCGTTACGAGGGATCGGACGATTTTGCGTTGATCCGGCGGGCCGGCTCGTCGTGATCGCCGGCTTCGCAGTCGTAATCGTTTGGAGCCTGTATTGGTATCAATTTCTTTCGGTGGGTGACTCGCGCGCTGGATCGCCATTGTTGTGGCCCGATTCCGATTACAACCAGAGCGTGCGTCACATCAACGAAAAATTTCAGGGAACCGACCATCTGTATGTGATCGTCGAAGGACAAGCAGAAAGCGCGATGAAGGCGCCCAAGGTTCTCGAGAAGATCGAGTCCTTCCAGCATTACATGTTGCGTTCGCCGCATGTCGGCTCCAGCGACTCGCTCGTCGACCTGACCCGCCAGATCAGCACGGTCTTACACTACAATGATCCACGCTGGGGTTTATTGCCGCGCTCGAGCGATGAAGTCGGCGGCATTCTGATGGTCGCCGAGCACGGCAGCGAGCCAGGCGATTTCGATCGCTGGGTGAATTACAATTTTCAGCATGGCCGCGTGACTTTTTTTCTCTACGATCACAAAGGCGATACCTTGCGCGAAGTCATCGACCGCGCGTCGGAGTTCATCAAGCACAATCCTCTGGACGGCGCAAAGTTCGAGCTTGCCAGCGGCTACGCCGGTGTGTTGGCTGCGGCCAATGAAGTGATCGCCCGCTCGGATAAAATCACGCTCGGCTTGATGCTCTTTGCGCAACTCGTTTTTTGCGCCCTCGGCTTTCGCTCGTTGATCGCAGGCTTGTTGTTCGTCGGCGTGGTCCTGATGTCGAATACTTTCGGCATGGCGCTGATGTCCTATTGGAATGTCGGCCTGAATGTTAATACGTTGCCGGTGATCAGCCTGGGGATCGGCTTCGGCGAAGACTACGGTATCTATATTGTCTCGCGAGCGATTGAGGAGTATCAGCGCGAGGATCGAAAAGACCTCAATCGAGCCTTGATCGACGGCGTGGCCACGGCCGGCAAGGCGGTCCTTTACACCGCGTTCTTAATTTCGACCAGCATCGCATTTTGGTCTTTCTCTCCGTTGCGCTTTCAGGCTGAGATGGGCACGCAGTTGCTGATCATCCTGACGATGAATATGCTCGGCGGTTTGCTGCTCCTGCCCGCGTTGATCGCGTTGCTCAAGCCGAAATTTGTCATCGCTCAAGCGCAGCCGTAAGAAAGCATGCCATGACCTACAAGCAAAGCTAAGATGGCTCGACTCTGAAATCGTAAACCAGCTCCAAGAACTGCACGATGATCCTCGCGGTTACACCCCACACGTCCCAGCCGTTCACATAGAAATGATAACTGAGATGACCGCCCGGTGAAAGATGTCCGTCTTGAGTAAAGTTCGCTTGCTCCATCAGTGAGGTGATCGGCACCGAAGCCACTGCGGTGGTCTCCGCAGGATCGAGACGAAATTCGCAATACGCAGGGATCACGCCCACGACCGGCGTGACCACAAGACCGTAACCTGCGGTGAATTCATCCAAACGACCCAGTATGCTCACGCACTCGGGGCCAATGCCGATTTCCTCGTAGCACTCGCGCAAAGCGGTTTCGGTCACGTCGGCGTCACGCGGATCGACGCGTCCGCCCGGAAAGGCGATCTGCCCTTTATGAGTGCTCAGATGATCGGCCCGCTTGGTCAGCACTAGATAGTCGCCGTCCTGGCGCTCCTGGATGGGTATCAAAACAGCGGCGGGCTTATGGCCGTTGCCGGTAATTGCCTGCGGCGAGCGATCTCGGAGGGCTTTGGCGATTTTTTCTGCAATCATTGCCGGAAAACTTTTTTGATCCGTAGGATCTATGATAGAACCAAATTCAAATTTAACCGATCGTCGAGGAAAAACCTAGCGCCATGAAAGACCGCGACATCCACGCAGCGATTCGAATCCTGCGCCGCGAAGTGCCCAAGTGGGAAACACCGATCGTGACGCTTATGGCGGAAACCTACGAGAGCCCGTTTAGGGTGCTGATCTCGTGCATCTTGAGCCTGCGCACGCAGGATTCGACGACGGCCAAGGCGTCGCACCGTTTGTTTGCCGTAGCCGACACGCCGCAAGCGATGGCGAAACTTTCTGCGAAGAAAATCGAGAAGCTGATCTACCCTGTCGGCTTTTATAAAACCAAGGCAAAAAATATTCTCGAAATCTGCCGGACGTTGATCGACCAATACGGAGGGAAAGTCCCCGACGAAATCGACGAGCTCTTAAAGTTCAAAGGCGTCGGACGCAAAACTGCGAATCTAGTTGTGACGCTTGGTTACAAGAAACCAGGCATCTGCGTCGACACCCATGTTCATCGGATATCGAATCGCTGGGGCTATATCAAAACCAAAACGCCGGAGAAGACCGAGACCGCGCTGCGCGCGAAACTTCCCAAGCAATATTGGATCGAGTACAACGATCTTCTGGTAAGCTTCGGCCAGCACCTGTGCCGGCCGATTTCTCCTGTTTGCAGCCAGTGCCCCGTAAAGAAATATTGCCGCCAAATCGGCGTAACCGTGAGGCGATGACTATGGCACAAAAAATTCCCCAGGGTTATTTTGCTCGAAATGTCGACCCGATCGGCTATCACGATTTAAATAGCAAGCCGGCATTCAAGTTGGCGATGCAAGAAGTAAACAACCGCTGGTATCTCTATGTTGCCCATCTGTGGCACCGCGGCTGGAGCGTGCTCGACGTCACCGACCCGGCGGCGCCGGAGTTTTGCGCTTTTGTTCCCGGGCCGGAAAACACCTGGACGATTCAGGTCCAGGTCGCCGAAGGCAAGATGATCGCGGGCCTCGAGCGCATCGCGCCGGGTTGGGGTGGCACCGACGGTCAACCGTTCGGCGAAGGTTTTTACATATTCGACGTGAGCGCGCCGACCAAACCGAGGCAGATCGGTCACTTCAAAACCGGCAGCACCGGCACGCATCGCAATTTTTACGATGGCGGCACCTTAGTTCATGCGGCGGCGGCCGCTCCGGGCATGAACGGAAAGATTTATCGGATCGTCGACATCGCCGATCCCGGCAATCCACGCGAAGTTGGCCGCTTCTCGTTGCCGGAGCAGGCACAAGGCGCGGCGACAAATGGCTTGAAGTTTTCCTGCCATGGTCCTGCGCATATCGAAGGCAATCGAGCATATCTTTCCTACGGCGACGGCGGCGGGATCATCCTCGACGTTTCCGATATGTCGCAGCCGAAGATGATCAGCCAGATCGCATTCCGCGGTATTACCGCGACTCAAGGAATCCATACGTACCTGCCGTTGCCGCGCCGGAAAATCGCCCTCGTCAACGACGAAGCGATCCGAGAAAACGGCGATGAAAATCTCAACATGGCCGGCATTGTCGATGTCAGCGACGAGAAGCGCCCGCGTATGCTTTCACTTTTCCCGCTGCCGGAGCCGGCGCCGGAAAGCGAGCTCAAAAATTTCTACGAAAAAGGTGGCCGCTTCGGCCCGCACAACCATCATCATCCGAATCACCAACCCTGTCTCGAAGGTCGCGATGACATCGCATACCTCACGTACTTTAATGCGGGATTGAGAGTCTACGACATCCGCGATCCTCGCCAGCCGAAAGAGATCGGTTATTTCGTGCCCGCAGACCCATTAACACGAAACGGCCTCAAGCCGAGTCGATTAGTCGCGCAATCTGAAGACGTGATCGTCGATCGCCGAGGCTATATTTATCTGAGCGACAAGAATCACGGGATACACATTCTCCACCTCAAGCAAGCGTGGCCGTTTGCGGCGTAATCCCTAAGCAGCCTGAACCACTGCTGTGTGACGCTTTTTTTAGCAGCCAAAAACAAGAGCGCCACCGATGACGGTGGCGCTTGATCGCTAAATATCTGTAACCGGGAGATTCTGCGCTATGGCCTCATCGACTCGGGAAAATATTTTGACGGCGCCCACACATTGACGGTGAAGTTGTTGCAGCCGAGGATGCGCAACTCGCGCATGATGCGGATATAGTCTTGGGAATCGATGAAGTCGCGCCAGTTGTCCAAAGTCTCAAAGTCTATGGTGATGGCAACGTGCGGCGTCACTTCGAGCGGATTGCGGTAGTTGCGTATCTCGATCACGCCCTTGTGCGCCAGCGTTGTCGGCAGCCAATCGTTCTTAGCCTTGTTCGCGTAAATGGTCAGGTTGGCTTTCTGATCCGGCAAATTCCACTGGATAACGAAGTGCACCATTATTGTATCCCCCGCACCAGACCGCCATCGATTTGAATCGTGGTGCCAGTGACGTAGCTCGCCCGCTCCGAACCGAGAAAAACGATGACGTCCGCCGCCTCTTCCGCAGTCCCATAGCGCCCGAGCGGCACTTCCGCCGCCATTTCATTGTTGATCTCCTCGATGGGCCGGCCAACTCGATCGGCGCGCGCTTTGTTCAACTTCTGCGCCCGCTCGGTATCGATGCGGCCTGGACAGATATTGTTAATAAGAATATTGTCCCGCGCCAGCTCGCGCGAGAGCGTCTTAGCCAAACCAATCACCGCGCTGCGCACGGCGTTGGACAATACCAGGCCCGTGATCGGCTCCTTGACCGAATAGGAGGTTATGTTGATGACCCGCCCGCCGCCGACCTTGCGCATATGCGGCACCGCCTCGCGAGTCATGCGCATGGTGCTCATGAAGCTTAAGTTATAAGCGTTACTCCAATCCTCGTCGGTGAATTTCATGAAATCGCCCGGGGGCGGTCCGCCTGCGTTGTTGACGATGATATCCAAACGGCCAAAATGCTCGGCGCTCTGGTTGACGAATTTCTTTATGTCCTCCGGTTTGGCCATGTCGGCCACCATGGCAAGAACCTCGCCGCCGGATTCCTTGCGAATCATGGCCGCGGCTTCGTTGAGCGCCGCTTCGCCGCGCGCGCAGATCGCCACCTTTGCCCCTTCGCGCGCGAATCCCAACGCGGTCGCGCGGCCCATCCCCTGGCTAGCGCCCGCGACCAAGGCAATTTTTCCTTTTAATCCTAAATCCATTCTTGCTTATCCCCCCGGTAGTCTTGCGTCTGCCGGATACTAGCAAAGCCGATACGGCGGGTCAAAACGGAATAGCGATCAGAAGTCCGAGATCAGAGGTCGGCAGGCTAGATATCAAGGACCGGGGGGATCAAGGCCCAGCGAGAAAGAAAGGCACCAGGATCAGATAGAGCAGCCAGGTCTGCTTCGCATTCCACCGTGATGTGTGCACGTCCAAGTCTTTAGCTGAATTTATCAGCGCGATGGGACACCGAATGTCCTGAGATTTCTGACCTCTGAAGCCTGACCTCCGACCTCTAGTCTCACTTCTGTTGCCAATAAATGTTATCGCGGAATTCCGGCTGCAGACGTTTGATATAGAGGCAGAGCATCCCGTGGACGCCGAGCTGGCGTAGCTTGCGCGGGTCGCCGGCGCGCAACGCGTCCTTTTCCTCGGCCGTGAGCTCGTACTCGCCCATCACTCCTTCGAAATCCTTGAGCGATCTCTGATAGAGCGATTCGTTCATCTTGAGATCAAATAGCAGACGGCTCAGATCGTAGCAGCTCACAGCGACCTCCAACTGACAAATCCCCAGCCCGTCGCAACAAAGTCGGGCATGTAGGCGGTATAAGATGCTTTTGCATCGCCGACGGCGCCGATCACGACCATCCAATTGAGAAATTCGGTATCGCCCGCTTGCAACAGGTCTTGCACGGAATAATCCACCAGATTTTTTCCTTTGCCTTCCCGCATCACTTCGAGAAGCTTGTGGTCGAAGGTTTCGTCGATCTCACCGATACGCGGTGAACCGGGAAAGTGCGACAAACCACCCGTCGCTAGAATCGCCACGCGCTCGGCTGAATTTTCCGCAACTTCGCGAATCAACTCACCGACTTGATAGCAGCGCCGCGGCGAGGGCGCGGGATCGACCCACGTGTTGACATAAATCGGCAGCACCGGGATTTTCGGTTCTCGCAAAAGAAAATACAAAGGCACGTTCTGAGTGTGCTGCAACTCGACGTGTTCGCCGTACGAGAAATCGATGCCCTTGTCCATGCCCGCGCGAATGATCGTTTTGCCCAACTCCTTGTGATTTCGATAGCGAAAAGAATGACGAGTAAACTGACCTTTGACTTCGTCACCGATGGTGACGAAAAACGTCGGAATATTATTCCAAAAGAAGTTGACGAATTGATCATTGGCAATAACGATCAAGACGTCGGGTTGGGCCTGCTCCAGATCCTTGCGCAGCACCCCGAAAGCAGCCTCGGCATCCCGCCGCAATTTTTTTTGCTGCTCGAAAGTCGGCCTGCTCGCGGTGCCTTGGGGCGCCATACTGTAGTGCAGATCCATGAAATCTTCCCATTCACGGCCCGGCTCGAGAAGTATGTTAGGCGCGTGGCTTGCGGCCATGGCAGAAACTAGCGGCATAGGGCAACTCCTCAGTGAATGGCAAAAATCCTAGTCCCCGACCTGGAAAAAAGCAACTGTTAGGTTAAGCGCAAGGTTATCGCCGCACATGCAGAGCGCGCGATCCCGCGGACGGGCTCAAAAGAAAAAAATCGTCGCTGAAATCGAGATTTAGATCTGCAGGATTTGCGGGAGAGCAATCAGAGCATGCGGTAATTGCGCACCGAGAAATAGATCAATGCCACGACTGCCACGACCGATACGATGGGGTGGTCTATTACCCAGTTCAGCCCCGGCTCAAAAACATGCCGCGATGTGTAGTCGATAAATCTATTGACACGATCCATTCCTGTCCCCTTCGGTAAACTACTTACTTATACCAAAACTACGCCTCGCCGGAAAGCCTGATTTTTGGGCTCAAATACGGTATTTGCGCTTTATCTTGATTCCCACCAACAACAATTAGCTTTATTCCAACGCTTGCCGTTTTCGATTCCCCCGTACGCCCACTCATCGCGAGAACCAATTCCAAGGGGAAGGCAAAGCTAAAAAAATGGGCCGGTGAGGACTCGAGGTAAGATTTGAGAATATTCGTGTTCAATCTTGCTCATAATTGGACAAACCTGGCCTAAAACCCTCGCTATTATGTGCCAAAAGTAGACGTCGGCGAGCTAAGACTTATTGGAAAATAAGCACTTTCTGGAATGCGATAAGCAACTAAGTCCGTGGCATTACCGTTGCTCTAGCGAGGGAACATCAATTCCATTGGAGGAACTACATGAAACTTCTACTCGCGACCATGTTCAAGAAAATCCCCGTAAGAGAAACCCAGCAGAGAGCCACCATCTGCAAGCGCTGCGGCACACGAATCTACTCGTTGAGCTTTTTGAAAAAGCACCTCGAAGCTCACGATAAAAAAGCTCACTAACCATCAATCCTTAAGGAGAGAGACAATGGAGATCTCGGTCATTCCCTGGCGGGTGTTCTTTGACACACTGAGAAAACAGCAATCGAGCACCATCGAACTATGGCTACGTCGATGGTTGTTTACCAATGAGGGGGCGATTCTAGCTGACCAGCGAGCTACGGCCGTCAATTAGTCCGATGGCCTGCTGAAACACCCGAATCTCAATGGGCCAACAGACATCGCTGTGGCGTATTTCTCCGCAACGCGGCTGGCGAACGATCAAACACCGCTGCAGTTATCCGTTCGCCCTAGTGGTCGATCCAACGGAAAATGAGCACCGCGACTTGGAAGCCATGTTGGCCGATTGCTCCAACTACAGTCGATGGACACTGGGCGACAAACCGATCGTGGCGGTTTTATTGAGCGAGGTAAAAATCCGGCCGCGACGATTCTAACTCAATTCTCTAACGTCCCTTGCGCCCGCGAATCTCTGCATGTGAACGGGCGCGCCCAATGTGAAAATGATCAAATCAGATCCGACAATAATAACGGAGACAACGTGGAAGCAGTAAGAATTATCAGGCCCACATCGGATCGAAAACCCTGCGTGTGCGGGGCGACGCTCGAGCTTTGCCATGACTCGTCCGACCGGCGTAAAACTCAAGCGTGGCTCTGCTCGCGCCACTGCGGCGCCCGCGGGTTGAGTTACGAAGGCGCGCTGCGGCGCAAAGTCCGCCTGGACTTACTCAGCTGGGGCGATATGAAAAGGAATGCCCAAACGCTGATTTCGGCTGAAAACGACGATCAAAATACATCGATGTTGCAGTGAGTAGATAACAATCGAACAGATTATAATATTTACGTCTGTGTATTTTCTTCCAAAGAACGAGTTTAGACTTTCCCGGCCTTATAGCCAACGGTCTCCATCATTGTCCTGGTGATGGCTTGCCGCGTTTTCAAGAATTCTGCCCATGGCTCGCGCTTTAAACGCTTTAAACGCGCGGGTACATTTTTGATGTTGAAATAATCAAAGCGCAAGTCCCGTCCGAGCTCGGTCCAGTCGATCGGTGTTGAAACCGGTGCGTTGGCTCGCGCGCGCGTTGAGTAGGCGGCGACGGCGGTCGCACCTTCGCCGTTGCGCAAGTAGTCTATAAAGATTTTTTTCTGCCGGGATACTTTAAGCAGCTTGGCGGTAAACCGATCCGGAAAAGTTTTCACCAGCACTTCGGCCACAGCTTGGCTAAAACCTTTGATAGGATTCCATGGCAGCGTAGGTTGGATGGGAATCACCACGTGCAAACCCTTGCCGCCGGTCGTCTTCAAAAAGCTGAGCAGGCCGAGATGATCGAGGAGGGTTCTTAATATTTTCACCGCCTCCACAATCTCTTCCCATTCGACGGACCCGTCCGGATCGAAGTCGAAGACGATGCGATCGGGAAAACCAAGCTTCGGTTTGCGCGAACCCCAGGGATGCAGCTCTAGAGTCCCCATCTGCGCCATCGCCACAAGGGCGCTCGCGGAATTCGCCATCATATACAAAGCCGGACCGTCACTGTCTTGCACTTCGACTCGCTCGATGACATCGGGAACATTCTGATCGGCATGTTTCTGATAAAAAGACTCTTTGTCCCAGCCGTTTGGGCACCTGAACAAAGTAAGGGGCCGATTGCGCAAATGCGGCAGGATCCATTCGCCGACGGCTTCGTAGTAGAGCGCCAGATCGCGTTTGGTGATCCCAGCCTCGGGATAAAGTAATTTGTCGCTGTTGGTCAGTTTGATGCCGGCGACGGTATCTTTATCGGGTTTGCTTGCGCTTGATTTTTTTTCTTTTCGCGGCGCTTCATTCAATTTCGATTCTCGCGGCGAAAGTTTGGGAAGGCCGCCAGATTCCTCGCGCACGACGTCGCGCGCGCGCTTATCATCCCGCAGTCCCTGGAACGAAGCGTTGCGCACGATCGCATCGTGAGTCCACTCGGTGAATGTCGCCTGAGCGACCAGTTCCGGCTTGACCCAATGGGCGCGGCGCGCCTCAGCGCCTTGGGGCGGGTTTACGAAAGCCGGCGCGTCTTGAATCAGTCCATCGAGAGTGCGCCGCATTTTCACGAGCAGCGTTTGATCGAATCCCGTGCCCACTTTCCCCGCGTAACGGAGCTTGCCTTCGCTATCGTAGACGCCCAATAAAAGCGCGCCGAAGCCGTGACGCGAGCCCTCCGGATCGGTGAACCCGCCGATAACGAATTCCTGCTGCCGGGCGCACTTCACTTTCAGCCAGGCGTTTCCGCGCGTGCCCTCGTAGGTCGAGTCCCGGCGTTTCGAAACCATTCCTTCGAGCCCGAGACTGCAGACTTGAGCGATAAACTTTGCGCCATCCACATGGAAATGTTCGCTGTAGCGGAGGATGCCGGCCTCGGGGATCAGGTGTTTGAGCAGCGCTTTGCGTTCTTCCAAAACAACCCGGCGCAGGTCATAGCCGTTCAAATACGGCAGATCGAAGGCATAGTAGAGAGTCTCACTGGTGTCGGTGGCGGACAGGGCGTTTTGCAAGGCTTGAAAGCTGCTGCGTCCTTTGGCGTCCAAGACCACAATCTCGCCATCGAGCCAGCCGTTTTCCAAAGGCAAACCCGCTAATGCCCGGGCGACGTCGGGAAACTTCCTCGTCCAGTCGTGACGATTGCGCGAATAGAGCCGCACCGCTCCGGCATCGATCCGCGCGAGGATTCGATAGCCGTCATACTTCACTTCATGGATCCAGCGGTCACCGGCGGGACTCGTTTGGGTCGGTGTGGCGAGCTGGGGACTGATAAATTCCGGCAAGGCGGCTTTGCGCGCTCCGGCGGCCTTTGCCGGATCGAGACGGACTTTAGATTTCTTCTGAGCGCCGGATTTGACGTTTTCCGCAGCGGATTTGTTCGAATGCCAAACCCTGCCCGGATCGGCGGCGATCTGTTTAAGGCTGCGATGGGTTTTGACGCTGTTGGGGCGGCTATCGACGATCTGCGCTTCGGGACCCGTTAGCGCATACTCGTCATCCTCTTTAAACAAGAGCCATGCCTTGTCGCCGCCGTACTTGCTGCCGTGACTTTTTACCAGGGTCCAGCCGCCTTGCAGTTTTTCGCCGTGGAGATCGAACTTGAGTTTGCCTTTCTTGTAGCCCACGATGGGATCCTCCTTCGGGATCCAAGTGCCGCGGTCCCAAAGCATCACCGTTCCGCCGCCGTACTGCTTCGGGGGAATAATGCCTTCGAAATCGCCGTACTCCAGCGGGTGATCTTCCACGTGCATGGCGAGCCGCTTGTCGTTGGGATCGAGACTGGGGCCTTTGGGTACCGCCCAACTCAGGAGTACACCGCTGAGCTCGAGTCTGAAGTCGTAGTGCAAACGAGTGGCTGCGTGCTTCTGAATGACAAAGACAAGATCGCGCTTCTTTGCTTTGGCGAGCTTTCCTTTGGGCTCCGGAGTGGTCTTGAAATCGCGCTTTTTACGATAGAGTTCAAGCGCCATGGATCAACGATGCGGACAAAAGGGCGGCTTCTTTTCGCTGTAAAAAAGATGCTTCCGCGCCGAGCTCATTTCCCTAAATAAAGATTGCGGGCCGTGCGCAGATGGCTGAAAGCGTCTTTCTTCTTGCCTAAGGCGTCGAGAACGAGTCCCAGATTGTAATGGGCGTCGGCAAAAGCGGGGTCTTTATCGATGGCCGTCTCGTAGGAACGAGCGGCTTCGACCGGGCGCTTCAAGTCCTCCAGGAGCAGACCCAAATTAAAATGGGGCGTCGCGTCTTCGGGAGCGAGATCCATTACCGCTCGATAATGCTGCTCGCTTTCCTTCAGCATCCCGGCATTGTGGTAAAGCCTACCCAAGTTAAGGTGCGCCTCACAAACGGATGGGTCCATTTGCAGCGCTTTTCTATAGGCATCCATCGCCTCACCAGAGGATTTGTCTTCCAGCTCACAGCCCCGATTAAACCAATCCCTCGCCGTGGCGCCATTCTCGGCGGGTTTCCGGGAAGAAAGTTTTGCGGTGCGCAGGACGGTATGAGGATCGAAGTCGAATAAAAACTGACCCGTGTCAGGCTGATACCGAGCTTTCCCGTCGCACACGACGATGCGCCGGCCGTCGGCATAAATCTTTAGCCGGGTCAGCTGTTCATCCGGAAGCCGTCTCTTCAAAGAAGAGAGCATGCGGATGATCTTTTTTGCCGGGACTCGGGAATCCAGCAGGCTTTTGGCTGTTTTTAAAAACAGCAGATCGCGAAAATTAAATTGCAGCGTCTTGCTTTTGTTGCGCTCCGGCACAATGAATCCGGCGCGCACGAACGACCGCACGCGGCTATTCGGTAGATTTAGAATATTCGCGACTTCGTTGGTGGAGAAAAGTTTCATTTCTTGGCAGACTGCGCCTTTTTGCGCGCCTTTTCAGGTTCGCTCGCTTGAGCTCGGACCGCCGGTTTCCGCTCTTTGGAAACACTACCAAGACTCTTTTTCAAAGCTTCCATGATGTCGATGACATTGCCTCGTTGCGGCGGCGTTTGAGACACGCTGATTTCCTTGCCTTCCGCCTTTTCTTTGACCAAGTTCAGCACGCGTTGCGCGTATTCGTCTTCGTATTTTTCCGGTTCGAAGACGTCGTTCGAGAGCTCGTCGATGAGCCGAGTTGCGAGCTTGGTCTCGGCGCCCGTGATTTTAGCCGATTCTCCCTTGCCGATCTCGCCGAAATTGCGCACCTCGTTGGCAAAATACATGGTGTGCAGCACCAGGCCCTTTTGCGCTGGGCGGATGATGACGAGATTCTCCTTGCCTCTTAAAACGAACTTGGCAAGCGCGACTTTGCCCGCCTCGACCATCGAATCCGCCAGCAGCCGATAGGCTTTTTCACCGCCTTTGTCGGGGCCGAGGTAATAGCTTTTTTCGAAATAGATCGGATCGACTTTCGCAAGCGGAACAAATTCGAAGATCTCGATGGCTTCCGACGCTTCGCCCTCGAGCGCCTTGAGCTCGTCATCGGTTACCCGCACATACTGGTTCTTCTCGATTTCGTATCCCTTAATCAAATCCTGACGCTCGACGACCTCGTTACACACCGGACAAATGCGCTGCTGCTTGATCCGGCTGCCGCACTTGGTGTGCAGGAGGTTAAAGCTTGGCGATTCAGACGAGGTCGCCACGTAGAGATTTACCGGGATTGAAACGAGACCGAAGGAAATAGCACCGGAGCCGATGGAACGTACTGGCATAAAATGACCCTCCTAAGGTTTGAGGGTATCAAATCTCTCGGTTGCGATCTACACTTTTTTGCGTAATTGGCAGGATGACATGCAATCGAAAACATGGCCGAAAGAGGTCTTTTTCTCCCACCCCCAGGTCCGTTGATGCGGCCCGTCGACCCTGTGGCGAGCCTCAGTTCTTGCGACGACGACTGGACCTTTTCAGGTACATATTTATTCCAAAATCGTATAGATTTTGTAATGTGAAGCTTTCTTCTTTTCGATCATAGCGAACCCTTATCGAATCCATAGACCACGAAATCGTAAATTCGCGGGCTGCTTTCCGATCCAAGTAATCGCCGAGTACACGCAACACGAAGGATAAATCGCGAAGATCCTTTGGGCTATCGGATGTTCTACGTTTTAATCCCCGCTCAATGTTTGCCAAAAATATATCTGAGCTAGGAAAGTACATACGATTCAGAGTCTCTTTATCTGAATCGGAATGTCCTAGAATTTTTTGGCTGATTTTCTCAAAAAAAGTCTTCTTTACTGATGGGGGTCGCTCGCCGTCCTCTATTACCCAAACAATATAATCGTCAGCCCATTTCGCCAACTCGAAAGAATGGATGCCAAGCGCTACCAGATCCTGACCAATCACCCTAAGAGCTTCCGCGTATGAGAGAGTTACGGCTGCCATATATACATCCGCAGGCCGTACGTCGGTGCAGCTTCAAATCTATTACGGCCCAGTGTCCGCCCGCCCTCTCGACTTGTCAACTTGGCTAACTTGCCTTGCGAGCTTGCGTTGAGTCACCGAACACCAGCCTCTCGTCAATTCGTCTTCATAATGTATTGCAACTTAGTCGCAGTAGAGCCGTAACGCTGATGGGGGAGTTGAGCCAATATCCGACGCGATTGAATGATCGCCGTGGGAAACGAGACATGATGACGTCAACGGTCGACTTGGATATGCAATGCAATCGGGGGCGAAGTGAAAGGATCGCCCCTTTTTTATTTCTTGTCCTCGGTCACTGCGGTGCGGATCGTGTTAAATAACTGAAAGCGCATCTGACGAGCTTCCTCTGAATCCGCAATCGATTCGCTGCTTGCTGACGTCCTATTCTTCTTCACCGCCTCTATAATTCCGGCGCATCCGATTGCCACCGTGGCGATCAATAGCCAAAGCCCGGCCTCTATCTCGTGAGCGGCGCTTTGCGATAACACTAGGGCAAAAAACCCGTATCCGCCGGCGATCAGTCCCACAATACCAAGACGATTGCCATAGACGACTCCTAGTTTTTCTCTTCACGACTGGCCGCACAGATCGCGGTTACTTCCTGCGTGCCAGCCCTCCGTTCAGCAAACTCTCTGAAAATAATGATGGCAGGCTAGAATTCTGTCTTCAAGCGGTGCCGCGCAATCGGGCTCGTTACTCGGGGACTATTGTGACCCGCACTGAAGTCATATGTGCTGTCATTTGATCGGCGGAGAGAAGCGGCGAGAAAAGCAGATCAACAGAATTCACTGGCAAAGTGGTGGCAAAGTAAAGAGGACCTCTTGGATGCCATTCGAACATTGATCGTGACTAGTCACCGATACAGCCGATGAATCCCAACAAAACCAGTTGTTTCCCGGTCACACGGACAAAAGGCGGACAATCGAGTCCACTCTTGCAACGCGCAACTCAGGAATGCCAAAAATTCGACCTACGTGATACGTGCGGATGCCTTATGTCAGCCTTTAGGAGAAGCGGGCTTGCCGGCATCAACCCATTTTTTAGAAAATATCATGCCGGCCCGCTCCGCTTGTTCAGGCGTATCGTAATCAAGGGTTAGCTCTAGATTCTTGAGCATCTCTCTCGCATATTTCTTAAACTTTACTTCGCAGGTTGGTTTCCATCTCGATCTGCCAACTGGTCCCGCGGTAATAATGATAGTCGTCTTTTTGTAATATTCTACCATCTCGTCCTCCCGCTCATTCGAATACACCTCGGTGCAAAAGGAAGCAGTTCAATATTGAACAATAGACAACGAAAGTAAGTCGGACTAACGGCAAAAATGATGGGTAGAAATAAGGCAGGAAGCGTCACTCCTGCCGCCGAACCGAATGAGACATATTGATCCGGAATCGAAAAGGTATGAGCAGAGGACTTCTAATCCTCAACACGCCACCCCTCAGACGGCTCCCGCTCAGTCGTTGACGGTCCTGATGCTCGTTCTTGATTGACGTCTCCTCCCGAAGCTAGTATTCGACTCTACATACCAACTTTCAAAGGAGGTCTTTATGCCGGTAGAGATCATCGACATGGTCAAGACGGCTCATGAACTTAAAAAGAGAAAAGTGCTTCTCAATACGAAGCGCTTTCACGCGTGGGTCCATTACTATCCGAATCCCGGCGATAAGGACGACATGCACTGTCACAACGCCGACCAGAGTTTTTACGTGATCGAAGGTGAGTGCACGATGCACTTCCCCGACGGAGGCAAGGCGGTCATGAAACCCGGAGTGGCAGCGCTGATTACAGGCGGTTCCTTTTACCAGCTGGAAAATACGGGGAATGGCCCGATGGTTCTTATGGGCAACCGGTCCGGACCTTCCGAAGACATCCAGCACATTACACATGCCGGAAATTTAAGATCACTTACGTATCTGAGCCAGGAAGTGACGACTAGTTGGGTGCTACACCAATAGCTACAGTGGCTCGTTTGAAGCAGCAGTGTATTTAAGGCCTGCGATCAACCCGAAGGCATAAGCGTAAGTTTTTTCATTCGTAGATTCGATTTGTCAACACGTGCACATACCAAATTTGTTTTCCGGCCGTTGCGAAAACATTAATCTCGTAAACGCCCGGTAAGTTTCGCCATCGGGTTACCGTCTGATTGGAGAAGTCGGCTGTAGCATTGCGATCTAGGCCGAGGTCTCCGAGGAGCGTCCATGCGTCTTTCGGGTAGGAATAGTCCTGATATTTTCCGCCTAATTTCTGAATCCATATCGTTAAATATCTCGCTCCCTCTTCCAAATAGGTGACTTCAACGGCGCCGTTCATATAGGTTGCCCTAATTGCTGGGTACGTACTGCCGCGGGTACCCCTAAAAACATCATCTACCACCTTGGACGGTACACCTAGGACGTTCTCAATCTCCCGACGAGGCTTATCGGCGACCCGTTTCAAATCGAAGAGAACCCGTTCTTGCGCTGCGGCATGGTCAATCACAAAAACTACGGACAACAATCCTATAATACAGACGAACTCCCTCAAACCTGTAAATTCCATCTCTCGCCATCTCCCATAACATGAGCGACTGTCGCCAGGCAGCCGCAGTGAAGCAGCCGATAAACCTTCAACCTTTCCTTCGGGTCGGAGCGGTACGAGTCATACGGATCTATTTCATCTTATCATGAGAGAAACCGAACCAAACGACACGAGCATATTCAATCCGCCGCTCACACGAGAACCGGATCGCGCTCCCGTACGCAGCCACGGACAAAAACCTACAGAAGATCATCGCCTCCCCCCCTTGCCTTGGCGGCGGCCTTTGCCGATATTAATATCGCAGACTTCGAAATACCTTGGCCGGAAATTAGGAGGTGCATCATGGGGAAGCGTATTGACGCAACAAATATCGCGTCTGTCATTGGAACGCTCTACCCACCGCCATTTGATCAGCCCTGCCGATCCCGCGAACGCAAAAAGCTAGGTGATGCTGCCGGGTTGACACAGTTTGGCGTGAACCTCCTGAGATTGCCGCCGGGAGCTTGGTCCAGTCAGCGGCACTGGCATACAAGTTCGGATGAATTTGTCTATGTTATAGCTGGCGACGTGATGCTCGTCACTGATGAAGGTGAAGAGGTTCTACGGACAGGCGACGCCGCCGGTTTCAAGGCTGGTGATGCAAATGGACACTGCTTGCGGAACAATTCGAATAGCGAAGCTTACGTACTCGAAGTTGGCACCCGCGTGACCGATGATTCTGCTCACTACTCTGATATTGATATGTTAGCCCCGGCAGGCGGTAAACCCGCGATTTATACCCACTACGATGGCACCCCGTATGCCGACACCAAGCGTCGCGGCCCAGCGGCAGATTAAACACAACTTCCAAATTGCGGTGTTCCCAAAAAAGTAGGCATGTTTGCGAGAGACAACGATTGCAAACAGCAACGCGTCATGCAGCAAATAGTGCTTATTGTTTCGGCCATCCACGTTGCCATTTGCATTGGCCGGACGACAAATATTCTTTGGACTGACACCACTCAAGGCACGAGGTGTTGGCGACACCCTTTGTGCCGGTGTAAAGATAGTCGCCTTTCTCGCTTTTTCGGAATATCTCCCAGGGCCCGCCATGGTTGCCCCAGATTGAGATTTCCGAAAGAGCGATTCCTTCGAATTTGTCTGTTTTCTTGGTTAGAACGCAGCGAAAAATATAGGTGTCACGGTTTCCGTGAATAAAATAGTCGTCGCCCAAAGGATATTCTTCGTTGACGAACGCTTTGACTGGATCGTTGGTTCGGAATTGGTCACTCCGCGCGACATCAGCAAGCAACATGGCCAGCAGACCAACTCCGACTCGTAACAGTTTCGTTTGAATCCTTTGCCGCATAATCTTTGGGTTCAGCACATGTCGACAGATTGTGTCTGGAGCGACAGATTGCGACTCTTGGGGGACAAGACGGAGCTCCCTGCGTTGTAGAAACGTCTCGCAGTAACAGCGTAACCAAATGCTCTTCCAGCCTCACGGCTTCGAACATTTGTAATTCTGGCAACTCCTCCCCCTTGGAGTTGAGGAATCGTCCGCTTGTACAGAGGACCACCTCTACTTCGCGATTGCTGCTTCGAACCCGCGCCTTGAATGAATAGGGCCCCATTCTTGCGCCACCCAGCGCTTTGAAATGAGATCCCAAGCGAACCTCTGCCCATGCAACCGCAGGGAACTCCAGCGTAAATCTCAGCGCCTTGGTTGCTTCCGGCTGTTCAGAAAACAAGGAATCGAGTTCATGCAAGTCGATCGTGACTCCAGCATACGTGGAGTAAGGCCTAGCCCACAGGGCAAGTACGACGAGCAAGCGACAATTGCGAAAAGAAATCATGACTCTAGGCATGACGCCGATCAGTCGTTCGGCAGAAGCGATACCAAACAACGCTGTTGCCAGATTGGCCACATTCGTTAGTTAACCGCCTGACGAATCGAGGCCGCGAAGATACCAACAGCCGTTTTTGCGGACAAAATGAAAGGCGTCGCCATAAACGTCCGTGCCACAAGAATATTGAACAAACTCTGCGCTATCCCCTTTCACTTTTGGACTTTCCTCGCAGAGCTGCCCTTCCGTTCCTTTGAGGCGCGCGGCGCACGCGTCACCGCAAATGATCTGCAGCTTGCGCGCACGAATCTGTTCCAAGGAGAGCTGCTCCTTTGTGGTCTTCTCGGGATCGGTTAGGGAGTATTGGAGTGGCGTTATCAGCCGTGAGTCTCGGAACGAGGGATTATTCTTAAATCTGGATAGAAAATCTCTAAAGTTCGAATCTGGCCGATCGCACTTGCTCTCCGCCCACGCTGTTCCGCCCAGTCCGATCGTAACCAATAGTGTTGCCAAGAATCTAACCACAACCTCTCCTTGGGCGTTTACCCATCTCGTATACTTCCAAGTGGGTTATTGGGGCAACTGTATTCGGACCACAGCAAAAAGTATCCGCTCTATTGGTTATCCAAGTCACACCGCGGGAAGTTCCTGAATTTTATCGATCGCCACCGGCGTTGAGGTCAACGTAGAACTTTTTAACGTTGGTTAGATTTCAATTTAATTTCGCCGCAACGCTGCGCCCTGGCGACGTGCCAGTGCTAGACCACCGACGATCACCGCAACGATCGAGGTCACCAGCAGTACAGGATAGAGCAGAAGTAGATCCAGCCGAATATTGCAGTCACCCGTGCACAGCCAACGTTGATGCATGCTGTATTCGTAAACGGTGTACACTAGCCAGACAACCGCGGTAGCAGCAACCAGCCACCGGCCGGAGGTTACGTACAATAAGGCGAACAAGCCGGCGGGGATTAGCGCAAGCCCTGGAGTGATGACGAACATATCAATTGCCATCGGCGTTACTGACTCCAGCCGCGGTAGCAGGCGACAAATGCCGGTCGCGGCCTATCTTCGAACGCGGCTCGCATATGAAATTGTGAATTGCTTCGAATATTATCCACCGTCCCCAACTCGTCAAGAAAATTCTGACAGTCAAAATCCTCCGGGAGTCGGCGGCCTATCCCACTATTGGCCGCAGCGTATTTCGTCTGGGTCTGGACTGATCGACGCGCCAGAGGTCGTGGCGCAACTTGATTGCCTCCAGCCTTTGAGGATAAAACCCTACACGTTATACGTCGGACAGCCAAGACCATGATCTTAGAAGTCGCGAGCCTCAACGTTAAGCCCGGTCAGGAATCTGCATTTGAGAACGCCTTCCGGGAAGCGAAACCCATTATTGCTTCTATGTCTGGCTTTATATCGCTCGAACTTCAAAATTGCGTTGAAGAAAGAAACCGATACCTCCTTCTGGTAAAGTGGCAAAAATTGGAGGATCACACCGTAGGGTTTCGTCAATCTTCTCAGTACCAACAATGGAAGAAACTTCTTCACCACTTTTACGAACCGTTTCCAACCGTCGAGCACTATGAAAAAGTTAACGACGTATAATTTTTTGTTGGAGCCGACGCCTTGTGACAACGCGGCGCTTCGCGGTTCGGTTCATGCCCGGCGCGGCTCAACAAAGCGTTAGGCCTCAAAGTGAAAAGGAAACTTTATGTCGGGAATCGAAGGCAAGGTCGTCGTAATCACGGGCGCAAGCAGCGGTATAGGCGAGGCCACTGCGCTCCTGCTCGCTGAACGCGGTGCGAAGGTCGTACTCGGCGCGCGTGGATTGGATCGCCTTGAGGCTCTCGCTGACCGTATCGCGAGAGCGGGTGGAGGGGCGGTCTATGCACGCACGGACGTAAAACGGCGCGAAGACTTATCCAACCTCGTGAAGTTGGCATGTGAGCGGTACGGCAAGCTTG
>WNGI01001012.1_pt1 | contig 22604 bp, 22 predicted proteins | sample 5400621 | NCBI WGS metagenome assembly WNGI01 (sample SAMN13153374, study PRJNA577476) | soil metagenome | isolation source: 20 cm soil or saprolite under Garry oak tree replicate 1 | place: USA:California | collected 2016-06-15
AGTCGGGACAGACGTGCACCGTTTCGCCATAGCATTGGTCGAGTCCCGGGATGGCCGGCCATACGTCTTTTAATCCAATCGCCAGCAGGATCCGCGGCGCTTCGATCGTGCTGCCATCGCGAAGGCAGATGGCGAAAAACTCACCGGTCTCGTTGATCGCTTCATCGACGATGCCTCCGACGAAGTCGATGCCGTACTTCGCGCATTCAGCGCGGCCGATCGCGCGCAGGTCGGGTGACCGAATTCCCTGATGACCCAGATAACCGTTGATTCCGCGGGTCTCCCAGTTGCGTGGATCACCTGAGTCGACGACGACGACCTTGTGGAGATAGCGGCCGAGCCAGAGTGCGGCACTCAGTCCAGCGGGACCGCCTCCGACTACTGCAACATCATAACGTTGTGCGGGCATGCGGGCGCGGGGTGCAAATTCGATTCCCCGTCCAGCGCCCGCGCCTTCGTCTCATTCCGTCAGCGATTCAGCTGATTTTCAGAACTCCAGCTCCAATCGCGTTGTGATCACCCAGCGATCAGAGTTCCTGGTCAGGCCGCGCCCGATTCCAAGCGAGGCCTCCAGGCCCGAAGGCAGGTCTGTAGTGCCTGTAGCAAACAGCTGATGGAGCTGCTGACTTCTCGCTTCGAGACCTGAGACCGGTCCGAGCAGTGAGTAGTACTCGAAGCCGACTGCCTCAACGTCGCCGAGTGCATAACTGAGCTGCGCCCGCGGCTCGAATTCCCATTCGTGTTCGCCAGTTCCGAGTCCACGCTCGAAGGCCGGATTCAACAGGAGCGAAACCTTCCCAATCTCCTTCCCGAGAATCGGCGTGATCTCATAGCCCCAGCGATTCTCGGCGAAGCCTGGTCGCGCGCATCCGACCTCCTGTGAGACACCTGCATCGAAGGGCAGATTCCAGCGGTCAGGCGCAACTGCCGCGAGGCGTGCGCGATTGCCGACGTACTGAATGCCGACTCCGCTTCGGGCGTAGCCTACCATGTAGAAGCTCGCGCTCAGCCAGCTGGCAAGTCCGGTACTAACCTCGAGACTCGATCGTAGCGCGCGGTGAGTGGCTCGGCCTTCCGCATCGTCAACGCGTTGAGCGCCGGACGGCACGAAGTTGGTGTGAAGCTCCAGCTCCCCAGCGCCTCGCGCGGGCACGCCGGTGCCGTAAACTTCGAACTCGTAACCTTGCTGCGCGTGTGCTGAGGCCGCGCACAGGAAAACAGCAGAAATGGCGATCGTCGTTCTCGTAAGCATTGTCTGGTTGAAGTCGTTTGGGTTCCGAAGGCGAGCAACCTAGCGTCCCAACTCAATCCAGACAACTCGACTCGGGATTAGATCTGCCTCAGGTGGCGCGCCAGAACATCCGCAGTGGGTTCAGAGCGACTTCAGGTATTGAACGAGATCACGCTGCTGGGCAGCCGAAAGTCCGAGTCGGCGGAAGTTATTGTAATGCGTCACGGCATCTTCGAGTGTGGCTGCACTTCCATCGTGGAAATAGGGAGGGTGCTGCCAGAGACCGCGCAGGGGAGTGGTGCGATAGGCCTTGTTCGCGGTGCGCAGAGCGTAGCTCGCGTCCTGCCCGGTCTGAGAGGGAGCGTGCAGCACACCAGAGTTATTGTCGGTGTTGTTTGCGCCGACGTGACACGTGACGCAGTTCTGGTTGAATACTACCCGGCCTCGAGCGGAAGCCTCGCTATCGAAGCTCCCTGCTGGAGGAGTCGGCGCTTCGATGCTGTGCTGGTATGCGCGGAGCGAACCGAGCTTGGGACCGACCATGTCCGGCGTCTGCCGAATGTTGATGCCCAGGCGCGGATCGGAGAAGTTCCCGTGTCCGTGCATCTGGGTTACCGCGACGTAGGCATTCCAATAGGAGATTGGCCCCTCGGCGGTATAGGTCTCGTTTCTGACTCGGGCGAGCCCGTATGCCGGTGGAAGTACGAGCGGTGTACTCTTGCCGTCAATGTTGAATCGCGGGTCGTACTTTCCCGGACCCCATGAGTTGTAGACGGCTTTCTGGGCGGGAGTAACCGCTGGAGAGAGTGCGATGATCGCGCCCACGTTCAGATCGCGATTGGGCCAACCATCCTTTCTGTGTCCAATCCCCTTCGAGAACGAATTGTCAACGGTTGAATGACAGAGCGCGCAGGTAATCCCGAGTCGCGTCAGGTTGTCCTTTCCATTGACGGTGGTCACAGTGCCGTTGAGTCCGACCACCGCATTCAGCTTGAGAAGAGTGACAGTCGTGGCGGGATCGTTGAGATCAACTTTGCCGCCCTTTATTGCCGCGGCGACATCTGCAGGAATGGCGTCGGCATCGACTTTAAGGCCGACGGAGAGAGCCATCGTCGGACTGACGGATTTCTGAACGACTTCGTGCATGCGCGCTGTGTCTGTCCAGAACTGCTCGTCACCGAAGGTGTCAAATCTGAATACCTGACGACCAGCGGCAAGCGTCTGAGGGGAGAAGTCGTCGCTCGCCGCACCAGCTCCAGTCGGAGTGCCGGGTGACATTTCAGGCGTCTGAGTAGCGCATGCAGCGCCAAAACCCAGAATGAGAACAGCGGCAAAGCGATGAACGGGGAACGATGCGACAACGCGCCCAAAGCGGATCGACATGCTGCACCTCGACTCGAAAGGCTTGATCAAATCCAGCTCGCACCACACCGTGCAGAACACTGGCGAGATTGTCAAGTCCAAACTGAGTTATCTGCAAGAGTTCGACCAATTCACGCTAGCTTTGCGAAGCGCTACTTTACTAACGAAAGCATTGATTCTCTCAGAACGTCTCTTCCAGCTATCAAATCCATGAAAGTCGCGATCCTGGACCCAGCCAGCGGTATCGCCGGAGACATGTTCATCGGCGGACTGGTTGATGTCGGGCTGGACAAGGCGTGGCTCGAGCGACTGCCATCGACGCTTGGGCTGAACGGCGTCGACGTACGCATTTCTGATGTTCAGCGGTCGGGTGTGCGCTGCGTCAAGGTCGATTTCGACATTCCGCCGCAACCGCATGGCAGGGCCGTCTCCGAGATCCATCGATTGATCGATGCGGTAAAGATCCCGGAGAAAGTGGCGCGCTCCGCTCACGCTGCGTTCGAGGCAATTGCCGCCATCGAGAGCGCTATCCATGGTGTCGCGCCCGACGAGCTGCACCTGCACGAAGTTGGCGCGGTCGACGCGATTCTCGATGTCGTCGGATCGATCTGGGGCGTCGAGATGCTCGGAATCGAGCGCATCTACAACACCAAAGTTTCGCTTGGTGACGGGACGGTAAAAACCGCGCACGGTACTCTGCCGATACCGGCTCCGGCGACAATCCGTCTGCTCGAAGGATTCAACGTGCGGCACGGTCCACCCGGATCGGGAGAGCTCACCACGCCTACAGGTGCCGCACTGCTGCGCGTCCTGTCGAAGGGCGCTCCACCGGATGAATACAGTCCGCTGCGCAGTGGCTACGGCGCCGGCACGCGCGACATCCCGGCCCAGCTCAATGCGCTCCGCATTATCCTGGGCGAAGCAGCTCTCGATGCTCACGATCACGCGCATCACTACCATCGAGAGCACGTGCATACTGAGCACCTGCACGTGTTGAGCGCCGACATTGACGACATGTCGCCGGAGGAGCTGGCTGGCGCCGCGGACGTGTTGCGCGCGCAAGGCGCCCTCGATGTGGTCCTCCTCCACACTACTATGAAGAAGGGAAGACCTGGAGCTCGCGTTGAAGCGCTGGTTCAGACTTCAGATCTGGCCCGCCTCGAAGAGAAAATTTTCGAGCAGTTCACCACGCTCGGAGTAAAGACATTCGACGTAGTGCGGAACGCGCTCGAGCGAGAGTCGCGCCTCGTTCGATTCGACGGCCGCGATATCAGGGTCAAGGTCGCGACGCTTCCGGACGGCACGCGCAGAGCGAAGCCGGAGTTTGACGACTTGCGTCGAGTCGCTGAAGAGACCGCCCGTCCCATCGCCGAGATCCGCTCGCACGTGCTGAACGCGCTCAACGACGCGGATCTCGTTGCATCCGTGGCGCGGGAAAAATAAGTGGATCTGGAAGAGAGACTCATTGAGACTGTTCGTGCCGCCGCTGGTGGGCGTGTCGCCTACGTTTGCTACTCTGGTGGAATCGACTCCACCGTAGTCCTCGCGGCGTCCGTCAGATCCGGAATAGAAAGCATCGCACTGCTCGGAGTGAGCCCTTCGCTCGCCGCCGCAGAGCGCGCCGACGCGCATCGCATTGCGGAGGAAATCGGCGCCCGCGTCGAAGAAGTTCAGACCAACGAGATGGAGCTGACCGGCTATCGAGCGAACGCAGGTGATCGTTGCTACTACTGCAAGAGCGCGTTGTACGAAACGATCCAGGTGCTCGCTGCAACGAGAAGCGCGGAAGAGGAGGCGGTCATCTTCGTTGGAACGCAGGTCGACGATCTCGGCGAGCACCGCCCCGGTCTCCAGGCGGCGATGGAGCACGGAGTGATCGCGCCACTCGTCGACGCCGGTTTCACCAAGTCCGATGTACGTGCGCTTGCCCGCCGGTGGAATCTTTCGAACGCCGAAAAGGCCGCTGCTCCCTGTCTGGCGAGCAGAGTGCCGGTGGGGATCGAAGTAACGCCGGAGCGGCTGGCGCAGATCGAAGCGGTAGAGGATTTTCTGCGCTCGCGCGACATCTGGCCGTCACGGGCACGGTGGCACGAGGCTGTCGTCCGACTCGAGATCCCGCCGGAGATGTTCGAGCGAGTAGTAACCGATCCGCTGCGTGAAGAGCTGCGGCTCGCCTGCCGGAAGGCCGGATTCAGGTTCGTAGCGCTCGACCTCGGCGGACTTCAAAGCGGCAGTTTGTCGCTGCCATTGGCGGCATCGTGACGGAGGTTCGTTGGGACCGCGATCGCGAGTCGCGGACGGGAATTCCTGAGGTTGTTTACGGACCCGGAAAAACGAGTGCGCATCTCCGCCAGATTTTCGAGGGGACAAGCGAGCTTCGCATTGCGTCCCGGCTGAGCGAAGAACAGATGGAAGTGCTCCGCGATCTGGCAACTATCCATGCTGAAGCAGGCATGGCGGTTCGGAACGCGCGGCCGAAGAGAGAGATTCCAATCGTCCCGGTGATCACCGCTGGGACGGCCGACATCCCGGTCGCTCTCGAGGCATCGACGACTCTCGATGCGATGGGTATCCCCACGGCTACCCATTTCGACGTCGGCGTGGCAGGGATCCATCGACTGCAGTCGATTCTGCCGGAGCTTACTGCTGCACGCGTCTGCATCGTTGTCGCGGGAATGGATGGTGCGCTGCCGGGCGTCGTCGCCGGATTGTTGCGCGCGCCAGTGATCGGAGTTCCTACATCCGTCGGTACCGGCGTGGCGCAGGGCGGGATCGTTGCGCTCAACACGATGCTTGCCACATGCAGCCCTGGCGTGGCGGTGGTGAACATTGACAGCGGGTTTGGCGCAGCGTGCCTCGCGCTCAAGATCATCGGTACAGATCGACCAGACTAGCACAAACAAACACGCGGTCCTTCGCGGCGGCAGTAGAAAAATGGAATGGAGAGTGCGCAGAGTGATTTCCGGTTCCCACACAGAGGGCGCACATGCAATCCCCTGACGCCATCGATGCAAAGCTGTTCGATGTCGGACTTTTTCTCATCCGTCTGATTTTCGGTCTCGTCTTCGCTGCGCATGGCGCGCAGAAGCTGTTTGGCTGGTTTGGTGGGTACGGGCTTGGGGGCACCGGTGAATGGATGGCATCGATCGGATTCCGTCCGGGAAAACCCTTCGCCGCAGGTGCGGGCTTTGGTGAATTCGTAGGTGGGCTGCTGTTCGCGCTGGGCTTTCTCAGCCCGATTGGGTCCGCGCTGATGCTTTCCGTTATGGTCGTGGCGACGTGGACAGTGCACAGGAAGAACGGACTCTTCGCGACGAACAACGGCATTGAGCTGCCACTGCTTTTCGGGACTGCTGCCGTGGGAATTGCATTGACCGGACCTGGTCGGTACTCTCTCGACGCAGTGCTCGGCAATCACGTCCTGTTAAGGCCGAGCGTGACGTGGATCGTTCTCGGGATAGGTCTGCTCGGCGGGATCGCAAATCTTGCATTGCGCCGTCCGTCTGACCCTAAGCCGAGCGTCTAGGGTTGATTCCATCGGAGAAAGTAGCACGTCCTTCGGGTCGTCTTAATCCCGAGCGCTCACCCACATAGATGCGGATCGGCCTTTGCACGTTCGCTCCAACGACGCGATGACGGCGGCGACGCTGGAACCTACCCCGCCCGGCGAACTCGGCCACCGGCAGATCTTGATTGCCTTCAGCGGCCTCGTCCTCGTGATGCTGCTGGCCTCGCTCGACTCCACGATCGTCTCAACTGCGCTGCCGACGATCGTCAGCGAGCTCGGCGGTCTCGAGCACCTGGCGTGGGTCGTGACCGGTTATCTGCTGGCCCAAACGATCGTCACGCCGATCTACGGCAAGGTCGGCGACCTGTACGGGCGAAAGATCGTGCTTCAATCGGCGATCGTGCTGTTTCTCATCGGCTCGGCGCTGTGCGGCTTGAGCCAGAACATGACCCAGCTGATCGTCTTTCGCGCAATTCAGGGGCTGGGTGGCGGTGGACTCATCGTTACGACGCAAGCGGTCGTCGGAGATATCGTGCCTCCGCGCGAGCGTGGACGCTATCAGGGAATCTTCGGTGCCGTCTTCGGACTATCGAGCATCGCAGGGCCTCTGCTCGGCGGCTACTTCACGACCCAGCTGTCCTGGCGCTGGATTTTTTATATCAACCTGCCGGTTGGTATCGCTGCACTGGTGGTACTGGCAGCGACCCTTCCATCACTCTCGCGTCGGGTGGTTCGCACCATCGACTACGCAGGCGCTGGCCTCCTCGCAGTAGTTCTGAGCAGCATCATCCTTCTCGCCGACCTCGGCGGGACGACGTATCCGTGGTCGTCTCCGTTGTCGATCGGACTGGTCGCCGTAGCATTGGTTGCGCTGTTGCTCTTCGCATTGATCGAGCGCAAAGCTGCCGAGCCGGTGCTGCCGCTGCGTCTTTTCCGCCAACAGACTTTCGTAATCACCTCGGCGGTGGGGTTGATCGTCGGATTCGCGCTATTCGGATCGGTCACCTACTTCCCGCTCTACCTGCAGGTGGTGAAGGGCGTAAGCCCGACGTCATCGGGAATTCAGATGGTGCCGATGATGGGCGGGATGCTGGTGACATCGATCATGTCGGGCCAACTGATCAGTCGGACCGGCCGCTACAAAATATTTCCGCTGCTCGGAACCGCCGTGATGACGCTGGGGCTGTTCTCGTTGTCGCGTCTCTCGCCGCAAAGCAGCGAAGCCACTGCTTCGCTGTTGATGCTCGTGCTGGGCATCGGGCTCGGCATGGTGATGCAGGTTCTGGTAATCGCGGTTCAGAACGACGTCGACTATCGCGACCTAGGCGTCGCCACTTCCGGAGCGACCCTTTTTCGACTCATCGGCGGATCGCTGGGAACCGCGATCCTCGGCGCAATCTTCGCAGCGCGACTCGCGTCGAATCTGGCGCGGTTGCTTCCCGCGGGGGCCGTCGTGGGTAGAGGGGGAGCAACGCACAACATGAGCGTGCAGGGGCTGCTTCGACTTCCTGCGTCTGCGCGGTTCGCGTACGCAGAAGCGTTCACCGAGTCGCTCGGGACCGTATTTCTCGTCGCCACAATTGTGTGCGCGATCGGATTCGTGCTTGGCTGGCTTCTGCCGGAAAAACCGCTGCGAGCAACCGTTGCCGCGAGCGCCCGCGATGCTGGGAACGAAGCCGGAGAGGCGTTTGCCCGAGCGTCTGATGAGGACGCCGTCGTGGCACACCTCTACGCCGCTCTCTCTTCGCTGGCGGATCGCGACGTACAGCGCGCGCACATTCAACAAATACTAGCCCGCGCGGGCGAAACGCTGAGCCCGCTCGCCGCCTGGCTCCTCGTTCAGGTCGAGGAAGAGCCGCGCGTTTCGCCATTCGAGCTGGCGCGCCGCCGCAACATTCCCGCCGAGCGCGCGCAGGCAGCTCTCGAGGAGTTACGACGCCGCGGGCTGGTGACGATACCGCGTCCGGATACCTACACGCACTCGCAGCTTACTGCGACTGGATGCCAGGTGCTAGAACGCCTTGTTTCGGCGCGGCGCGCGCATTTGGCGGAGCTGGCCGAGGAGTGGGATCCCAAACACGAGAGCGATGCAGCGAGCTACCTGCGGAACGCGGTTCAGGATCTCGTGCCTGATGTCAGGCGCATAGGCTGATTCGACGGAGCTGACCGCACGTAATCTGGGCGTCAGCGGGTGCAGTTACTCTCAATTTGCTCGATTGCCCAAGCCGCGTGCTCGACCACCACGGGATCAGGGTCGGTAAGCGCTGTGACGAGGATCGGCACGTCGTCGATCGTTCCTACGTTGCCGAGGGCGACCGCACTGTTGCGCGCCAAACCCCGCCTTTTTGCCCGTTTCATTGGCGATTCCTTGAACTCCTGGCGAAAAGAGTCGTCGTTCAACGACAGAATTCTTCTCGCCACGGTCCGCGTATCGCCGCCCACCACATCGCGTGGCAGGAACGCATCCTCACGAATCTCCTGGGAGAATCGGACGTTCCAGGGACAAACCTCCTGACAGATGTCGCAGCCGTAGAGGAGTCCGCCGACCGCGTCGCGCTGCCCTAGCGGGATCGAACCTTTGGTCTCGATGGTCAGATAAGAGATGCATTTGGTAGCGTCCAGCACCCGCGCTTCAACGAAAGCATCGGTGGGACACGCATCCAGACAGCGAGTACAGTTTCCGCACCGGTCCGCTTCGAAGCTCGGATCGGGCAGGAGATCGACGTCGACAAGCAGTGCGGCGATGAAGAAGAATGATCCAATGCGGGGATTGATCAGGTTCGTGTTTTTGCCGAACCAGCCCAGACCCGCGCGCCTCGCGAGATCGCGCTCGAGAATCGGACCAGTATCGACGTAAACTTTTCCGTTGATCGAACGCGCCAACTCCGATTCCAACCAGCGATGCAGCTCTCTGAGTCGCGCCGTCATGAGATCGTGATAATCGTCACCACGTGCATAACGAGCGATCGGTCCACTTGGCGCGCGGCCGCCGTAATTCAAGCCGACAACTATCGCGCTCGTCGCCCCGGGTAGCGGCAGCCTCGAGTCGTGACGCTTGACCGCTCCGCGTGGAAGATACTCCATCTGGCCGGCGTATCCGCGCTCGATCCAATCGTCGAACGCGCCAGCAGTCTCCATTGGGCCCAGCGTGGTGATGCCGACGAGGTCGAAACCCATCCCGTACGCCTGCGCCTTCAGCAGGCCCTCGAGAGTCAGGGCCTCGGCAATCGCAGCGCTCACTCGCCTACGCTTGCCCAGCGGGCGTAGCGCTCGACATCAGTTGCCGAAGGGACGGCATTGTAGTCACCATAAGCGGTGTACATGCGCCATCGGAGATATGTGGGGTCGGGCAGCGGCAGAAATGGAAACTGTCGGTACCAGGCGTTTGACCTGAACCGCCAGGTGATCCGGATCAGATCCACTGCAAGTCGCGGACGGCGTATCGCCCGCAGTGCTAATCGAAACGCGAGTCGTAGCCACGGCATGACACTCCTAATATATAGAATGAGTCATGCCACACTCCGATACTCATGTGCTGGGACTGATAGCCGACACGCACGGCCTGATACGCTCGGGTGTGCACGACGCGTTGACCGGAGTCGAGCTCATTCTTCACGCGGGTGACGTAGGAGGTCCTGGAATTCTGGACGAGCTGCGTCTGATTGCGCCGGTGAAAGCGGTGTTCGGCAATACGGACGCGCCTGACGATCCGAGTCTGTCCGATGAAATCGTGCTCGACGTGGAGGGCGTGCGTGTGCACGTCAGTCATGGGCACGAGGTCGGAAGCCCGACACCGGCGAAACTCGCGGCTCGCTACAATGCGGATGTCGTGATCTACGGCCACACCCACCGTCAGCTCATTACGAGATTGGAAGGCAGACTGTTCGTCAATCCGGGGTCTGCCGGCCCAAAGAGGTTCAGTCTGTCCCCGAGCGTGGGAAGACTGACCATAGCCAACGGAACCGCCGAGGTGGAAATAATTGACCTCACTTGAGTTAATGACCGAAGAAGTGCAAGTATGGGTCGCTTCGCTCGACGTCAGCGACGACCGCTACAATACTCTCGCTCGTCTTCTTCCCTCGGAGGAGAAAGAGCGCGCTGCGAGCCTGACGCCTGTCGCAGCGCGGCGCTTTGTGGCGGCTCGCGGGATTCTGCGCACGCTTCTGTCGGGTTTTACAGGGACGGCGGCCGAGAAACTCCGGTTCACTTACGGCGATTCCGGAAAGCCGGTGCTCGTCGGACATGACGGCGTCCAATTCAATATCTCGCACTCCGCCGATCTCGGACTTTTTGCGTTCGCGCCCGATCGTCCGGTTGGCGTTGACGTAGAGAATGAGCGACCGGTTAGACGGCTGCTCGACGTCGCTCAGCGTTTCATGTCGGAAGACGAGCTGCGATCACTGGTCGACACTGCGCCCGAGGAGCGAAACGCTGCGTTTCTGAGATCGTGGGTCGTGCGCGAAGCGCGGCTGAAGGCGGAAGGCAAGGGAGTTTGGTCGGGGTCGGACAACCTCAATCCACGCACCAATCTCACGCACCGGCTTTTCACGCCGCGTCCATACTTCATCGCAGCCGTCGCCGCCCCCGATTCCCATTGGCGTCTCTATACTTGCGCAATGAAGGATTAGCGCCGCGATGAGACGTTCACCCGAAGTAGTCTGTATCTGGCAGGCCGGCGTCATGCCGTTACCGAGCCAGCTTTGCGCTCACGGTGTACACGCCGCTTATTTCAGCTGACGTACCCGGCGGCCGCGACCAATTTGTGGCCCCGACCTGGATTCGCTCGACGAGGAGGTAGGATGCGGAAACTCTCTGGTTTATTTGGTGCGCTGACATTGTTGGTCGCGATGACCTCCTGCGGCGGTGATTCAACCGCTCCCAGCGGCGGAGGTGGTGGGGGAGGCGGTGGAGGCAACTGTCCCGCCAACACCTTTTGCATGGGATCGTCTTCCTTCACGCCGGCTGCCCGCACCGTCACTGCCGGAACGACGGTCACGTGGACAAACGATTCGGGCGTCACTCACAACGTCACCTGGGACGATGCCGCAGGGCGAAATGCGGCTCTCGCTGGAGACGGCACTAGCAACATCACGGACTTCAGCAGCGGTTCACACACTCGTCTCTTCAACACTCCGGGCACCTACGGCTTTCATTGTACGATCCACGCGCCCGGAATGACGGGAACTCTCACCGTCCAGTAGTCGCTAAAAAAAGGAAATCCCCTCCAAAGTTTTCGGGACAGCGATGCCGAGCGCAGCCAGTGCACTCGGCATCACATCTACAGTCCGCCGCGGTGTGCCTGCGGGGCAATGATTCAATAACAAAGGCACCAGCATGTGCTCTCGATGCAGAGCGCCGTGCGAAGATACGTGCGGAATTGGTTCGTAACGCGCCCTGTAATCCCAATCCCTCGCCGCTGAGAGTATGATGTCGCCGCTGCGTGGCGACGAGATGAGATGCGCGATCTGAACGAGCGCGTCCGGGTAGTCACTCTCGATTGTCGCGTCGTAAGCCTCGCTGTCGTCGAGCGACCCCTGCTCTCCGATTCCCAGTGGGTCACCTGTCGTCGGCGTGTAGGAATAGGTCCATTCCTCCCAGGTGAGCGTCGCTGATCCACGGCCGCCCGGCGCCCGGATCTCGCACGACCGTGAACCAGTGGGAAGGATCAGCAGGTCCACCGAAGGACGCGTGAGAAGCTTGTCAGCCAGGTCATTCCATTTCTGACCGAGCAACGGCCACCACGGACGTGTCTTTTCTTCCAGGTCGAGGTATAGGTGCGTCATCGCATTGCCGCTCACCATCACTGCGATGTCGGCTGAGGCGTTGAACGCCCATGGATGCGCGAGCGTGCTATAACCCCAGTCGGTGAACAGTGCGACGAGGTCCTCGTGGTCGAGTATTCGGGAGTGGCCATGATCACTTCCTACCCATAGCTGCATCTTCTTCCAACGACCATCGCGCTCAGCGTCGGACCGGATTTGCGCGACTGTCTCATCGACGATGCGCATCGCATCACCGACTATTGGCGCGTCGTGACCTTCGGCGTGGGAAGTTTTGTCAATTCCCGTCAGAGCGATGAACGCGAACCTCATTCGTTCAGTGCGCAAGCGTCGCGCTGCTTCCTCTCCGACCTGACGGTCTATCGCCAGCCAGCCTCGCACATTGCCCCGAAAATGAGTCGCCGCTGCTCGCGCGACGAACACCGGGCTCTGACCGATGCGCTCACGACGTCGAAGGCCGCGCCCGATCACGCTCAGCGCGCCGACGCTTGGCTTGGCGAGCTCGAAGATCGTGGGAGAGGCACGGTCGATGTCCTGATCGACAAAGCGCATCTCCGCACCAACGTAACTTCTCGAGTGTCCAGGGAGGCGCGCGACGCGCCGCGACCGATCGTACCATCTGAGTCCCGGCAGTCCGACGCTCCCCGGATACCTTCCCATCAGGAATGGCGCGTAGGCGGGGCCGGTCACGGACGGAAATGCTGACGTGATTGTCGAGAGCTGTCCTTCGTGACGCAATGCCGCCAGCGCCGGCAGCTCGCCATTATCGATGGAGCGAGAGAGAACATCCGGTCTCACTCCATCAGCTATTATCACGACGACCTGTGCACCATCACCTGGCGGGCTTTGTGCAGACGCACGCAACTTTGGTTTCCCAATGAAGAATAGAAAAGATAAAGCTGGCACCGGACAAGCGAGTTCGGAGCGCGATAAGGGAGAAGTTAAAGCTGACGTCCGACCAGTGAGTTCGGGCCGCGCCAGCTCAATGCGGGGGCGCACCGCCGGCGGAAAGAAACTCAATCCCGAAGTATTGGCGTCGGCCGAGCAAAAAGCACTCGAGGGGCTGAAGCAGCGGACTGAGGAAGGCCATCTCAAAGCGGGCAGGACTCCGCCGTCGCAGCAAGGTCCGGCCAAGCTGGCGACGGTAACACGGAGAATCGACGACGCCATTCGCGATTCTGCGCCAGTCACCGAGGATGAAAAACTTCTTCAGCAGACCGGACCTCGACTCGACTTCACCAGAACGGATCCGTGGCGCGTGCTGCGCATCATGGGAGAATTCATCGACGGCTTCGATACACTCGCCTCGGTAGAGAAAGCAGTTACGATCTTTGGTTCTGCGCGAATCGGCCCCGACGATCCGCATTACGAAGCGGCAGTCGAAACCGCGCGTCTACTGGCGGTGGCCGGGTTCGACATCATCACCGGTGCTGGACCCGGCATCATGGAAGCGGCAAACAAAGGTGCGCAACTCGGAGGAAGCCGCTCCATTGGCTGCAACATTGAGCTTCCGTTCGAGCAGGGCGCTAATCCGTACCTCGACACGCTCATCCACTTCAAGTACTTCTTCGTTCGCAAGACGATGTTCATCAAGTACTCGGTGGCGTTCATCATCTTTCCTGGTGGATTCGGTACCCTCGACGAGCTGTTCGAAGCACTCACACTCATTCAGACGGGGAAGATCTACCGATTTCCTGTCATTCTCTTTGGCCGCTACTACTGGGCGGGCCTGCTGCGCTGGTTGCAGGCTCGAGTCCTGAGCGAGGGAAAGATCTCGGATGGCGATCTCGACCTCGTGCTCGTGACGGATAATCCGGACGAGGCCGCCAAGGCGATCATCTCGGCGTACAAGTCACTGGGCAAGACCGCCGAGCAGCAGTTCGAGGAGCTACTGGACGGACGTGATGGCAAAAGGTCATAAGAACGACGGGGAGGGCAGAGAGCGCAGCGGCCTCAAAGCGTCGCGTCACGGAAAAGCATCGGCGGCAGGACCCAAGGCGCAACAGAAGCTCGCTGCAGAAGAGCGCGAGAAGCGCGGAGTACAACACACCGCGCACGAGACCAGCCGCTTCCTGAAAGGACAGCCCATTGACCCCCGTCGTATCGATGGTCAGGAGACAGTCGCTGATCTGATCGACGGAACTTATCTCGCTTACAACGCCGCTCGATTGCGTGAGGCATGTCAGCTCCTCACGGAGAAGATGCTGAATTCCGATGTGACGGTTGGACTTTCCATCACCGGTGCGCTGACGCCGGCGGGTCTCGGGATGTCCGCGCTCATTCCCCTGATCGAAGCTGGTTTCGTCGACTGGATCATCTCGACCGGCGCCAATCTGTACCACGATACACACTTCGGCCTTGGGCTGACGATGCACCGCGGAAACGCCCAGGAATCCGACGTCGTTTTGCGTGAGGAGGGAGTCGTCCGCATCTACGACGTTTTCTTCGATTACGACGTGCTCCTGTCGACCGACGCGTTCTTTCGAAAGATCATCACTGGAAAGGAATTCCAGCGTCCGATGTCGAGTGCAGAGTTTCACAATCTGGCGGGTAAATACGTGCGCGAGAGGGAGAAAGCCCTCGGCGTTGGACAGAAGTCACTGCTCTCGGCAGCATACACGGCGGGAGTGCCGATCTACACGTCGTCGCCAGGTGACAGCTCGATCGGAATGAACATCGCGGCGCTCGCTCTCGACGGGAACAAATTGGTCCTCGACCCGAACCAGGATGTGAACGAGACCGCTTCGATCGTTCTCGACGCCAAGCGCGGCCGAGGTAAGAGTGCGGTGATTATACTTGGCGGAGGCAGCCCGAAAAACTTCATGCTGCAGACCGAGCCGCAGATTCAGGAAGTGCTGGGGATCGACGAAAAGGGTCACGATTATTTCCTGCAGATCACAGATGCGCGGCCGGATACCGGAGGGCTCTCGGGTGCTACGCCGGCCGAGGCTGTGAGTTGGGGGAAGATCGATCCCGATCGGCTGCCCGATGCTGTTGTCTGCTACCTGGATTCGACAGTCGCGCTTCCGCTTTTGACGTCGTACGCTTTTGCGCGCCACGAGCCACGGCCGCTCAAGAGGCTTTTCGATAGGCGGGAGGCGATGATGGCCAAGCTACGTGAGGACTACGAGAAGTCGTCGGCCGAGCCCGCGGCGATAGATCATACAGATTCGAAGTTGCCGCAGCACCGATAATCTCGGCGTTGGGAGTACGCCTCTATGGAAGCTCTTAGCTAAGCTGCTGCCAGGCTTGCAGCTCCCTGCTTTGGTTTTGTGATTGCCAGCTTGCCTTAGAGTCTCTACTTTGAAAGTAGCGGGCGCCCGGCCTTCCATCGCGGTCGGGCGCTCGTTTTTCGGTAATAGCGCCGCATCCCCAGCAAAAGCTCGAGTCGTATGATCGACAAACTCAAGAAAAAACTCGGAGAAGAGGCCGAGCTCCTTCAGCGCGAGCTGAACGTCACGCTGCCGCAGGAGATTCGTAAAGCCGTCGAGCTCGGCGACTTGCGAGAGAACAGCGAGTACAAGGCGGCGCTGGAGCGGCAGCAGTTTGTGCAGGCGAGGCTGGGTCAACTGCGCCAGCGTCTGAGCAAGCTGTCGCAGATCGACGTGTCACAGATCCCGGCCGACAAGGTCGGCCTCGGCTCACAGGTGGTCGTCCAGGACGAGAAGACGGGCGAACGCGAGAGTTACAGCCTGGTGTTCGGCGATTCGGTGGAATTCGAGGAGGGACACGTGAGCATGTCCTCTCCAATCGGTAAAACGCTGGTCGGAAGAAGCGTCGGCGAGACCGTTGTGCTCAAGCTTCCGGCGATGACGCGTCGCCTCAAAATCATCGAGCTCAAGACCATCCACGACGCGGCGTAAGCAGTCGCGAGGCGCGAAGCCAGCAGCGCTCGCCGCCGATTCTTGGTCATCCGCCGCCGGTAAGCGGCAATATGCTTGTTGCCTCGTGAGCGTCTCCATAACGTCTCCTGACAGCCACATTTGGCAGGAGGCGTTTAATCATGAAGCCCTTTTTTGTCGTGCTCGCTGTTGCATCGCTGTATGGTTGTGGCGGTAGCGGAGGAGGAGGGACCACCGCGCCACCAAGCCAAAACACCAATACTCCGCCCCCGGTCGGTGGAATTTCCGTCGACAACAACTCGTTTAGTCCATCAGCGAAGACAGTGGCTGTAGGAACGACGGTGCAGTGGGCGTGGAATTCCTGCACCGGTGATCCGTACTACGGAGGAACGACTTGCACGGCGCACAGCGTGACCTTCGACGACGGCAGCGGCTCGGCTACACAGGACCATGGATCGTTCAGCAAGCTCTTCAACACCGCCGGTACATTCAACTACCACTGCTCGGTGCACGGCGCAGCGATGACAGGGACCATTACGGTCCAGTAATCGCGGAAGGCGTATGGCGCCTTCTTCAGAGCGGAAGTGACAGAGCAATCCGACGAGCTGACTGGCCCTGATCTGACCAAGGGTATCTCGATCAGCAGTGTTGGTGCTGGTCAGCTAATCGCCGGTCATGCGTTCGGAGAGCCGGTCGTGCTGGTTTACGTCGAGCCGAACTGGTTCGCTGTCGGCGGAAAGTGCACCCATTACGGCGCGCCGCTCGGCGAGGGAGTTCTCGTCAGCGAAACCCTGCGCTGCCCGTGGCATCATGCGTGTTTCGAGCTGCGCAATGGAGCAGCGTCACACGCACCAGCTCTCACCGATCTCGCATCGTATGATGTCGCGGTCGAGAACAACGTCGTACGCGTGGCCCGCAAGCGTGACGCCAGCCAGGTGAAAGGCGAGGGCCATCGTCCCCGCGGGTCGCGAGCGCCAGAGCAGGTATTATTCGAGCCACGGCCTGCCAGCGGTCCTAAATCGGTCGTGATCATTGGCGCTGGTGCCGCCGGCAACGCCTGTGCGGAGATGTTGCGACGCGAGGCTTACCGAGGGCCGGTCACGGTAATCGATCCGGATCCGAACGCGCCATACGACCGTCCGAACCTCTCCAAGGATTACCTGGCGGGAGATGCTCCGGAGGAGTGGCTTCCACTTCACCCCAGGGAGTTTTACCAGGCACAGCACATTGAGATATTGTCAGGCGTCGAAGCGAAAACCGTCGACGTCAAATCAAAGACAGTTCATCTCAGCGACGGCAGCAGTCGGGAATATGGGTGTCTTCTTATCGCCACAGGTGCAAGCCCCATACGGCTCCAGATTCCCGGTGGCGAGCGAATTCTCTACCTCCGCACTCTTAGAGATTGTCGAGCGATCATTGAAAAACTCAAAGCAGGGAAGAACGCCGTTGTCATTGGCGCGAGCTTCATCGGACTGGAAGTCGCGGCGTCCTTGGTCAAGCGTGGGTTGAGAGTAAGTCTGGTAGCTCCGGAAACACTCCCGCTCGAGCGCGTGCTTGGCGTTGAGCTCGGAACACTGATCAAGAGCGTTCACGAGCAGCAGGGAGTTACCTTTTACCTCGGCCGAAAAGTCGACGCTGTCGAGGAAACGAGCGTCGTCCTCGATGACGGCACCCGGCTCGATGCCGATCTGGTGACGGCCGGAATCGGAGTCAGTCCCAATCTGCAACTGGCGGAATCCGCGGGTCTCGTACTCGAGAATGGTCTAGCGGTGAACGAGTTCCTGGAGACCAGTGCCAGCGGTGTCTTTGCGGCCGGCGATGTTGCCCGCTGGCCGGACGCATACTCGGACGCGCGTCTCCGCATCGAGCATTGGGTAGTAGCCGAACGCCAGGGACAAGTCGTCGCCCGCAACATGCTGGGAAACCGTGACCGCTTCGATGACATTCCATTTTTCTGGAGCGCGCATTACGACAAGTTGTCGATTCGGTACACCGGTCACGTCGAACATTGGGACCAGACGAGAATCGAGGGCGATGTAATGAAGGCGGACTGCGCAGTTTCCTACTTTGTGGGAGGCAGGAGACTGGCGATGGCCACGATCAATCGTGATCGCAAGAATCTCGAGACCGAAGTGGAGCTTGCGACGAAACTCTTACTCAAGCCCCCGCCTCCCGTCACCATCCAGGCTGCCGGCTGACGTAACGGCGAACATCCGCTCTATATCGGCGTTGTAGTCACGGAGACGGGCGTTCTTCGTTTGATCGTCCCATCCCAGCAATGGTGCAACTATCTCGGCCGCGCGTGGCGCAACGCTCTTTCCGTGATCGCGTGTCTCGAACGCGAGATGCATACGGCGGATGAGTAAGTCGCTCAGGGTCTGCGCCATCTCGCTCTGAACGGCGTAGACGAGATGCGCTCCGGTGTAAGCGAGTCCATCCACCAGTGGCGTCGATAGAGACACATTATCGCGCTGCATGCGGGTGATCTTATCCGACCGGTCCGCGCCGGGAAGCTCGAGCGAATCAGTTGCGGCAGCTTTTTTGGGCTGCCCCAGTGCTTCTTGAACGCGATCCACGATTTCGGCTGCCATCGATCGGTAAGTCGTGAGCTTTCCGCCCGTAACGTTGATGACGCCAGAGCGGCCGGTCGTGATGGCGTGCTCGCGTGAAACTGCGCTCGGATTCGAAGACCCAGCGCTGGCGAGCGGACGGATTCCCGCCCACGCGCTTATCACATCGTCCGGCGTGAGCCGCGCCTGCGGGAAGTACGCGTTCATCGAGCGCAGCAGGTAATCCACATCTGCCGACGATGCGTGCACAGTTTCTGGGGACTCGTCGGTCCAGGTGTCCGTCGTGCCGATAATCGTTTGTGATCCAGCCGGAAGGCAGAACATCACCCGACCGTCCAGGGGAGATATAAGCGTAAGCGCATCGCGATTGCCGATGCGCTCTCTGGCGACTCCAACGTGAGCTCCCTTGCTGCCACGGACACGTCGCGCGCGATCTTCCCCGTCGAACGCGTTCTGCCAGACGCCGGTGGCATTGACGATTACTCGGGCGCGAATCTCCCGTGTTGTGGCGGAGTGCTGCGACCTCGTTACCACTCCCGCGGCCTTTTCGCCGTGACGAATGATCTCGCTCACGCGAGTATGACTCAGTATGGTTGCGCCTAGCTGCTGGGCTGCAAGTGCATTTGCGACTACGAGCCTCGCATCGTCGGTGCAGGCGTCGTAGTAGAGAGCGCCACCCGTGAGCTCTTCGCTTTTGAGACGCGGCTCACGCTCGAGGGTTTGCGCCGCGTTCAGGGTGGAGTGCTTAAGCGACCGCCCTCCTGCCATGAGCTGGTAAAGGAAAAGTCCAGCGCGCAGCTTCAGTTTTCCCACGCGCGCGCCGCGATAAACAGGCCATGTAAAGGCAAGCGGCTTCACCAAATGCGGGGCGATTCGCAGCAGTGTCTGACGCTCGCGGATCGACTCGTAAACGAGGTGCAGCTGCCCATGCTCCAGATATCTGATTCCGCCGTGAATCAGGCGCGAGGATCGTCCTGACGTTCCACTGGCGAAATCATCGCGCTCGACCAGACAGACACTGAGACCGCGCATCGCCGCATCGCGCGCGACCCCGCATCCGGTGATACCTCCACCGATTACTAGGACGTCGTATGTGTCGGAAGCGGGTTCAGTCATTCTTTCCGGTGATGACGAATGCAGGAAAGCTCCCGGCTAAGCAGCTGCAACGCTTACCGCTCCCCGCTCCACTTCTGTGGATGTCCAGGGCGTCGTAGCACCCGACGCCGAAGTATAAGGAATTTGACCGCAAGATTCGGATATCGGGCATCGGTCGCCGCAGCCATCATAAGGCACGATCCAGTGAACCAGATCATTCGACTTGTGAGGATCCAATGCATTCCTATCGCGTGGTAGCTGTCGGAGACCGAGTCGCCGACGCCGTCCGCAAGACGTTGACGTCGCCCGGCTACGGTCATCCCGCACACACGGAAGTAGCTAAGGGCTACGGACCATGCCGCCAATGCCTCAAGACTTTCTCTGTCGGCCAGGACCGACGGATATTGTTCACCTACGATTCCTTCCACGGAAAGGAAGAACTGCCGCTGCCCGGTCCCGTTTTCATCCATGAGAGCTACTGTGAACGGTATCCGGAGGATGCAGGCTTCCCGGTGGACATGCTTTCTCACCGGCTCACGTTCAACGCCTACGCTCGTGGTCGGCGGCTGGTTGCGCAGAGTTATGTTTCCAATGGCCTGATAGAGCCAGAGCTGCAGCGACTCCTCGGCCACCGCGACGTCGCCTACATCCACGTGCGCGATACTGACGCCGGCTGTTATGATTTTTGTATCGAAAGGAAAACCGACGAAGAAAGCCTCGATGAAGTCAAGAATTCGGACGGAGGAGACTCCCGTGAATGAAGCTATAGCCTGGGAGTCCGTGCTCCACAGAGACCCAAGCGCCGACGACCGCTTCCTTTACGGCGTCAAGACGACCGGGGTGTACTGCCGCCCAACGTGCCCGTCGCGGCGCCCAAAGCGTGATAATGTCGCCTTCTTCTCTTCCGTTGAAGCAGCTGAGCGCGCCGGATTCCGCGCCTGCCAGCGCTGTCGTCCGAATCTGGCGAAATCCGCGAACAGCGCAGTGGAGCGCGCGCGCGCGTACATCGACACGCACATCGCGGACTTCGGTGACGAGCGCATTACCCTCGATCTGCTTGGAGAACAGGCTGGACTCAGCCCGTATCATCTGCAGAGGAAATTCAAGGAGCTGATTGGTCTGACCCCTGCGCAATACATCCGCGCTCGCAAGAGCGAGCGACTCAAAGGCGAGCTCAAGCGCGGCGAAACGGTAAGTCGCGCTACCTTCGGCGCGGGATACGGGTCCAGCAGTCGAGTTTACGACGATGCGCCTGCCATGCTGGGAATGACTCCAGCGACTTATCGCCGCGGTGGCGCCGGAGCGCGGATCGATTACGTGATTGCGAACACGTCGCTCGGCGCACTGCTCGTCGCTGCAACCGATCGTGGAGTGTGCGCCGTTACTCTCGGCGACGATGCAAAAAAACTGGAGGTGGCGCTCGAGCGCGAATATCCGGCTGCAACTCGTACGCGCCTCGCGGATCCGACGAGCTCGCTTGGGATCTGGGTCAGAGAAATTGTCGATGCGATTGACGGCCGGGGCACTCGACCTGATGTGCCGATCGATGTGCAGGCGTCAGCGTTTCAGTGGAAGGTGTGGCGCGAGCTGCAGAAGATACCGTTCGGCGAGACGCGCTCGTACGCAGAGATCGCTGGCGCGATCGGCTCTCCGAAAGCAGTACGCGCGGTTGCAAGCGCTTGCGCCAATAATAGAGTTGCAGTCGTCATTCCCTGCCATCGTGTCGTGAGACAGAGTGGCTCGCTCGGCGGATACCGCTGGGGTGTTGCGCGCAAGCAGCGATTGCTCGCGAAGGAGCGTGCCACTAGAGAGGAGAGCACGTCCTAGATAGATAATCGGCGCCCGTCTAAGTTCCCTTCATGGCAACATTCGGGAACGGGCGCCGCGTCGCTATAATCGCCGGCGTGCGAACGCCGTTTGCAAAAGCTGGAACTGCTTTCAAGTCGATCTCCGCCATCGATCTCGGCAAGTTGTGCGTCGCGGAATTGTTGCAGCGCACTAATCTCGATGGAAAAGAGGTGCAGACGCTCGTCTTCGGTACGGTGATTCCTTCCGTGCTGGCGCCGAACATCGCGCGAGAGATTTCGCTGCTGCCGCTGTTGCCGAAAGGGGTCCAGGCATTCAGCGTCAGCAGGGCGTGTGCTTCAGCCAACCAGGCCATCACCGACGCCGCTGATCAGATCGCGCTCGGACAGCTCGATGTCGCGATTGCCGGTGGATCGGAATCTCTCTCCAATATTCCGATTCTTCATTCGCAGGGATTCGCCGAGACGCTAGTGCTGGCGTCGAAAGCGAAATCGTTGCCGGCGCGTCTGAAAACACTGATGCGATTGCGTCCCAAGGATCTCGTGCCCGTTACGCCGGCGATTGCCGAGCCTTCGACCGGCGAGACAATGGGACAGTCGGCCGAGAAAATGGCGAAGCTAAATGCCATCAGCCGCGAGGAGCAGGACCACTTTGCGTTGCGATCGCATCGGCTCGCTGCTGCTGGAACCGCCGATGGCCGGTTGACAGCGGAGATCATGCCGGTCTACGTGCCCCCGAAATTCGAGAGCGTGCTGACGTCGGACAACGGCATTCGTGAAGACACGAGTTACGAGCAGCTCGCGGTACTGAAGCCGGTCTTCGACAGGAAGTACGGAAGTGTAACGGCCGGCAACTCATCACCTCTCACCGATGGCGGCGCTTGCGTTCTCCTCATGAGCGAGGAGAAAGCAAAAGCACTTGGTTATCCTACACTAGGGATCATCAGGTCTTACGCCTACGCGGCGCTCGATCCGGGTGAGCAGCTGCTTCAGGCCCCGGTGTTGGCCGCGCCAGTCGCGCTCAAGCGAGCTGGCCTCACGCTGAAGGACATCGATCTGGTAGAGATGCATGAAGCGTTTGCCGCACAGGTGCTGTCGAATCTCAAAGGATTCGAGTCGAAATGGTGGGCCGAGCGCGCGGGTTTTTCCCAACCGGTCGGCGAAGTGGACAGAGCGAAGCTCAACGTGATGGGCGGCTCGATCGCGCTCGGACATCCATTCGGTGCGACCGGATCTCGAATCACCACGACGCTTCTCAACGAGTTGCGGCGACGCAGCGGACAATTCGGGTTGATGACTGTCTGCGCAGCTGGAGGTATGGGCTTCGCGATGGTAGTCGAGAGAACACAGTGAGCTCGACGTCAGAAGTGACGATCGGCGGCCTGGTCGGCACCAGGTGGAAGCCGGCTCT
>WNGI01010075.1_pt1 | contig 22595 bp, 22 predicted proteins | sample 5400621 | NCBI WGS metagenome assembly WNGI01 (sample SAMN13153374, study PRJNA577476) | soil metagenome | isolation source: 20 cm soil or saprolite under Garry oak tree replicate 1 | place: USA:California | collected 2016-06-15
CTTATGATCAGATAATGCGCAATGTGCGTGCCCGCTTCACTCTCATCCATTGCCGATTATTGCTGCTAGAATTCAAATGCAGTGCCGATCACCACGCTGACCCTGACAAAACGCCTCGTTCCATTACCACACCTCAATGATTTTCCGCCCTTTGCCAAATTGTTGCATTCTAGGAAACTACTGTGCAACACGCGTCCACGACGCTGCCTCGTGCAAGTAATATTTCCCGGTTTTGGGCCTAGTGTTCCTCTGGACCTTCGAGAAACATTACCCTATCGCCGCTGCGTATATAAGCTCTAGCGCTTCTCTCCTTTCCCCTGTCACCACCTCACGCACTTCGATGGCGTCGGTCTCATCTCTACAACACAGGGCCAACAGGAACTCAAGTATTGATGGCCTTAATGTGCACGGCTTGGCAAAAGCAACAAGAAAAACATTGGAACGACTGGCTCCGTTCTGTCTTCTCCGACCAACTGGGTATGCGCGTTTTGCCTCTATCCACGACCACGATTTGACGTGTTCGCAGATTGGCCCAGGATGTTGGACTCACGAACCGGGTAGTCGATAAAATTAAGACGTTCATTAACGGCATCGATTTGAGCATGCTTGCAGCCCAAATGGCTCTCAAACTTTCCGACGAAGCTATTCGGATATCAGAGATAAACGTTCCTGGACAGGAATGGAGCGTTGTCCCTCGTCGTGCCGATGATGGGTTGAGCAGTCTAGCAGGACTAGCAGCTATCGGTGACAATTACGCACAGAAGATGACCCAGGCGTTCACGGATGTTAGGCAGGACATATACAAGGTGCGCAATGACTCCAACATCCGATATTAACGATCCTGATTCATATTACTCAGGTTGCAGCATGGACGAAGGAGAAACGGAATGTGATGGTAATCATCCCGCTGGACCCGGAACAACGTACGCTGCAGATGGTTCCTATCCGGTTTATTATTAACTTGTTTTTTCAGCCAACCACAACCTTACCAAGTCGTTAAGAGACGTTGGCCTTGACCTTCATGCAAATGTCAGCCTCTTGGTCGATTTTGTCCACCACATTACCGCTCTTGCGAAATGGTGGGATTTCGTGAAGCAAGAACTGGACGCTTCAGCAGCAGCAGCAGCTCTAACGAGCGATCCGAACGTACAACCCACCTCACCCACCTCGCCAGGTGCGATGGCTCTACCACCTTCACTAAACGCAGACATTTGGAAGAAAGTACAGTCAGAATATCATTCCTATTTCCGCACAGTACGTAAACTGCCCGCATACCATACTCGTTAATTAATCACTCGAATACAGATCAGGGAAATACAAGCTCGTTACCCGAGCCTTGTTGCAGCCTCAAACGAGGCGTGGAAACCATCCGCTCAGGTTATTTCGCTTTCCCCTAGCTCAAGCGAGTCAGACGAGAGCAGCGAGGACCCAGCGCAGTCCTCAGATCCTCCCCCTCTATCAACTATAGCAACGCCATCCAACACTGTAGCAAACCCCGACGCGTCACCAACGACGCCTACCAGCCCTACCACGTACTATGACGCACGGAGCAGACCCATGAGCATGGCCGTCGACGACACCAACGACCAATCTGACAGCAAAGCCGACAAATCCAACAAGAAGAAGCGGAGAGGATTTAACATCAAACCGTCCAAATCCGCCGCCTCTGGATCCGGCTCCGGGTCAGGGTCGAGTACCTCCCCTGAACTAACGACCGACCCGAAACTGAGCATGAAGAAAATGCGCGAGTTTCTGTTCACGAGGACGGTTCCTCGTCCTGAAGTTCGCGGGTTATTTCCCAAGTCCGTGAGGATGTCAATGTCCCGGAGTAAAAGCAGCGCCGGAAAGTCCGGTTCGAGCGAGCCTCAAGAAAAGGGAAAAGGCAAAGAAAAGGAAAAAGACGAAGAGGGTGGGAATGCCGGGGTGGATGGTGCAAAGCAAGAAAAGCTGGATCGGATTGTGTCTTTGATGAATTTACGCGGGACGTCTACAATGCCGGCGGAAGTGCACGTGGGAGGAGCCGGGACGGAAAAAGAAGAGAAGCAAAACGAAAAATTGAGGTCACCGATCGCCGAGCCTGATCTGCTCGCACCGCCGCCTTTATCGAGGACAAGGTCCCACTCGCCCTCGCGTTCACCTTCACCTGCGTCTGTAAGGTCCCGTCATTCTCGTTCGTTGCTGAACGTTGAGACGCATAAAGGTGGTGCCGTTGAAGACGCCATTGACGACGATTCGGATGCAGTTGGGAATACGGACGTAGGACCTGGTGCGGGTGCGGGGCAATTGATAGACGAGCAAACGGCTGTCAAGTCTCGTAGTGGGTTTGCGATATTTCGCGTGGCGGAAGCTTTGGTGAGGGGCGGGGTGAGGACGATTTGCGGAACGTGTTTTGGATATGGGGATTAATGATGATGAGGTCGTCGACCAGGTTGGCTGTTATGATATATTTAGTCTTTATGCTTTCGTTTTCGCTTTGTTAAGTGTTTTCGCAGCGCGTTTTACCATATTTTTCGTGTATTCTGTTTTACGTAGCTCGTAATGATAGCTTGTTCGATAGGACCGTTGATCGATTGATCCATATCGCTTTACATGCAATTGTAATAGAGTATATGAATCCCTTTTCTGATCTGGATATATTAAAAGGGCCACACTGCATCACTGAATATGGGAAAATGTCGCCAAGACAAATTGTCCTATTATCAATAAGGTAGTTGGTAGGAAACCAAAGTTTTTTTATCAAGTTGAAGTATAGTTACATTTTGAACTACTTGACCCATAACAAATACGTGCCCGAACGCGTATCTAAGATAAAAGCTTGGTACGACGAAGTCGATAACAATAAGTATACAAGTACGATACGTTGACTTTTCGATTGACAAGAACGGTATTTTGCATTTTATCATCGAGGTGTCACAAGAACGAAACAAGACCGGCAAAAGGCAGGAAATTTGATCAAAAAATGGTTGACCAAGTTAATGCTTAATTAGGATAGAAATTCGTTGGCCAGGCACGCCGACCGGATGAGAAGAATCGGTCGACACGGTAATTCGGACCGATCCTTTACAGTCCCTCGTAAAGGAAGCCTGCAACGCCTCGGCAAGCTTGGTACCATTCGCTTGGGCCTTTTCGTCCGCGCAAAGAATTCCATTTGAACTGTGCGAGTTCTGGAGAGGGACTGCGTTCTGTTTGGAACTTGAAGAGGGTTCATCGGCGTTTGCAAGACAAGCGCAAGAGTACTTGATTTTAGAAAAGGAACCGGAAATTTTTGTGATGGATCGTGATCCTGAACTAAAGCATGGAGTTGGTATCGTCGGTGCCACAAGTAAGGATGGATAAACCTTACCGCACGGGGTATTTCGCGATAGCCTTGAGTTCCTTCACCACGTTCTTTGCACGGCTGAGGTGATTGATGTTAAGATCCATGACAATGGAGAAGCGGCCGCGGAATTCGGGCATAGACCCCGATGCAACCTTATCCCCTAGTGCCTCGTACAACTCATCCGAGGTCTGATATTCTATCCACGTCTCCTTGCCCAACTGTTTCTTCTGGAAGAAATGAGACATCTGTGCGAGCGGTGAATGCATAAGTCACTACCTTCTTCTTTGGTGATGGCAAGTCGGGGGGACCAACGCCAATAGCGAGTTTCTGTTTCTTCTTCTTTGGCTCTAAACTCGCATCTCCCAAACTCGTCGCGTCTCCCATCTCATCTCTATTGGAAGAGAGTACTCTTTCACGTTCCCTGATGCGCTTTCGTTCATTGTACTTCCTGCTCTGCTCCCTGGTTCCATGATGAGCTGGTGAGGCGGAGAATCGAGATGGTGGCCCAGTACCAAGGTCGATGCGCACGTGATCGTGCGGCGTACAAAAATAGAGTTAAATTAATGATGAGAAAAGTTTGGCAGTCACACCAATTCAAAAATCCAAATGGTCAGTTTTCTGAGGACATTCGCAACGTCGGCTTCAGGAGGACATAAACTGTGAGTCTCATGTTTTATACATAACTTTGATTCTAACTTCTCAACCCTTTAGCGCAAATGTATTCGTAAGTTCTTCCCTGACTTGAAGACGTGTCAAGGTTCTATCGAATCATTTTACACAGTTCGATGTCGCTATCAACTCCAAGAATACAGGACGCATTGTCTTCAAGCTGTATGATGACGTTGTTCCGAACACAGCCCGCAACTTCCGGGAGCTGGCAACGGGTCAACATGGGTTCGGTTACGCCAACAGTCCATTCCATCGAATAATACCTAATGTGCGCCTACGTGGAATTTTTACTTGTCTTACATGAACTGATGATCTTTCTTCGCAGTTCATGGTCCAAGGTGGCGATTTCACGAATCAGAATGGCACGGGTGGAAAATCTATCTATGGACAGATGTTCGCAGGTAAAGAAATGCGTAGAAATCGAAGAAAAAGCATAAATAACTCACAATGTTTTAGATGAAAACTTCAAACTAAAGCATACCAAGCCGGGATTGTTGTCCATGGCCAATGCCGGACCAAACACGAACGGCTCGCAGGTATGCATTTTGTAGATTTTGTGAGGCATATGACGTACGGGTCGCTTCTAGTTCTTCATTACAACTGCCATTACCAGCTGGGTAAGCTTCGTCTTCATGTTAAGCTGTCAGTGAGCTTAGTTTATTCTCACAGCTGGACGGGCGACATGTGGTGTTCGGAGAAGTTGTAAATGGGATGGACGTGGTCAGGCGTATTGAAAGTGTGGGTACGGAAAGTGGGAAGCCAAAGCAAAAAGTCACAATCACCTCAAGCGGTATTGTAGAGTAATTTCGGTCTTGCTCGGCCTGCAAGGTATTCATGTCTTGTTTATTCCAAAAGGTTTAATATCATCTTTCGAGCTTTATGGATGTTGCCCGCAGTCCCCCTTCATTGTCGCCTGCCGTCGGTCGGCGAGGAGCTCCATGCCGTTATAGTCTCGATTGTTACGAAATCATCAGGGTCGCCTTTATCTCTTTCAGGTGCTGCGAACCAGTGCTCGCGTCCCTGACATCAATTGCAAAGCTTTCAAACAATACTCTACTAGTGACTACAATGCGGTCACCCAAATAGCCGTCTTGGTGGCAATTGTCTGCGCATATATATAAGGTCCTGGATTTTCTCGGCCTTTATTGTTCTCCATTCCTCGTCTTGCTCATCCTCCATTGCTGTGCGTGACTGACGCTTCGTGTTCTTCATTGCTAACTCTACTCAGAAAACCAGGATGGAAAGCTTATACGCCGATTTGCATGTCTGCCTCAACGACCCAACAACGTGCATGAAGTTACTCCGCAGTCCTCCAGTTGAGGCCCAGGGCATCCTTATCGCGCTTGATCCGGCATTGCCCTATTCTCCTCAGGACGCCGAGGAGATGACCCTCCAACTCCTCAAATCGTTCTCGTCCTGCACGCAATTGACGTGCTTAACTCTTCCCAGAATCTCCCCCGTTCATGCGCCAATCATTGCAAATTACTCCATCCTCACGCACCTGTCAATCGGCAAGGTCAACCTCTTTGTCGCGGTACACATCTTCACCATGTGCACCTCACTCCAGAACGTTGAATTCAAAATGATAACATACAGCACAAAGCAATCCATGCCACCGCTCCTCTATGACCGGCAACAACTAAAAGCCATGAAAAGCATCAAGATACACGATGCACAATGTCACTTCATGGACCTACTCCACCACTTTGCATGCCCTGGTCTTGAGGTCTTGGACGTGACCAACAATCGGATACAATGTTCAGTGGGCGAGCAACTACAATGGTTCTTGTCGTGCGAAACTGCGTTCACCGACTTCTTGCTCCACTCCGCCAGTAATTTGAAGGAGTTGTCCGTCTTTGACGATAACGCAAGCGACCCCTTGGACGTCGGGCTTGCCGAGACATTGCATTACGTCTACAACCAAATCCTTCGCCATCCCTGTGCTCTGGAAAAGATTTGCCTCCCAAGGTTAACAGAGATGCCGTTCAACCACAATGGATCCAAGTTCCTGCACGATCTGCGTGATGCGATTTCCCTGCTTTCTCAGGAATTGCCTGTGGACCGTGTTATGGATCCGCCTCCACCTGCTCCTGGTGTCATACGAGCATACATTCATGATGCGGTCAGGGGTGGAACATGTCCTCGTCCGAGAGAGGAACATGTGCCATTGGCCAAAGACCACTCGACCAATATTATGCCAAAAGGTTATGTGTTTGCCTGTGACGACTGCCCGCAGAAGACGCGTAATGAGAAGAGCATACTAGCCATTAGAATGTTTGCCGAACTTGCTGACTTTCATTACGATATCCGCATCGGTGACAGGATAGTCCTGAAGTGTTGAATGACATTCAGAGATAATGTTCACGGTATATTGTTACTAATTATGTTATATTTTCAAACATGCTGACGTGGCTTGTCGCGTTATCGATTGTAATTGCGTAATAGATCACATGCACTCCGAAACCTGAACTTCCTTTCATATCAGCGCTTCAGCGGCCGCGACAACACAGCATTTAGACATCAGCTCTTTCTATTCGAAAACTTTAAATGATAGTCTTGCTAGCTCATGTCAACCAAGTTACAAACTCGGTATCAAGGCATATCGATTTCTGAGCGCTGACTTCAAGGCACTGATCTTAGACTGCCTCAAGCGGGTGTATCCTCCCACGTAACACCATACTTATTACGCGTATAAGCGCAATCTAGAACCCGTACGTGTACCATCTTCGAGTGTTCGAGCGGCGCCGTGTTACCAATCAGGTTTGATGTAAAGCTTACACGACTTCAAATCAGTATTACTGATCATCCCATTTCGTCACATATTTCGCAGGCCAAAGGGTACTTATAATCAGAGACAGACCAAGTGAAGAGCATCATCCAAAGTCTTTTGGTTTCATCGAATCTCTCTACTGAAATATGTCCTCAACTTCTGTTCTCTTCGAGCCTCTTCAGTTGGGGGACATTACGATCAAGAACAGGTTTGCTATGAGCGCGCTGACGCGTGATCGCGCTCGCAAGGCAATACCAAACGAAGTCATGCAAGAATATTATGTCCAGCGTTCTAACGCCGGGCTTATCGTTACTGAAGGAACGTTGATTACGCGGCAAGGGTAAGATTGTGCATCGAATAAGTTATTCATGCTTATCTTCTTACAGATCGGAATGGCAAGATGCACCTGGCATTTGGAACGACGAACAGGTCAAAGAATGGAAGAAGATTGTTGACGCCGTTCACGCCGCTGGAAGCCATATATATTCGCAGGTAAGCTGTTCTCCAAAGCTCCTTAGCTTGCTCGTGTAACGAGAGCGTTGTAGATTTGGCATCGTAAGTGATACAATTTGAGGAGTGGAAATGTACCTCATGGATTGTAGTTGGACGAGTTTCTCACCCAGATGCGCCCGAGCAGAAACTCGCGGGAGTCGTAAGTACAATCACAATTCATCATTCCATTCCTGACGATCCATTACCAGCCTGTTTATGCACCTTCTGCCATCGCAGCCAGAGGTGGAAAATTCAGATTCATTTCAGGTACTCCGGGATATGTGACCGTACGTGGCGTGAATTTTTCAGATGAAGTGTCATACAACTTTTGTCATTAATAGCCAACGGAACTCCCTGATCCATGGGTCATCATTAACCAATACAAGCAAGCCGCGATCAATGCTAAAGCTTCTGGTTTTGACGGCGTTGAGCGTAAGTACATCAATCAGGTCAGAAGCGTCAGAATGATACTTATTGTCGTGATAGTCCACGGTGCCAACGGCTATCTCGTCGCTCAGTTCCTTGACAGCACATCTAACAAGCGTACAGACGAGTGGGGTGGTAGCATCGAGAATCGTGCCCGTTTCGGTCTCGAAATTCTTAAGGCGTTTAAAGAAGTTTATGGCAACAACGTTGGCGTTAAAGTGAACCCCTCCGGTGGATACAATGATATGGGGTATGTATGATTGAAATGTTCTGTACTTTGATCTAACCTATCTATAGTATGCCCATGCAAGAAACGTTGGACACGTTCAGCTACTTCATTAACGAGGCTGATAAGCTTGGATTGGCTTACATTACGCTCGTCCGATACAGCGAGGCCTTCGATCCCGTCTTTGATGGTGCGTCCTTAAAATTTCAACTTTTTTTGGATACTAATATCTGTTCAGGAAAGCGCCGTGCGACCCCGCACGATGTTGTGGCCTCATACCGCCACCTCATTAAGAACTCAAAGGTATTCGTCAATGGATCTGTTCTGCCAGAAGAAGGTGCGGAATTGGTCAAGTCCGGCAAAGCAGACGTCGTATCCTTTGGCTTTAACTACCTCACACATCCGGACCTTGCGAAACGTGTCCTGTACAACAAGCCCCTGGATAACCAGCCCAATTTCCCGCATATGTACGGCGCCGGTAACGAGGATTTGCACATCGGATACACAGACTACCCGGCGGCTAAATACGACGTCGTCGCCCGGGCTTAGACTAGATATAGAGTGATACCAATGTAATTATGTGTATGATGGAATGGAATGTGATGCCACGAAGTGTGATATTTCCTTGTTTGAACGTCTTCATCTACTTTCAGCATTGAAAGTCTGGTCTCCAGTGCTTTACCTTCCCAGAAGCGCCACATTTGATTCACATCGGGAGTCTTGACATTGTGGGCACGACGGCCCCGTATTGGAATTCTTCACCCTCGTTAGAGCTGCTCGGGCCCCAGAGGTTGACTCGTGGCCCGCCAGTTGGTGCCTAAACGTCGGATGCGTCATCCCGTCGGCAAGGAGACCAACGTATCTGGAACCAGTCTTCCTCGGTGGGCATGTTCTCAAAGTCGGGTTGTGGTGACCTCCGGAATATTGCTATTGGCCAAAGGTACGCCGTTCAAAATGATGTGAGCACGCTACCTATCCTCAAACTTGTCTTTGATTGGCTGCAGAACTTCCATTAATCGACAAGGATCTCTCTCGGTCAACGTGCTACTAAACCTTGTCGGGTTTTCGCAGCGTGATATTGAGGGTTTCGAACGCCTGTCCTAACCAACGAAGTATTCATATCTGGCTGCGGCTCGTGATAAGATCATTCAATACGAAGCATAACTTCAGCTGCATAATCGTAATCTAGTAAGCGCACCATCAATCAATAATATCATCTCGTGTCATTGCCGTGAGTGGCAGCATTAACGCCATAAGTCTAAGCATCGCTATTCTCAACGTGTTCTGCAGAGTCTCTTGTTCCAGCAGTTGGTCTAGAGTGCTCGAGACAGGAAATGCTTGCTGTATCATGGATGATAATAAAACACATGAAGGCAATGAATGACGGTTTCCTTTCATGATCCGCAATTTTGATTACGTCGATATGGCATCATGATCAATTCCGAGCCATCAAGGATATCCCATTTTGGCACATATTTCGCAGGCAAGAGAATACTTATGGCGAGGAGGACGGCCCCCGTAATGTATATCCCCTCGTTATCAACAAATCACCGTGCAGAAGTATGAGTTCAACGTCCGTCCTTTTCACCCCCCTGCAATTAGGGGATATTGTCATCAAGAACAGATTTTCGATGGCTGCTCTGACGCGGGATCGCACCACTGGGACAGTACCCAACAAGGTCATGCAAGAATATTATGTGCAGCGTGCTAATGCTGGGCATATCGTCACAGAAGCAAATCTAATTATGCCGCAAGGGTAAGTTTGTAATTGGAGTGTGCCTTTCTCTCCGTACTTAGGCCAATTAAGAACGGAATGGCCAGATGCTCCCGGTATGTGGAGTGATGAGCAAGTCGAAGAATGGAAGAAGATCGTGGACGCTGTTCACGCAGCCGGAACACACATATATTCACAAGTCCGTTATTCGAATGCTACAGGTTTCTCCTGTTTGACTAGCTTCCCTGTAGGTTTGGCATCGTGAGTGGTACAACTCGAGGGCGAAAACGTTACTCATTCGTATAGCTGGACGAGTTACTCACCCAGATGCACCCCAGCAGAAACTGGCGGAAGTTGTAAGCGTAATCGCAATTAATCATTCTTCTCTTAACGAGGAATCGTATTAGCCTGTTTATGGGCCTTCTGCCATCGCAGCGAGAGGTGGGAAATTCCGATTCCTTCCAGGTATTCCCGGATACGTGGTTGTGCGTATCCTTCAATTGTTGAATAAAATACAGTGCCCGACACGCATTTTCCCGTCGATAGCCGACGGAGATTCCTGATCCACGGATCATCATTAATCAATTCAAACGCGCCGCGATCAACTCAAAAGCCGCTGGTTTTGACGGAATTGAACGTAAGTACGCCAAATTATCGGCCAGGATGATGTTCATTGTTGCGTAGTCCACGGTGCCAACGGTTATCTAGTCTCCCAATTTCTTGATAGCGCATCCAATAAACGTACTGATGAGTGGGGCGGTAGCATCGAGAATCGTGCTCGTTTTGGTCTTGAAGTTCTTAAAGCGCTCAAAGAGATTTACGGAAACAACGTTGGCATCAAATTAAGCCCTTGTGGCGGATACAATGACATGGGGTCTGTGGATTATAAGTGTCTGACACTCAGATCTAATGAATCCACAGCATGCCTTTACAGGAAACATTGGACGCATTCAGTTACTTTATTAACGAGGCTGATAAGCTTGGGCTTTCTTATATCGTACTCGTTCGGTACACGGAGGTCCTAGATCCTATCATTGATGGTGCGTCCAAATCAACCTTGCTTTTATCAATGGCAACAACATCATGATCTCCTCAGGAAAGCGCCGTGCGACTAAGCACGATGTCGTGGCTTCGTACCGCCATCTCATCAAGAATTCCAAGTGTATCCTCAACGGAGGAATACCTCCCGAAGAAGCTGCCGAACTGGTCAAATCTGGCGTGGCTGACGCTGTATCCTTTGGCTTCAACTATCTTACGCATCCAGATCTTGCGAAACGTGTTCTACATGGTAAACCCCTTGACAACGTACTTAATGTGAAGCATATATATGGAGCCGGTAATAAAGACTTGCGTCTTGGGTATACAGACTATCCGGCAGCCAGTTACAACGATATCGTTCTGGTGTAGACAAAACGCGGATTCATACCGTTGTGTGTAGGCCCGCCCTGGAATGTGCTGCACTGACGCTGACCGTTGATCGATTAGTAATCGCTATATTACATAACTAGTTTTAACACGTGCAAACATTTACGTAAGGGGCAATTCCATTTCCAGACTTCTGAGTCCTCGTAGCTAATCGCGCCCATCAGATCTCAGATTGGGAATTCATCATCAACAGGACCGTCTTTCTAACAGAAGGTTGTCAAGACGGGCGCCGTAGACGTTGGGCGTTTTGACATCGACCATCTGTGCACATTCCAATGTGCATTAAATCAATCGGAAATTTTCACTCAAATAGGTCGGTTGCGCTGTGTATGCTGTTCCCAGACTAGGCCATACCGGTTTCCAAACTCGGTGTTCAACTTCTAATCGAATCTTCTATTGGAATGGTCGTGGTGCCTATGTACGTACTGGCAGCTCCACACAGTTCGCTCTATATAAGTATCCCACTCCATGTCATACTTGAACTTCGCCGAATGTCGTAATAATAATATTGGCGCCACCGACAGGGAACCGAACGAGCGCCTTGAATCCGTAGCGCGACGACCTCCACTGCATTCCTCAATATCCCCTCAATTCTGGGCATGTTCGCCAAGGCTCCCTCGTCCCTGCTGTGTCTTGCAGCCCTCGCAGCCGGTGGAATTGTTAAAGCTGCATTTCTTATTACGGATGTTAATCAAATGTAAGTAGTGAATGCTTTAGGGTTTCAATCTCCCTCACGTTACTGATGCGATCTCTAGACCACTGACCGCCGCTGGCAACTCGAACAATCAGTCTCAGGACATTGCCGCCTGTGGTATCCGGGGCTTCTTTCCACACACTTGCTGGAGATACTGCAATAGGCCCAAATGGTGTTGGATTCAGCCTGATACCACATGCTATCGTGACAGCGACTGCAACCCAGATGCTCCATGTTATGGGGTCTGCGGTTGACTAGTACGCAAGGATTTTCGTACCAGATTCTTCTCCTTGCATGTATAATGATGGTTGGACGCTCGAAGATCGTGATAACATCCCCACAAACGACTCATCAGCTGATAGTAAACTACATTTTGTATGGTACTATGATTCCCTCCTATGTCTTGTAATGCGTACACGATGTAGATACAACTCGGTTCCTATGCTGACAATGTGCCGTTTGGGGTGTCAATGGGAAGTTCAATACAAACAAACAAACCACGGTTTAAAGGAGATAGTGCACTCATTTATGAACCGCATAGCGTCCCTGGATACATTTAATATTCGTTAATATTTATACATCACGGCGCGGCTATAATACAACAAATTTGATACCAATGTACATCGTATTCAAGATTCATCACCCAAAATTCGTGATGGGAATAAGGAGATGGGCAAGATGTCGCGGAACGGGTGGCGCATACGACAACAGCGTGGCGTTCAACCCTGGTACGCCACGAGACGGGTTGTCCGCCAGATTCTCCATGCTGGAGATCCATTTCATGCTAAGCTGAATGTCATATTCATCGACCATGTCGATAATCCGCGAAAGCACTTCCTGCTGAAGTAGGGGATTCGCGAACTGTTTCTCGATCGCCTTCACAACTCCGGCATTGTCAGAACGAACGAGAATAGTAAATGAATTTGCTTTCTGCTCAGCCCATTGAACGGTTGTCCATAGCCCGACTTCGACAGCCAGCATCTCTGCCCAGCTGATGTCGAGCAGTTTGCCTGTAAGGGGAATTGCATCCGTAAATTTCCATGCCATCCATTGGCCATCCATCACAAATCCAATTCCCCAAGCCGAGGCATCGACGTATATTTCAACGTTGACATGGCCACTCGGTGGCGGTTGTGACGCATCAGATAGGGAACGTGGCCTGTTACGCCAGTTTATCAGGGCGAAGCGCTGTAACTCCGTGCGTTGATCGCGTGGCGTTTGGTGAGCTGTGGCGCAGAATGCCCTAACTCGTGTCAGGGCTGATTCATCTCCTGAATGAGCGGCCTTCATGAGCGCTTGCAGGTGACGAAACGTTGTTAATGGCTTTGGACTCGGTGGTAGATGGGTTGGTACGGATGTGGAGTGCTGAACGGGTAATGGCTTCGGCAGTGTGGGTGTGTGTTTTGGAACCGCGGGAAAAACCTTGGCTTTCTGTGAAGGTGGACTAGCCACGACCGTAGGAGGCGTCTTCGGTTCCTGGAATTCGAAGGGAATCGGGATTATTGAGGGATTGTCTTGTGACGCCCTCCCCAGCTCTGTAGTCTTGTGATTGGTGACCCGGTTCGTGAGGCGATTTCCAGCGCTCGAATCGTCGAGAACAGCGTCATCGTCCATAACTTCCGACGTTGAGCAACGATCGAGGTCGTCGGAAAAAACCGAGGAACCGAGTAACAAGCGCTCCAGAGTAGAGGAGTCACTTCCATCGGAACAATTTCTCAGCGATTTCGCCGGGCTACCGATGTTTTTTTCCTGCGATACCTCATCGAAGGCAATTTGTAGGGCCAATACTTGATCCCGCAATAGGTCCAATTCACCTTTCGCCACATCCAGCATCTGTTTATGCCGTTCAAGATTTTGAACGGCCTGATCTCGCTCCTCCCTCCAACTCGTTAGTAGTGACATATCATGCTCCTCCTGCAGTTGCCGTCCTTCACGGACGCCATCAAGGAAGGTTGAGGAGAGGCGCACCTCCCTCTCGCTGAGGGCATCCTTGAACGATTGATCATTGCTTTGTTTCGCAGTCACTAGGTTGGCCTGAAAGTCCATGCCAACGAAGTCTCGTTGATGGGAGTGCGCTCTGGATCAACGACATCGTTTCGCATAGCGGTAGAAATGGGGGAGAGTTCGAGATGGGATAGAGTGGGATGGGTATATGCTTAGTGGACAGCCTTGGTGTATATGTGGGTGATGCACGTGCCCTGGGAACCTTGCTGCACTCACGTTGTATATCCGTTTACATCCACACCTTTCGGGAAGGCAATGATGCGCAGCCCTGCTAGTTGTTCACCATGCTACGAATACACGTGTGTGCACAGTGCTTCCTCAAAGAACAAGGACACTTACGTGGTGACAATAGCGGAATAAATCGGTTCGGACAAAGAAGTACAAAGCGGAGATACTAGGGCACTCCATTTTCTCAGCAGGGCCAGCTGCTACTAGAATTCTGCTTCAAATACACAGAGATGATTCGATGATGACTCGTTGTATCCTTGCAAAGCCGTCAGCGCCGGGTGCTCTTTCGCCACTCCAGACTCAACCACTGGCATGTAGAAAAGAAGACAACGCACGTCTTTATAAGCGCAGTAGCGGCGGGCGAATCAACGGATGTTAGGAGCAGCAAACCCAATTTCCGTACGTCCCAAAACGTTCGTACTCTGTTGCGCAATACTGAATTGATTCAGGGATGAACGTTAGAATCTTTTTCACGACGTCGAATCTTTTTCCAGGGCTTCAAAGACGAAGAGGACGCCCTTATGATAATGATCCCGTGTGGAGCTTTGTACTGCCGACTTTGAGTGCGCGCCAAGCACCAAGCTTATATCGTACCATCTAGTCGTCTCATGACCATATTATGGGCACAGTATATGCGATGTGTTTGGTAAGGTTGCGAAAACCTTGGTACGTCAACGAAAGGTTGCACCTGCTGCGGTCGTCTATTTAGCGTGGAAAACTGAACTCGTCGACACTTACAGGCCACGTTCATCGCACTGTCTGCCGGTAGTTTATCTCAGATTATTTGTTTGCATCTGTGACAATATGCAACACCCTTGTATGCAAACTTCGCTTTTGTGAAGGTCGACAAGCAAGCGCGAATTGTATTTGCTGATGAGGTGGCATGTATCCCGTAGCTCGTTCGTCAGTTTCCATTCAGGAACTGATATGACATTTCGGCATATACGAGCCCTGTGCCATTCCGACCTTCCCAGAGGCTTCTTAGGACGCCAAGGAACCCTTGTTGCCATCTGGAAATCGGCCGCTTTGATGTTGTACGTATGACGCCTCTCCGAATCGAACCAAGCTAAAAATAGAATCTCCCTGATTCCTGCGTCCGACGCCTCCTTGAATACTCCTCCATAATTATGCCTGACGCATCGACTAAGTATCTGAAGGACATGTCATTTTGAGAGCAAACTGGCCTTTCCTGAATTACTCTCGGCCGCAAATCAAAATTTTACGGACGGTGGGCCTTCTTCTGTGCTTTCCGTGAAGAATCATATTTTAGATTATCACGACTCCGGCCACCGCGGCCACCGTGATACTTCTATTTTCGTCGTTTGTGTTCTCTTGTTGTATCCTGCTTGAAAAAATATCGAGCTGGCATCGAACAACATAATAACAAACCAGAACCCGGTGCCGCTGAATGCTAGTTAGGAAGTAAGGCATCTTTCCCCAGCCGTTATTTCTCAGAAACCTCCGCGTCATCCCCTGGTATGACTCTGGAAGACTTCGACTTCTACTTAGCAAATCTGGCGGCCCCCACAGGATCAACAAAAATGTTTACTACTCTATTGCAATTTTTGCCTTTGCTGATATTTCCTTTTTCTTAGGCGTGGCCCCGAAGCGCCAATTTGGCTACCAGGCGGCTTTCAGTTGCCCGACGATCTCTTCTCTGTAACCAGTTCCGCAGAGGACGACCTCATCTCCGTCCTATTGAGGGACATTCAGTCCAGTAACTTTAATAATCGCATTGGTGATGTGCCCTCGATTTGTGATTTTCTGGACACAGAGTTTAGTCATGAGTTTGACGTGCACAATGTTACACAGGATGAAGGAAAAGCTTCAGTACCGAGCGCCGCGACAGCGGCCGTTGGCACTAACGAAAATGATACAGGATATGGGGACCAGCTAGCGTGCCAGTTTCCGGAGGTGGCCTCTGATGAAACTTTGTCAGCAGAAACTGTCCACAATGCAGTTTCCCGGCAGCCTGATGTCGCAGGCCACCAGGCAGGAAGGGATCAGTTCTCAGTCAACTCCGACGAAGAGAGAATCCAACCCGGCATAAGCGATGCATCCGCTCCGGCAAAACCGCCGAATGGGCGAGAAATCGGTCCTTTGTCTAGGCCACAAACCAGGCGGTCCAATCAAAGACCAATAGATCCGCATGCTACCACGCACAATGCCAAAGGCGAGCTTTCATCTTATCCTGATTTCAACAGGATTTCAATACCACAGATCGCAGATACAAGCGACATGGGCGCGCCGAGCCCCTCAAAAACGCATGAAGAGCGTGGCATTGATGAGCACCCTCCGAGGTAATTCGACGCGTCTCTCTAGCGGACGCATTCCTTACTGAACGTGGACAAGCCCGACGCGTGAAAGTGCGCATATACCCGCCAGTAAACCCCAAGTCTGGCTGAGGCCAAGAGTAATCAAAACGCCAGCCGGGTGTGAAGTTACAGATGCCACTAGCCCAACATTTCACCCAGCGCCAGTCCAATATCATCTTCCTCCAATTCGCGGTCGTCCTCGTGGCTCAAAGACAGGCGGGAAACAGAATCAAACTAATACATCCTCAAGCTCCGGATTGGGCGACGCGCCACGACCTCTGCCGAAAAAGGCTAGAGCCAAGCCAAAGAAACTCGTCCGACCAAATCCCTACCCAAATTTATCAAAGTATCCTGCGAGAGGCGAAAAACGTACTAATTCCACTCCACGGTCTCCAACGACATCCTCTTGTGGCACCGATTCCACCGGTAATATCACATTCTTGCATTCGATTGGGAGTCCACCGGCGATGCATTACCCTTTGTCGATCCCGGACGCTCCAAGCTTCTTCTTTCTAACAAATGCTGAATGGGACGGCGCGTCTCAGGCACCCAGCGCTTGCCCTTGTACCCCGACATGTCGCGGCGACCGTTTCCTTTGTTCATCTAATGAAACTGCAATCCCGGAGGGACCACTGGTCTATCCTGCCCCTATGCCACCCGACGCTTCGTCAAGACCCTTGACTGCGTCGGCCGACACCTCGTGTGGGAAGCGGAAGCGGGTTATGGACGACAATGAACTGGCTGAAACAAGGAATAGCCAGAAACGACGGGCTGTGAAAACCCCAAGTTCCTCATGGCAGGGATTGTATGGCAGTCATGTCGCAGCTATCTCATCTACACCTGCGCGCAACACCTACGAGAAAGCCGATTCATCAGGAAATTACAGCCCGCGTCACCCAGCCTCCGATGCCCAAAAACGATAACAAGCCATAGCTAGGGTTCAATGATCTGCAGGCAGATTTGCGAAGCTAATGACTTGGAGCTTTGCATCGTCGCCGCCCCATACAGATCATCCAGCGTCAACCCACTGTATTATACACGCCATGACAAGAAATAGGCCTAGTCGGCAGGAACGAGTAAAGTAGCGAATGATGTACACTAAATCATAAACGACGTGTTGTAATTCTCAAGCTTGCCAAGTTGTTTTTTTCGTCGCGTGCGCTTCGTCAAGAAGACAAGCGATATGTTTGTTTTCGCACAAATATGCCTAGAATGCATGTGTTCTCGTGGCATTCGATCTTCGTGATGGTATCAAAGGGTTAATCTAATACTCCCGTTCCATGGTCTTTAGAGAAGATGCGTCACACACTCAAGAGGTCAGATCAAGTGTTGCGATCGGAATCACCAGCCAAGTACGTTTATATTGTACACCTGTTCGTACATGGTAGTCCGGCATTTAAGGTGCTGTCGTGGACGGCGTCAGAACTTGCGAAGACAAGACAGGGCAGTGACTTACGGCAGAATTCGTATAGGGTGCCGGAAGGAAGATCTACATGCCGTGCACTTGACCAGTCATATATGAACGCCATAAGATCGCTTCCCCCAATCCTGTAGTAGGTAAAATATTCATCGGATAGTTTCCTGAGTATACTTCCCTATACCTCTCTATGGCAAGTTTTTGCAGCGATTGCTTCGTTTTATGAGGTAGTTGCAGTTCCTTCGCAGTCTGTCCCGGGAGCTTGATGATAAGAAATGATATAAGCATAACTCCCTCAAACTCCACCGACCCGCCAGCGATGAATTGGTCAACCATCTTCAAGTTCGAAATCTCTGCAAAAAGGGACTGCCATTTCCGCATGTTCCCATGAAATTGGACTTTGAGACCGGCCGGCAAGCCATTGATGGGGCTGCGGAATTTGTAATAACTAGCTTCATCATTCGCCCATAGAAATTCATAAGCGTCCTTTCTTACAATGAATCGCTCATGCATGGGAAGTCCCTATAAACATAATCAATGATCGAATTAGTTATGATAGGTACGATGGGTTTTGGGTACGCACTGATGCCGGGGGGCGGTGTACAGGCACCAATCGGGGTACTGGTGTGCGCGGTCGTGGCGGCGGCGGGAGGCCCGGAGACGAATAAAATACTTCTAATGCTTCGTACTCGGGAACTTTCTTATATTGTGCACATCCCCAATCCACTAGGTTCAGACGTGATTTTTCGTTCTTATCATGAGCAAAATTTTTGATATACGGATCCCTGCGGTCAGTACAAACCAGTTAGCAGGCAGATGGATTATAACGCTATACGCATACAGATGAAGCATGCTGTACTTGTGCTTATATTCGGCCCTAGTAGATTCCTTGAGATTTTCGTGCTTGGCCCTGTCCTCGGCATTTTTCGGATCCAATGCAACGCCCATGCTCTTCAGCAAGATATACACATCATTCTTCCGTTCAACGGTTCTTACGAATCCACCAGCAATATATTGCTGAACTTGCTTCAGATTCGTTACTTCGGTGGAAATCTCCTTCTTCATCTCTGAGTCGCTCTGGCTTCTGTACACTTTCAGAACGGGATTCTCGTTTCCCATGTAGTTTCCTTTGAGCATTCGCACTTCGGAATTCTTGCTGTGCACCGTTTCAGCCACTTCCATCTTCATCCAAACAGGAGTAGGGAGACCACATGACTGGAAACAGGGCACGAGTAAGACTGGTTATACCTACAGGAATGGTGAAAACGTACTTCAGAAGTATGGCGTACGGGTTTAGGAGCGAGTATTTGGGTACGATGTCTATCGGGAGGCGTCCTTTTCTGGAGAGAACGAGCGATGGTTAGAAGCATCACACTGAGGATGATCAACACATACGAAAATGTCTGACTCGCATGCTACGACGTTTACTACAAGCCACGAGCATATGGTAGAGACAAGGACGACAGCGGCTGCGAAGAGGCGCATGTCGGTGGCGTTTGAAATACAGGGCATAGCCTGCGGTTCCGGATCCCTACCATGCTTTAATCAAAGATGGTCGCCTTGGTCTCTCAGAGTCACGACGTGACTACAGTACGCGCGCCATTGGTGCCAAGTTCTGATCCGCCTCGGCGGTTGCCAACTTGCCATTGATGACCTCCCTTTCCGCACGTATCCGTTTTCTCTGCATAATAAGCTGTCCTATCGAGTGGGAAGTATTAGGTGTCATAAGATGGGCAATGCCGGGTGGGTGAAGGTTATATTTAGCAAGCCGCGATGTTGAAAGATTTCAAAGTCCGAAAACTAATGAGCGACTCGGTAGTGATTCAGAGTGCTGCTTTTGCAAAGTTCGTCTGCACGCTTATTTTCCTTTATGTCCTTTTAATCCATCGCATGAGTAGCCCCGCTACTTTGCTTGGACTCCCCCACGATTTACTCGAACGAATTTTCCTGTATTTAGACCCCCAAGACGTCAGAAGGTGCACCCTGGTATCAAGGCAAATCAACAATTTCATACCCTCCTCGGTGGTTCTACGGTATCGCTTGGCCTGTCATGCGGCAGGCGTCATTGACAACCCGTGTTGCAACCTCTCATTTGCGGAACGCTACGAGGCTCTAATGAAGCGAGAAAAGGCGTGGTGCAGGTTTCAGCCAGCCTTTGTAAAGACGTTTGATGATGCATATCAGCCATTTCCCATATGCGACTTGACATCGGGCCTCTATCTGTATGGCGATAGCGAGGGCCATAACCTGCACTATTGCTTCCTTCCATCCACACCCGACGATGTTCTACGATGGACAACCATACCCAGCCATGCTCCAATCAAGAACTGGAATCATCGCCGTGTAAATTTCCGTGAAGTAGCCATGGCCATTGGCGATAATGATCTCATGGTCAGCGTCGTCTCGTACGTTCGTCAAAACCTAATTTATGAATGATGCTTCTCACTTTAAGCACCAGGTCGACGAATGACGATCAAGGACGCATCACATATTCAATGTACATGACTCTTCTCCAATTGTCCACCGGAGAATACCATCCGTTGGCTCACCGTCCACGAATCGACGTACAAGATTACGAAAGCGGTCAGCATGTTATGTTAGAAGTCGCCGGCGACAGCCTTGCGCTTCTAGTCGTCTCTTACGAGATGTCACAACTATTTATTTTCGACTGGAAGACGGGCCTTAAGAGATTGGTACGCGGCTACACTGACCTGTCTCCCTTTTCTTTCCTAAATATTTGCCCTTCTGGCGATAGCAACATCACACTTCAGAGAAGATCTACGCTAGTATTGCTTTCGTATCCCCTGAAATTCTTCTCGTACCCAACGTGATCAAGGGCCAATACGAAGTTTGGAAGATTCCCATGGAAGCAGATAGCGCTCCATATCAGGTGTTAGGCCTTTGTTTTCCGGCTCTGTCCAAGGGACATTCTATCATCAGGCTTGATGATTGCCGCGGTCGACCTGGCCCACATAACATGCTACGAACTTCACCCAAACCATTCCACACTTCTGTGGACGAAACCATGATCATCACCATAGTCAGTATTGCTATTTCCCCAGACAAATTTGGCCCAACATTCGCTCTTTTTATGCGCCGCCGATCTCTTCTAGAAACCATTACGAACCTCACACGGAAAGGCGTGCCTCCCCCATTCGATGTCCGGCATCATTTCAATGCAGAGCTGATCAATTATTCCGGAACGCCATTCTCCTTCTCCTTCTCCATGACGGGCTCTCAGGCAGCCTCTAGCCACCGAGAGGGGTATAGCGTAAAGTCAATTCCTTGGTCTGAATGGGGACTGCCTGTATCAAGATGGATCGATGCCGGGAACAGGGCTCGAACCTGGACTACCACTCCCGCCGGACAAAGATGGGTGCGGCTTGAGCCCGTCGATGACGGTGATGAAAAACACCGAGTCAGCATAATCGATTTCAACTCTTATAACGTCTACAATCCTCAAGACAATTTACCGGGCGATTTGGTTGTAGGACGAAAAGGAGACTACTTCGATCATGGTGGTGTTTTTGCAGAGGAGATCAAGATGGGATTGGGCTGTACAATATACACGGCTCCCGAGGTGTATGATTATGATACGTGGTTCATGGACGAGGAGAATGTGCTAGGTTTAAAGGTATGTGCGAGGCATGACTTTGCGATTTTAACTTACGGTTGGCAGAGCGTCGAGAGCCAGGATATTTTCGAAGCGGATGTGGTTGAAAAGACGATCGTATTCCATTTTGGCTGAGAATTCAGGTTGTTGACTCCACCACATTCGCTCTTTTTATGCGCCTTCGATACTCTTATAGAAACCATCACAAAGCTCACACGGACAGGCGTGCCTCCCATTCGATTTCCAAGATCATTTCAATAAAGAGGTGATCAATTATGACGACTTGGGGGGCTCTCCCCAACATATATAGTATATATATAAATATCGCAATATATAAATATATATTCACTTATTCTCCCTATGCCCTCGGTACAAAATGGCGCGAATCGCTGCCAGAATTGTAAGTTTATCGATTAATCCCTTGGGCAATTGACTCATCCAACGCTCCCAGCGAACTCCATGGATACCCTATCAGGACGAACGCGTACTATGTTGGGTGCCATGATTGCGTGGGTGAGCTCCGGCAGAATCCTTCGCTATGGGAGTCGTGGCAAGTGGAGTTCCGTGAGGTGCAGCAGAAGTTGGAAGGAAATACCACAGTTAAGGAACCCTCTCCGGGTTCTGAAAACGATGACCCGCTGACGACCATATTCGACTCACCCAAGCCTTCTCTTCCGGCGAAAGGAAGAAACCATGGCAGCTGCTTCTATATCCGAGGCCATAGCAAAAGGTGGGTTTGTAATTATCATATAAACGCTGGTAACTTCCGAACTTTGACAGGATCTTGGCCATAGTAATAATTGCCGCTGTTCCTGTTTTTATGGATTTCTCCTGCTTTGTTGCACATGCCGCCCTCGTTTATTTCAGCATGTCTCTTGGGTCCAGCGAGTCGAGACTTTAGGATCGTCGGAGTGACGTATCTCCGTCATTATCCGATATTAATTTAATTGCAACCACCACACGTAGTTAATCTGGCAGGTGAGCAATCAGATCTTCAGAGATCATCGATCATTTATCAATTTATGGGACAAAATATGTGCTTGTGCGATACCGTTTCAAGAAACCGAGCACCATTATTCCAATTAGAACATTTCAAAACGTCACTGAATCCCTGTGATCGTTGTCCCATGAATTCAGGATGGCGTTGATATGTCCCACATTCAGTTGCTGTCGCTCACGGGTGGTAACCTCCAAACGTCTTTTCCCCAATACGTATTACCTGCCGAATGCTCCCTATTTTGGGGCGGGTGTCTAGCAGCATTTCACTATATATATTGTTGAAA
>WNGI01005123.1_pt1 | contig 22594 bp, 20 predicted proteins | sample 5400621 | NCBI WGS metagenome assembly WNGI01 (sample SAMN13153374, study PRJNA577476) | soil metagenome | isolation source: 20 cm soil or saprolite under Garry oak tree replicate 1 | place: USA:California | collected 2016-06-15
GATCAGGATGCCTTCGACGAGCAGGTGGGGCGAGTTCTCCAGGATATAGCGGTCCTTCGAGGTTCCCGGCTCCGACTCGTCGGCGTTGATCACGACGTACTTGGGACCCGGCGCGTCGCGATTGATGAAGCTCCATTTGGTGCCGGTCGCGAAGCCCGCGCCGCCGCGGCCGCGCAGGCCGGAGGTCTTGACCTCGCTCGTGATATCGGCCGGCGCCATCTCGAGCAGCGCCTTGCGCAGGGCGCTGTAGCCGCCGGCTTTCGACTCATAGACGCCGAGCCTGTGCAGGTCCGGAGTCCCGAACCAGCGCGTCAGCAGGTGATTGGGAGCATCCCCGAACGAACCGCGGAGCTCAGGCACCTTTCTTTTTCCTCGGAACGTCACGCCCTTCCCTCGCCACTCGCTCGCCGGGCGCGCGCAGGGCGCTCTTCCGGACAGGAGGCCTAGGGTGGGGGGCCTCAACCGCCACTGAGGGATCTTGAGTCTCCCCACCCGGCGCTGCGCGCCGACCTCCCCGGCGAGCGGGGAGGTGACCCTTCCGGTCCGCGATGAGGTCGTCGATTTTTTCCGCTGTCAGGTCGTAGTGGTAGCGGCGGTCCAGGCGCATCATCGGTGCGAACTCGCACGCGCCGAGGCACTCGACCTCCTCGTAGCTGAAGAGCCCTTCCGCCGAAACCGCGTCCGGGCCCGTGACGGCGATCGCCTTTTTCAGGTGCTCGACGATCTCGTCCGCCCCGCGCAGGGTGCAGCTGAGGTTAGTGCAGACGTAGAAATGGTGCTTGCCGGTCGGCGCCAGGTGAAAGAGCGTGTAGAAGGTCGCGACGCCCTCGACGTAACCCGGGTCAAGCTCCAGGGCCGCCGCGACCTCGCTCATCGCCTCCGGATTGAGATATCCGAGCTCCTCCTGCGCGAGGTCAAGCGCGGGCATGACCGCGGAGCGCGGCTGAGGGTACCTGGCCGGGAGCTCCTTGATCTCCGCCAGCAGGTGCGGTGACAGGGCGCTCACCGGTCGACGTCTCCGAGCACCGCGTCCGCGGTGCCGATGATCGCGATCATGTCCGCGATCATGTGGTTCAACGCCATGCGCTCGAGCGCCTGCAGGTTTACAAACGACGCCGACCGGAACTTCACGCGCCGAGGCTTGTGGGTGCCGTCGCTGACGACGTAACACCCGTTCTCGCCGCGGCCCGATTCGACGGCCACGTAAACATCGCCCGGCGGGACGGAGTAGCCCTCGGTGAAAAGCTTGAAATGGTGGATCACCGCCTCCATCGAGGTTTCCAGCTCCTCGCGCGGCGGCGGCAGGATCTTGCGGTCGTCGACATTTACAGGGCCGTCGGGCAGCCGGTCGAGGGCCTGGCGGAGGATCTTGACGGATTCCCGCATCTCCTTGATTCGGACCAGGTAGCGTCCATAGCAGTCGCAAAGATCTGAGGTGGCGACCTCGAAGTCGTAGTCCTCGTAACCGGAGTAGGGGATCGCCCTGCGCAAGTCCCAGGCCACTCCCGAACCTCGGAGCATCGGACCGGTCGCGCCGAGAACCTTTGCGTCCTCCGCGGACAGCCGCCCGATGCCGATGGTGCGCGAGCGCCAGATCGGGTTCATCGTGAGCAGTTCCTCGTACTCGTCGACATGACCCGGCATGGCGCGGATGAACGCTTCGAGCATCTCCAGGAAGCGCGGCGTCGCATCGGCCATCACTCCTCCCGGGCGGATATATGAGGTGTGCATCCTGAATCCCGAGATCTCCTCGTTCATGTCGAGGATCGTGTCGCGCTCGCGAAAGCAGTACATGAGCATCGACATCGCGCCCAGCTCGAGCCCGCTGGTGCCCATCCAGACCAGGTGCGACGAGAGCCGGGTCAGCTCCGACATGATCACGCGCAGCGCGTTGGCGCGAGGCGGGACGTCCACTCCCAGGAGCTTTTCGACCGCGAGCGCGTAGGCGAGATTGTTGATCGGTGGAGAAAGGTAGTCGTGGCGATCGGTGACGACCACGCCCTGCTGCCAGCGCAGCGCCTCCATCTGCTTCTCGATGCCCGTGTGCAGGTAGCCGATCACCGGCTTGACGCTGCGCACCTGCTCCCCGTCGAGGTCGACGATGAGCCGGAGCACGCCGTGGGTCGAGGGGTGGTGCGGACCGAAGTTGACCGTGAGCAGCTCGCCGCCAAAGGCGCCTGCCTCGCCGGTGCGTGAGATCGTCACTCCCTCTGGGGTGCTCACGCTTTGTCCGGAGCCGTCTGCCAGATCTCGTGCTCCTCGGAGAACTCCACGACTTCGCCGCCGACGGGATAGTCGCGGCGGAGCGGATGGCCGACCCAGTCGTCCGGCATCAGGATCCGGGTGAGGTCTGGGTGGTCGTTGAACACGACGCCGAACATGTCGTACGTCTCGCGTTCCTCCCAGTTCGCGGGCGGAAACAGGTCATGCACGGAGTCGATGCGCGGCGGGTCGCCGTCGACGAAAGCGCGCACACGCAGATGCTCGGGCTTGTCCATGTCGCGCAGCTCGTAAACGAGCTCATACCTGGCCGGGAAGCTCCGCGACGCATCGACGAGGTGATCGACGCACGTGAGGAAAACAAGCAGCCGGTACCCCCCGTCCTTCAACGTGGAGAGGGCTTGGCGGATATCGGCCGGATCGACCGTCATCCAGGCGTCGCCGGCGCTGACGCCTCGGTCGAGGATCAGGTTTTCGGAGATCACTGTCGGGGAGTGATCCCCTGGGCCTTGATCCGCTCTTGCAGGATCATCAGCGCGTTGAGCAAATCCTCGGGCCGTGGCGGGCAGCCTGGGATGTACACGTCGACGGGCACGATCTTGTCCACGCCTTGGAGGAGAGCGTAGTTGTTGAACACACCGCCGGTAGAGGCGCAGGCGCCCATCGAGATGACCCACTTAGGCTCGGGCATCTGGTCGTACACGGTGCGGAGGATCGGTGCCATCTTTTGCGAGACGCGACCGGAAACGATCATCAGGTCGGACTGGCGCGGCGAGGCCCGAAACGCCTCGGACCCGAAGCGAGCGATGTCGACCCCGGCGGTCGCCGTCGCGATCATCTCGATTGCGCAGCACGCGAGGCCGAACTGGGCCGGCCACACCGAGTTGCCACGGCCCCATCCGACCAGCTTGCCCAGCGTGGTGGTCAGGATGTTCTGGCCCAGCGATTCCGCGAGGGCTTCTATTCCCAATCCAGGCCTCCCTTCTTCCAGATGTGGGCGAGGGCGATCAGCAGGATGCCGATGAAGACCAGCATCTCGATAAGACCGAACCACTTCAGCTGCCGGAGCAGGACCGCCCATGGGTAGAAGAAGACGGCTTCGACGTCGAAGATGATGAAAAGCATCGCCGTCAGGTAGAAGCGGACCGACAGCCGGCGGACGGCGGGGGTGTCGGGGATGATGCCCGACTCGTAGGGGGCGAGCTTCCGCTTGAACGGCTTGGACGGCCCGAGCAGGAAGCTGAGTGTGACCAGGGCTCCGATCAGCCCGAGGATGATGAGGACGAAGATCAGAATCGGGACGTAGCTCTCGAGCAAGGCTTGCTCCCAACGAACAGGGGGCTTGCGGGGACGCGCTTAATTCTATGTTGGTCTTGAGAAAGTCAGTCGGCCGGCGGTCGCCCCCACCCGGCGGCTCGCCGCCGACCTCCCCAGCGAGTGGGGAGGTTGCCTAGCTACGCCTGGTGTTTGTCTTGGCGGCGGTGCTCGATCTTGACGCCTCGGGAAAGGGTGGCGTGGATCGGGCAGTACCGGTTGCACGCCCAGTCGATCGCCTGCTCGACCAGCTTCTTGTCGATTGCGCCCTCCCACCCGCAGTGGAAGGTGAGCTCGATGCTCTTGAACGCCTTCGGCCACTCCTCGTCCCGCTCGCCTTCGACCTCGACTTCGAGCGAACGCAGCGGTTGCTTGAACTTCTTGAGCAGAAGGACCGCGTTGAGGCCGGTGCACCCACCCAGTGCGCCGAGCAGCATCTCGGTCGGCCGCATCGCCGCGTCATCGCCGAAGGTCGGCGCCTCGTCGACCTGGACCTTGTGGCGAGATCCTGACTCGACCTCAAACAGGACTTTGGTGCCGGACCACCTCGCGGTCGCTTTGGTCATCGGCCAAAACATATACTCGGTGGTGATTCGTAGGGGGGAGTAGCCACTCCCGCCGGTCCCGTCAAGACGGCGCCAGAGCCCGGGACGGCGGCGGACACGGTCCGCGGCGAGACTTCTACTCGGACTGGTTTCGAGTGGAGGCTTTCATGACCAGGACCATTCTTTTTTCGATTGCTGCGATCGCGTTCACTGACATCGCGCTGCAGCTCGACAACGCGCTCGCAATCTCATCGGTCGCGAGCACGGTGCCACCGCAGAACCGCCTGCCGATCCTGGCGGGTGGAGTGCTCCTGGCGGCGCTATGTCTCTTCGGATTCACGCTGCTCGGCTCGCAGGTGATCGACCGATTCGCCTGGTTGAAGCCGGTGGCCGGCCTGGCGCTGTTCGTGATCGGCGGCAAACTGGTGTACGACTACTTCCGCCCCTAGACTCCACGGCGATGCCGGACGTCAGGGACAGCTTCTCGCGGGTCGCCGCCAACTATTCGAAGTCGACGTTCCACACCTCCTCGGTGCGGCTGCAGGAGGTGCTCGACCTGGCGCGTCCGAAGCGCGGCGACCTCGCGCTCGACGTGGCTACTGGCACGGGCAACACCGCGTTCGCTCTCGCGCCGTACGTCCGCCGGGTGATCGGTCTCGACGTGACTCGGGAGATGCTGGACGAGGCCCGCCGCGTCGCCGCCGAACGCGACGTCGTCAACACGGATTGGGTGATCGGGGACGCCTCGCACCTTCCGTTCCAGGACGACACGTTCGACCTTTACGTCGTCCGCGCGGCGCCTCATCACTTTCCTGACATCGATCGCTTCCTGGCCGAGGCCTACCGCGTCCTGAAGCCCGACCGCGACGCGGCTTTCGTGGACTGCGCGCCGCCGCTGCCCGCGCGTGACGTGCTGCATGAGGTCGAGATGCGCCGCGACCCATCGCACGTCCTGTCGCTCACGGTCGACGAGTGGGTGGCCAGGCTGGAGGCTGCAGGCTTCGAGGTCGGGATGGCAGAGGTACGCGAGCTCGACTGGAACTACGAGGAGTGGATGAACAACATGGCGGTCGCCGCTGAACTGGCGGCGGAGCTCGCCCAGGTCATCGACGCGTCATCCGGCGAGGCGCGGACGCAGCTGCATCCGGAGTGGCGCGAAGGGAAGCTGCGGCACGCGTACTGGCACGCCCTGATCCGCGCCCGCAAGCCCGGTGGATGAAGACACCTCCCCGCTCGCGGGGGGCCGCGCCCCTGCGGGGCACGGAGGGGGTGGGGGGACTCAAGAGCCATTCAAGGATGGCGAGCTCATAGTCCTCATCGACAAGGTGGGTAGGCGGCACCGCGTGCGCCTGCGATCTGGTGAGCGCCACTCGATCCACTCGGGGCTCATCGAGCACGACGACGTGATCGGGCGGCCGGAGGGCATCGTGGTCGTCACCCAGCTCGGTGCGAAATTGCTTGCCGTGCGGCCGACGTTCGCCGAGCAGGTCACTGGGCGGCGGCGGCAGGCACAGCCGATCTACCCCAAGGACCTGGGTGCCATCCTGGTGGGGGCAGACCTTCACCCCGGGGCGCGGGTGCTCGAGGCCGGAACCGGGACCGGGGCCCTCACGCTGGCCGCGCTCCGGGCGGTGGGGGAGCAGGGGCTGGTTGTCAGCTACGAGGCCCGGGAGGAGTTTCTCGAAGCTGCCAAGCGCGGGATCGTGGAGACGCTCGGATCGCTTCCGCCCAACCTGACGCTGAAGCTGGGGGACGTCTATCTCGGTGTCGAGGAGACCGGCATGGACCGCGTCCTTCTCGATCTAGCCGAACCCTGGCAGGCCGTGCCCGCGGCCAAGGCGGCGCTCCGGCCGGGTGGGATCGTCTTCGCCCACTGCCCGAACGTCAGCCAGGTCCAGCGCTTCTTCGACTGCCTGCGCGATGTTCGCGGATTCGGAATGCTCGAGGCCTTCGAGCTTTTGCAGCGCGGATGGACGGTGAGGGGCCGCAGCATGCGGCCGTCGCACCGGATGGTCGCCCACACCGGTTTCCTGTGCTTCGCACGCCGGCTGGCCGAGGACGAGCTGTTCGAACCGGAAGGGGAAGGCTTCCGGTAACGATTCGACTGGCCGCAGCGTTTCAACTGCATGGGGCGGCGCGTCCTACGAGGGGTCCTACTTGTCGTCTCAGGAATCGTCACAGTCGCGATCTTCGCCGTCGCCCCCATCACACACTTGCCGGCCTGATCCACGCCCTGGCAGCAAGCGACCAGCCCTCCTGCGGCGGAGGCTGACGTAACAAGCCGCAGGGGCTCCGGCGGGGCCAACGGGGCGGAATTCCGCTCCGGCAAACGCACCGGCGGCGCCAGCGGGGCGGAATCGGCGCCGCATAGCTAGCATTTCCCCTGATGAGCGGGGGGCGGGTGCCGATCCAGGTCACGGTCACCGGCGCCGCTGGGCAGATCGGCTACGCGCTGCTCTTCCGCATCGCGTCCGGCCAGATGTTCGGCCCCGACCAGCCGATCGTCCTGCGCATGCTCGAGATCGAGCCGGCGATGAAAGCCCTCGAAGGCGTCGCCATGGAGCTGGACGATTGCGCGTTCCCACTGCTGCTTGACATGGTCCTCACCCACAAGGCTGAGGAGGCTTTCGAAGGCGCGAACTGGGCGCTGCTGGTGGGAGCCGCCCCGCGCAAGCAGGGCATGGAGCGTGCGGACCTGCTCTCGGTGAACGGCAGCATCTTCGGCCCACAGGGCAAGGCGATCGCGAAGACCGCATCCAACGACGTGCGGATCCTGGTCGTGGGCAACCCCTGCAACACCAACTGCTACATCGCCCGCATGAACGCTCCCGAGATCCCGGCCGAGCGCTGGTTTGCCATGACCCGGCTGGACGAAAACCGGGGACGGACCCAGCTGGCGAAGAAGGCGAAGGTTCCGGTGGGTGCGATCTCCAACCTCGCCGTGTGGGGAAACCACTCGACGACGCAATACCCGGACGCACGCAACGCCCGCATCGCAGGCTTGCCCGTGTTCGAGGTCATCACGGACCACGGGTGGCTCAAGGGCAAGTTCGTCGAGACGATCCAGAAGCGGGGCGCGGCGGTGATCGAGGCCCGCGGCGCTTCGTCGGCGGCCTCGGCTGCGAACGCCGTGATCGACTCGGTCATCAGCATCCTCACGCCGACGCCGTGGGGCGACTGGCACTCGCTCGCCGTGGTCAGCCACGGCGAATACAGCGTGCCTGAGGGGCTGCAGTTCGGGTACCCGGTGCGGTCCGACGGCGATCGCTGGGAGGTCGTCCCCGACCTCCAGCACGACGACGACGGCTGGAAGCGGATCCGGATCACGACCCAGGAGCTGCTGCAGGAGCAGGAGATGGTGAAGGAGCTGGTCCCGACCCAGACCTAGCTTCACCTCCCCACCACGTGGGGAGGTCGCGCCGAAGGCGCGGGTGGGGAGATACGAGCCCCTAATCTTGGGACAGTGAACGTCACGCTCGACCGGCACTCTTACCCCTTCACGGCGATCGTGGGCCAGGAATCGATGAAGCTGGCCCTGATCCTGAACGCGATCGTGCCCACCATCGGCGGAGTGCTGATCCGCGGCGAAAAGGGGACGGGGAAATCGACCGCCGTGCGCGCCCTGGCCAGGCTGCTGCCCGAACACGATGTGGTCGAGGGCTGCCACTTCGGTTGTGACCCGACAGACCCCGACGCCCTTTGCGCCGACTGCCGGGCCAAGCTCAAGGCGGCCGGTACGCTCCCGCATCACAAACGGCGGATGCGGGTGGTCGAGCTGCCGATCAACGCCTCGGAAGACCGGGTCGTAGGCACCATCGACATCGAGGCGGCCCTCCGCACGGGGACCCGCCGCTTCGAGCCCGGCGTGCTGGCCGAAGCCAACCGAAACATCCTCTACGTCGACGAGGTGAACCTCCTCGACGACCATCTGGTCGACGTGCTGCTCGACGCCGCGGCGATGGGCGTCAACGTCATCGAGCGGGAAGGCGTCTCCTACAGCCATCCCTCGCGTTTCATCCTCGTCGGGACCATGAATCCCGAAGAGGGCGAGCTCCGGCCGCAGCTGCTCGACCGCTTCGGGCTGTGCGTCGACGTGGAGGGGATTCGCGATCCTGACGAGCGCGTCCTGATCGCCGAGCGCGACGCGGCCTTCAACCGTGGAGACCACGAGTTCACGAACGAGTTTGCCGCCGCGGACGGCAACCTCTCGCGCGCGCTGGCCGAAGCCATCGGCCGGGTGAAAGAGGTCCGCATCACCGCCGGCCACGCCCGGCTGATCTCCTCGATCTGCGTCGAGGCGGAGGTGCTGGGCCACCGCGCCGACGTCGTCATCGACCACGCGGCGCGGGCCCTGGCCGCCTATCGCCGGCACGGCACGCCAAGCCGCGAGGACATCTACGACGCGGCAACCCTCGCCCTCGCCCACCGTGCCCGCCAGCCTCTGCGTCGCGACCAGGACGAGACAAGCTCGCCGGAGCGCGGGGAGGAGCAGGAGGGCTCGCAGCCCTCGGACTCCGAGACGGGCGACCCCCAGGCCTCGGAGAGCGAGGCGTCTTCGGAGGCCACGGCGGAGCAGAGCGCGAGCTCGTCGGACACCGGCCAGCAGTCGGCGGGCGCCGACACCGGCGTCACGACGGGCGGCTCGAGCGGCCACGAATCAGCACCGGAGGCGTTACAAACTTTCAACCTGCGGCGCATCGACCTGCCGCGGCAGCGACGGGTGCGCAAGCAAGGCGGCAAGCGCGCGGCGAGCCAAACGCCGGACCGCCGCGGCCGCTACGTGCGCGCCGCGCCAAAGGAAAAGGTCAACGACCTCGCGATCGATGCCACCGTTCGCGCGGCGGCGCCCCTCCAGGTGGAGAGGGGCCGGCGCCACGGGGAGCGCTTGATGCTCGAGCGACGCGACCTGCGGCAGAAGGTGCGCGAACGCAAGGTCGGCAACCTGATCGTGTTCGTGGTCGACGCCTCGGCTTCGATGGACGCGGAGCAGCGCATGGCCGCGACGAAGGGCGCCATCCTTTCGCTGCTCCAGGACGCGTACGTTCGCCGGGACCGGGTCGCGGTCGTCATCTTCAAGAACCGAACCGCGGAGGTCGTGCTGCGGCCGACCTCGAGCGTGTCGCTGGCGCGGCGCCGCCTGGAGAGGCTCTCGGTCGGCGGCACGACGCCGCTGACGCATGGGCTGATGGCCGGCTACAAGGTCGTGAAGACGGAGCTGCTGCGCGACCCGACCATCCGCCCGCTGCTGGTCCTGATCAGCGACGGTCGCGGCAACATCTCGATGTTCAAAGAGGAGCCGCTCGTGGAGGCGCAGAAGGTGGCGGCTCTCATCGACGCGGAGGACATCGACGCGCTGGTCATCGACTCCGCGCGCGATTACAGCCATCTGCCTTCGGTGCAGCACCTGGCTCGCGTGGCGCCGATGTATCAGACCTATGCGATCAACGCGTGCGCCGACCTGGCCGAGCGCATGGGCGCGCATTACTACGGCCTTTATGACCTGTCGCGCGACGAGATCGCGACCGCCGTGGAACGGGAGCTCGGACGCGGCCGGTAACGCATAATCGCGGACATTCGTTCAAGCTCTTGGTCCCATGAAAATTCTCCTAGTCCCGTTCGCGATCGTGCTGATGGCCGGCTGCGCATCCCAGCCGGTGGCCGTGAGTCCGACACCCCCGCCGGCCACGTCCGCGACTTTGACGCCAGGCCCCTCCCCTTCGCCTTCGAGCACCGCGACGCCCTCAGGAGTGCCGGTGGGCACTCCTGTTTCGCCGCGCGTGCTGGCGCCGGCGCCGGACTTACCATTCGGGGCCCTATGCTCGACTCCGATCCAGACGACCGCCAACGGCAATGCGGGTCCCCTGTTCTGCCGGCGCGGCGAGGTCAACGTGCAGGCGTGGAGCTTTTACGCCAGCGTGAGCGCCAGCATTCTCGGGCTCGGCCTCAACCCGACCGAGGGTCAAGCCGAAGCCGCCATCTGCGACGACTTCAACCACAACCACGCGACCAAGCCTGAGGAAACGAACGGTTACGCGCTCGCCGCCGCCTACTACGGCTGGAGCTTTGGCAAGGATCCGACCCTGGTGATGTACCAGGCGCCGCCCTGTCAGTAGGCGCAGTCCCCCGCCGGTAATATCGTCCTCGCAGCATGGCACTGGACCGCTACTCCTACCCGTTCACGGCGATCGTCGGCCAGGATGAGATGAAGCTGGCCCTGGTTCTCAACGCCATCAACCCGACCATCGGCGGAGTGCTGATCCGGGGCGAAAAGGGCACCGGAAAGTCAACCGCGGTCCGGGCGCTCGCCCGTCTTCTGCCGGAGCAGAAGGTGGTCGAAGGCTGTCACTTCGGCTGCCACCCGGAGGACCCCGAAGATTGGTGTCTGGACTGCCGCGAACGAGCAGCGTCGGGCTCGCTCCCGTCAACCACGCGCCGCATGCGCGTGGTTGAGCTCCCGATCAACGCGTCTGAGGACCGCGTGGTGGGCACGATCGACCTCGAGGCTGCGCTGAAAGAAGGCTCGCGGCGATTCGAGCCGGGCGTGCTCGCCGAGGCGAACCGCAACATCCTCTACGTCGACGAGGTCAACCTGCTCGACGACCACATCGTCGACGTGCTGCTCGACGCGGCCGCCATGGGGATCAACACCGTGGAGAGGGAAGGAGTGTCAGTGTCGCACCCGTCTCGCTTCATCCTGGTCGGGACGATGAACCCGGAAGAGGGCGAGCTGCGGCCGCAGCTGCTGGACCGTTTCGGTCTGTGCGTCGACGTGGAGGGCATCCGCGACCTCGACCAGCGCGTCGCCATCGTCGAGAAGCGCGCGGTTTGGGAAGACGACCCCAACCTCTTCTACCAGCAGCACGCGGAGTCGGAGCAGTCGGTGCGGTCGCAGATCGCCGAAGCGATCGCGACCTTTCCCGAAGTCACCCTGCCGCGCCAGATCCTGCGCTTGATCGCCCAGATCTCGATCGCGCTCGAGGTCGACGGGCACCGCTCCGACCTGGTGTGCGCCCGCGCCGCCCAGGCCAAGGCCGCGTACGACAGCGCGGACGAGGTCGCCGTCAGCCATGTCGGCGAGGTGGCGGAGATGGTGTTCGCGCATCGCGTGCACTCCGTGCCGTTCGGCAAAGGCGGTCCGAACCTGGGCGAGGTCATCGCGCGGATGGTCGGCCAGGGCTGACCTCCCATGATCCAGAAGGACCCGCCGCAGGCGGGGGATGGAGCCACCACCGAGGCGACCGTCAACGCCTTCAACCAGGCGTTCAACCGCCACGATGTCGACGGCGTGATGTCTCTCATGACCGACGACTGCTTATTCGAGAACACCCTGCCTCGACCCGACGGCGAGAGGCATATCGGCCAGGCGGCGGTGCGCCGGTTCTGGGATAAGTTCTTCGGCGACTCACCTCGGGCAAGGTTCGAAACCGAGGAGATGGTCGTCGCCGGCGATCGCGCCATCGTCCGCTGGCGCTTCGATTGGGGGAGCGGCCACGTGCGCGGTATCGACCTGTTCAAGGTCCGCGACGGCAAGGTCGCTGAGAAGCTCAGCTACGTAAAGGGCTGAGCCGGTTTGCAGCTTCGGCACCCTGTGACCTAACACGTCAGAGGTTCGCGAACCCGGCTCTATACTGGAGCGCGAGTTGATGTCATCGGCGTCCGAGGAACACTCCCTCCAGCCCCAGCGCGATCACCGGCTCGAGCATCTTCAACCAGAAGGACCTGAGCTTCGAGTTCATCGCCGGGCCGATCTTCGCCAACATCGTGCTCGCGGATGAGGTGAACCGGGCGACCCCCCGCACGCAGTCGGCGCTGCTCGAGGCGATGGGGGAGGGTCAGGTCACCGTCGAGGGCACCACGCGCACGCTCGAGCGCCCCTTCTTCGTGGTCGCGACGCAGAATCCTGCCGAGTTTCACGGCACGTACCCGCTGCCCGAATCCCAGCTCGACCGATTCGTGCTCGCGGCCGAGATGGGGCCGCCGACGGAGGCCGAGGCGATGGAGGTTCTCGCCCGTCGCGAACATGGCGACCCGATCGCGGACCTGACCGCGGTGATCGACGTCAGCGACGTGATCGTGCTCCAGGAGGCTTGCCTGCGCGTCGTCGCCGCACCCGCGATCCGGACCTACATCGTGGCGCTCCTGCAGTCCATCCGCTCGCGGCCGGATGTCCTCTTGCCCGCGAGCATGCGGTCCGGGGTCTATCTCCAGCGCGCGTCGCAGGCGTGGGCGCTGTTCGAGGGCCGCGACTTCGTCCTTCCGGACGACATCAAGCTGCTGGCGGCGCCGGTGCTCGCCCATCGCCTTGGCATGCGTGGCCGGGGTAGGGCCGCCGACATGCTGGGCGAGGTCCTGACCGCGCTGCCGATTCCGCCTCTGCGACAGCGCTGAGGACAGTCTGCTGAGGCCGACCTGGCGGGTATCCGGCGTGGCGGCGCTGTGGCTTGTCCTGGAGTGGTACGGCGCCACCTCGCAGGTGCCCTGGCTCTTTTTGCTGGCGGCGTGGATTCTCGCCTTGCTGATCTTCGCCGGCGTGTACTCGTGGTGGAACCGGGCCGGGCTCCGGCTGCGGCTGGCTGTCCGTGGCATCCGAACTGCGCCTGGATCGCCTGCGGATGACCTGCCCGGGCATCTGCTGCGGAATGGGCCGTTCCCGGCGCCGGTGTTTGAGGCCGATGGAATCGAGCTCGAGCTCGGTCTCAACACGACCGGAGGATCGCGCGGACCTGCATGGATCAACGGCTACGTCGGCGGAAAAAAGCTGACCTTTGGAACCGGCCTCGTGCCGGCCAAAGGCTGGACGCGTCTGGAGGTCCTCCGTGAGCTTCATCGCGGCCCCATCGGTGCGACGGGGTGGACGATCGGGAGCAGCGACCCCCTGGGTTTCTTTCAGGGGCGCCGGTCCTTTCCAGATGCCGAGGTCGCCCTGGTCCTTCCACGCTTCAGGTCGCTGGCCGGGCGGCGACAGACGCACGAGCTGGAGGCAAGCGTGGCCGCGCCCAGATCTGGTTCCGGCAACGAGCTCTTCGGCATCCGCGAGTACCGCCGCGGCGATTCGCTCCGGCGGATCCACTGGAGGTCGAGCGCGCGTCACGGCGAGCTCGTGGTTCGCGAGTACGAGCCGCCCGGACTCCGAATGCTGGGCATTTTTGTTGATCCATCGCCTCCATCCGCCGACGTTGCCGACCAGATCGCCCGCATCGCCGCATCGGAAGCGTGGGACTGCATCAGTGAAGGTGGCCGCGTGGTCTTGTGGGCACCCGGTCGGGAGCCGAGTCACTCGCCGCGTGACCTGTGGTCGCAGCTGGAGTGGCTAGCCAGATACCCCAGCCCCTCAGGCGGCTTCGCCGCCAGCTCCCCACTGCGTGGGGAGCAGGGGGAGACGGTCGTGATCACGGCGAGCGCGAACGCCGAGTTGCTTGATGTCGCAGGGCGGGCGAGAAGGCGAAAGGTGTGGGTCGTCGGCGACGCCGCGGTCGAGAGCGACGCGCCGATCGAGCGAGTCGGGACCCAGTGGCCGCTGTGAGACGCTGGCTTCGGCTGCCCGCCTCGCCCATCGAGCACTCGGTCGAGGGACGCGCCTTCGTGTTTTCGGGATTTGCCGTCGCGGTGCTCGCCATCGCTCTTTATGGACAGGACTACGTGGTGCCGGTCATCGGCGTCATCGCGGCGGGCATCGGCCACGTGGTCAGCTACCGCGAACGCAACCACAAACGTGGTTTCTGGCGCCAGGTGTTCCTCGCCGCGCTGGTGTTCGGTGCCCTTTTCTATTTGATCGCCGACTCCGCGCTCGCCCTTTTCGGCGGCATCCTGCCGCAGGCCAATTTCGCAATCCTGCTGGTCGCGATCACGAGCTTCGACTTGAAGACGCGCCGCAACTGCTACTCGAGCCTTTGGATCAGCCTTGCGATCCTTTATCTCGCCGCTGTCTACGCGTGGGACTACACGTTCGGAATTCTCCTCGCGCTATGGACTCTTTATCTCGCAGGGTTCTGGATCGCCTCGCATCTGAAGCGCATGGAGGCGGGGGTCCGGGTGCCGGCGCGGGCGCTCACCCTGATGCTTGCCGCAGGCATCCTGGGAGGAGTCGGTTGGTTTGTCGCGGTGCCTCAGCCGACGGCTATCCCGATCTCCCCGCTCGTCATCTCTCTGCCGAACTTCTCGAGCTTCAAAGGCGACCTCGAGAGCCCGGCCCTCCCACTGGTCCAGCTCACAGGCGATCCGACGGGCGCGACGACCAGCGTCGACCTGCACTTTCGGGGAAGGCTCGGCGATGCGCCCGTGATGTACGTGCGGACCGGCGCCCCCGCCTACTGGCGCGGCCTGGTTTTCGACCAGTATCGCGATGGCGTCTGGACAGCCACGAATCACGACTACCGCGAGATGCAGCCATTCGTGCCACCGCGATTCCTGCCACCTGCGCCGCCCCACAACCTCGGCACCTTCGTGCAGACATTTCGGGTCCTACGACCGCTGCCGGGCGTGATCAACGCCGCCTACCCGATCGAGAGCCTGTACGCGCCGGTGGCCGCGCTGCGCGAGGATGCCTACGGAACTTTCCACACGCCCGGGCCTTTGCGACCGGGCCAGACATACTCGGTCGTCTCCTACCTGCCAGATCTCTCGCCTGAGAGTCTGCGGGCAGACGAGGGCAACGTGAGCTTGTCCGATTACGAACGTGCATACCTCGACAGCCAGGCCCTGTCGGCGCGGGGGCGAAGGCTGGCCGCTGACATCACCAATGAAGCCACCAACCCGTTCGACTCCGTCATGGCGCTGACCAGCTACCTGCAGGCCAACTACAGATACACGCTCGACCTCCCGCGGGTGCCGACCGGTCGCGATCCGGTCGACTGGTTTCTCTTCGACAACAAGACCGGCTACTGCGAGCAGTTCGCCACCGCCGAGACGCTGATGCTGCGCAGCCTCGGCATTCCGGCACGCCTGGCGACCGGATATGCGACCGGCGATTACGACCCCATCCTCAACCAGGCGGTGGTGCGCGAGCATGACGCGCACGCCTGGGTGGAGGTTTGGTTCTCCGGCCACGGATGGGTGCCGGTCGACCCGACGCCTGGTGTACCGCCGCTGGCTGCGACCCGGTTCCCTAACCACTGGGCGGCCGGCGGCCTGGCGCGGCTCATTCCACACCTGACCATCGGCGCCCCGGCCGCGGCGCTCGGCTCGGTAGGCGCGCTGGCGGTCATCCCGGTAGCGATCGCAATCGCGCTGGTGGTCGTGCTGGCGTACGCGTGGCTGCGCCGCCGCAGATGGACGAGAGGAAGCAGACCCGCGCGAGGAGAGTCGGAGCTGCTTCGTTTATACGAGCGCCTGCAGCGCCGCCTCGGACGCCGGCGCGCACCGCCCGAAACGCCGCTCGAGTACGAGCATGCGATGCACTCCTCCCCATTCATGGGGAGGTGGCCGGCGCAGCCGGGCAGGGGGGACGCCGGGGTGGGGCAGCCAGGGGGAGAGGACCTGCTCGAGGAGGTGACTCGAGCGGTCAACGAGGGCGTCTATGCAGGCCGTTGGCCTAACCCCCGGCGGGTGCGCGAGCTGGCCGAGCGGATATCCTGAATTTCAAGTGGCCCAGGCTCTAAAGATGACCGGCGCGGAGGATGTTCGCTGGAATCTAAGCGATCTTTTCGCGTCGCCCGACGATCCGAAGATCGAAGCTGCGCTCGCGCGAGACCTCGAGCGAGCGAAGGCCTTCGAGGCGACATACAAAGGTAAGGTCGCGACCCTGGAGCCGAAACCGTTCGCGGCCATGATGCGGGAGCTGGCCGATTACGAAGAGTCTTCGACGCGGGCAGAGGTCTACGCGTACATGCTGCATAGCGAGAACACACAAGACAACGCCGCCGGTCGCCTGCTCGCGCGCGTGCGCGAAGCGAGCGCGGAGCGTGGCAGCCACATGGTGTTTTTCGCGCTCGAGCTCGCGCAGATCACCGACGAGCACGCCGCCAAGCTCTACGCCGACCCCGAGTCGGCCATCTACCGCCACACGGTCGATGAGGCGAGGAAGTTTCGCCCGCATCAACTTTCGGAGCCCGAGGAGCGCGTCCTCACCGACTTCAGCCCGGTGGGCAGCTCATCCTGGGTTCGCCTCTTCGAGGAGCTCTGCGCCCGAATCCGCGTCGAGGTCGACGGGCGGGACCTGGCGCTCGACCAGGCGCTGACACTGCTCCGGGAGCCGGACCGCGAGGTTCGCCGGCAGGCGAGCGCCGCTTTGACGCAGGCTCTGAGCGGCGACCTCCGAACGCGCGGCTACATCTTCAACGTGATCCTCCAGGAAAAGGCGATCGATGATCGCCTGAGGCATTTTCCGACGTGGATCAGCTCCCGCAACCTGGCCAACGAGACTTCCGACGAGGCGGTGCAGGCGCTGGTGGACGCGGTGACCGGCCGCTACGACGTCTGCGTCCGCTACTACCGGGTCAAGCGAAAGCTGCTCAACGTCGGCGACTTGCACGAGTGGGACCGCTACGCCCCTGTCAGCGACACCACACGCGACCTCACGTGGGATGACGCCAAGGAGCTCGTCCTCGGTTCGTACTACAGGTTTTCGAAACGCGCGGGGTCTCAGGTGGAGGAGTTCTTCAAGAACAGCTGGATCGATGCGCCGGTGGTGCCCGGCAAGGCCGGCGGCGCGTACTGCATGCCGGTGACGCCGCGCCACCATCCCTACGTGCTGTTGAACTTCACCGGCAAGCTGCGCGACGCGCTCGTGCTCGCGCATGAGCTCGGGCACGGTCTGCATGACCGCCTCGCCTCCAAGCAGCACATCTTCGACTACCACCCGCCGTTGACCCTTGCGGAGACGGCATCCGTGTTCGGCGAAGCCCTGACCTTCGATCGGATCATGGCCGAGGAGAAGGACCCCAAGGTGCGGCTCGCCTTGCTTTGCGGCCAGTGCGAGGACGCATTTTCCACGGTTTTCCGCCAGGTCGCCTTCAACCGCTACGAGGACGCCAGCCACAACCGGCGCCGGACGGAGGGCGAGCTTTCGGTCGAGGAGCTAGGCGAGATGTTCCAGGAGAAGCTGCAGCCGATGTTCGGCGACGCCCTGATCCTCACCGAAGAGCACAAAGTCTGGTGGAGCTACGTCGGCCATTTCCTGCACACGCCTGGTTACGTGTACGCATACGCCTTTGGAAACCTGCTCGCGCTTTCGGTCTATCACCGCTATCTCGAACGCGGCGAGGAGTTCGTCGAACAGTACCTTGAGTTCCTCGCCGCCGGTGGCTCGACCAGGCCAGACGAGCTGGTCAAGCGCATCGGCATGGACATCACCAACCCCGATTTCTGGGACGCCGGGCTGAAGATCCTGGACGGGATGGTGACCGAGGTCGAGGGCCTCTCCGGGATCCAGTGATCAGGTCCTCCCCATTCCTGGGGAGGTGTCCGGCGAAGCCGGACGGAGGCGCTCGCCAAGGATCCACCGGGTGGCGGCAAACCAAAAGGCGAACAACCACAAGACGATCAGCGCCGTGCCGCCGTAGTCGTGAAAGACGACCGCCGGCACAAAGCCGCCCCGGGTCGCGACGAGGGCCACAGCGGCCATGCGGGCCAGGTTCAGGAGCAGCGTCCCCAGCAGACCGAGCAGAACAGCCTGGGCCCTGGCTTCCAGCGAGTACGGTCCGCGTAGACCGACCAGAAGGAGCGAGCGGCCCATCTTGCCCTGGCGCGATCCGATGCGTCTGACTCGGCCTGTGCCATCAGGAGTGGTTCGGGCCAGGAAGAGGGGACCGGGGTTGCTGCATCGAGTGCTGGGTTCGGGGGATCGGAATTTGGCGGGACAGTAGCACGGGTGGCGATTTCGCGCCAGGTCTGCGGCTCTGCGCCCACGGCGCGGGCACCTCCTCCCGAATGGGGAGGACTGAACGGCCGATAAACTTAGAGTCACATAGCCCAAAGCCGGGAACGGCATCCGTGCACCTTGTGTGCCAGGGGAGTGACATGGCGGTCACCGAGACGATTGCGACCACTGATCTCGAGTTCGCTCGCCAGCTAGGCCAGCAGCTGCGCGTTGACTCCATCCGCTGCAGCACCGCGGCCGCCTCCGGCCACCCGACGTCGTCGATGTCGGCCGCGGACCTGATCGCGGTCCTGATCACGCGCTACCTGCAGTACGACTGGAGCAAGCCGAAAGACCCCAACAACGACCACCTGATCTACTCGAAGGGTCACGCGTCGCCCCTCTGTTACGCGATGTTCAAGTCGGTCGGCGCCATCACCGACGCCGAGATGATGACGTTCCGCAAGTTCGGATCGCGCCTCCAGGGCCACCCGACGCCGGCCATCCCATGGGTCGACGTGGCCACCGGTTCGCTGGGCCAGGGCCTGCCGATCGGGGTCGGCGTGGCGCTCGCAGGGCAGTATCTGGACAAGCTGCCCTATCACGTCTGGGTGCTCTGCGGCGACTCGGAGCTTGCCGAAGGCTCGATCTGGGAAGCGCTCGACAAGGCGGGCCACTACCAGCTCTCGAACCTGACCGCGATCTGGGACATCAACCGACTGGGTCAACGCGGCGAGACCGAATTCGGCTGGAACCTCGATGTCTACCGGCGCCGGGTCGAGGCGTTCGGCTGCTTCCCGATCGTGATCGACGGCCACGATATGGCTTCCATCGACCGCGCGTTCGGGGAGGCGCTCTCGAACACCGGCAAGCCGACGGTGATCATCGCCAAGACGATCAAAGGCAAGGGCTTTTCGGAGATCGAGAACAAGGACGGTTGGCACGGCAAGGCCCTGCCTCCGGACATGGCCGAGCGCGCGATCAAGGAGCTCGGCGGCATCAAGAGCCTGAAGGTGAAGACGCAGAAGCCCGAGCGCACAGCAGTGCCCAGGCGGCTCGTGGACGCCGAGCCGGTCCTGCCCGTATACAAGAAAGAGGACAAGGTCGCCACCCGGAAGGCGTACGGCGACGCCCTGCTCGCGCTTGCCGCCATCCCCGAGGTTGTGGCGATGGACGGCGAGGTTTCCAACTCGACCCACGCGGACGAGTTCGCAAAGGCGCACCCCGAGCGCTTCTTCGAGATGTGGATCTCGGAGCAGCAGCTGATCGCGACGGCGGTCGGCATGAGCGTGCGCGGCTACAAGCCGTTCGCCTCGACCTTCGCCGCGTTCTTCAGCCGCGCTTATGACTTCATCCGCATGGCCGGTATCTCGCAGGCCAATCTCCGGCTTGTCGGCTCGCACGCCGGGGTCGAGATCGGCCAGGACGGGCCTTCCCAGATGGCGCTCGAGGACCTGGCGTCGATGCGCGCGATTCACAGCTCGACGGTGTTCTATCCCTGCGACCCCAACCAGGCCGCCAAGCTCACGCGGATCATGGCCGACACCCCGGGCATCGTGTTCATGCGGACAACACGCGGCGCCTACCCGACGCTGTATGGCGCGGGCGAGACCTTCAAGGTCGGCGGTTCCAAGGTGCTCCGCCAGAGCCCCAAGGACAAAGTCGCGCTCATCGGCGCCGGCGTCACGCTGCACGGCTGCCTGGCCGCGGCGGATGCGCTGGCGGCCAAGAAGATCCCCGTCCGCGTGATCGATCTTTACTCGGTGAAGCCGGTCGACGTGAAGACGCTGCGCGAGGCGGCGCGGGTCACGAAAGGCCGCTTGGTCGTGGTCGAAGACCACTACCCGGAAGGCGGGCTCGGCGCGGCGGTGCTCGAGGCGCTGGCGGGCGATCCGGCGGCGCGGGTGGTTCACCTTGCGGTCAAGGGACTGCCGGAGTCCGGCAAGCCCGAGGAGCTGATGAACGCCGCCGGCATCTCGAGCCGGCACATCGTCGTGGCCGCGACCAAGCTCGCGCAGGCGAAGTGATGGCGACCGCCACCACTACCCGCAAGCCGACCGCGATCAAAGAGCTGCGCCAGGTCGGCCAATCGCTGTGGCTCGACAACATCCGCCGCCAGCTCATCACCTCAGGCGAGCTGGCACGCCTGCGCGATGAGGGCCTGACAGGTGTCACCTCCAACCCGACGATCTTCGAGAAGGCGGTCAGTGGCTCCAGCGACTACGACGCGGCGATGGTCGAGCTGGTGCGCGAGAAGAAGAAGCCCGCGGACATGCTGTGGGCGCTTATGGTCGAGGACATCCAGGCGGCCGCCGATACCTTCCGCCCCGTCTACGACAAGACGAAAGGTCGCGACGGCTTCGTCAGCATCGAAGTAGCGCCCACACTCGCGAACAACACGCGCGGCACGATACGGATGGCGGAAGACCTTCGCGACCGCTGCAAGCGGCCGAACGTGATGGTGAAGATCCCTGCCACTCAGGAAGGGCTGCCTGCGATCTTCGACCAGATCTCGAAGGGCCACAACATCAACATCACCTTGATCTTTGCCGTCGAGCGCTACACGGAGGTGGTCGAGGCTTATCTCGCCGGGCTGGAAAAGCTGCACAAGGATGGCGGCGACCTCAGCAAGGTGGCCAGCGTGGCGAGCTTTTTCGTCAGCCGCGTCGACACGAAGGTGGACAAGATCCTCGCCGAGAAGGTCAACCAGGCCCAGGATCCCCAACAGAAGCGGTCGCTGGACCAGCTTTTCGGCAAGGCCGCCATCGCCAACTCGAAGATGGCCTACGAGCACTACAAGGAGCTGTTTGCCGGGCCGCGCTGGGACAGGCTGCGCAAGGCCGGCGCGCGCACGCAGCGATGCCTGTGGGCAAGCACCTCGACGAAGGACCCTCGGTATCCGGATACCTATTACGTCGAGGAGCTCATCGGTCCCGACACCGTGGACACCGTGCCTCCCGCGACCCTGGCCGCGTTCCGCGAGCACGGCGAGGTTCGCCGCAGCCTCGATGAGAACGTGGATGTGGCTCGCCGCCAGCTGAGGCAGCTGGCCGACGCGGGTGTGGACCTGGACCAGGTCACTCATGAGCTCGAGGTTGAGGGCGTGGATGCCTTCTCCAAGTCGTTCGAGAGCCTTCTCGCCGCCCTCGAGAAGAGCGCGAAGGACATCAAGGCCGGCAAGGGCCCGCGTCAGTGGTACAGCCTCGGCGGGCTGCAGCCGGCGGTCGACACCCAGATCGCAAAGCTGCAGAAGGACGGCGCGCCACGCCGGCTGTGGGCCAAGGATTCGACGCTGTGGAGTGCGGATCCCGCGAAACGCCAGGAGATCCACGACCGGCTGGGGTGGCTCGACGTGGCCGACAAGATGCTCGAGAAGGCAAGCGAGCTCAGCGACCTCGCCAAGCAGGGGCGTGCGTTTACCGACGTCGTGCTGCTCGGCATGGGCGGGTCGAGCCTGTGCCCGGACGTGTTGCGCCACACCTTCGGTGGGGTCAAGGGCCATCCCAAGCTGCACGTCCTCGACACCACCGACCCGGCGACGATCCTGGGCGTCCGGTCGAAGATCAAGATCCAGACCTCTCTTTTCATCGTTGCGTCGAAATCCGGCGAGACGACCGAGACCCTCTCGCACTTCGCCTATTTCTGGGAGCAGGCGAAACGCAGAGGCAGGCAGTTCGCGGCCATCACCGACCCGGGCTCAGGACTGGAGAAACTGGCCAAGGAGCACGAGTTTCGCTGGATCTTCCCGAACCCGCCCGACATCGGAGGTCGCTATTCGGCGCTCTCGTATTTCGGACTCGTGCCTGGTGCTTTGATGGGCGTCAACGTGGCGGAGATGCTGGAGCGAGCGATCGAGATGGAGCACTCGTGCGCCGACTCGGTGCCGGTCGAAAGCAATCCCGGCGCCTGGCTGGGCGGCGTCATGGGACGCCTCGCGACGCAGGGTCGCAACAAGGTGACGCTGATCGCCTCGCCGAAAGTGGCGACGTTCGGCTACTGGGTGGAGCAGCTGATCGCTGAGAGCACCGGCAAGGAAGGCAAGGGCATCGTTCCAATCGAAGGTGAGCCGGTAGGCAAGCCCGCGGTCTACGGCGACGACCGCTTCTTCGTGTACATCCGCATGGAGGCCGACCCTCCTCACCGCGCGGTGCAAGCGCTCGAGAGGGCCGGCCAACCGGTGGTAACCCTGACGCTGCGCGACAAGCTGGATCTCGGCGGCGAGTTCTTCCGCTGGGAGGTGGCGACCGCGGTCGCGGGCGCAATCCTCGGCATCGACGCTTTCGACCAGCCCAACGTGCAGGAGTCGAAGGACAACACCCGAAAAGTGCTCGCCACCTTCAAGAGCCGCCGCAAGCTGCCGGCTGCCGAGTCAGTGGCGGCGTCGAAAGCGAAGCCGGCCCTCGCGTCGCTCCTCAAGCAGGCCAGACGGGGCGCCTATTTCGCGATCATGGCGTACACCGCGCGAACGCCGGGTTCCGAAGCGGCCATCGCCGCGATCCGAACTGCCGTGCGGGACAGCAGGAAGCTGGCCACGACGGCGGGGTACGGCCCCCGTTTCCTCCATTCGACCGGTCAGCTGCACAAAGGCGGGCCGAAGACCGGGCTTTTCCTGCAGGTCGTGCAGGACGACACCAGGGATGTCGCGATTCCGGGCCAGCCCTACACCTTCTCGGTGCTGAAGCAGGCGCAGGCGATCGGCGATCTGCAGTCGCTGACCTCG
>WNGI01004167.1_pt1 | contig 22591 bp, 15 predicted proteins | sample 5400621 | NCBI WGS metagenome assembly WNGI01 (sample SAMN13153374, study PRJNA577476) | soil metagenome | isolation source: 20 cm soil or saprolite under Garry oak tree replicate 1 | place: USA:California | collected 2016-06-15
GAGGCTGGTCGGTCCAGAGCGAGTCTCATCTACTGAACACCCTTGTTCGTTGGGGCTCGAGAATGGCCCGATTTCTGTCAGTACCTCTCGCTATCGGTTGCGAACATGTGTTCTGTTTGGAAGGTCCACCGCACCGCCAGGATCGCCCTGCGCACCAGCCCGGCCCAGCGCCGGCGCTGCTACGGCCTGTTGCGCTCCGCCGGGGACGTGTGGGCCTGGGTGATCGACCGGAACCGCGGGCTCCGGGAACAGGACCGGCCCGAGGTGGCCAAATTCCCGGCCCTGTGCACCCATCCCCTTGCCTGCCTGTCCGACAAGGCCGAGCTGGCGGGGATCAAGGTGGTGCTCGTGAACGAGCGGGGGACGTCCTCCTCCTGCCTGGAATGCCACAGGTCCGTCCCAAAGCCGAAGGGACGCCGGTTCTCCTGCCCGCACTGCGGGCACCGGTGCCACCGAGGCCTCGTCGGTGCCCGGAACATCGCCGACCGGGGCGGCGGATCCACGCGTGCGCCCGCACGCGTCACGCACCGTCGGGCCGGGAGAGCACCGGCACGGCGTGACCGGCGCCGTCATCTCTTCGACGTGCGCAGGTCCTGCCCGGCACCGGGCCGCCCGGGGAGACCCGGGAGTCGCCCGCAGGGGGGCCGCCCAGGAGCCACGTCTGTGGCTCCGGGGGTGGTCCATGCCGTCGAGGACGGCGCCCTATGAGGATCGCAGCGGTCCCACGTGGACACGGGTGGGATCAATGCGGGGGTGCACTAGTGGGGTTTCTCCGCCCTGTCTGGTTTCTATAAGGAGAGGAAGAAGAGAAAGGAACGTCTTCATGCGCAGGATCCTCGCTCACCGACATGCCGGCACCTGCATCTCGCTGGCTGCCGTGCTCGCTCTGCTGGCTCTGGTCGCTCTGCAGCTCCACGCCGTGCCGCCCGCGAGCGCAGCCACGCCGTGGAATGCAGGAGACGTGTTCGTCGCGGTCAGCAACGGCGCCTACAAGGTCTACGACAACGCAGGAAATTTCAAGCAGACGATCAGCAGCAGCTTGGGCGGCGTCACCACCGGCTGCACGTTCAATCCGGCTGAGGACAAGCTGTACACGACCAACTGGAGCAACAACAAGGTCGTCGTCTACGACAACGCCGACCCTCACCCGATTCTCCGGACCATCGCCACCAGCAGTGGCCGGAATGAATCGCCCGTCTTCGCGGCCGACAAGACCTTCTACGTATCGCACGCCCTGGGTGGCTCCATCGACCACTACGACTCGGCTGGCACGCTGATTGCCAATCTTGCCCACGGCGTCCGTACCGACTGGCTTGACCTGGCCGCCGACCAGAAGACCATGTTCTTCAGTGACGAAGTCAGCCATGCCGTCCACCGGTTCGACGTCTCCACGAACACGCCGCTGCCAGACTTCGCCACCGGTTTGCCCGGTGCCAATACGTTCGCTCTTCGGTTGCTACCTCCCGGCGACGGAACAGGCGGCCTTCTGGTGGCGGTGAGCTCCGCCATCGAGCGCCTGGACGGATCCGGCCACATCGTGCAGAGCTACAACGCCCCCGGCGAGTCAAGTTGGTTCGCACTGAACCTGGATCCCAACGGCACGTCGTTCTGGTCTGGCAGCTCCGCCACCAACAACTTCTACCGCTTCAACATCGCGACCGGCACCAAGGAGCTTGGCCCCATCAACATCGGGCCGAGGCCTGCCGAGCTCCTCGGCATCTGTGTGAAGGGCGAACGGACCGCCGCGATCCCACAGACGACCCTGACCGCCGGGACCGCGACGCTGTCGCCGCTGACGTTGGGAGTGTCCGGCCTGAGCGCCACGCTCACCAGCAACGGTGCCCCCGTCGCCGGCCAGACCGTCACCTTCATCGCTACCGACGGCACCCCTTTATGCAGCGCAGTCACCGATGCTGCCGGCACGGCCGCATGCAACGCCGCCCCGGGGCTTCCCACCACGGTCTCGGTCCTGCTCGGCGGCTTCAACGCCAACTTCGGAGGCAGCCCGCAATACCAGGCGTCCACGGCTCACGGCATCATCGGACTACTCCCGGCTCCCACACCCACTCCCCTGCCGACGCTGACGCCCACCCCGACGCCGGCCGTGCCCACCCCGACTCCGACTGGCTTCGGCAAGGCGCTTCCGGTCACGGGAGGCGATGCCATCGCATGGCTGTCGCTCGCCCTGCTTGCCTTCCTCTCCGGGATTGCGCTGCTGGTGGGGGGCGCGGTGTGGCGGAGGAGGAAGAAGAGTGGGGTCTTGCCGTAGACCGATCGATCCTCAGGCCGATCGATCCGGGCGCAGGGAGCTCAGCCGAGCCGCCGCGGTCCCGAGTCCGGTTGCTCCCTCGAGGATCCGGCTCTTGGCAGCCGGGCTCTGAAGCGAGGGTTCCTGCGGCACGGGCGTCGGGGGCTCGGTGACCACCGCCGCCGGAGCGACATGGGCTGCCGCCGTGCCCAGTCCCGTCGGGCCGCCCGGAATCCGCTCGTCGGGAACAGGGCCTTCGGGAACAGGGGTAGCGGTGTCCGCTCCGACGAGCGCCGGGACCCGGCCGGGATCGGGCTCTCCCGCTTCCGGCACCTGGACGGTCAGCGGGGCGCCGCGGCTGGCCGTATTGCCAGAACCACCGGCCCCGACGGCGGCGAGTCCCGTCCGGAGCAGGCTCGCCAGAGTGGCTGCGGCGCTGCCAAGCCCCGTGGGAGTGCCCCGGACCCATCCCGGTGACGGCAGCCGGCGCAGCTCGGGCTCCTTGTAGCGGTCCACTGCACGGTGCCACTCCTGGATGCCCGACATCCAGTCCTCCAGTTCCTCGGCGAAGTCCCTGAGGGCCTGCCGGGTGTCGTCGTCGAGTCCGTAGTCATCGAACAGTGCCGGGAACTCCACGTCGGTCACATGCTGGAACTGCTGCATCCGGGCAGTCATCAAGTCGTTGACCACGCCCACGGCCCGGTCCTTGTCGACGTCGAGGAACTGCTGGACGACCAGCACCATGTTGTTGACCTCACCTTCGAACTCGATCTCCTTCTGGTAGGAGAAGACGTCGTTCGTGAAGCACGCGTAATCGGCCGCGGCGTTCTCCAGGGCCCGCAGCGGCCGGGTCTTGAAGATCTCCGGCGGTATGCGTTCCTCTTGGCGGAGCCGTGCCAGGCTCATCGTCAGGCCGGACCCGAACGTGTCGCGGCGCATCTCCACATAGTCAACGGGGTCGGGGATCCGGTTCTGACGCTGGTTCTGGAATTCCCAGAGCCAGCTTTCGAGCATCGCCTGGTTGGCCTGGCGGAACTGACGCCGGCCCGCCGGGGACATGCCCGCCGCCGTGGGTGGCCAGAGCTCGGCCAGCGCCCGCTCGGCCGGATTCATGGGCACGGGGGTCGGGGTGCCCGGCTCGAGCGGCATGAAGGCCACCTGGCGGGCCACGAACGTCTTCGCTCCGGCCAGATCCCCGATGCGAGTGAAGACCACCGGGAAATAGTCGTCCCCGTATGTTCCCCAGGTGAGCCAGCATGCGGTCATGTTCAGCCCGTCGGCGTCCGAGTGCGGGTCGATCATGTGGCCGCAGTAGGCGAGGTCCATGGCGTCGAACCGCTCCGGGTCCCACACGCCGATCCCGCCGGGCAGGGTAGAGAGCATGCCCGTCCGTCCGGCGAACTCCTTGGAATACCTGCGGGCGGTCTCCAGATTGGGGTTGTGCTTGGTCGTGAACGGCATGAAGAAGTCCGGGAGCCGGGTCGGGCCCACCTGCTGGAACGGCACGTGGGAGAACGATCTGGCCCTCCCCGCGCCCACGGATCCCGGCGAGGGGACGAGGTGGGCTCCCGTGGTGCCCGGGCCCAGCGGCCCACTCAGGAGCTGCTCGCCGAGCGTCGGGTGGGCCGTTCCCCGGTTCATGTAGCGGCTCGAGCGCATGTGCCAGGCGTGCCCACCGGCCTGCCAGTCCTGCAGTCCCTTCACGTAGGCGGCGACGTGCAGGCGTTCGAGGAGACTCAACGCGTACTCTTCGAAGAGTGCGGGCACCTCGGTCAGCGCCGTGTTCTCGAACTGCTGCAGCCGGGAGGTCAGGATGTCGTTGACGAGGTTGGCGGCCCGCTGAGGGTCGACGCCGAGGAAACGCTCCATCACCAGGATGCCGTTGTTGACCTCGCCCTCCGTCTCGGTTTCGCGCTGGTAAGAGAACAGGTCGTTGCGCAGGTGGACGCCGTCGGCGAAGGTGTCCTTCAGGACCCGCATCGGCCGGGATGCGGCGACCCGGTCCGGGACCTCGACAAAGTTGGCGTGTTCCACCAGGTTCGCCGACCAGGGGGCTCCCCCGACCTTGCGGCGGATCTCGACGTACTCGATGGGGTTGGGGATGCGGGCCTCGACGATGTTGGAGAGCTCCCAGGTGGACTCCTCCAGCAGAGCCTTGGTGGATTCGAAGAACCGCTCCCGCCACGCCGGGGTCTTGGAGGGCACCGTGCGGAACCAGAGATCGAGCAGGCCGCGCTCCACCGGGTTGGTCGGCTCGGGCGGGGGCGCCTCAAGGTCCAGGGGCATGTAGGCGGGGAGCCGGTCGAGGTAGGCCTTGCCCCCGGCGAGGTTGCGCGGCCGCTTGTAGACCTCCAGGAAGTGGTCGTCGAAGTAGAAGACCCACACGTACCAGTCGGTGATCAAGTTCAACTCTTCAGGCGGGCAGTCGGGATGGGTGTAGGCGCACAGCAGCGGGTAGTTGTGGGCGTCGAGATCCTCCTGGGTCCAGATCTCGGGGGCGCCGGCGTCGGCGCCCGGTTCGAGGATCCCCATCCGCCGTGACCAGGCGTTCGTATGCAGCCGAGCCCCGTCCGCGTTGGGATTGAGCCGCGCCGGGTAGGGCATGTAGAAATCAGGGAGTTCGTACGGCTGGGCCACCTGGCACCTCACACGGTTCGACGAGCGGTGGAAAAGGGCTCGAGCTACAGTCCCGCCTTACACCAGTAGGCCACCCCGTACCCACCAGTGCGAACACGATCACTGCGAAGAGCGCGCAATCCAGCCCGTAGATTTGAGGGATGCGGGCCTTTTCATCATGGTGGCCAGGATGCTAGGGGGTGATAGGGAGACCGTCAAGGGTGACGTCGATCTGGCCAGCCGGAGGTCGGTCCGAAATCGCGCGTCGACGCGCGAACGCAGACGAACCTTTGTGAACGGTATTGGGTCCACCGTAAGGGGACCGGTTCAACCTCGAAAGCCCGAGCAAGCTGTTCTGCCCACACCAACCTTGTGAAGCAGCGAGCCCGATGGGCCAAGATGGAGTCGATGGAGACGACCACTCGCGTCGGCGGCCCACGGCGCTGAGGCCAGGCCGCGACGAGCAGCGGCCGGCGGAGGTGGTCGCCGCCACCGTCCGCGGGCTTCTCGAGGAGTTGTCGCCTCAGGCCCGGGTGCGGGTCACCCCGGAGAGCGTGCTGGACCGGGATCTGGGGCTCGACAGCCTGGCCCTGGTCGAGCTCATCGCTCGGCTCGAGGCGGCGCTCGGCATTCCCCTGAAGGAGGAGTCGCTGCTCGAAGCCCGGACGCTGGGTGACCTCGTGGCAGCCATCCCCTCGTTGTCCGGGCCCCCATCGGCTGCGCCCGCCCTGCCGGGGCCAATGGCTGTCCCCTCGCTCATCTCCTCCGCCACCCGGGGCCCAACGGAGGGAGCCTGGGCGCCGGGCGACGCGCGCACGCTGCCGGAGGTTCTGGACTGGCACGCGACGCGCCATCCCGAGCGCATCCACATCCGCCTGTTGCCGTCTGCGGGCTCACCCGAGGATCTGACGTACGGGGAGCTGGCACGGGCGGCACGGGCGGCGGCCGGCGAGCTTCTCCACCACGGTCTCGAGCGGGGCGACAGCGTCGCGCTCATGCTCCCCACGGGCCGCGACTACTTCGTGGCCTTCATCGGGGCGCTGCTCGCCGGCGGCGTGCCGGTTCCCATCTACCCTCCCGTGAGGACCTCCGACATCGAGGAGCATCTCCAGCGGCAGGCGTCGATCCTGGACAACGCCCGGGCTCGCCTGCTCGTGTCGGTCCCCGAGGCGGGGCGGGCCGCTCGCTTCCTGCGGCTGCAGGTTCCGAGCCTGCGCCGGCTGGTCGCTGCCCGGGATCTGGGAGGGACCTCAACGGCCGATCCGGCCTTGCCCCAGGGAGCGGGGTCGGATGTCGCGCTGTTGCAGTACACCTCGGGGACCACCAGCCTCCCGAAGGGTGTGGTGCTGTCCCACGACAACCTCCTGGCGAGCATCCGGGCCATGGGCCAGGCGGTGAGCGTCGCCCCGGACGACATCTTCGTGAGCTGGCTCCCCCTCTATCACGACATGGGCCTGATCGGAGCCTGGCTCGGGAGCCTCTACTTCGGTATGCCGCTGATCCTCATGCCGCCCACCTCCTTCCTTGCCCGGCCGGTCCGCTGGCTGCGGGCCATCGACGACCACCGTGGAACCATCTCGGCGGCTCCGAACTTCGGCTTCGAGCTGTGCCTCCAGCGCATCGGCGACGGCGAGCTCGACGGGCTCGACCTGAGCTCCTGGCGCATTGCCTTCAACGGTGCGGAGCCGGTCAGCCCCGCCACGCTGCGGCGGTTCACAGAGCGTTTCGGCCCCTACGGGTTCCATCCCGACACGATGAAGCCGGTCTACGGCCTCGCCGAGGCGTCGCTCGGGCTAACGTTCCCCCCGCCGGGGCGCGAGCCGGTCGTCGACCGGATTGCCCGGGAGCCCTTCGAAGTCTCCGGGGTGGCCCGGCCCGCCGCAGACGGTGAGGACGCCCTGGAGATCGTCGGGTGCGGCCGGCCCCTGCCCGGCTTCGACATCCGGGTTGTCGATGCCTCGGGGGAGCCCCGGGCGGAGCGGCAGGAGGGGCGGATCGAGTTCCGGGGGCCATCGGCCACATCCGGCTACCTTCGCAACCCGGCCGCGACGGCCGAGCTCGTTCATGGCGAATGGCTCGACAGCGGGGACCTCGGCTACCGCGGTGACGACGAGCTGTTCGTGACCGGGAGGGCGAAGGACCTCATCATCCGGGCCGGGCGGAACATCCACCCGCAGGGCATCGAAGAGGCGGTGGGCGCCGTGCCGGGTGTCCGGAAGGGGCGCAGCGCGGCCTTCGGAGTCCGCGATGCGGCGGCAGGCACCGAACGGCTGGTGGTGGTGGCCGAGACGAGGGAGCGCAGCGAGGAGGCCCGTGTCCGGATCCGGGGCTCCATCCGCACAGCCTGCATGGGGGTGGTCGGCGCACCGCCCGACGAGGTGGTGCTGGCTCCGCCGGGAACCATCCGCAAGACCTCGAGCGGCAAGATCCGCCGGGCCGACTGCCGCAGGCTCTACGAGCAGGGCTCGATCGGTGCCACCACTCCCCCGGCCTGGCGCCAGGTCCTGCACCTGGCCTCGGCGGCAACCACCCTCCGGCTCCGGCGCCTCCCCGCCTCCGCCGGCGCGGCCCTGTACGGCCTGTACGCCTGGGGCATCGTGGGGCTGGTTGCGCCGCCGGTGTGGCTCCTCGTCGCCGTCGTTCCGGCACGGCGCCGCTGGGCCGTGTTTCGCACCGGGGCCAGGGTGTTCCTCGTCCTCGGCGGCGTCCAGCCCACCGTGGAAGGGATGGCCAACCTCCCCGCCGGCGGCTGCGTGCTCGTCGCGAACCACGCCAGCATCCTCGACGGCCTTGTCCTGGCGGCCGTCCTGCCCGGGCCGCTCGTGTTCCCGGCGGCCGGCGAGCTGGCCTCCGCCCGCATGGCCGGCCCCTTCCTCAGGCGGATCGGGGCCGTGTTCGTCGACCGGGCCGACCGCAAGGAGGCGGCCGCGGCCTCTCGCCGCCTGCTGGAGGCCGCACGCGGGGGCGCGGTCCTCGCCTTTTTCCCCGAGGGCACGATGAGCCGGGTCCCGGGGTTGCATCCCTTCCGGATGGGAGCATTCGTCGTCAGCGAGGAGGCGAGCCTGCCGCTGGTGCCCGTTGCTCTCCGCGGGACCGGCCGGATCCTGCGCGGGGACCGCCGCTTTCCGCGCTACGGCCGCATCGAGGTGTCGATCACTGCCCCGTTGACCCCCACCCAGCGCGGCTGGCCAGGGGCCGTCGAGCTGCGGACCGCGGCGCGGCAAGCCCTGCTCGCGGAGCTGGACGAGGCGGATCTGGAGGTCTGAGCCCCAAGGAGATCTCTGGTGACGGCAAGGAGCCTCGACGGGTCGGACGCCGGGGCAGTGGATTTCCCGTCGAACACCCGTTTCGGGAAATTTCCTGACGGAGAAATGAGGAATTACCTGACGTGCGGTTGGGGAATTCTTTGACGGAAACGCCCCGCTGCTGGGGAATTGCCTGGCGGTTCACACCCCAGCAGTGCCAAGGCATCACTTTCACTCGAAGGGGAGAAATCGGCAGTATCCGTACAAGCTTTGGGCGATCCGCTCTCACGCGCGTCCCGCAAGCCTTTGGCGATTAGCTAATGTTTTGAGAACGAATATGGTCCGGATCGCTCAGAAGGTGGATGCCAGTCACGTGCGCAAGCGGCTCACGAGGCGGGAGAGCCGCGCCGTCACCCGGGCGAAGCTGATCGAGTCGGCCGGCGAGGTGTTCGCCGAACGCGGCTTCTACGGTGCCTCCGTCGAGGAGATCACGGATCGGGCCGGGTTCTCGAGGGGGGCGTTCTACTCGAACTTTGCCAGCAGGGAAGACCTGTTCCTCGCCGTCCTCGATGCGTATCTCGACGTTGAGCTCCGCGCCCTGGCCGACGCATCGATGCGGGAGACCACCTCGCCCGGAGCCCTTCTCGAGTTCCTCCAGTCCCGTGCGGTCCGTCGCTCGAGCGAAGGGAGGCAGTTGACCCTGCTCTGGGCGGAGTTCTGGCTCCACGTCGTCCGCCACCCCGAGTTCGCCCCGAAGCTGGCAGCCCGGCAGAAGGCGGGGAGGTCGGCGATCGCCCGGGTCATTACCTCGCAGTGCGATCAATTCGGCTTTGCCCCCCCGTGCCCGCCCGAGCACTTGGCGTCGGTGATGATGGCCGTGGACGACGGGCTGGTGATGCAGGAGTTCCTCGACGCCGACGCGCTGCCCGACGACCTCCGGGCCCGGGCAGCCCTCATGTTCTTCCGGGGGATGGCTGCCGAGTCGGCCGAGCTCGCAGCCTCGACCTCGAGGGAGCAGCCCCCGCCGAAGGCGGCTGAGAGAGCAGACACCGACCGCCACTGACGCTCCCTGGGCAGCCAATGTTCCAGGAGGCGTCGGCGCCCCTCCCCCCGGAGTCGCACCACCTCTCCCCCTGGCGTTGTCAGCAACGGGCGTGAGGCCGGGTTGTGGCCGGTCGCCACGGCAAATCCTGGACCCACCCATCCAGGGCCCGCTCTGCTCCGTATCACCCCAATGAACGAGTTCGTCCATTTCAGATACATCAATGTCACTGAAATTACTTTCCCACTCCGATACATCAGTGTTGCGCAGATTGGTCCGATCATGCTTTACTTGCCGAAGTGGTCGGCCGAAATGAGCGGAGTGGGGAGACGTGCTCATCGAGATTCGGCTGCTGGGGCGCTTCTCGGCCCGACGGGGAGAGGAGGAGATCCCCCCGGGGGCATTCCGCCAGCGCCTGACCCGCAGCCTCGTGCAGGTCCTGCTCACGCGCCGGGGCAGCTACGTCTCGAGGGAGGCCCTCACCCAGGCCCTCTGGCCCCAGCGCCCCCCCGCCGACCCCGCCGCCAACCTGAGGGTCCTCGTCAACCTCGCCCGCCGGGCCCTCGGCGACCCCGCCCTGCTGCTCACGGGAGCGGGGGGCTACTCGTTTGCGGGAGGGCCGTCCTGCGTGGTCGACGCCGAGGTCTTCTGCGCCAGGGTCGAGGCCGGCCAGGCCGAGCTGTCGGCCGCCAGGGCCTCGGCCGCCCTCGCCCACCTCCAGGCGGCCCTGGACCTGTGGGCGGGCGAGCCCCTCGCCGAGCACGCCCACGAGGCCTGGGCCGGCCCCTACCGCAGCCGCCTCCGGCGGGCCTACGGCCAGGCCCTCGAGTCGGGGGCCGCCGCCGCCCTCGCCCTGGGGGACCCCGAGGCGGCGCTCTCGCTGGCCGAGCTCGCCGCCTCCCGTGACCCGCTCCGGGAGTCCGCCCAGCTCCTCTACGTCTCCGCCCTCGCCGCCTCGGGCGACGTCGCCGCCGCCCTGGCGACCCTCGAGGCCTTCCGCCGGCGCTTCGCCGACGAGCTCGGCATCGACCTCTCCGCCGAGGCGGCCTGCCTGCAGGCACGGCTGCTGCGGCGGGAGCCCCTCGCCCCGCCGGCCTCCCGCAGGCCCTCCTCCGTCGCCCGGCGCCTGGCCCCCTTCGAGCAGCTCGCCTTCGTGGGCCGTCAGGCCGAGCTGTCCGCCGTCCACGCCGCCCTCTCCCGCCCCGCCCCCGCCACGGTGGTCGTCTCCGGGGTCGCCGGGGTGGGCAAGTCCCGCCTGCTCGCCGAGGTGGCGGCCCACTCGTCGGTGCCCGTGATCGCGGCGAGGGCCTTCGCCCCCGAGTGCGACGACGCCTGGGCGCTCGCCCGCTCGCTGCTGCGGGAGGCCCTCGCCCTGGACTGCGAGGCCCCCCGGGCGCTGCCCGAGCGCCCCGCCCAGGCCCTGGCCGGCCTCGTGCCCGAGCTCGGCGACCTGGCGCCGCCCGGCGGGGGCACCCTCGACGCCGAGAGCCGCCGGGTCCTGGCGCTCGAGGGCTCCGCCCTGCTGCTGTGGGCGCTGGGGGCCAGGGGAGCCCTGGTGGTGGTCGACGACCTGCAGTGGGCGGATGCATCCAGCCTCGACCTGCTCGGCCTCGTCATCGCCCGCTCCGGGGTCCGGGTGCTCCTCGCCTACCGCCCCGAGGAGGTTGCCCCGAACACGCCGGTGGCGGCGTTCCTCGCCGGGCTCGGCCCCCTCGGCCGGGAGGTCCTGGCGCTGTCCCTCGGGGCGCTGCCCCCCGGGGCGGTCTTTGAGCTCGTGGCGGACTCCGAGCTCGCCCGGGCGATCTCGGAGGTAACCGACGCCACCCCCCACGCCCTGGGGGAGCTGATCCGTGCCCTGGCGGAGCAGGGCGCCATCCTCTCCGACGAGAGGGGACGCTGGAGGCCCCGCCGCCCCGACGCCGCCTCCCGGGCGAGGCTGGCCGCCAGGGCGGGCCAGGCCCGGGCGGTGCTGCAGCGGGCCGCCCGGCTCCCCGCGGGGGCCCACCGGCTCCTGCTGCTGCTCGCCCTCCTCGGCCGGGAGGCCCCCGCACACCTGCTCGCCCGGGCCGCCGAGGCCCCCCAGGCGGCGGTGCTCGCCGACCTCGACGCCCTGTGCCGGGCGGGCCTGGTCCGCCTCGGCGAGGCGGGCTGGGCACCCTCCCACGACCTGATCGGCGAGGCCCTTGCCGGGGGCATCCCCCTCCCCGAGGCCGCACCCCTCCACGAGGCCCTGGCCGCCGCCCTCGCCGCCGGCGACGGGGACGCCGCCGAGATCGCCGGCCACCTCGAGGGTGCGGGCAACCCCGAGGCGGGGGCGAGGGCGCTCGCCCGGGCGGGGCACCTCCGCCTCGACTCCTACGCCGGGGACGAGGCCGCCCGCCTCGCCGAGCGCGGCCTCGGCCTCTGCCCCTCCCCGGCGACCCGGGCGGAGCTGCTCGGGATCACCGGCGAGGTCGCAGCACGCCGGGGCGACCTCGCCCGGGCCCGCTCCGACCTGGGCGACGCCGCCGACCTGCTCGCCCCGGGGCCGGGCAGGGCGCGCCTGCTCGCCCGCCTCGCCGAGCTCGCCACGGGCCTGGAGGACTACGCCGCCGCGGCGGGCCTCGTGGCCGGCGCCCTGGCCGAGGCGGGGACCGATGCCCCGGCGAGGGCGGAGTGCCTCGCCGTCGGCGCCATCGTCGACGCCAACACGGGCCGGCTCGGGCGTGCGGCGGCGAGATCCGACGAGGCGGCGTACCTCTTCGAGCGGATGGGGGACGGCCCCGGGGTGGCCCGCGTCCTCGACGCCCGGGCGACGAGCGCCCTCGTCGAGGGACGCCTGGCGGAGGCCGTCGCCACCTTCGGGCGGGCGGCGGCCCTGTTCCAGGAGTCCGGCCAGCTGCTTCGCCTCGGCACGACCCAGGCGATGCGGGCCTTCTCCCTCGTGCTCGCCGGGCGTGCCGACGAGGCCCTGGCCCAGGCCGAGGGCGTCGTCGAGCTCGCCCGCATGCTCGGCTGCGCCGAGGGGGAGGGCTTCGCCCTCGCCATGCGGGGCTTCGCCCTGGCGGCGCTGCGGCGCCCCGCCGAGGCTTCGGCCCAGCTCGAGGAGGCGCTCTGCCTCGCACGGCGCTTCGGCCACCGGGAGTACACCCTGGCGACCCTGCTGTTCCTGAGCATCGCCCGCCAGGACTGCGGCGAGCTCGCCGAGGCCGAGGCGAACCTGCGGGAGGCCTCCGACCTCGCCGAGCGCCTCCCCCTGTTCTCCCCCTGGGTGGCGGCACGCCTCGCCTCGGTGATGATCGCCCGGGGCGCCCTCGGGGCTGCGGAGGCCCTGCTCGCCGGTCCCCTGCCGGGGACGCTCATGGACCACGAGGCCCGCCTCGCCCGGGCCGAGCTCGCCGTCGCCCGGGGGGACCCCGACGCATCCCGGACCACCGCCGAGGCCCTGGCGCTCGCCGAGGAGGCGGGGCACCTCCTCAGCGCCAGCCGGCTGCGGCAGCTCCTCGGCCCGCTCCCGGCCCGGGCAACCCCCTGACCCCTGCTCCGGGTCTTGAGGGCCGCCTCGGGAGTTCGTAGCCCGACGAGCGGAGCTCTCGCCAGCCCCCATCCCTGTGGGTCACCCTCTGGTCTTGGATGGGTCCCTGATGCGGACCAAGAAGAGGGCAAGCCCGAGGCCCAGCACCACCGCCCCTTCGACGCCCAGCTCGATTTGCGATTGGCGGAAGGCCGTGCCCGTCACCTCACCCGCCAGGCTCAGGGAAGAGGGCGAGCCCCAGGCCCAGTACCACCGCCCCTTCGACGCCCAGCTCGATTTGCGATTGGCGGAAGGCCGTGCCCGTCACCTCACCCGCCAGGCTCAGGCGGGCCCCAACGGTGAGGATGTGCCGAACGCCCGAGATGATGCCGATGATCAGGAAGGGCTCGAGCTGGAAACCGGCGTGCTCGAAGTGGGCCACCACGGTGGTCATCAGCTCGAGCACGATCACCACGAAGAGCACGCTGTTGAGTCCGTTGATCACGCGGTTGGCCAGGCTGACATCGGGGTGGAAGAGATCGATGCCGGTCTTGTAGAGGGCCATGCCCGCCAGCACGAGGAGTAGGGCGGCGATCACCAGGTAGTGCACGAGGTCTTCGGTCAGCCTGATGAAGGCCATCGGCGTGCGCTCCGGCTCCGACGCAGGGGTCGCGCCCGGAGCGGTCACGAGTTGGTCACCGGCGGTTACCACTTCGCACCTCCCTCGGTTGAGCGCTGATCGAGTGTGCTGGGACCCCTGGGAATCATCGTGCACGTCTCCGGCCGTTACAAGCGTAGATGCTTCCGAGGACGCGGGCAACCTCGGCCCGTAGTCCTTCCCGTAGGCATTCTCAGGACCATGACGTTGTCATTTCATAGTCATTAAAACCGTTGCCATGGATCATCATAGTGAGCCACGGACGGCAAGAAATTCGGTCTTGGCAACGGACGTATTGTGGGCTAGCATCCCCAGTAGGTCGAGGGCGTCACTCGGGCAACGATGCTTTGTTGAATAGTAAGAAAGGGCTTCATTCTCCGGTGAATTCATCCATGGCCACCATGAGCGCTGGGCCCCTGCTCGCTCCTCGCAGCCCCACCCGGCGCATCCGCCTCGGCACCGTCGACATCGGCGACGGTGCGCCCATCTCCATCCAGTCGATGACCACGACCAAGACCGAGGACGTCTCAGCCACCCTCGTCCAGGCCCACGCCCTCGCCACCCAGGGGGCGGACATCGTCCGGGTGGCCGTCCCCCACGAGGCCGACGCCAGGGCGCTGCCGGCGATCGTGGCGGAGGCGGGCGTGCCGATCGTCGCCGACGTCCACTTCTCCTACCGCCTCGCCCTCATGGCGCTGGAGGCCGGGGTGGCCGGCCTGCGGCTCAACCCCGGCAACATCCGGGACCCCGCCCAGATCCGCACCGTGGTGCGGGAGGCCGCCGGCCGGGGGGTCCCGATCCGCGTCGGCGCCAACGCCGGCTCGCTCGACCGGGGCATCGTCGCCCGCCACGGCGGCGCCACCCCCGAGGCCCTGGTCGAGAGCGCCCTGGCGGAGGTGGCGATCCTCGAGGACGAGGGCTTCTTCGACATCAAGATCTCGGTCAAGCACCAGAACGTCGCCCAGATGATCGCCGCCTACCGCCTGCTGGCCGCCGCCAGCGCCTACCCCCTGCACCTGGGGGTGACCGAGGCGGGGCCGCCGCCCACCGGGCTCGTGAAGTCCGCCGTCGGCATCGGCACCCTGCTGGCGGAGGGCATCGGCGACACCATCCGGGTCTCGCTCACCGCCGACCCCGTCGAGGAGGTCACCGCCGCCAAGTCGATCCTGCAGGCCCTCGGCATCCGCCGCTCCACCTTCGACCTCGTCGCCTGCCCCTCCTGCGGCCGGGCCGAGCTCGACGTCGTCGCCCTCACCAACCAGGTGATGGCCCGCCTCGAGGCCCTCGCCCTGCCCCCGGTGCAGATCGCGGTGATGGGCTGCGAGGTGAACGGGCCGGGCGAGGCCCGAGACGCCGACGTCGGCATCGCGGCGGGGCCGGGCCGGGGCCTGCTGTTCTCCCGGGGACGCCAGATCGGCTGGGTCCCGGAGGAGCGCATGGTGGACGCCCTCCTCGAGGAGGCGGTCAAGGTGGCCAGGGCCAAGGCGGCCCATCCGGCCTGGGCAGAGGCGAGGCGGGTCCAGCGGGGAGAAGCAGCCCGCTGAGCGAAGCGGACAAGCAGAAATCCCAGGTAAGGAGCACAGCGCGCGTCGACGCGCGTTTTGCTCCTAGCCTCCCCAGGGAGGTAGGCCTCCTTCATCGAACCCCCCTTCCGCCCGGTTGCCGCCACCCTTCCACCAGACGCATGTTTTGACCTCGTCAACACGCCGTTGCGATCTCATGAAGCGGGTGCCGGCCGAGGTCCCCTGAGCGCTCCTCAGGTGGTGTGCGGACGGTTGGGCGTCGCACCGGACCACTGGTGCGTTTCGAGATCGACGCGCTCGCCAACGATGCCGACCCCCTCGCTGAGCAGCAGCTGCCGTTGCCTGTCCCGCACGTGCTCTGCCATCGTGCCGTCAGAGCGCACCACCCGGTGCCAAGGTACTTCCAGATCGGTGGTGGCGAGAGCTCGACCGACCTGCCGCGGCGAGGCGAGGCCCAGGGCATCTGCGATGTCACCGTAGGTCATCACGCGGCCGGAAGGGATGCGTGCGACGAGCGCCAGGATTCGTTGCGCCGCGCTCGGCGCGGCGTGTGCCGGTGCGGTCTCGGTTCCCTTGCCGGATGAGGCGGCCGTCGACCTGCTTGCGAACCGTGGTTCCATGCGATGCATTGTCCTCCCGACTCGCGGTTGGATGCGAGGTCGGTGGCCTCAGGTGCGGTGCCGCTACCCCGTGCCGCTACCCGGTACCGCTACCAAGGCGACGTCGGCGCCGAAGTCGGCGGACCTGCTCACGTCGGCCCACTTCTCGGCTTCCGCGGCGCGGGCTCGGGAGGCCTTCTCGGCGGACTCGACGGCGCCGGCTCCGAGAAGCAGGCGCAGCGGTGGCTCGTCGAGGCGGGCGATGTCGACGATGATCCTGGCCGCGCGGGCGGGGTCGCCCGGCCACGAGGCGGCGGTGGATTGACGGTAGCGGTTCATCGCGCCAACGGTCTGGTCGTACTCCTCGCGCACCGGCAGGATGCGCATGGACGAGCCGGCCCAGTCGGTGCGGAAGCCGCCGGGCTCGATGATGGTGACCTTGATGCCGAGTGGCTTCACCTCGTTGGCCAGAACCTCGGAGAAGCCTTCGACGCCCCATTTCGCGGTCTGGTAGGCGCCCAGCCCCGGCGTGCCGCCCACGCGGCCACCGATGGACGAGAACTGGATGATGTGACCCGAACGCTGCTTGCGCATCACGGGGAGGGCAGCCTTGGTGACGTTGACGACGCCGAAGAGGTTCGTCTCGATCTGGGCGCGAAAGTCGTCATCCGGGAAGTCCTCGATGGGCGCGGAGTTGCCATAGCCGGCGTTGTTCACCACGACGTCGAGCGACCCGAACTCGTCGACCGCCGCCTGGACTGCGGCCCGGGCGGCCGCGGCGTCCGTGACGTCGAGCGCGAAGGTGCGGACCCGGTCGCCGCGCTTCCGCACAAGCTCGTCGAGTTGATCTCGACGGCGGGCGGTCGCGAGCACCGTGTCCCCGCTGTCGAGCACTGCCTGGGCCAGCTCCCACCCGAAACCGCGGGAGCTACCGGTGATGAGCCACGTCTTTCTCATGAAGCCTCTCCTCTCTGTTCCGGGCGAGTCCGAAGGTCACGCGGAGGGTGTTGTTCGGCGCTCGGCCTGGGTGCGTCGGCGTCGTGCGGGGGTGGTGAGGCGGCGAACCGCTTCCACGACGGCGGAGCGGCGCGCCCCGAGCTGATCTTCGGCGAGCGCTGCGGGGGCGTAGGGGCTGGCCGGCATCCATGCGCTGGCGAGGGCCATCGTGAACGCGTAGAGGTCTTCGGGGACGAACGCCGACGCCAATCGATGTCCCGCTTGGGCACGCGCTAGGGCGGTCGTTTTCATGCGGATCGAGTCACTCAGTCCCTGGGGTTCGTGGCCGGTGTCGGCGCGTTCGAGCCGGTGCCAGGTGGCGAGCCGGAGCTGGTGGGGGTTGGCGACGAGGAAGTCGAAGAGGCGGCCTGCGTAGCCGGGCAGATCCTCGGGAGTGAAGGGCACCTGGTCGAGGACGCGAGCGACGTTGGCGTCCATCACCGCGTCGAAAAGCTGGTCCTTGTTGCCGAAATAGGAATAGATCAGCGCTCTGTTTGCCCTGGCCGCGGCTTCGATGCGGTCGATCCGGGCACCGGCGATCCCGTGGGCAGCGAACTCGTCGGTCGCGGCCTGAAGGAGCCGAGCCTTGGTGGCCTCTGCGTCACGGACCTTTGGTGAGCTGAGCGGCTGGAGCATGGTGCGAGCCTAACATATAACTGTTTAGTTGGCTGACGGGCCCCAACCCGTCTGCTCAGATCCTCAGGTTGTGGTGAGGACACCGGGCGACCGGCGCCTGAGCCGGGCCGGTCAGCTCAGGTGCCGTCAATTCGGCTACGTCGTGGCGGGCTCCTCAATCGTGAAGCAGCGCGTGTGGACAAAGTTGTTGGCGTCGTCGAGCAGACCGCTGGAGGCGATCAGGACACTCTTCGTCGATCCGTCCTTGCAAAGCAGGTGACAGAGAGGTTACGTCTTGACGATAAGCCCGTTTTCCTGATCAGCGCCTTTTGGCCTTGGCCCTTGCCCTGACGATCGTGCGAATGACCAGCAGGGCGACGATGGCAACGACCTGCCCGCCAAGGATCGCACGGTTCACGTCGATGGCCGGTTGCCAGCGGACCTCCCCTTGCCGGATCACAAAGGCACCGACGGGGCGGGCGGTGAGGCCGAAGCCACTTCCCCCTCCCTTGCCCTCGGGGTCGTTGCCCCCTCCTGCGCCGCCTCGCACCGCTGCCGCAGGCACGAGTACGACTCCGTCCTTCTCGTAGGGATCGCCGAAGACCCGTTTGACGGTCAAGGAATCCCTTGCCTGCGCGATCACGTCCTGTGCGTTCACCGCACATCACCTCCCCCGGTTCTGGCTCGGAGAAAGTGTAAGTCTCGGCGCCTCGGCTAAGCAGTCATCCTCGGTCCGCCTGCACATGCTGGAGGTACACCTCAGCGGGTCAGACGCTCAGCGAACCGGCGCAGGCCCAGGTCCCACCCATCGGGGGCCCCGACTGCGTCGCGCATCTGCTCCCAACCCTCTCCGTGACGCTCCAGGTTGCGGTGCTCAAGCTCGACGCGGGTCCGGCTGGGGGTCTCGGATACGAAGCGCACTTCGACCTCGCTGGTCTTCGCAGGATCTGCCTCGATCTGCCACTGGGGGCTGACGTCCCAGCTGATCACGACGCGAGTGGGTGGCTCGTAGACGAGGACGCGCCCCCAGTGACTCTCGCTCCCGTCGCTGCCGCGGTCATAGACGTGGCCACCCTGCCGGGGCTCGAACACCATCTCCGCGAGTTCCGCCTGGAGAATGTGGTGCTCGGGCGGCCACCAACTTCCGATGCCTTCGGTGAAGACAGAGAACGCTCGCTCGATGGGCGCTTCGACGACGATCGATGTCGTGACCGATGTTGTAGCAGTCTGCGTGGTCATTTGCTCCTCCTCCTGTCCCTGTTCCACGGCTTGCTTGAACGCAATAAGAGCTCGATTCCAGAACTGGTCGAAGTAAGCGCGCAGGGCGCCGACGCCCTCGGGATTGAGCTGATACAGGCGCCGGGTGCCCTCCTGGCGGTCGACCACCAGGCCGGCCTCCTTGAGCACCTTGAGGTGTTGGGAAACCGCGGGACGCGTGACTGGCAGCTCTCGGGCGAGCTCACCCACCGGGCTGGGGCCTTCGGCCAGCAGCTCGAAGATCGCCCGGCGAGTGGCGTCGCCCAGCGCGCTGATCCCATTCTTTGTGTAAGTATCCACTAACCGTTAGTAGACACTTACCACCAGCGGCTTGTCAAGCGGTCCAGCCTGACCCCACCGTGACAGAGGCAGCTTGCCGTCCTTATGCTGCGGATTGAGAGCATCCGGGGCCGCGCGACGGGCAGGGGGGTTTGTCTGCAGTGTCCTATAAGCGTGAGGTCATCGATGTCCGGGTCAGTCGCCGGGTCCTATGGGTCGGCGAGGCGGCCTATCCACTACAGAACATCGCCCGAGCACAGAGGGTCAAGCTCGTGCCCAAGCGCGGAGCGGCGTTGAGAAACTACGTGAAGGCCGTCCTGCTCTGGATCCTGCTGGGCGCCGTGGCAGCGATCGTTCTCAGTTCCGCCGGGTTGCTCCGTTCCGGCGCGAACACCCTGGCGGGCCTCGTGATCATCGCCGTGCCGGTGTTGATTGTCGTCAGGACCGTCAGGCTGATTGGGGTGTTGTTGCCACCGAAGCTCTACGCGCTGATCATCGAGACAGCGGGACCTCCACGTACCGCGCTGGTCAGCACTGACGAGAATCGGGTGCTCGAACTCGTCCACCGGATCATGGAGCGATCGACAACCAACAGGCGGAGTTCCACATGCAGGTGGAGACCCTTCACGTCGGCGACAAGATCCAGCAGTTCGGCAACGAAAACGTGGGAAAGGTGACCAAATGAGCGGCTATTATCACGTCGGTGATGAGGCAACCCAGCACGGTGCACGTCGCCTCGCAAGCCTCGGTCTCCATCCCGTCTCCATCCCGCCTTCGCACCCCGTGTGCAGCGGTCCGGTTTACTGGGTCGCTTGAGCGTCCCCAAACAAAGGAGCGACCGATCCCCGTGCTCGAAGCCCCATGGCTGGCCCCGAAGCCGAGTCGCCCGCACACCGAAGCTCATCCCGCAGGGCACCAGCTCCGGATCCTAAGCAGGGCTTGCTGATGGTCGAGTGGTGGGTCTGGGCGGGGGTCGTGGCCTTTATCCTTGGCATGCTCGCCGTCGACCTGGCGCTTCACCGCAATCCTCACGAGGTGACCGTCGGCGAAGCGGCCGGCTGGAGCGCGGTGTGGATCGCCCTGGGGCTGACCTTCGGGGCCTTTGTATGGGTGAAACTCGGCGGCGTCGCTGCCGGCGAGTACCTTGGCGGCTACCTGATCGAAAAGAGCCTCTCGGTCGACAACATCTTCGTGTTCGCCCTGCTCTTCGGCTATTTCCGGGTACCGCTGTCCTACCAGCACCGCGTCCTGTTCTGGGGCGTGCTGGGGGCGCTCGTGCTCCGTGCCCTGTTCATCGTCGGTGGCGCAGCCCTCATCGATACTTTCCATTGGACCATCTACCTCTTCGGCGCCGCGCTGCTCTTCACGGGGGTGAGGATGGCGCGGCACGGGGGCGCCGAGGCCCACCCCGAGCGGAACGCCGTCTTGAAGTTGCTGCGCCGGGTTGTGCCGATGACGGAGGACTATGAGGGCCAGCGCTTCGTCGTACGACGGGCCGGCCGCCGCCTCGCAACACCCCTGCTGGCCGCCCTCATCGTTGTCGAGACGACCGACCTGGTCTTCGCGCTGGACTCGATCCCGGCCGTCTTCGCGGTCACGACCAACACGTTTCTGGTCTTTACGTCCAACGCCTTCGCCGTCCTGGGCCTACGAGCGCTGTACTTCCTCTTCGCTCAGACGATCGGACGCTTCGCCTACCTCAAGCTCGGTCTCGCTGCCGTGCTCGTCTTCGTCGGAGTCAAGATGATCCTCACCGACGTGTACCGAGTCCCGATCTGGGCGTCGCTGACGGTGATCGCCGCCCTGATCGGCGGCTCGGTGGTCGCCTCCCTCCGGCATGCCGGAGCACCCGCGTCCTCTGCCACTGAGCGCCGGGGCCGGGGAGCGGATCTCGTCGACCATGGCCGCGGCGACGGCAGTGAAGGGAACAGCCAGGAAGGCCCCCAAGAGACCGGCCACGACAGCTCCCGCCGCGAGGGCGAGGACGATCGCCAGCGGGTGGAGTCGCAGGACCCTCCCCATGACGAGAGGTTGAAGAATATGGGCGTCGGCCTGGTTGACGGCAGCAACCAGGGCGGCGACCAGTAGCGCATCGACGGGCCCTCCGTTGACGAGAGCCACCAGGGCGGCGATCGTCCCCGACGCCAGAGAGCCCACCAGGGGGAGGAAGGCCCCGAGGAAGGCCAGGATGGCCAGCGGAACGGCGAGGGGGACGCCGATGACCGCCAGGCCGATCCCGATCGTCGCCCCCTCCGCCAACCCGAGCAGCGCGCTGCCGCGCACGTAGGACCCGATGGTGGCGAAGGCTCGCCGCCCCATCCTGGCGGCGAGGTCCCGCCGGCCCTGAGGGATCAGTGCGAGGCCCCAGGAGGAGATGCCGTCCCCGTCCTTCAAGAAGAAGAACGTCAGGACGAGAGCGAGCAGCCCTCCGACGACCACCTCGAGGGCGAGCGATGCGCCGCTCAGCACCCGCAAGGCGATAGTGGAGGCGCTGGCCCCGATCCCGTCGCGCAGCATGCCGAGGTAGCGGTCGAGCTGGCCCGGGGAGATGTGGAGGGGGCCCTCGACGAGCCATTGCTGAAGCTGTCGAGCCGCCGCCTGGAGCTGGGTCCCGACCTGACCCGTGTAACCGACGACCTGCGGGAGTGCCGTGAAGGCGACCACGGCCGCAAGGCCGGCAGCGGCCAGGAGCACGGCCCAGGTCGCCAGGAGGGGTGGCCAGCGGTGGGCCCGCAGCCACCCGGCCGCCGGGGCCAGAACCGATGTCAGGAGGAGGGCCGCCGCTGCGGCCACGACGATGGTGCGGAGCCGGTAGGCAACGAAACCCACCAGGGCGATCGCCGCTGCCGTGACGAGGAGGCGCCAGGCGACCTGGGCGACGTACTCGAGGCCGTGCGGGACTCGCGCCTTCGATCCGGCCGGATCAGGTGCCTCGAGCGCAAGCGGCGCAGGGGATCCAGGCACGGAGGAGCTGTCCGAGCTCCCGGTACGCATCATGGGTGCAGGAGCCAGGAAAGCTTGGGACTCTGCCTGAGGTCTGGAGCGGCGGATCGCTGCGACGGCCTGCAGGTGGCCTCAGCATGGCTCACCAACTCATCGATGGGCTTCACTGGCCACTTCTCGGTCGGCCGACCATCGCCGGACCGTCGCCGATGTCGCCGGACCGTCGCCGATGTCGATCACGATCACCCTCCCGCGCCCCCGCTGCGCCCGTTCCCACGTGGCGATGACCTCCAGCGCAGCATGGTCGACATGGGTGAGGCCCTCGAGCCGGACATGCACCTCCCGTTCGGGCGGGACCCCTTCGAGAGCCTCCACGAGCTTGGGAAGCCGCATGAAGGTGGCGGAGCCATGCAGGTTGACGATGGTGCGCCCGGAGGAGGTCTCGTGCTCCACGTCGACCCACAGGTGGGTGAGGCGATGAAAGAGAACGAGGGCAGCCGCGGCCAGCCCGGCGAGGACACCCTTGAGGAGATCGGTGGTCACGACACCGGCCATGGTGACGGCGTAGATCGCCACCTCCGCCGGCCCGATGCGGGCGAGCTCGCCGAGCGCCCGCCGGTTCATGAGCCGGCAGCCGACGACGACGAGGACTGCGGCCAGGCTGGCCACCGGCACCAGGCGGAGGAGGTACGGGGCCAGTGCCGCCAGCAGGAGCAACCAGGCCCCGTGGAAGATGGTCGAAGCCCGGCTGTGGGCTCCGGCCCGAATGTTGGCGGTGGAACGGACGATGACGGCCGTCATCGGCAGAGCCCCGAGAAGCCCACAGGCGGCATTGCCGATGCCCTGAGCGACGAGCTCCCGGTTGGGGTTGGTCCGGGGGCCCGAATGCATCCGGTCGACCGCGATCGCGCACAGCAGCGTCTCCGCGCTCGCCACCAGCGCCAGCTGGACAGCCGCGACCCACAGCGCCCCCGACCGGAGAAGTTCCAAGCTGGCAAAGCTCGGCAGCGCGACGGCGGAGAGCATGCTGGCGGGAATCTCGACATGGGCAACCGCCAACCGGAAGAAGGTGGCGAC
>WNGI01003426.1_pt1 | contig 22590 bp, 30 predicted proteins | sample 5400621 | NCBI WGS metagenome assembly WNGI01 (sample SAMN13153374, study PRJNA577476) | soil metagenome | isolation source: 20 cm soil or saprolite under Garry oak tree replicate 1 | place: USA:California | collected 2016-06-15
CCGTCGTCGCGCTCTACGCGCTCCTGCGGGCGGTCGAGTCGGGCCGCAAGGGCGCGCTCATGGCCCCGACGGAGACGCTCGCGGAGCAGCACTTCCTCACGCTCGAGGAGCCGTGCCGCGAGCTCGGCGTCGACGTCGCGCTCCTCACGCGCACCGTGAAGGACGACCCGGGCGCCGCGCAGATCCTCGTCGGCACGCACGCGCTGATCCAGGAAGGCGTCGACCTGAGCGAGGTCGCGGTCGCAGTCGTCGATGAGCAGCACCGCTTTGGGGTGGAGCAGCGCCGCGCCATCACCGCAGGTCGAACGCCCCATGTCCTGCACATGACCGCGACGCCGATCCCGCGCACGCTCGCGCTAACCGTCTACGGCGACCTCCAGGTGAGCGAGATCGCAAAGCCGCCCGCGAACCGCAAGCCGGTCAAGACCGCGTGGGTGACGGAGGACCGGTCGAGCGAGGCGTACAGGCGCCTGCGCAAGCATCTCGACGACGGCCGCCAGGCATACGTCGTGTGCCCGCTGATCGAAGAGTCGGAGACGAGCGTCGCCCGCGCGGCCGAACGAGAGGCGGAGAGGCTCCGAAGGGGCGAGCTCAAGGGCTACCGCGTCGGACTGATGCACGGGCGGCTGCGTCCCGGGGAGCGGCGCGAGCTGATGGCGCAGTTCAAGGCGAGGGAGCTCGACGTGCTCGTGGCGACGACCGTGATCGAGGTCGGCGTCGACGTCCCGAACGCGACGATCATGATCGTCCAGGAGGCCGACCGCTTCGGGCTCGCACAGCTGCACCAGCTCCGCGGGCGCGTGGGTCGCGGTGCCGAGCAGTCGTACTGCCTGCTCGTGTCGCGCGCGAAGGAAGAGCTGACCGACTCCGCGCTGGCGCGGCTCGAGGCGCTCGTCGCGTCGACCGACGGCTTCGAGCTCGCCGAGAAGGATCTCGCGATCCGTGGCGAGGGCCAGTTGCTTGGCTCGCGGCAGGCCGGCCTGTCGGACCTCCGGTTCACGCGCCTGCGCTCGGACCGGAAGCTCCTCGAGCGTGCGCGGGAGGTCGCCGAGACGCTCGTCGACTACGAGGGGCCGCTGAACGACGAGGTCGACCGCGTGTTCGCCGGCCAGGACGTTCAGGCCTGATGACCTCGCGCGAGTGGTTGACGGCGGTCGTGCTCGGCCTGATCGTCAGTGCGATCCTGCTGGTCTACTTCCCGGTCGCAATGGTCGTCTCGATCGCCTCGGGCGTGTTTGCGGCCTTCCGGGAACTACGCTCGCTCTGGCCGGTCACGGTCGGTCTCGTAGCGGGCCTGGGGGCGGTCGTGTCAGACCTCGTCGCCAACCACGAGCTCATCGGCTTCCACCTCGCCGTCACGTTCACGATGTGTGCGCTCGCGTGGTCGGCGTGGTCGATCACGGGCCGTTTGATTCGTGCGGATCATCGCGGGTAGCCGAAAGGGGGCGCGCATCTTCGCGCCCAAGGGCGAGACGCGTCCGACCGGAGACCGCGTCCGCGAGGCGGCGTTCAACCTGATCGGGCCCGTCGACGAGATGGCGGTGCTCGACCTGTTCGCCGGCTCCGGCGCGATGGGGCTCGAAGCACTCTCGCGCGGAGCTGCGACGGCGGTCTTCGTCGAGTCCGACCGCGAGGCTCAACGCGCGATCGAGCGCAACCTGGAGAAGCTCGAGCTTACGGGGGCACGGATCGTCAAGGCGGACGCGCGGCGTGCACTCGCTACCGAAGCGGCCGCGGGCAGTCGCTACGATCTCGTCCTCGTCGACCCGCCCTACCGGATGTTCGACTCTCTCCAGCCGATACTCGCCACGTACGTCCCCGCACTCCTCGCCGAGGATGGCCTCGTCGTGGTCGAGACCGACAAGCGCACGGAGCCCGAGCTCCCGCTCACCGAGCGGACCAGCCGCGCGTACGGCTCGGCGCGGCTCACACTCTTCGAATGAGCAGGAACGACCTGCGAACCGCGATCTGTCCCGGCAGCTACGACCCGGTCACGCTCGGCCACCTCGACATCATTCGCCGCGCCGCTGCGATCTTCGACCGCGTCGTCGTCGGCGTCGTCCGCGAGCCGAGCCACAAGCAGACGATGTTCTCGGTCGAGGAGCGCGTCGCGTTTCTCGAGGAGGCGCTGCGCGACCAGGACAACGTCGAGGTGGACGTCTTCTCCGAGCTGGTCGTCGAATTCGCGAGGCGCTGGGGCTCCAGGACGATGGTCAAGGGGCTGCGCGTGATCTCGGACTTCGAGTGGGAGTTCCAGATGAACCATCTGAACCGCACGCTCGCCCCGGACGTGGAGACTGTGTATCTGATGTCGAATCCGCAGTACAGCTTCGTCTCCTCGAGCGGCGTCAAGGAGGTCGCGTCGTTCGGCGGCAACGTCGACGAGCTCGTGCCCGAGCCGGTCGCGCGCCGCTTCAGGGAGATGTTCCCCGCGGGCAAGCCCGGCGCGCCCGTATCGCCTCAGGAATGAACCGCCGGGCCCGCATCCTCGTCATCGTCGCCGGGCTCATCGTCCTGGCGGCCGTCGTTGCGGCGCTCGGCTTTGCGTTCACGCGCGGAGGCGGCTCGCACAAGCCGCGGTACCCGGGCCGGATCGCGGTCCGGGACGGCTGCGGCCTCAGGCACATGTTCTTCGACGCCAGCGACCAAAGGCTCATGTGTCTCCAGGACGTGTTCGACACGGTCAGCGTGTCCCGGAACGGCGACAAGCTCGCGTGGGACACCAAGAACGGCAGCGCGATCATGGTCTCCGGCGTCGACGGCACGAGCCCGATCAACGCCCCGGTTCCCCTCGGGTCGAACGCGGCTCCGAGCCTCTCGCCCGACGGAACGAAGATTGCGTTCCTCCATTCGCCCAGGAACGACGGCAAATACGACATCTGGGCTGGGTCGACCACGGTATCGGACGCGGAGCAGGAGACGAACACGCGCAACGTCTCCGACGTCGTCTGGTCTCCGACCGGCGACTGGCTCGCGTATGTCCAGGACTGGTCCGAAAACACGCTCGAGGGCCAGATCTCGCTCGTCCGTCCGAACGGCGACGACGCGCGCAAGCTCGTCCCGGGTGATGCGCCGGACTGGTCGCCCGACGGGAAGCAGCTCGTCTACGTCCACAACGGCTCGATCTGGACGGTCAACGCCGACGGCACCGACGCGCACCAGCTGGTCCCGAACGGCCACTCGCCGGCCTGGTCGCGTGACGGCCAGTTGATCGCCTTCATGCGCGCCGAGAAGTGCGCGCGGAACATCTGCCCCGAGCGCGCCTACCTCGCCTTCGCGAACGGAACCGACCCGCATCCGGTCGGCCCCACGTACCCGAGCGAGCGTCAGGTCGTCTGGCTCCCGGACCCCTTCGAGTAGCGGTTCTTCCGAACCTAGCCATTAGACTGCGACCATGGACGTCCTCGTTCTGATCGACAAGCTCGACGACCTCGTCCACAACGCGAAGGCCGTCCCCCTGACCGACCAGGTCCGGATCGACCGTGAGGAGATCTACGAGATCCTCGACCAGATGCGGGCCACGATCCCCGAGGAGATCAAGCAGGCGCGCTGGATCGTCAAGGAGCGGCAGGAGATGCTCGCCGAGGCCAAGCGCGAGTGCGATCGGCTGCTCGGCGAGGCGCGCGAGCAGGCGACCCGTGAGGCTTCGCAGACCGAGATCGTCAAGCTCGCCGAGCGGCAGGCCCAGGACATCCTCGAGGACGCGCGGCGCCAGGCCCGCGAGACCCGCCTCGAGATGGAGGACTGGGCCGACTCGATCCTGTCGACGCTCGAGGTCAATCTCGACAAGTTCCTCGGCGCGGTGAAGCGGGGCCGCGAGCGGCTGCACGAGCGCTCGCAGGAGACGGTGGTCGCCGGCGTCGGCGCTCCCGGCTCCGACAACGAAGAACCGCCTTACTAGGCCGACCCGCTCCCGCCTTGGAAAAGCGCGGAGGCGAAGCCGACCGCGCTCGCTTATGTGGCTACTCTCTTCCCATGACCAGCTTCAGCTTGCGCTCCCTGCGGCTGAGGCCGGGCGAGGAGCACCGCGAGCCGAAGGAGATCGCGCTCGAGCCGATCTCGCTCGGCGGCCAGCGCTACCTGCCTGTTCCGGACAAGGTGCAGGCGGAGCTCGCCGTCAGCCGCGCTCAGTCTGGGACGGTCTTCGACCTGCGCTTCAAGACGCGGCTACACGGGCCGTGCTACCGGTGCCTGGCGGACGCCGTCGTCGACATCGACGTCTCGGCGCGCGAGTACCAGGCGACCGACCCCGAGTCCGACGAGCTGAGGACGCCGTACGTCGCCGACGATCAACTCGACCTCTCGGCCTGGGCCCGCGACGCGCTCGTGCTTCAGCTGCCGGGCAAGATCCTGTGCCGCATCGACTGCTCGGGGCTCTGCCCGGTTTGCGGCCGCGATCTGAACATCGATCCGCACGGCCACGACGACGAGGAGCTCGACTCGCGCTGGGCCGCGCTCAGCGAGCTGAAAGACAAGCTTTAGAGGGTTTGGGGTGACGTTGCTCGTCGCTGGGGTGCGATGGTCGTTCCGAGGCCGCGCACGCAGGGAGCCCCGGTAATTGCATTACCGGGGCGACTGAGGACCCGGCCTCGGGGCGAGCAGCGCGGCCCGACGACGAGGCCCCATCACGTTAGGAGCTCCTAACGGTGGAGGAAAGCGGGCTGCGGCTATACTGCCCGGCCGCTATGGCAGTTCCGAAGCGCAGACAGACCTCGGCGCGCCGCGACAAGCGGAGGGCGACGCATCGCCTGAAGGCCCCGCGGGTCAACGAGTGCCCCGTCTGCCACCAGCCGAAGCTCCCGCATCGCGTCTGCCCGACGTGCAAGACGTATCGCGGGCGCGAAGTCGAGCCGCTCCGAACTCCGGCTCCGTAGTCCCTTGACCGAGACCGTCCGCGTCGCTGTCGATGCCATGGGCGGCGACGAGGGGCCTGAAGAGATCGTCGCGGGCGCGCTCGAGGCCGCCTCGGACACGGTTGTGCCGGTGCTCTATGGGCCGAAGAGCCTCGACACGCAGGGCCTGGAGTTCGTCGAGGCGACCGAGACGATCGAGATGCACGAGAAGCCCGTCGAGGCCGTGCGCGCGAAGCCGCAGAGCTCGCTCGTCCTCGCGTGCCGTGCCGTGGGCGCCGGAGAGGCCGATGCGGTCGTCTCCGCGGGGAACACAGGGGCGACCCTCGCCGCAGGCCTCTTCCACATCCGTCGCTTGCCCGAGGTCGACCGGCCGGCGATCGCGGTCGTGATCCCTGCCCGCGACGGGCCTTCGGTCCTGCTCGACTCGGGTGCGAATGCGGATGCACGCGCCGAGCACCTGCTCCAGTTCGCCCAGATGGGCTCGATCTTCGCCGAGGAGATGCTCGAGCTCCCGAACCCCGAGGTGCGCCTGCTCTCGATCGGCGAGGAGCCCGAGAAGGGCAACCAGCTGACGCTCGAGGCGCACGCGCTGCTCGCCAAGAGCGACCTCAACTTCGGCGGTAACGTCGAGAGCCGCCACATCCTGCGCAAGGCAGGCGACGTCGTGGTCTGCGACGGGTTCACCGGCAACGTCTGCCTCAAGCTCCTCGAAGGCACGATCACGACCATCCTCGAGGGCATCCGCGAGGAGATCCGCTCCTCGACCCGCGGCAAGATCGGAGGCCTCCTGATCAGGCCCGCGGCGCGCCACCTGCGGGAGCGGCTCGACCCCGACACGTACGGCGGCGCCTATCTCCTCGGCCTCCGTGGACTGGCCGTGATCGCGCACGGCAGCTCGTCGCCGACAGCGGTCGCAAACGCGATCCGCCTCGCTGCACGAGGAGTCGAGCACCGTGTCGTCGAACGCCTTGCTGAGAGGCTCCGCGGGAGCGTGTTAGCATCGGCGCCTCCCGAGACCGCAACCCCCCAAGAAGCGAGGTGAAATGGCCGCTACGCGCGAGGAAGTGTACGAGCGTGTGAAGGAAGTCCTGAGCGAGCAGCTCGGCGTCGACGAGAACGGGATCACCGAGGAAGCGTCGTTCCAGGAGGACCTCGAAGCGGACTCCCTCGACCTGGTCGAATTGATCATGGAGCTCGAGGACCAGTTCGGGATCAAGATCTCGGACGAGGACGCGCAAAAGATCCAGACCGTGGGTCAGGCCGTCGACTACGTCACGTCGCACCAGTAACGCGAGCCTCCAGAGCCTGATCGACGACCTGCCCGCCGAAAGGCTGGAGAACGTCTTCACCCACACGTCGTGGGCGCCGGATCGTGCCTCGTCGTACGAACGCCTCGAGTTCCTGGGCGACAGCGTGCTCGAGCTCGCCGTCGCGCGGGAGCTGTACGAGCGGTATCCGGACTTCTCGGAGGGACAGCTGGCGAAGATCCGCTCGCATGTCGTGTCGCGTGCGAGCTGCGCCGTGGTCGCACGCGAGCTCGAGCTCGGGGAGCGCATGTCGCAACTCGCGGTCTCGGTTCCTCAGGAAGAGCTCGACCGGCTCTCGGGCAACCGAAACGTGCTGGCGGCTCTGCTGGAGGCAGCGCTCGGTGCGGTGTTCCTCGAGTACGGCTTCGAGCAGATCGAGGACTCGGTCGTCGGCGCGTTCGCAGGAAGGATCGAGTATGCGCTCACGACCTACGTCGATCACAAGACGGAGCTGCAGGAGGCGCTCGCCCGGCTCGGGCGCTCGGTGACGTACACGGTGCTCGACGTCGCAGGGCCGCCGCATGACCGCACCTTCACGTGCGCGGCAATGATCGACGGCGAACAGGCCGGGGTCGGGACCGGCGCCTCGAAGAAGGCCGCCGAGCAGGAGGCGGCCCGCGAAGCCCTCGCGAGCCTGGGCGCCGACAGCCACTGACGTCCTAGGGACCGTTCAGACTTCCTGCCGCGTGCACCTACGAGCGATCAAGCTGCGCGGGTTCAAGTCGTTCCCCGAGCCGGTCGAGGTTCGCCTCGAGCGCGGGGTTGCCGTCATCGTGGGCCCGAACGGGTCGGGCAAGTCGAACATCTCCGATGCGCTGCTCTGGGCCGCGGGAAGCCTTGCGCCGAGCGAGCTCCGGGCCGAGAAGCCGGACGACGTCCTCTTCGCGGGCGGCAAGGACCGGGCGCCCGCCGACTACTGCGAGGTCGAGCTGCTCTTCGACAACGAGGACGGCGCGCTCGCGGAGTTGCCGTTCGCGGAGGTCTCGTTCATGCGGCGGCTGCACCGCGGCGGCGAGGGGCAGTACCTCGTCAACCGCTCGCCCGTACGCCGCACGGACCTCGTCGAGCTGCTCGCGGACGTCGGGCTCGCGGGCTCGATGGGCTCGATCATCAGCCAGGGGCGCGTCGAGGAGATCCTCGGTTCGAAGCCCGAGGAGCGGCGGCAGCTCGTCGAGGAGGCAGCCGGGCTGGGACGCTTCAAGCGCCGGCGCCATCGGGCTGAGCTGAAGCTCGCGCGGGTCGCGGTCGACGTCGAGCGGGCACGCGACCTCGAGGCCGAGGTCAAGAAGCGGCTGCGGCCGCTCGCGCTTCAGGCGACGGCCGCCGAGCGGGCCGAGAAGCTGCGCGGCGAGATCGGCTCGGTCAAGGCGCGGATCGCGCAGCTGGAGCTGGCCGGAGTCGAGGAGCGGCGCACGTCCGCGGAGGAGCGACCGGCTCAAGAGTGCGGCCGAGCGGCTCGAGCACCGGCGCGAGACCGCGCAGGCCCTGGCTGGAAGGTTCCGTGCCGATCCTCCTCGGGTACGGTCGGCGGAGCGGGAGCGTGCGCTCGAGGAGGCCCGGCTCGGGCGCGACCGTCTCGGAGCACTCGAACGCGCGCTCGCCGAGCTCGAAGGCCTGCCGCCGGCGGCGCGGGCGCTTGCGGAGCGTGGAGAGAAGCTCGTGCTCTCGTCGCTCGACGTCGATCAGGGCGACGAGCGGGCCGTCGCCGCTGCGCTGGGGTGGCGCGCCGCGGCGATCGTCGTGGACGACGCGCAGGCGGCGCTCGACTTTCTCGAGCAGGCGCGCGCGGCCGGGCTGGGGAACCTCGGCGTGGTGATCGGCGGCGCGAAGCCGGAGGCGCCGATCGTCGAGAAGGACGATCTGCTCCGGGCGACCGAGCTTTCGGTAACGCGCGAGGGCTTCGCGTTCGACCCGGCCCGCGGTGAGCTCTGGTACGCGGGTGAGGCGGCGGAGGCGGTCCTCCTCGAGCTCGAGGCGCGACGCCGCTCGCTCGAGGAGGAGATCGCGGAGCTGGACGCCGCGGCCGAGCGCGCAGCAACGCAGGCGCCGGCGACTGATCCGCGACCGGCCGAGCTCGCCGAGCGTCTGACGGCGACTCTGACCGACTGCGTACGCCTGGCCGCGCGCTTCGAGCCGAGCCTCGATGCGCGCGCAGATGCGCGCGGGCAGCGCGCGAAGGAGCTCGGCGAAGACTTGCGCGAGCTCGGCGCGCAGGAGGCGGAGCTGAGGCGCGCCGCCGCGGAGGCGGGCGAGCGTTCGTCCGGGATCGACGTCGAGCTCGCGACCCTCGCCGCCGAGGCGAAGGAGCTCGAGCGTCGCATGCAGGAAGCCGGCGCGGAGCCGGCCGCAGGCGACGACCCCGACGAGCTCGCTGAGAAGCTGGCGCGGCTCGAGCGCCGCCGCGAGGCACTCGGCAGCGTCAACCCGCTGGCGAAGGAGGAGTACGAGCGCGAGAAGGAGCGCCTGACCGAGCTCCGCGTCCAGCGCACCGACCTCGAAGCGAGCCTGAAGGAGCTCGAGACGTTGCGAGACGAGCTCGCCAACACCGTCGAGCGCCGCTTCGAGGAAACGTTCAACGCCGTCCGCGACCACTTCCAGGAAGTCGCCGCGACGCTCTTCCCGGGCGGCGAGGGACGCCTGCGGCTGACCGAGCCCGAGCTCGAGGGTGAGGACGAGGACACCGAGCCGGGAATCGAGATCGAGCTCCGCCCGGCCGGCAAGAAGGTGACGCGCCTCTCGCTCCTCTCCGGCGGCGAAAAGGCGCTCGGCGCGATCTCGTTCCTGTTTGCGCTCTTCCTCGCGAGGCCGCATCCGTTCTATCTCCTGGACGAGGTCGAAGCCGCCCTCGACGACGCGAACATCGGCCGCTTTGTCGCGCTCCTGCGCCGCTACGCCGAGGAGGCGCAGTTCATCGTGATCACGCACCAGAAGAAGACGATGGAGGCCGCCGACATCCTGTACGGCGTGACGATGGGCACCGACGGCGTCTCGCAAATCGTGTCGCGGCGCCTCCCGCGCGAAGCCGTCGCCGCGTAGCCTCTCGTCGCGATGACGACGTGGAGCGCCCTGCTCGGGGACGAAGAGCGCGACGAGGAGCAAGCTGCCGAGCCCGGCTTCTTCGGGCGTCTGCGCGACTCGCTCGGCAAGAGCCGCCGTGCGCTGACCGGGCAGCTCGCAGCTGCCGCCTTCGACCCGACCGATGACGAGGCCTGGGAGCGGCTCGAGGAAGCGCTGATCGCGGCAGACGTCGGTGTGCCCGCCACGGCCGAGCTCGTCCAGCGGCTCGAGGCGCGTGGCGTGGCCGGCGATCTCACGGAGCCTCTCGTCGAGGAGGCGTCATCGATGCTCGGCGAACCGGGGACGCTCTCGGTGCGCGAACAGCCCAGCGTTCTCCTCGTCGTCGGCGTCAACGGCACCGGGAAGACGACGACGATCGGGAAGCTCGCGTACCACCTGAACGAGCACGGGCGCTCGGTGATCGTGGCCGCGGCGGACACGTTCCGGGCAGCAGCCGAGGAGCAGCTCGAGATCTGGGCGAAGCGCGCCGAGGCGGACTTCGTCGGCTCGGAGCGCGGGGGAGACCCCGCCGCGGTGGCCTACGACGCGATCGGCGCCGCGACAGCCCGCGGCCGCGACGTCGTCGTCGTGGACACCGCGGGCCGCCTGCATACGCAGACGAACCTCATGGAGGAGCTCGCGAAGATCCGCCGCGTGATCGAGAGCCGCCTCGAAGGCGCGCCGAACGAGACGCTCCTCGTCGTCGACGCGACCACCGGCCAGAACGGCGTCCGCCAGGCGCAGCTGTTCGGCGAAGCGGTCCAGGTCAGCGGCGTCGTGCTGACGAAGCTCGACGGCTCAGCGAAGGGCGGAGTCGCCCTCGCGATCGCCCACGAGCTCGGATTGCCGGTGAAGCTCGTGGGCGTCGGCGAAGGGATCGAGGACCTAAGACCCTTCAATCCCAGAGACTTTGCGCGCGCGCTCCTCGAGGGCTAGCTCTCGACGCCGAACGCGATGTCGACAGTCGTCCGGAACTCGCTGATCCGGCCGTCCTCGACCTGCGCGCTCATCGAGATGACGTGCGCACCGCTGATCCCGCGCAGCGTCTTCGCCGCCTCCTGAACCGCCGCGTCGCCCGCCTTCGCCCAGCTCTCCGGTGACGAGCCGATGATCCTGACCACCTTTGCGACAGCTGCCATCTCTCCGCTCCCTTCGTCGCTTGCAGGGCGGCGGAGTCTAAAGGTCGTGCGTCGGGGGCAGCTCGGGACCGCCGGGCGGCTTGTCCGGAACCTCCGGATCCGGCGGCTACGGCTGCGGCGCAGGCTCCGGCGGTGGAGTCGGTTGCTCCATCCCGCCCACTAGCCGCCTGGACCGACGATGACGATGTAGTCGCGGACCGGGTTGACGACCGTGACGTATTGCTCGAGGACTTTCAGGGTGAGTGGCTCGCCTTCAGGCGGTTTTCCATTCTTTCGTTCGTAGTCCTCGACCGCCTCCCGGGCGGCCGCGCTGAAGCCGAGTTCCGACTCGCCCCGGCCGGACTTGTCCTCCGAATTCGTCGACATTTCCGCTCCTTTCGTCGCTCGAGGATAACTCCGCGGGACTAGCCTCCCGGGCCTAGCACGACCCTGTAGTCGCGAACCGGGTTGGTCACCGTGACGTACATCTCGACGACGTCGAGCCTCACCGGTTTCTTGGGCTTGCCCCAATCCTTCTCGTACGCCAGCACCGCGCGATCGATCGCTTCGTTGAACCCCTTCTTGCTCGCTCCTCTGTATGTCCTGTAGGTCGAAGGCGCCATCGCCGCTCCCTTCTGGTCGTTCTCGGGGTCGGCAAATCCTACGCCGCGAGGCCCTTATGGCCTAGGTCAGCGAGATCGGGCGTGTCGGCTCAGCCGCCGGGGGCGAGCACCACGTGGTAGTCGCGAACCGGGTTCGTCACCGTGACTTTCATCTCCACGACACGGAGGGTCACGGGCTGTCCCGACGTGCCCTCCTGCCGGTGGTAGTCCTCCACCGCCGCCGCGGTCGCATCCTTGAACCCGTTCTCGTGCCGTCCTTCGTAGGTCTTCGCCATGGCCGCTCTCTCCCTTCGATTGGCTGGGTCGGCGAAATCCTACGCCGGATGCGGGGAACCAACGGGCAGCCGAGCAACCGCCGCCAAATTTCCCTTTCGCTCCCAAGCCTCGCGAGCCTCGCCAATGAGTGAGGATTGCTCGTCTCCTGGCCCAAGCACCTGAGCAAGGCAGGTGAGCGTCCGGGTTTGGAGATCGGGGTAGTCCGTGTCGCGCGCAAGTGCAGCTGCTTGTCGCGCGAGCCCTTCGGCCGCCGCACTCTCGTGCTCGACGAGACCCCGCGCTCTCGCCATGCGCCAGAGAACCTGGGTCACGATGTCGCTCGCGGGAGCGTGCTCCTCGCTGTATCTGGCGGCCTCGTCAGCCTCTTCGTGCTTTCCGTCCTGAGACAGCGCGTCTGCCAGGAATGCAGCCATGGTCGCCGTCGTACTGGTCGCGCCCATCTGTTGAACGGACTCATACGCGTGCCGGAGGATCGTGACTGCCTCGCCCGGACGCCCGGCGAGCTGTTCGATGTCGGCGCTGAGCAGGGAGGAAACGACCGCCAGCCGGAAGCGCAGGCCGAGGTCCTCGTAGATTGCACGCGCTCTCGCCTGCAGGCTGCGCGCCCGGTCGAAATCGCCCAGCATCGCGCTGAGACCGCCTAGAACGCCGGTGACGGAAGCCTCGAGAGTCCGGGTTTCCGCGTGCTCCGCCAGATACTGCTCGCACCGTGCGACCGCCTCCTCGACGGGAGTAGGCCCGAAGTAGAGGGCCTGGGCATGCCGGTCCGTGATCACCGCGACCTCCGCTTCCACTCCCGACCGGCGGGCGTGCTCGAGCGCCCGTTCGAGTGCGTGTGCGCGCGCCCCCCAACGGCACGCGTTGACATCGGCCTCGCTCTTCAGCCACCACGCTCTGGCGAGCCCGACGTCGTCCCCGAGCGCCTCGAGCTCGGGAATGACCTCGTCGGCGACATGGGAGTCGTCGAGTGCCGAGCCCTCGGGGCTCGTGTAGCTGCGGCAGAACTCGCGCTCAATCGTCGTGCGCAGCTCGAGCCGCCGGTCGCCGGTCACCGCGGCGGCCTCCAAAGCCTCGGTCAGAACATCGTCGGCCCGTGCGAAGTCGCCGGCACGCATGAGGACCCTGCCGAGCTCGGTGAGGAGCTCGGGCCGGTCCGGATCTTTCTGAGGGAGGAGCTCGACGGCGCGAGAGATGAGTGTCGCCGCAGCGGAGGCGTCCCCTCGATCGACGATTGCGCGTCTCCCTGCGGCGGCGAGCCGCTCCCCGGCCCTCGTGGCGAGGTCGGCGGAGCCGGGGCCGGCCGGCCCGAGCTCCGCACGGTAGCCATGTGCCTGCTCGAGGTGGTAGCCGATGATCTCGTCGACCTCGCTCGCGCGCTCGCCGACGGTTCGCTCGAGCCAAGCGGCGTAGCGTTCGTGCAACTGCGCTCTCGTCTCCTTGGGGATCCCGAGGTAGGCGGCGTCGCGAATGAGGATGTGGCGGAAGCGGAACCCGTCCTCGTCCGGAAAAATCGAGACGCTGGGCTCGATGAACTCCTTCCGCGCCAGCGTCATTAGGCGCGGTCCGGACGATCCCCGCTCCTCCTCGGGCGTGAGCTCGGCGATCGCACCGCGCCAGAACTCCTTTCCGACCACCGCGGCGCGTTCGATCACGGCCCGCTCCTCCGGCTCGAGGCGGTCGAGGCGGGCGGCCAGGAGAGCGTGGATCGTCGGCGGAATCGTGAGGTCGTGCGAGGCCGAGCCGTTTTCGGTCAGCATCGCGAGCATCTGCTCGACGTAGAGAGGGTTGCCCTCCGCGGCGTCTGTGATCCGCGCGAAGAGGTCGGCCGTGAGCTCCGTCTCCCCGCTCAAGAGCTCGAGGAGCGCCTCGGCTTCCGGCTCGGACAGCGGATCGAGCACGATCGAGGACGCACTCGGGGCGGGTCCGAGCCAGCCGGGGTGCTGCTCGAGCAGATCCGGGCGAGCCATGCAGACGATCAGGATCGGTGCGTCGCGGATCCAGCCGAGCAGGTACTCGATGAGGTCGAGGAAGGTCGGCTCCGCCCACTGCAGGTCGTCGAACGCGATCACGAGCGGCGCGTCGCGCGCGAGGCGCTCCAGCAGCCGGCGGACCGCCCACATCGTCTCCTCCGGGGCACTCTTGCTGCCGGCGATTCCGATCGCGCCCGCGACCTTGTCCGCGACCTTGTTCGCGTCGGGCTCGCCCTCGAGAAGCCTCTCGATCCCTTCGCGGGAAACCTCGCCGGCTGCCCGCCGGACGAGGTCTCGGAGAGGCCAGTACGTGATTCCCTTGCCGTAAGGGAGGCATCGTCCTACGAGGACCGAGGCCTCGTCCTCCACGCTCGACAGCAACTCCTTGACCAGCCGCGACTTGCCGATCCCAGCCGTCCCAATGACGTTGATCACGCGGCACTCGCGCGCCTGAGCCGCTTCCTCGAACGCGGCGCGCAAACGATTGAGCTCCTGCTCCCGGCCGACCATCGGCGCGTCGAGTCGCCTCGCATAGGGCGGCGCGCCGGAGAGGACGCCGAGCAGGCGCCACGCTCGCACCGGCTGCGACTTCCCTTTCAGCTCGAGCGGCTCGAGCGGCTCGACGAGCACCGCCTCTCGCACGAGGCGAAAGGTGCTGTCACCGATCAGGATCTCACCCGGGCTGGCGGCCGCTTCGAGCCGCTGTGCAGTCGCGACGGCGGAGCCGGTCGCGAACGCCTGCCCTTCGGCCGGGTCGCCCGCCACGACTTCGCCCGTGTTGATTCCGGTCCGCACCCGCAGCTCCATGCCGAACTCGGCCCGCAGCTGCTCGTTCAGCGCGTGGAGCGACTCCCGGAGCTCCGTCACGGCCCGCACCGCCCGCAGCGCGTCGTCCTCATGGACGACGGGAATCCCGAAGACGGCCATCACCGCGTCGCCGATGAACTTCTCGACTGTGCCCCCGTGGTGCTCGAGAACGCGGCTGACCTCGATGAAGTAGCGCGAGAGCATCCGCCGGTAGGTCTCCGCGTCGAGCGCCTCGCCGAGAGGCGTCGAGTCGATCACGTCAGAGAAGACGACCGTGACGGTTTTGCGCATCTCGCGCGGCGCAGCAGCCTCCTCCAGGGGGGCGCCGCATGCGAGGCAGAACCGAGCACGATCCGGGTTGGCCTCGCCACACCTGAGGCAGGCGGCCATGTCCCCTCGAAGTATGGAGCGAAGAGGGCCGCGAGTACACTGGCCGTCGGTGTTCGACACGCTTTCAGACCGCCTCCAAGCGGCACTTCACGACGTTCGCGGCCGCGGCAGGCTCGACGAGGACGCGATCTCCCGCGCCATGCGCGAGATCCGTCTGGCCCTGCTCGAGGCCGACGTCAACTTCAAGGTCGTGAAGGAGTTCGTCGCGCGCGTGCGCGAGCGGGCGCTCGGCGCGGACGTGACGAAGAGCCTCACGCCCGGCCAGGAGGTCGTGCGCATCGTCCACGAGGAGCTGACCGCGCTCATGGGCAGCGGCGATTCCAAGCTCGCGTTCGCCAGCCGCCCGCCGACGGTGATCCTGCTCGCCGGTCTCCAGGGTTCCGGCAAGACGACGACCGCCGCCAAGCTGGCGCTGCTCCTCCGCAAGGACGGCCACTCGCCCGCGCTCGTCGCCGCCGACCTTGCCCGCCCGGCCGCGGTCGAGCAGCTCGAGCAACTCGGCCGGGAGCTCCAGATCCCGGTCTTCACGGGGCCCGACCCGGTCAAGGCGGTCACGAGCGGCATCGAGCAGGCGCGGAGTCAGGGCAAGGACGTCGTCATCCTCGACACCGCGGGTCGGCTGCACGTCGACGAGGCCCTGATGGAAGAGCTTGCCGCGGTGCGCAACGCGGCCAAGCCGACGAACGTCCTGCTCGTGCTCGACGCGATGACCGGTCAGGAAGCGGTCTCGGTCGCGGAGGCGTTCCAGGAGCGCGTTGCGTTCGACGGCGTCGTCCTGACGAAGCTCGACGGAGACGCGCGCGGCGGCGCAGCGCTCTCGGTCAAGGCGGTGACGGGCAAGCCGATCAAGCTCGCCTCGACCGGGGAGAAGCTCGACCAGATCGAGTACTTCCATCCCGACCGCATGGCCTCGCGCATCCTCGGCATGGGCGACGTCCTGACGCTGATCGAGAAGGCCGAAGCGGCCGCCGACGAGGACGAGCAGGCGCGCCTCGAGCAGCAGTTCATGGCCGGCGAGTTCACGTTCGACGACTTCCTGACGAGCTACAAGATGCTGCGCCGCATGGGCCCGCTAAAAGGCGTGCTCTCGATGATGCCGGGCGTCGGCAAGCAGCTCCAGGGCGTCGACGTCAACGAGAAGGACATGGGCCGTGTGGAGGCGATCGTCCTCTCGATGACGCCGCAGGAGCGCCGCCTGCCGCACGTGATCGACGGGTCGCGCCGCAAGCGGATCGCGGCCGGCAGCGGGACATCGATCCAGCAGGTCAATCAGCTGCTCTCGGCCCGCAAGCAGATGCAGAAGATGATGAAGCAGATGAAGAAAGGCAAAATGCCGGGGCTCCCACCGGAGCTCCTCCAGCAAGCGCAGCAACAAGCTCGAAAGTGAGTGATGAAGCGAAGCGTTCGTGGGCGGAGCCGGGCTTTGCCCGAGCGCAGCCTCGGTAGTGTTGGCTACGGCAATGTGTGAAGGAGGGGGGAGCCATGGGTTCCCCCATGCTGAACAAAGGAGATAGATGGCAGTTCGGATGCGTTTGACCCGCGTCGGGTCGAAGAAGAACCCGGTCTACCGGGTGGTCGTGGCCGACTCGCGCTCGCCGCGCGACGGCAAGTTCATCGAGATCGTGGGCCGCTACAACCCGCAGACCGACCCGTCGACGATCGACTTCGACGAGGAGAAGGTCAAGGAGTGGCTGTCGAAGGGCGCGACGCCGTCGAACACGGTCGCGCGGCTGCTCAAAAAGGCGAACGTCGATGGCTGAGCTGCTCGCGCACCTCGCGCGGCAGCTCGTCGATGAACCGGACGCCGTGGAGGTCGAGGAGGTGGAGCGCGAAGGCGCGACCGTCCTCCAGCTCCGCGTCGCGAAGGCCGACGTCGGCAAGGTGATCGGCCGCCAGGGCCGGATCGCGCGGGCACTCCGGGCGATCGTCCGCGCGAGCGGGGCTCGGTCGCACCACCGCGTCGTGCTCGAGATCCTGGAGTAACGCCGCATGCGCGTAGCGGCGCTCTACGACGTCCATGGCGTTCCCGCGGCGCTCGAAGCGGTGCTCGCCGAGGTCGAACGAGAGCGGGTCGACGCAATCGTCTTTGGCGGTGACCTGTTCCTCGGGCCGCAGCCCGCCGAGATCGCGGCGCTCGTCCGGACGGTGGATGCCTCCTTCGTCCGCGGAAACTGCGACCGCGAGCCCGACGACTGGACCGCCTCGAAGCTCGACGACGAGACGCTCGCCTGGTCGCGGGGCTGGCCGTTGACCGTCGAGCACGACGGCGTCCTTTATTGCCACGCCTCCCCGAAGGACGACATGCGCCCGATCGTCACGGACGCCTCGCCGCCCGAGCGCTTCGACGAGGCGCTCGACGGCGTCGACGCGCGTCTCGTCGTCGCCGGCCACACGCACATGCAGTTCAAGCGCGACCGCTGGGTGAACGCCGGTGCGGTCGGGTGGCCCTATGAGGGCGACGTCGCAGCCTTCTGGGCAGTCGTTTCCGACGACGTCGAGTTCCGCCGCACGCCGGTCGATGTCGAGCGCGTGGCGGCCGAGATCCTCGCCTCCGGCTGGCCCGAGGCTGAGTCCTTCGTCGCCGAGAACGTCCGCACGGCTCCGTCGCGAGCCGAGGCGACCGCCTTGTTCGAGTCCCGGGCGTGAGAGTTCAGGTCGGGAAGGTCGGCAAACCACACGGGCTCGAGGGCGCCTTCGTCGTCGAGCAGGCGAGCGAGGACCCGGAGCGCTTCGCCGAGGGCGCGACGCTGCTCGTCGGCGGGGAGCCGGCGCGGATCGTCGAGTCGAAGCGCGCCGGAGGCCGTCCCGTGATCAGGCTCGACCGCGAGGCGGCGCGCGGCGACGCGATCGAGCTCGACCGGAACGAGCTGCCCGAGCCCGAGGAGGGCGAGTACTACGCGTTCCAGCTCGTCGGCCTCGAGGTCGAGGAATCCGGCGGCGCGAAGCTCGGCCGCGTGACCGAGGTCTCGTCCGGCCCGGCGAACGACGTGCTCGAGCTCGACACCGGCCTCGCGCTTCCGCTGGTCGACGCGTGCGTCCAGCAGGTCGATCTCGATGCGGGTCGAATCGTTGTTCAAACCGGCTTCACTAACGGATAGCTAGTCTCCTTCGCTCTGCGAATCGATGTCTTCACGCTCCTCCCTCATGCGTTCGCCTGGCTCACCGAGCAGAGGCCGCTTGCCGCGGTGCTCGGCACCGAGCTCGAGCTCCGGCTGCTCAACTACCGCGATACGACGCCGCTCCGGAACGGCCAGGTCGACGATGACCCGTACGGCGGCGGCGCAGGCATGGTCCTGCGCGTCGATGTCGTCGCGGCCGCGCTCGAAGCGGCCTACGGCGAGGACCCCGGCCACAGAGTGATCGCCCTGACACCGCAGGGGCGCCGGCTCGATCAGGAGCTGGTCGAAGGGCTAGCCGGAGAAGAGCACCTGACGCTTCTCTCGGCCAGGTTCGAGGGCTTCGACGAGCGCGTCGTCGAGCACCTGGCCTCGGACACGGTCTCAATCGGGCCCTACGTCCTGTCCGGAGGCGAGCTGCCCGCGATGGTCGTGATCGACGCGATCGCACGCCGGCTGCCGGGAGCGCTCGGCAGCGAGGAGTCGGCCGTCGAGGAGAGCTTCTCCGCGGAGCTCGACGGCGGCCTGGAATACCCCCACTACACACGGCCGGCCGAATATCGCGGCTGGCATGTGCCGGAGGTCCTGCTCTCCGGCGACCACGGAAGGATTGAGGAGTGGCGACGAGCGCAAAGCCGCGCAAGGACCGCGTCCTGAGAAACCCGATCGACCTGTTGACGCATGGCCTCCCGCGCCAGTGGCGGATCGCCATCGACTGGGCGATCACGATCCTCGGTGCGATCGCGATCGTCCTCGCGATCAAGGCCTACGTCGTGAACCCGTACCGGATCCCGTCGTCCTCGATGGAGCCGACCCTGCACTGCGCGCGGCCCGGGAGCGGCTGCGAGTCCCGGTGGTCGGATCGTGTGCTCGCGAACCGGTTCATCTACCACTTTCGCGATCCCAAGCGCGGCGAGATCGTCGTCTTCAAGACGCCTCCCGCCGCGGAAATCCAGTGCAACAGCGGTACCCAGGGCAACGGCGGCGAGACCTTCGTCAAGCGTCTGATCGCACTCCCGGGAGATCGCTGGCGCGAGCAGGCCGGCTACATCTACCTGAACGGCAAGAAGTTGAACGAGCCGTACGTCAAGGCGGATCGCCGCGACGCGGAGACGATTCCGGAGAAGACCGTCCTACCTGGCCAGTACCTGATGCTCGGCGACAACCGCGCCTCGTCCTGCGACTCGCGCCGATGGGGCACGGTTCCCCGGAAGAACCTGATCGGGCCGGTGTTCGCGATTTACTGGCCGCCCGGCCGCATCGGCTTCAAGTAGGCCGATGAGGCGACGGCGTCTCACGAAGGCGCTTCTCGTCGTCGTCATGCCCCTCGCGGCGCTGTCCGTAGTTCTGTTCGTGACCTCGATCTCCTACGGCGTGCGCGGCTCGTCGATGGAGCTGGCATTTCACTGCGGCCGTCCCGCGGCCGGATGTGAGGCGGATCGGACGGATCACGTGCTCGTCTCGCGCTTCACCTACCGGTTTCGCGATCCACGCCGTGGCGACGTGGCCGCCTTCCATATTCCGGCCGCTGGGGCTGTCGCCTGTGGTGCCGTCGCCGACGAGCGGGCCGTCTACCTGAAGCGCGTCGTCGCGCTCCCGGGCGAGCGCTGGCGTGAGCAGAACGGCTTCGTCTACGTCAACGGAACGAGGCTGGACGAGCCGTACGTGGAGCCCGATCGCCGGGACACCGAGACGATTCCGGAGCGGCCGGTGCCGAAGGACGAGTACGTGCTGCTGGGCGACAACCGGTCGAGCTCGTGCGACTCGCGTCGCTGGGGCACGGTTCCTCGCGACGACCTGATCGGGCCTGTCTACGCCGTCTACTGGCCGCCCGGGCGCCTCGGCTTCAAGTAGGGCGCACCTCCGCTAGCATGCACCCAAGGCCCCGCGGGCCTCCTCGCCATGACCAATCCGATCCAGCTACTCGAGCAGCGGCAGCTGCGATCCGACCTGCCGGTCTTCAAGGCCGGCGACACCGTGCGTGTGCACTTCCAGGTGATCGAGGGACAGCGCCGCCGCGTCCAGGTCTTCGAGGGGATCGTCATCAAGCGCCAGGGCCCCGGCGTGCGGGAGACGTTCACCGTGCGCAAGCAGTCGTTCGGGGTCGGAGTCGAGCGCACGTTCCCGCTCCATTCGCCGAAGATCGAGAAGATCGAGGTGCAGGCGATCGGCGACGTCAACCGCGCCAAGCTCTACTACTTGCGCGCGAAAGTGGGGAAGAAGGCGCGTGTCCGCGAGGTACAGCAGGGGGCCGCGGTATCCTCGGCGCGTGCCGAGGTCCAGCCCTCAGCCGACGGTGACGAGCCCGTCGACGAGCAGCCAGCCGTCGAGGAATCCGTCGACGAGCAGCCCGTTGCCGAAGAAGCTGTCGGCGCTGAGCCCGAAGCAGAAGAGCCGGCTCCTGCCGACGAAGACGGGGCAGAGGCTGCTGAAGTTCGACCGAAGGCTCGGCGCTCGCTTCGTCGCCGGGGCTGACGAAGCAGGGCGCGGCTCGCTCGCCGGCCCGCTCGTCGTCGCCGGCGTTCTTCTCGACTACGACTCGCTCCGCGACCATCGCGTTCGGCCGCTCGCGCAGCTGAACGACTCGAAGCAGGTCTCGCCGGAAGACCGTGAGGAGCTGTTCCGGGCGGTGCTCGCGAGTGCGGCCGGGGTTTCGGTGCAGGTCGTCTCGCCGGGGGAGATCGACCGCGCCGGGCTGCACCGGTCGAACCTGAACGGGCTGCGACGTGCGCTGCACGCGCTCTCGCCTCCCGCGGAGGCGTGTCTCGTCGACGGGTTCCGGCTCGGTCCGTCCGCGCCCGTGCACGTCGCGGTCGTCGACGGCGACGAGCGGAGCGCCGCGATCGCGGCGGCCTCGATCGTGGCGAAGGTCGTCCGCGACCGGTCGATGCTCCGGATGGACGCGCTCTATCCGCGCTACGGGTTCTCGTCACATGTCGGGTACATCACGCCGCGCCACTCGCGGCTCGTCCGCGAGCACGGGCCGTGCGACATCCACCGGCGCTCGTTCCAGGCGCTCTGTTATCTCAGTGAAGAAGAAGCCGCAGCGCGGCTCGCAGCGGCCGTCTAGTACTCGGGCCATCGGCACGCGGGCCGAGCGGCGTGCTGTGTGGCATTACCGGCTGCGTGGATACCGCGTGCTGGCCACGAACGTCTGGATCGGCGGTTACGAGCTCGACCTAGTGCTGCGCCGCGGCCGCACGATCATTTTCTGCGAAGTGAAGGCCAAGGGCGGCAGCGTCCGCGGAGATCCGCTCGAGATGGTCACGCCCGAGAAGGTGCGCCGGTTGCGGCAAGCCGCCGAAGCGTGGCTCTCTGCGAACCCCGACGAGCTCGAGTGCAACGTGCGCTTCGACGTCGCAGCCGAGCGAACCGGCAAGCTCCAGGTCGTTGCTAACGCCTTCTGAGTTCGAGCGGGCCTATCTGGGTACGGACGATCCGCGTGCGCAGTCGGGCTTCCACGGCTCGCCGGAGCGCTGGGAGGCGGCGCGACGGCCGATCGTCGAAGCGATCGACGGGCCGGGAACCTTCCTCGATGTCGGCTGCGCGAACGGCTTGCTCATGGAGTCGGTCCACGCGTGGAGCGACCACGAAATCGAGCCCTATGGCCTCGACTTCGCGCCAGGCCTCGTCGACCTGGCACGCGCGCGGCTTCCACAGTGGGCGGACCGGATCTGGCTCGGGGACGCCGCGACGTGGACGCCCCCGTTTCGCTTCGACTTCGTGCACGTGCGGATCGAGATCGGCCCGCTCGACCGGGCTCGCGGGTTCCTAGCGCCGGCCGGCGACGAGACGGACCGTTGCTCGTGTCGGGCCCGTGGGCTGTGCAGTCAATAGGAGACTCCGCGTCTCCGTAGAACTCGGTCTGAGCGATGGCTCCGACGCAGGACGCGCTCTACCGCGAAATCGATCTCGACCTGTCCTGGTCGGAGCGCGACCTGCCCGAGCGGGAGCGGACGAAGCACGTCCACCGGCTGCACCCGTACCTCGGCAAGTTCGTCCCGCAGCTCGTTGAGGCGCTGCTCGAGCGGCACCTGCCGCGCGCGCGGAACGTGCTCGATCCGTTCGCCGGCTCCGGCACGACGCTCGTCCAGTCGCTCGAGAGCGGGCGCGGTGCGACCGGGGTCGACGTCGCCGCCTTCAACTGCCTGTTGATGCGCGTCAAGACGGCCGAGTACAACCTGTTCACGCTCGAGAATGAGCTGCGCGACTCGCTGCGCCGGCTCGAGGCCTTCGACGGAGCACGGCCTCCCCGGCCGTACGGCTTCGTTGATGCGTGGTACGCGCCGAAAGCCGCGGCGGAGCTCGTCTTCTACCGCTCGCTGATCGAGGACTACGAGCACGGTGACGTGATGCGGGTCGTCCTCACGCGGGCCGCCCGCTCCGCAAGACGCACGACGCACTTCGACCTCGACTTCCCGCGCGAGCCGCAGATCGGCGAGTACTGGTGCCACAAGCACCGGAAGACGTGTCGTCCCGTCGAGCGCGCCGAGCACTTCCTCCGCCGCTACGCGCTCGACACGCTCGAGCGGATTCGCGCCTTCTCGCGCGTGCGCGCGCGAGGACCACAAGCAATCGTTCTACATGGTGACGCCCGCGAACTGGAGCTGGGCGGCCCGTTCGACGGCATCGTCACGTCGCCGCCGTACCCGGGCCTGATCGACTACCACGAGCAGCACCGCTACGCGTACGAGCTGCTCGCCCTGGACGATCATCGAGAACAGGAGCTGGGCGCGGCCGAGCGGGGCGCGAGCGCGAAGGCAATCGGCGCCTACGTCGATGGGATCGCGGCCGTCTTCGCGAACGCGCGAACCTCGCTACGCCGAGATGCGCGGCTCGTGATCGTGATCAACGACCGCCGCGAGCTCTACCCGGACATCCTCGACCGCGCGGGGCTCTCGATCGAGACCCGCTACCGCCGCCACGTTAATCGGCGCACGGGTCGCCGCGCAGGCGAGTTCTTCGAGGACGTGATCGTCGCCCGCTAGGTCGGTAACGCCGAGTTTTCGGTTTCGGCACTGCTCGGTACCAGACACGTGAGCATTTGGTGCCTAGCGTGGAGCGGGTGCTCGC
>WNGI01003221.1_pt1 | contig 22589 bp, 18 predicted proteins | sample 5400621 | NCBI WGS metagenome assembly WNGI01 (sample SAMN13153374, study PRJNA577476) | soil metagenome | isolation source: 20 cm soil or saprolite under Garry oak tree replicate 1 | place: USA:California | collected 2016-06-15
CCGGCCAAGACGTTTGCAAAGACGCCGCTGAACGACCTCTGGATCTTTCAAGGCAAAGTGCCGGGAGACCTGCCCGCTGTACGGAAGGCAATGACTGGAAACGCGGAGACTCCGCCCCAGCCGTTCACCTTCTCGCTCGCAACGTCGCCTAACCTGAACGGAACGAAGAGCGGCACATTGCACCTTGCCGATAGCAGCACTTTCAAGGTCTCCACCACCATTGCCGCAGTGGTGCAGACGGTTCCGCCTGGCGCGATGCGGGCGATGCATTGGCATCCCAATGCCGACGAGTGGCAATACTACATCAAAGGCAAGGCCCGCATGGGCGTGTTCAACACCGGCCCGCACGTGCTCACGATGGACTTCAACCCCGGCGACATCGGCTACGTCCCGAAAAACTACGGGCCGAATTTTCAGGAGGTCTCCCTGTCAGACTGGCTTAAACATTCTCCTGCGGAAATGGTGGCGGAGCATCTGAACGTCGACCCGGCGATGGTGCCGCGCTGGCCGGGGGCGAATGCGCGCATCATGCCTGAATAGGCGCTCCGCATACCGAGCGGAGTCCATTGGGACATTGGCCATCAGAACAATGTGAACGCCAACGCACCTGTTCTAGATTTGGTGCCGGAATAAATCATCCCTCGGGCAGGCGCGCAAAACGAGCGGTACGATGATCGAGGTCGTGACGGTGTCCCTTGTCTTCTTGAGCGCTATCATCTTTGTGGCGCATGCCTTCGACGCGTTTCGCATGCGCTGAGCAGGTGAATCAAATCGACAAGCCTCAACCCTCTGCCTGGCAGAGCGTCCAGTTGAGAGCGGCTGCGCTAACAGCGGACTCAAACTTGCTCCAGTCGCCGGCGCGAGCCTCAGCGCCGATGCTGCATCGCTACGAAATGTCGCAAAGTGCGCCGTCCGAAGCACAACCCTCAGACCGGTCGTGGCCGGCTTTCAGAAGCGGAAGCGCAATCCGGCCGTGGGATCGATATTGCTGTGCTGGAGAAAGCCGAAGCCCAACCCGCCATGCACCTGGTTGAACATCATGCCAAAATAGACGTCCCACTTTGGTGCAAACCGCCAATCGACAGCGGCAGAGATCGCGTCGAACGTCCCGGCGCATTGCGGGTGCGAACTGTCCGAGCAGAAGGCGCGCCCTCCAGTAGGGGTGCCGAAAGCGGAATTCTGGATGTAATGGTAGTAGGCGCCGATCACATCCAGGTCATCCGTGACGGCGTATTTCGCACCGGTCCACATGATCTGTAAGATCCTGTTACCAAGGCCGTTCACGCCGAAGGCGGCATTGTTGATATTCGTGTTGTTGAACGCTTGGCAGCCTTGGCAAAGAAAGCTTCCCGCGATATCGGTAAAAGCGGTCTGCGGATCGCTGGGCGCCATATATCGAATGTGCTCGTAACCGGCGTATACCTTCAGCGGTCCGTTCGTGTATTTGGCGACAAACATCGCGGCTTCATTGTCGGAGATCGTCGCCGTGAGCGCCTGCGGCAGGAACGGGGGTATCGGCACCCCAAAGGCGTTATTGCTTCCCGGCGCAAGTGCGATAGACACGCCGTCTCTGACAAAGCTGTAGATTGCATCGACCGAGAGCATACCTTTGCCCCACGTTGAAATATCGCCGCCGGCCTGGAACTGGTATGCTCTATTGGAGGCATTGTTCTGGGCGTAGCCGCCGGACTGCCACAGCGCCGCCGCCCGGAATTGGCCGATGTTGACCCGGTATTTCAGTGACGTCGAGTTTCTGCAGTTTTCGGTATTGCCGCCGCCGCAGGTTATTCCCTGAAAGCCGATGGGTGAGAAGCCGTAAGAGGCGCCGAACGGATCGTAGTCGAAGACAGCATCGAGCGTCAGCGAGTTCTGTCGGAAAACGGTCAGGGTGCCATAGGTCGGAGAACTGACACCGACGTAGCCTTGGCCGTTGAACCATTGGCCCGCCCGGCTTGAATCGGCGTAGGCGGTTGCAAAGTTTTGAGGGATGCCGGCGTTCGCAGCATCCGATCCCGGTCCATTGGAGAATCGCAAGGAATACGGGTCGAAGCCAGCGTCCAGGGCAAAGACAACAGAGACGTTCCCGCCGATCGGCTCTGTTCCTTTGATTCCAATGAAGGAATTGGTCAACGCGTTGGGTGCAGGGCCCCAAAGCGCCGAGTTGTTCTGTTTCTGGATCAAGTACGAGGCAGCGACAGCGGATCGTGGGTCCCACCGCGCGCCGTGGCTCTGCCAGCCGAACCCCGCGTCAATCGCGCCGTAGACCGTGATGCCCTGCCAGGTCAGCTGGCAATTCGTCTTAATAAAGCTCCAGCCGTCGGTGCACGCCTTGGGCGCTGAAGCCGCCGTTGCCGCGGAAGCCCCGGTCGGGACGGCGTCGGCGGCTCGCGCCTCCACAGCGCAGCAAACGCCCGCGGCCGCGAGGATCACTGCAGCAAAAATGCCGAGCTTTGCCATGCGAGCCTCCCTGACTCAACAATGGACGATTGTAGGAGGGTAAAGTTGGTCGGCAAGACAAAGTCGGCGCAATACGCAGTATGCCAGAGAATTCCGATGCGAGTGGCGGCCGAGCCACAGTCATCTTAAAAGCAACAGGTTCGGCGGCGACAGTTGCTGTGGGGCGACCGCCGATGAGAGTCAGTTCCGGGTCTTCGGCAAATGAGGCCGCGCTTGTTGCCGCTTGCGTTTGCCCGGCGATGACCTCACCCCTGTCCCGATCGGAGCCGGATTTATCCGCTTTCGACAATCAAGATGCCCAACTCGGCAAAACCGGAGTTGGGGGAAGGGTAGTTTGTTGAACCGGATCAGTTCGATTTTGCCTGACGGGCAAATCACTTCTGATTTTCAGAAACGGTGTCAAGCCCCGTTTGCAAAAATATTTCTGTTTTCTCCCGACCCAAATCAGTTCACTGATTCGCGCTGTCTCGTTCCGACAAGAGGGGCGTTGCGCACGTCATCAACGTGGGGTGGGATGCGGTGGACGCGGGCAGCGCACTTGACGAATGGTGCTGACGCGTACGGCCAAGTCGTGTCGTTCTGACGTCCCAATCGTTGGCGTCAAGTCTGCGATAAGAAGCGCAGGCGACGGTGTCAAAAAGCGTGGTCACCGGGGAGAGCGCGAAGTAAGCCGTAAAACCATTGCGCGGGGAATGCCGGGATTACTCCGGTGAACCTGTGGTGACTATCTCGTGTGTTTGTTTTTATCACACACGAGGCTGCGGGCGCATCGAGCGCCCGGCATTCCCTGCGCCCTCTGATTTCTCGGGGGCGGAACGTTCTTGCAAAATCTCGGGCGCATCGCGCCGTGGGAATGCGGAGTCGCGGTCATAGACCGGTGCCAAAATATCCTTCGCGTACGAAGTGAGTAAATGCGCAGCAGGGACGAGCCGCGCCGTACGACAGCGATGAAGAAAGCACAACCATCCCAGAGACGATCGTCTCATCCAATATCGTGGCAAGTATTCGCGGCACTGTCGCGATCAAGCGCTGACCGAGTTCGCGTGAGATCGCCATGCAGGTGCCACATGTCTGAAGCCGTCAAGAAGAACAATCGAAGCGCCGTCGCCGGCGCTGCCGTCCCTCGTCTGTTTGTCCTTGAGATAAACGCCGACCGCATTCACTCCATGAATACAGACGGTTCCGACCGCAAGACCATCGTCACGGGCTGCCACTTGCCCGACGGCATCGTCGTCGATGTGGAGGCTGGCCATATCTACTGGACCAATATGGGCATCCCAAACCTGAATGACGGGTCCATCGAGCGCGCCGACATCGACGGCAAGAACCGCAGGGCCATCGTCGCACAGGGAAAGACCCACACTCCGAAGCAGATCATCCTCGATAAGAAAGGCGGCAAGCTCTATTGGTGCGACCGCGAGGGTATGCGCGTCATGCGCTGCAATCTCGACGGCTCGCAGCTGGAGACGCTCATCGAGGCGGGACGCGGCGAAGCCGATGCCCGAGATCAGACACGATGGTGCGTCGGGCTGACGATCGATCCGAAACGCGGACATATCTACTGGTCGCAGAAAGGCCCAGACAATGCCGGGCTCGGCCGCATCTTCCGTGCCGGTGTCGAGATTCCCGCCGGCCAAACTGCAGCCACCAGGTCCGACATCGATATCTTCTTCGACGCTCTGCCGGAGCCGATCGACCTCGAGCTCGACCACAAGAACCGTGTTCTCTACTGGACCGACCGCGGCGACCCTCCGCGCGGCAATACAGTGAACCGTGCCTCGATCGACAACAAGCCTGTCCAGCCAGAGATCGTGGTGACTCATCTCATGGAGGGGATCGGTATCGCGCTCGACGTTCAGAACGATCGCATGTTCGTGACCGATTTCGCCGGCTCAATTTACTCCGCACGGCTCGATGGATCCGGTGAACGAAATTTCCTCTACGCACAGGGCAATCTCACCGGCATCGCCTACGCCGAAATCCCGAAGGAGAAGTGACATGTCACAAAACAAGCCCATTCGCCGCATCGCCATCATCGGCACCGGCGTGATCGGCGCGAGCTGGACCGCGCTGTATCTCGCCAAGGGACTGCAGGTCGTCGCGACAGACCCGGCGCCAAACGCGGAAGCTGCCCTGAGGAAGTTCGTGGAGACCGCCTGGCCGGCGCTCAAGCGATTGGGCCTGTCGCCTGGAGCGTCGCAGTCGAACCTCAAGTTCACGGCCGACCTCGCGCAAGCGGTCAACGGAGTCGATCTCGTCCAGGAGAACGGGCCCGAGCGGATCGATTTCAAGCAGAAGCTCTATGGCCAGCTAGACGAACTGCTGCCGCCCGACGTGATCGTCGCCTCGAGCTCGTCCGGGCTCACCATGAGCGAAATCCAGAAGGGCGCCCCGTCCAATCCCGAGCGCTGCGTCATCGCCCATCCGTTCAATCCGCCGCACTTGATCCCGCTGGTCGAGATCGTCGGCGGGGCAAAGACCTCGGAAGCGACAATCCGGCGCGCAGCGGAATTTTACACGTCGATCGGGCAGCGGACGGTGCGCGTCAACAAGGAGATGCCGGGCCACGTTGCCAACCGCCTCCAGGCGGCGCTGGCGCGCGAGGTCTATTACCTCGTTGCCGAAGGCGTTGTAAGCGCCGCCGACGTCGACACGGCTCTCTCCTGGGGGCCGGGCCTGCGCTGGGGCGTCATGGGCAACATGATGCTCAACCATCTCGGCGGCGGTCCGGGCGGCATCGAGCACTTCTTCCAGCAGTTCAGCGGCCCGATGACGGCCTGGTGGAAGACCCTCGGCTCGCCGGTGCTATCTCCGGAAGTGCAAAACAAGCTCATCGACAGCGTCCATGCCGAGGTCGGTTCGCGCACCATCGGGGAGCTGGAGGCGGAGCGCGACGACGTCCTGCTCGGCCTGATTGAGCTACGCAACAAGGTTGCCAAGTCGAGCCAAACGAAGTCGGTCGCCTGAGACCAGGCGCCACCGGCGAGATTGATCATACGTCCGACACGTCCTTCAATTTTTCCGGCTTTCAAGCCGCAACATCAGGAGTCTCAAATGCCCATCGCAGCCACAGCAAGCAAGACCACCGCGCCGAAGCCGGTGCCCGTCCCGAATGGCGACTTCTATCAGTTGGTCGACCTTCTCACCCCCGAGGAGAAAGCGGTCGTCAAGAAGGTGCGGACATATATGGAGACCAAGGTCCAGCCGATCATCAACAAGTATTGGTCCGATGATGCGTTTCCGTTCGAACTGCTGCCGTCGTTCAAGGAGCTCGGCATCGGCGGGCTCGGCTTTGAGGGCTATGGCTGCGCTGGTGGGAGCCAGAAGCTGTTCGGCTTCGTCGCGATGGAGATGGCCCGCGTCGACGCGTCGATCTGCACGTTCTGGGGCGTACACAGCGGCCTGGCGATGGGCTCGATCTATCTCGATGGATCGGAGGAGCAGAAGAAGAAATGGCTACCGCAAATGGCGCGTTACGAAAAGATCGGGTGTTTCGGCCTCACCGAGCCCCTGGTGGGATCCGGGACAAGCGGCGGCATGACCACGACGGCCAAGCGTGAAGGCGATACCTGGATTCTCAATGGACAAAAGCGGTGGATCGGCAACTCGACGTGGTGCGACCTCTCCATCATCTGGGCGCGCGATCTCGCCGACAATCAGGTGAAGGGGTTCATCGTCGAGAACAAGTCGACGCCCGGCTTCAGCGTCGAGAAGATCGAGCACAAGATTGCGCTCAAGGTCGTCCAGAACGGCCAGATCACCCTGAAGGATGTGCGGGTGTCGGAGGCCAACCGCCTGCAGGGCGGCAATTCGTTCCGCGATACCGCGCGCGTGCTGCGGATGACGCGATACATGGTGGGTTGGGCGTCAACCGGTATCCAGATGGGCGCGTTCGAAGCAGCCCTTAAATACGCCCAGGAGCGGCTGCAATTCGGCAAGCCGATCGCTTCGTTCCAGATGATTCAGGATCTGCTCGCCAAGATGCTTGCCAATCTGACCGCGTGCCAGTGCCTGATGCTGCGCCTGGCGCAGCTTGATGACGAAGGCAAGCTTGACGATCATCATGCGGCGCTGGCGAAGGCGTTCTGCACCTCGAAATCGCGCGAGACGGTCTCATGGGGCCGCGAGGTCCTGGGCGGCAACGGCATCGTTGCCGACTACAATGTCGCGCGGTTCTTCGCCGATGCGGAGGCGCTGTACTCCTACGAAGGCACATATCAGATGCAGAATCTGATCGTCGGCAAGGCCATTACCGGTCACGGCGCCTTCGTGTGACATCTCAGCGGCGCCGGCGCTCCGACGCCGGCTGCCCCCATCCAGGAGATATGATCATGGTTTCGGCTGCACCGTTCACCTCTTCGCCTGCAACAGCACCCAACCCTTTGCCCAGGGCGGCATTGGCGCTGGCGAACGTCCAGTACGAGAAGAAGGGTTCAATCGCCTACGTGACGGTCAATCGGCCCAAGGTACTCAACGCGCTCAACACGCCGACGTGGACCGATTTGCAGGCCGCATTCGAGGATGCAAAGGCCGACGCCTCTGTGCACGGCGTGATCCTCACCGGCGCGGGCGACAAGGCCTTTATCGCCGGCGCAGATATCAGTGAACTCGCGCATGTCGACGCCTACGATGCGGAGGAATCCAGCCGGTTCGGGCAGAAGGTACTGGACCTCATAGAAAATCTCGGCAAGCCGGTGATCGCGGCGATCAACGGCTTTGCCCTTGGCGGCGGCTGCGAGACGGCAATGGCTTGCACGATGAGGATCGCGGCGGAGCATGCCAAATTTGGGCAACCCGAAGTCAAGCTCGGGCTGTTGCCAGGCGGTGGCGGCACGCAACGCCTGCCGCGGCTAGTCGGAAAGGGCCGTGCGCTGCAGCTGATCCTCACCGGCGAAACGATCTCTGCCCAGGAAGCCTATCGCATCGGCCTCGTCAACGAAGTTGTCCCCGCGGCCAATCTCATCGCTCGCGCCGAGGCGATCCTGAATCAGATCACCGCCAACGCGCCGATCGCCGTAAAGTTCTCGCTGGAAGCGGCCAACAAGGGGATGGACACCAGCCAGGCCGAGGGGTTTGCGCTCGAAGCGTCCTATTTCGGCATCTGCGCGGCAACGGAAGACAAGAAGGAAGGCACCTCCGCCTTCCTCGAGAAACGTGCACCGAAGTTCCGCGGTCGGTGAAGCAGCCCGCACACGGCGATTTGGAAAGGACAGCCATGGCAAGCGACAACATTTTCTCTGGACTGAAAGTGGTAGATTTTGCGAGCTTCATCGCCGGCCCCAGCGCCGCGGTGATCCTGTCGGACTTCGGCGCCGACGTAATCAAGGTAGAGCCGCCGAGCGGCGATCTCTGGAGGATTGGAAACAAGCTCCCGCCACAGCCGCTCTCCGAGGATGCTTACCCCTGGCACCTCGCCAATCGCAACAAGCGGGGTATGGCGCTTGATCTGAAGTCTCCAAACGCCCAGCAGGTCCTCGAAAAGCTCGTCAAATGGGCCGATGTTCTCATCGTCAACACGCCGCATCCGGCGCGTGCGAAACTGAAGCTTGAATATCAAGACGTAGTGCGGTGGAATCCGCGTTTGATCTACGCGGACATCACGGGTTACGGCGACAAGGGACCCGATGCGAATCTTCCCGGCTTTGACATCACGTCGTACTGGGCACGCAGCGGATTGCTGTCGATGACACGCGATGCCGGTGCGCCGCCGACCTGGCCGGTGGCCGGCAGCGGTGACAATGCCACCGCCGTCGGGCTCTATTCGGCGATCGTCACTGCCTTATACCGTCGCGAGCGCACCGGCGAGGGGGCGCATGTCACGACCTCGCTGCTTGCCGAAGGCGTATGGTCCGCCAGCGTCTCGATCCAGGCAGCGCTGTGCGATGCGAAATTCTTCGGGCTGCACGATCGTATGCACCCCGCAAATGCGGCAATGAATGTGTATCGCGCCAAGGATGACACCTGGTTCGTTCTCATCGTCACGCCCGACAGGCTGGCGGCCGTCGCCAAGGCCATCGGCCGCCCTGATCTTCTGGCCGATCCGCGTTTTGCCGATCCGGCGAAACTGATGGCGAATATGCCGCAGCTCACGGCAATCCTCGACGAGATCTTCTGTAGCGAGCCGATGGCGCATTGGTACGAGGTGTTCAATGGCGTCCATGTGACGTTTGGAGCGGTGCGTGGGCCGCAGGAGGTGATCAACGATCCGCAGCTCCAGGCGAACGACATCATCGTTCCGCTCAATGGTGCCGGCGGCAAGCTGACGTCCACCATCAGCAGCCCGCTTCAGGTGCATGGCGTCGCCAAAGTGCCTGCGCAGCGCGCCCCAAAGATTGGAGAACACAACGACGAGGTTCTCCGGCAGCTCGGATTTAGCGCTGCCGAAATCGATGGTTTGCATGCGAGCGGTGCCATTCCGAAAGCCAAGGAACACGCGGCCTAGCGTGACGACCCTGTCGGGGCGGCGGGAGCGGCCCCGAACCTCCACTTGTAGTGAAATTCACCAAAGGCACCAGGACTTCGACAATGGCTGATATTGTTACCGAACACGCCGGAAGCATCCTGCGCGTCCAATTAAACCGCCCGGCAAAGCGGAACGCGATGACGTCAGCCATGTACCTGGCTCTCGCAGGCATCTTCAACGAGGCGGCGAATGACGCGAACACGCGTGTCATCCTTTGGCATGGTGCGGGGGATTCGTTCTGCGCGGGCAACGATATCGAGGATTTTCTCAAGAATCCTCCAGGGCCAGGCGAATCGCCACAGGCCGGCCTCATGAATGCATTGGTCAACTTCGACAAGCCATTGGTGGCGGCGGTCCATGGCGCCGCCATCGGCGGCGGCACTACCATGCTGACGCACTGCGACTTCATCCACGCGGGCGAGAGCACGAAATTCCAGATGCCCTTCATCAATCTTGCTGTCGTGCCGGAATTTGGATCGAGCTGCTCCGTGCCGGCGCGGATCGGTCACCTCCGTGCGGCGGAGTTGATTTTGTTGGGAGTTCCCTTCGATGCCAGGCGCGCGGCGGAGTTGGGTCTCGTTACCGAAGTCGTATCCGACAAGGATGTGCTGACGAGAGCGACCGAAACGGCTCGGAAACTGGCAGCAAAGCCGGCTGCAGCGCTGCAAGCCAGCAAGAGGCTGATGAAGCAGCCATTTCGCGAGCAGATCAAGGCGGCGATGAAGGCTGAGAACGAAGAGTTCAGTGCGCAAGTCCGCTCTGAAGACGCAAAAGAGGCGTTCACGGCCTTCTTGGAAAAGCGCAAGCCTGACTTCACGAGGACCGTCAAATCTCCAGCGACCGCATAGGGACGAACATACGATCCCGGTGTGATTGTCCCTAGATCAAAGCGGCAACGAAGGTTCGGCATCAAGGAGACAAACATGCCAGGCATCCATCACGTCACAGCAATCGCAGGCGATCCCCTCAAGAATCTCGACTTCTACACACGCCATCTCGGGCTGCGTTTTGTCAAGAAGACAGTCAATTTCGACGATCCGTCGACCTACCACTTCTATTACGGTGACGAGACCGGTAGTCCTGGCACCATCCTGACCTTCTTCCCCTGGACAAACGCCACGGCAGGCCACCGCGGTGTTGGCGAAACGCGCCAGACCGCCTTCCGCGTCCCGCTGCGCTCAATCGGTTACTGGACTCAGCGTCTCATGGAGAAGGGAATTCCCTACCAGACGCTGGAGAAGCGCTTCGGTGAGTCGGTGCTGCCTTTCATGGATCAGGATGGGATGGCGCTCGCGCTCATCGGCGTCGCCGATGCCGAGAATGAGCCGGGCTGGAGCAACGAGGACATCCCATCCGAACATGCGATCCGCGGCTTGCAGGGCGTGACGCTGCTACTTGACAGCGCGCAGAAGACGGCAGCGATCCTGACCGATGTGTTCGGCTTCCGCGAGGTCGCCCGTGACGGATCGGTGATCCGCTTCGGTGCGGCGGGCGACGTGAAAGGCAGCGTGGTCGACATCTACGAAGCCGCGGGAGTTCCGCGAGGGCACCAGGGACGCGGTTCGGTGCATCACATCGCCTTCCGCGCTGCGGACGATGTACAGCAGGCGCAGATGACCGAGAAGCTGATCGGAACCCACGGCCGGCACCCGACCGAACAGAAGGACCGCAAGTACTTCCGCTCGATCTACTTCCGCGAACCAGGCGGCGTTCTGTTCGAGATCGCGACCGATATTCCCGGATTTGCGGTCGACGAGCCGGTCGAGGCCCTTGGTCGGGACCTGGAGCTGCCGAACTTTCTCGAACCGCGTCGCAAGGAGATCGAGGGCGTGCTGCCCGTTCTCGAGAAGGCGGCGTCGTGACGAACGAATTCACCGACCGCTTCGTGCCGGCGAAGGCGAAGGGAGCGCCTCCGCTGCTTCTCCTACACAGTACTGGCGGCGACGAACATTGCGTGGGGATAATCGATCCCCGCACACATCGAACGCTAGATCATGCACACATCCAGATCAGGGACCTGATGAAATTACCTGGCCGCGTCAAGGTAGGCCAGCCGGGAACCGTCACTGGTGGAAAGTGGAGGTAACTCGTGAACAACATCGCCAATGCCGCCGAGGCCGTCCCGCACTTCATTCAGCGTCGATTCCTCCATATCGTCTTTGCCTCGACGAGCGGTCACACGGCGTACGTGGTGGAGGCGCTGATCGATTCCTTGAAGAGCATTACCCCAGGCTGGGAGATCGAGGAAACGATGGCCGAGAAAGCGCAGCCACAGGATTTGCTAAGCGGAGATGTTCTCCTGCTCGCCTCCGCGACCTGGAATACCGGGAGCATCGAGGGGCAATTGAATCCACACATGTGGGTGCTGCTCCATGACAAGGCGAAGACTCTGGACTTGACCGGCAAACCGTGTGCGTGCATTGGACTCGGAGACCATCGATACTTCTACACGGCGCGAGCGGCGGATCATTTGCAGCAATACGTTAAGGCTCATCACGGCCGGCTGATTATTCCAACGCTTAAAATCATAGACGAGCCCTACGGCCAGGAGGAGGCAGTAAGAGTTTGGGGCAAACAGTTGGTGGATGCGTCGAAGCCGGCAGATTGGTGTTAGGCGATGCCCCGCATCTCTCTCAAAATCGTCGGCGCCTCCGGACAGGGAATAAACTCCATTGGTGCGGTTATCGCCAAGGGTCTCAAGAGATCCGGATACTGCGCGTTCGGGTACCGCGAGTATCCCTCCCTCATAAAAGGCGGACACGCGAGCTATCAGCTAGACATCTCGAATCAACGCATCTGCAGCACCGAAACGAAGGTGAACGTGCTTGTCGCGCTCAACCATCACGGACTCGAGCTGAATATGGAGGAACTGAAACAGGGAGGGATCGTGCTGCACGTGACGCCCGGCTGGCAGTTTCCGGAGCATCATCAGAAACTGATCGCGGAGCGAAGCCTTCGCGTCATCTATTTCCCGGTTGATGACATTCTCAATCGCCTTGGCGCGAGGGCAATTCTGTCGAACGTGCTGCTGACCGCCTTTGTCTGGTCGATGCTTGACCAGGATATCGATGCCCTCAAGTCCCTCGTCGGAGAGACGTTTGCGAAGAAGAAAGCTCTGCTCGAACTCAACATGCGATGTATCGATGAGGGATATTCCTTTGTCGATCCACAGCAAGGGTCGATCTCCGTCGCGTTGCCGGCGCCTGACAAGGGTTTCGCCAGCCACCTTTTAATTACCGGCAGTCAGGCGATGGGACTCGGCGCGGTTCATGCGGGGGTGCGGCTCTATGCCGGCTACCCGATGACGCCCTCCAGCGCGCTGCTTTCATTCATCGCCGAGCTTGAAAACAAGACTCATATGGTGGTGAAGCAGGCGGAAGACGAAATCACCGCCGCGCAGATCGTGAGCGGGGCGATGTACATGGGAACCCGCGCGCTCACCGCCACCTCCGGTGTCGGATTTGATCTGATGAGCGAGACACTGTCTCTGAATGCCATGATCGAGAACCCGACGGTGTTTGTGCTGGCGCAACGCCCCGGTCCGGCGACGGGCCTGCCGACCTGGACGTCTCAGGGCGGTCTCTTGCAGGCCGCAAATTGCTCTGCCGGCGAATTCGCGCGCTGCGTCATCGCGGTCAGCAACAGCCAGGACGCTTTCGATTTGATGCCGGTCGCATTCAATCTGGCAGAGCAGCATCAAATCAGTGTCATTGTCCTCACCGACAAGCAGATCGCCGAGGCGCTCTATACGCAACGCCCTTACGATCTGGAGAAGGTCGAAATCGATCGTGGCAGGCTCGTCGCCGATCCCGAGAAGTTGAAAGCCCTGAAATCCTCCGATCGATTTGACCCGCATGCCGAGGGCGGCGTTTCGTTGCGATGGCTTCCCGGCAGCGAGGCGGCGACCTATTGCGCCCAAGGCGATGAACACAATTCCATGGGCGCGGTGGATGAGTCCGGCCGCAATGCCAAGTTGCAAATGGAAAAGCGATTGCGCAAGTTCCACGGATTAAAAGCGGGGCTTCCCGCACCTCATTTGCATATTGGCGGTCGCAATACAAAGACGACCGATTGGATCGATGCAGGCGATGAAATCGAGTTGCTCGCGATCGGCTGGGGAAGCACCGGTGACGTATTTCAAGACGTCATGTGCAGCGATGAACTGCGAGGGCGGAAGCTTGCGTATTTGCACTACACGTATCTCTGGCCGCTCCGCACCGAAGAGCTTCAGGGATTGGCAAAGCGGTCGAAACGCATTGTCCTGGTGGAGCAAAACTATCAAGGGCAACTGGGCATGCTGATCAGGATGGATTGCGGCTTGGATATCCCGGATAAAATTCTCAAGTACGATGGCCGGCCGTTTTTCTACGATGAGCTTCTTTCATCGGTGATGGAGAGATGTGCGAGCACCTCGGAAAACGAACAGAATTTTACCGATTTCGTATATGCAGGTACCTCATCATGAATATCGCTCTGCAGGCCCGCCTGTCCGCTGTTTCGGACTACTATTCGGAAACCAAATGCATCTGGTGTGACGGCTGTGGCAACTATGGCATTTGGACGGCCGTGAAGTATGCACTGGTAGAACTGAATTTGCATCCGTGGCAGGTTTGCCTTTGCTACGATGTCGGTTGTCACGGCAACGGCTCGGACAAAATTGAGGGCTACCGCTTCCACGGGCTCCATGGTCGCGTCATTCCGTTTGCAGCAGGCGCGAAGCTTGCAAATATGAAGGTTCCGGTTATCGCCTTCGGCGGGGATGGCGCGACTTTCTCGGAGGGTATCGGGCATTTGGTCCATGGCGTGAGGAGCAATTATCCCATCACGTTCGTCCTTCACAACAATACAAACTACGGGCTAACGACCGGGCAGGCGAGTTCGCTCACGCCACAGGGCCAGCCAATGAACACAAGCCCCAACGGCATCCCCGAGCATACGTTGGCGAGCATGGACCTGATCTTCTCACTCAACCCCACCTTCGTTGCCCGGGGCTTTAGCGGTGACATTAAACTGATGACTCGCATTCTCAAAGCCGCCATTCAGCACCCTGGCTTTGCCTTTGTCGAGATGCTCCAGGCGTGTCCGACATACAATCACTTCGCGACGCACGAATATCTGTTGGATAGGTACTTCGATGCAAATGCCGATGGTCACGACCCAAGCAATCTGCAGCAGGCGAAGGCGCTCGCTACGCAGGTTCAGGATCGCATCGCCTGCGGCATTCTCTATCAGCGCGAAGACATTCCCCACTTCTATAACCGGCTAATTCCGCGGCAAGGACTCGAGACGACCTGCGTCGAGGAAGTGCGGAGGTATGATGTGAGCGAGTATTGGAAGGAACTGGTGTAAGTAACGTTCCCCGTTGGGGCGGAGTCGCTGCTGGTGCTGGAGCCACACCAGCCGTTTCCGGCTCGCCGGGCGCGATCGGGGGTTTCGGCGCCAATCATCATCTCAGGCAGCGCTCGTTTTTCTGAACGTGCCGACCATGCAGCAGCCCGAAGCCTATGTCGGCCATGCCGACAAGCTCTTCGATGAACATGGCAAGCTCGTCAGCGACGGCACCGGCAAATTCCTGCAGCAGTTCATGCAGGCGTTCGCGAATTGGGGATGAACATGGCAAGCTCGTCAGCGACGGCACCGGCAAATTCCTGCAGCAGTTCATGCAGGCGTTCGCGAATTGGGTCGAGACGATCCGATCTTAAGGCGAGTGCATCTGATGGCTTGCGGCAAGCGCGGGCGAGCAGCTAAAGGCGGCTGCGAATGCAGATGCACAAGAAACGGGTTGCTGTTGTTGCCAGCGAAACGATGGGCATCTGCCAAGAAGTCACTGAATTGTCCACTACATGGCGAACAAGATGGGCGTGATCGGCTTCACGAGGGTCGTTGGCCGCAGCAGCACCCTGACCGCCGATTGAAGTCGCGGAGGGAAAGTCAAAATTGTCCAGCCCACATCTCATCGAATTCGTGGCGGCACGCGTCGCTGAAGCCTTGCAACAGATCGATCGTGCCGTCGATGGCCATTTCGCGCAGTTCGACGAAGCTCTTGTCCGGCTCCAAATAGGTATCCAGGATTTTTCGGGCGACGTCTTCGGCACAATGGACCACCGGCTTTGACGACAGTGTCCGCATCCTGCTCAGCTTGGCGTAAAGACCGACCAGACCCGGAATGTCGGCTTCACCGTGCTGCAGCGCATCAACGTAACACTTGGAGGCTTCCTCGATGAAATCCCTGTAAAGGATCTGCCGGCGGCTCTTCTCGTGAAGCAGCCACTGGGCGCGGAGCTGTCTTCGATGGTTCAGCCAATTCGCTATCCCGCTCGTCAGGCCGCCAACAGCCGCTCCAGTGAGGGCGGCGAGCGCGGAGATGATGGAGGCGTTCACAGGTGCAGTCCCCAACCAGCTGCAGAATCCGGCAGTGATGACTACCGGGTACTATGACGCGGACGACCGCGGCCCTTCGGAAATCAGCCGTGAGCTCCGTTGCCCGGACAGATACGACCAGAACCATTGCGTTAGGACGCGGAACCGGTTCTGAAGCTGTGGCAGCGCGAGCACGTGCAGCGCGGCCCACACCTGCCAGGTCACAAAGCCGCTGCTGCGCAAATGGCCGGACTCGAGGATGGCGAAGTTCTTGCCGACCACCGCCATATTGCCTTTGTTGCGATACCGAAACGGTCGACCGTCCTTGCGTCCTCCGACACGGTTGGCAATGACATGTCCGACAAATCTTCCCTGCTGAATGGCTGCCTGCGCCACTCCGGGCACGGGGTGACCGTCCTGGGTCATCGCGGCTGCGTCGCCCGCCACAAACACGTTGGGCGCCTCGGCGATGTCCATGAAAGCGCCGACGAATGCGCGCCCAGCGCGGTCCGTCGTCGTCCCGAGCATCTTTACGACAGGCGAGGCGCTAACGCCTGCTGTCCACAGCACGGTGGCGCTGGGAATCCGGACGCCAGCCGCGATGACGCCTTGGTCGTCAACCTTCTCGACCTTTACGCCCGTCGAAATTTCAACCCCGAGCTTGGTTAGTCGCTTGGCTGCCTTTCGTGACAGCGACTCTGCAAAGGTCGGAAGAATACGAGCGCCGCCGTCCAGTAACAAAATTCGGCTCTTGGCAGGATCGATCTTGCGGAAATTCTTGCGCAGGGTCACCGAAACCAGTTGAGCGATCGAAGCCGCAAGCTCGACGCCGGTCGGGCCAGCGCCCACCAAGGCGAAGGTCATTTGGCGATCGCGTTCCTTCTGGTCATCGGTCGCTTCCGCCAATTCAAATGCACTCAGGATCTTGGTTCGGATCGTCTCGGCGTCGTTGAGGCTCTTGAGGCCTGGCGCGAACCGCGCGAACTCGTCATGACCGAAATAGCTCGGACGCATTCCGGTTGCGATCACGAGGAAGTCGTACTCGAGCTTTCGACTGCCGATCCCCGGGCAGATGGCCTCGACGGTGCGAGTTCCGAGATTGATGCTCTTGATCTCCGCCAGCAATACGTTGAGGTTCTTCTGTTTCGCCTCAAGCTGACGGATCGGCGCCGCTATCTCGGATGGCGCCAAAACAGCAGTGGCGACCTGGTACAGCAGCGGCTGAAAGATATGATGGTTGCGCCGGTCGATCAGCGTGATTTCGACATCGGTTCGTTTTAGTGCCCGCGCTGCCGCAATACCGGCAAAGCCACCGCCAACAATCAGGACGCGTTTTTTGTCCGGGACCGCCTTTCTTATAGGCGGCTTTTCTTGCGGGAACGATTTGGTCAGAACTGTAGTCATGGATGCACCGACGGTCTCGAGGGCCAGCCGCCCGACTAGCATCGGATACAGCGGGGCTTCGGGCTTTTCTTGGACGGCGCTGCGGTGCATTGAACGACCGTGCCTCATCGTGCGGGGGACCGCTTGGCAGCGGTAACCGTTCGTTCTGTGCTCTGCCCGCGAGCAAACAGGAGTGTGGCTGCCAGTGCGGCCGTCTTTAATGCCGCCTCGCAAGTCAGCGGTTCGGAGCACGGTGTTTCGCTTTTTGAATCGGTCAATTGCGTTGCGCGGTCCAGTAGCCCGAGCATCGCGCACTTCCGGCGCGGCCGGTCCATCTTCCGCGACCCGAGGTTCCAAAAAGCTGGCCCGTGCCGGAAGCGAATTTGTCGTGAACCGTCACCGACGCATGAACCGAACCGGATTTCGCGACGTATCCCTTGAATTTTACGAGATTGGGATGTGTCACAATGCCGTCGGAAATATTGACGGTGAAGTTGTAGCTGGGATCGCATGATCCCGTCTGCGTCACGAAGACGAGATCCCAAGGTCCATCATAGGCGGAACGCGCGTGTGCCACAGACGCTGGGGCGATAAAGCAGGCGGCTGCAATCATCCAGAGCGAAGGCGTCTTCATTGATATTTCTCCGTAGGGCTAGGCCGTGCTTCCGAGCAAACGCAACGGACCTCGTCGATATTCGAACCAGGGGCGGCCCGTTGCAGATGTCCGAACAATGATCTGCTTTAGGAAAAGCAGGCATAGAGCGCTTGTCGAAACGTGCTCGGATTATCCTGAATCGTGCGATCGCAACGCGCGTCCTTCCCGAACTCGTCAGCTGACAGTTTTGAGCATGATTGGCCCCAATCGAGCAGCCGCGTTCAATTACGGCTGGCAGTGAGAATGCATATTGAATGCACGCATTGGTGAGCTGTTCGAACTGAGCATGGCAGCTCTCATTTTGAGTAAACCCGGAGCAGCGAGATGAACGTTAAATCCATTGCGGATCAGCTTGGGGAAAGACGAGCTGGTTTCGTATCATCGTCTCATTCCGCTCACCCGCTGGCTGGTTGTTGGAGTGTGTCTGACCTCGTCGCCCTCACAAAGCCACGTGTGATGATGCTTGCCGTCTTCACCGCGCTCGTCGGATTGGCCAGCGCTCCAGTTCGACTTGATCCGTTAACCACCTTTGCCGCGGTTCTTGCCATTGCCGCGGGAGCCGGAGCGGCTGGCGTGCTTAACATGTGGTACGACGCCGATATCGACGCCGTCATGGCTCGCACAGCCATGCGGCCAATTCCCCGCGGCAAGGTCTCCCGGTTCGAGGCCCTTGTCTTTGGACTCGTGCTTAGCGGTTTCGCGGTGGCGGTCCTCGCTTTGGCGACGAACCTCACGGCAGCCGCACTGTTGGCCAGCACGATCCTCTTTTATGTTGTCGTGTACACGGCGTGGCTGAAGCGGGCCACGCGACAGAATATCGTCATCGGCGGCGCCGCCGGCGCGCTGCCGCCTGTGATCGGATGGGCCGCGGCAACCGGAGAAATCGGGCTCGAGCCGCTTACGCTGTTCCTCGTTATTTTCCTTTGGACGCCGCCCCATTTCTGGGCTCTGGCGCTTAATCGCACCGACGACTATGCGCGTGCAGGCGTGCCGATGTTGCCGGTTGTCGCGGGACGCGTTGCAACAACGCGCCAGATCCTGATCTACAGCGGCCTCCTGGTTCTTGCCTCGGAGCTGCCCTGGGTGCTCGGATTTACAGGAACCATCTATGGCGCGATCGCCGCGATCTGCGGGGCGCTTTTCCTTCTGCTCGCACTTCAGCTGAACAGGAGCCCTGGGGCCGATCGCCGCGCTCCTCACAGGCTGTTCGTGTTCTCCATCTTCTATTTGTTCGTGTTGTTTGCGGCTCTCCTGGTCGACCATGGCGGTGATTCATTCTCGCTCATGCGTGCCTCGCATGCTGGCCGCACCGTCGGGTCGGGGCATGCCGAGCTCCTGCCAAGCGCCGTTCGCAGCGCAAGCAGTTTCATCAACCTCAGCATTGGCGAGGTCTAACATGCGATACGCTTTGCTGGCCGTGGTCCTGATCGGCGCCGCGACACTCGGTGGCTGCACTGAAGGCGTGCTCGATCCGAAAGGGCCGATTGCCCTCGCCGAGCGACAGATTCTGCTCAACTCACTCGGCATCATGCTGGCGATCGTGATTCCGACGATCCTCGCCACGCTCGCCGTCGCCTTCTGGTTTCGCTCATCGAACTGGCGCGCTGCCTATTTGCCTGATTTCGAGTATTCCGGGCGTCTCGAGCTGCTTGTTTGGTCGATCCCCGCGATGACAGTGCTGCTCGTTGGCGGCGTCGCGTGGGTCGGTGCACACGACCTTGATCCGCGCAAAGCGATCAACTCAACCGTCACGCCTGTCACTGTTCAGGTGGTCTCGCTCGACTGGAAATGGCTGTTCATCTATCCCGACCAGGGCGTCGCGAGCGTCAATCATCTCACCGTCCCCGTAGGCACTCCGATCAACTTCGAACTGACCTCCTCTACGGTCATGAACAGCTTCTTCGTGCCGCAACTGGGCAGCCAGATCTACACGATGTCCGGCATGGTGACGCATCTTCAGCTGCAGGCTGACCATCCTGGAACGTATCCAGGGCTATCGGCTATGTTCAGCGGTGACGGCTTTGCCGACATGCGCTTTACCGTCGATGCAGTGTCGGACGAGAACTTTGCGCAATGGGTTCGCCAGGCGCACGACACGGGTCCAGTGCTCGATGCGAAATCTTATGCCGAGCTGGCCAAGCCGAGCACGGCGGTCACGCCGTTTACTTACCGTGGTGTTGCCGCCGATCTATTCAGCGGACTCGTGAACACAGCATCGGCGATGGACGATCCGTCACAACGCATTTGCACAACGTCGCAGAGGGCCGAACGATGAATCTTCTTGGCAAGCTTGATTGGAACGCAATCCCTCTTCATCAGCCGATCATCATGGGCGCGACGGCGTTCATGGTCCTTGTGGTGCTGGCTGTTCTTGGATTCGTCACGCTGAAGGGAGCCTTGCCCTATCTGTGGCGCGAGTGGATCACCTCGGTCGATCACAAGCGGATCGGCGTGATGTACTGCATACTGGCATTGGTCATGATGCTTCGCGGCTTCAGCGACGCGATCATGATGCGCGCCCAACAGGCGGTCGCCGCCGGCGGGGCGCAGGGATATCTGCCGCCCGAACATTTTGATCAGATATTCTCGGCGCACGGCACGATCATGATCTTCTTTATGGCAATGCCTTTCGTTGTCGGAGTGATGAATTTCGCGGTACCGCTGCAGCTTGGCATACGCGACGTCGCCTTCCCCACCCTCAACTCTGTCAGCTTCTGGCTGACCGCCTCGGGCGCGCTGTTGATCAACGTTTCGCTGGCGATCGGCGAGTTCTCAAAGGCCGGCTGGACGGGTTATGCGCCGCTCAGCGAACTGCAATTTTCGCCCGGTGTCGGTGTCGACTACTATCTGTGGTCGCTGCAAATCTCCGGGCTCGGTACCTTGCTGGCCGGAATAAACTTCGTCACGACCATACTGAAAATGCGTGCCCCCGGCATGGGCTACATGCGCATGCCAGTGTTCTGCTGGACAGCTCTTGCGACGAACCTGCTCATTGTCGCCGCCTTTCCCGTTTTGACCGCAACTCTCGCGATGCTGCTGCTCGATCGCTATCTCGGCTTCCATTTCTTCACGTTCGACGGCCAAGGCAATCAAATGCTCTACGCCAACCTGTTCTGGGTCTGGGGGCATCCCGAAGTCTACATCCTGATCCTGCCGGCGTTCGGCATATTTTCGGAAGTCATCGCGACCTTCTCCGGCAAACCGCTGTTCGGATACCGCTCGATGGTGGCCGCGACGATGGCGATCTGCGTGCTCTCCTTTCTGGTGTGGCTGCACCACTTTTTCACCATGGGAGCCAGCGCCAATGTTAACGGCTTCTTCGGTGTCATGACCATGATCATCGCCGTGCCGACCGGCGTGAAGGTCTTCAACTGGCTGTTCACGATGTATGGCGGACGGGTGCGGTACTCAGTGCCCGTGCTGTGGTCGGTCGGATTTATGGTGACATTCGTCATCGGAGGCATGACCGGCGTGCTGATGGCCGTGCCGCCTGCTGACTTTCAGTTGCACAACAGCCTGTTTCTGGTGGCGCACTTCCACAACGTCATCATCGGGGGCGTCGTGTTTGGGCTGATGGCAGGCTACAACTACTGGTTCCCCAAGGCATTTGGTTTCGCACTTGATGAGCGCTGGGGCCGGGCCTCGTTCTGGTGCTGGTTCGTCGGGTTCTATCTGGCGTTCATGCCGCTCTACGTGCTGGGCCTGATGGGCATGACCCGGCGCATGCAGCATTACGACGTTCTCAGTTGGCAACCCTGGCTGTTGCTGGCGGCGGTCGGTGTCGTCGTTATCCTGGCGGGCATCGTCTGCACGATCGTGCAGCTCGTCGTGTCGATCCGCGACCGCGCGCAGCACCGCGACGTGACCGGAGATCCATGGAACGGCCGCACGCTGGAATGGTCGACAGCGTCGCCGCCACCGGCCTGGAATTTTGCAGTCCTGCCCCGTGTCGCCGAGAGAGACACATACTGGAACAGGAAGCAACGCGCGCACGCGACCCCGGATCAGCCCCAGGAGTACGTGTCAATCGAAACCCCGAAGAACAGCGCGACCGGATTCGTCAATGCGTTCTTCGCGGTCGTCATTGGCTTCGCCCTGATCTGGCACATCTGGTGGATGGTCGGTCTGGGTCTGTTGGGCGCGTTCGTGACACTCCTTGCGTTCGCGTTCCGCGATGACGAGGAGGTCGAGGTATCCGCTGAGCAGGTTGCCCAGTTCGAACAGAGTCACCAAACGGAGGTTGCTCGATGAACATCGCTGTCGCCATCGATGATGTTCGCAAGGATGCGCTGCCGAGCGCCAGCGAAGCCGGTCCCGCGCCAAAACGAATCGTCGTGGCCTATGGGTTCTGGATCTTCCTCCTGAGCGACATCGTGATGTTTTCGGCGCTCTTTGCGGCCTACGCGGTGCTCGTGCGTGCGACTGCGGGCGGTCAGACCGGCGCGCAGTTGTTCAATCAAGCCAGCGTCGCGATTGAGACCGCTTGTCTTCTCGCATCGAGCTTCACGTGCGGGCTGATGTCGCTGGCGGTCGGCTCGCGGCGACGCACCGCCACTTACGTCTTTGCCGTGGTCACCTTCGTGCTCGGGGCGGTCTTCCTCGTGCTCGAGATCCGCGAGTTTGCAGGCATGATTGCCATCGGTGCGACCCCGCAACGCAGCGCGTTCCTGTCCGCATTCTTCGCCCTTGTCGGCTGCCATGGGCTGCACGTTACCGCCGGACTGATCTGGTTGGCAGTGATGATGGCGCAGGTCGAAATCAAGGGCTTTCGCCCCACCGTCGAGCGCCGCCTGCTCTGCTTCGCCCTGTTCTGGCACGCCCTCGACATCATCTGGGTTTGGCTGTTCACGGTCGTCTATCTGATGGGAGTTCGTCCATGACCGACACTCTGTTTGATCGCGCACCTGGAGACAGGCCAATACTGACCGATAGGGAAGAGGGGACGTCATACGGCGTGCTCGTCTACACGATCGGATTGGTTCTCGCCGTCATCCTCACGGCCACGTCTTTCTGGGTCGCCAATACGTCACTGCTCTGGGCGCCTGGAATTTCCCTTGGGCTTGCCGTGCTCGCCATCGCACAAATGGGGGTTCACCTGGTCTTCTTCCTTCACATCACGACGGGACCGGACAACACCAATAACGTGCTGGCGCTCGCGTTTGGTGTGCTCATCGTGTTCCTGGTCGTCGCCGGCTCGCTCTGGATCATGGCGAATCTGAACGACAACATGATGCTGCCGGCAGAACTCATGAACTTGCACATGGAGCACTG
>WNGI01001016.1_pt1 | contig 22582 bp, 19 predicted proteins | sample 5400621 | NCBI WGS metagenome assembly WNGI01 (sample SAMN13153374, study PRJNA577476) | soil metagenome | isolation source: 20 cm soil or saprolite under Garry oak tree replicate 1 | place: USA:California | collected 2016-06-15
TCAACGCGACAAACACTCGCCACCACCTAAAGTAAGGAGTCCGACTCTTGATAGACCGTCTCTTTGGCTCGAACGGTTCATTTACGATTAGAGACATCGCTTTTCTTCCTCCATGGGGAATGGGAGCAAGGTCGATGCCAATCAAGATGGTGCAACGACTCAACAAAACAGTCGAAAATTGATGAGAAAGTGTGCGGATTCTGTTTACATTAGATTCTGAAACGCCAATCTTGTCTTGCCAAATTGACGCTTCGTCACAACTGCCTAGTGAGATCACTCAATTTTGACCCGCCCATTCCGGCAGTGTATTAAATTTCTGTTTCTTAGATCCCACGAAGATTAACCGCGCCAAAGACCACCGTGTGAGGCACCATGGGTTTTCAATATCCTGCCCATTCGTGGGTTTATCAGCATGTATCCTCACTTAGAAAGGACGGTATACCCCAAGGGTTGAACTGAACGACGCGTTAGTTGGATTTCATCGGCGATTGCTTCGAAGGAAATCTCTACACGGAGCGACCTTATCAATCCCGATTGGGCAATTTGTAAGTTATTAAGCCGCTTTAGCGAATCTGATCTAGGCCGCTCATATACGGCCGGAGGGCTTCGGGGATGACGACACTGCCATCTTTTTGTTGATAGTTCTCCAGCACGCCAACCAACGTCCGCCCGACGGCCAAGCCGGAGCCGTTGAGTGTGTGGACAAAGAGCGGTCGCCCCTTCTTTTCCTTGCGGTAGCGGATATTGGCGCGGCGCGCTTGAAAATCTTCACAGTTCGAGCAGGAGCTGATCTCGCGGTACGCGTTTTGGCCAGGCAACCAAACTTCGAGATCGTAGGTTTTCGCGGAGGCAAAACCCATATCGCCGGTGCAAAGTTCGACCACGCGATATGGCAGCTTGAGCCGCTTCAGTACTTCCTCGGCGTTTCGCACCATCGATTCCAATTCATCGTACGAAGTATCGGGTTCGGTGAATTTAACCATCTCGACCTTGTTGAATTGATGCTGGCGTATCAAGCCACGAACGTCCTTACAGTAGGAGCCCGCCTCGCTGCGAAAACATGGGGTATAGGCGACATACTTGATCGGCAGCTCTTCGGGCTCAAGCATTTCGTCGCGGTGCAAGTTGGTGAGCGGAACTTCGGCGGTCGGGATGAGAAAGTAATCTCCAGGGGCGAGGTGAAACAAATCCTCCTCGAATTTAGGCAACTGCCCGGTGCCGATCAGCGACGCGCGGTTAACAAGCGCCGGCGGCAGCATCTCCTTGTAGCCGTTTTCTCGCGTGTGCAAGTCGAGCATGAAGTTGATGAGAGCGCGCTCGAGTCTGGCGCCGGCGTCGCGATACACTGCGAAGCGCGCCCCGGCGATCTTCGCCGCTCGCGTGAAATCCAGTATCGCTAACTCCTCGCCGATGTCCCAGTGATTCTTCGGCTCGAAGTCGAAGTTTGGCGGCTCGCCCCAGCGGCGCACTTCCTTGTTATCGCTCTCAGTCTTGCCGACCGTGACGGTACGAGCTGGCAAATTCGGCAGCGTCAACATGAACCGCTCGAACCTGGTCTCGACGTCGGCGAGGGGACTTTCTCCGGCGCGAATCGCTTCGCTCACTTCTTCGCCTTCACGCATCAGTGCCGCCGCGTCGCCGCCGCTTTTCTTGATCTTGCCGATCTCGCCGGACAAACGGTTTTTCTTTTCCTTGAGCCGCTCGATGTTCGCCAGCGCATCGCGCCGCTCGCGGTCGAGGGTCACGAATTCGTCCCAATCGATCGTGCCGCCGCGCGTCGCCATACGCGCCTTCACTTCGTCGAGATTTTCCCGCAGAAGTTTTACGTCCAGCATGGGCGATCCCTACGACAGCCAAAAAGCATTTTCGATATGTTCGACCAACGGCTCGCGGCCTGGCCAGGAAATACCGACGACATCGAAGCGTGCGTCGCGTTGATGGAGCCCCTTTTGCGCGAGGAAATACTGCGCCGCCTGAGTCATCTTTTGCTGCTTCCTAAACTCGACCGCTTCAAACGGCGTTCCGAAAGCGTGGCCGGTGCGGGTTTTTACTTCCACGAAAACGACCACGCGGAGGTCTAGAACGATCAGATCGAGCTCACCTGAGGGACAGCGATAGTTGCGCTCGACTAGTTTGTAACCTTTTTTTAAGAGATACCGCTCCGCGATCCGCTCGCCTTCTTTGCCGAGCAACTGTTTGCCGTTATTCAGGCTCATCGTTCGAACAGCGGCCCGTTAGTCTTTTGTTGCGGCGCCGCTTGGCGCACCGGCTTGAAGCTCTGGCGGTGAATCGGCGACGGTCCGAAGCGGCGCAGCGCTTTGAAATGCTCCGCGCAGCTGTAACCCATGTGATTGACGAAACCATACTCGGGGTATTGCTCGTGCAACTCGATCATCATCTGATCGCGGGCGACTTTCGCGACAATCGATGCCGCGGCGATCGATAAACACAACTGATCGCCTCTGATGATCGTTCTTTGATAAACCGATCGCCCGCTGAAAAATTTGCCGATACGAAATAGCGCCGTGGGAATCGTCTGGTTGCCGTCGATCAGCGCGCAATCCGCCTTCGAGGTCAATACGGCCAGCGCTTTGACCATCGCCAATAGGCTCGCTTGATGAATATTGAGGCGGTCGATCTCTTCCGCTTCGACGATGCCGACTCCCCAGCACGCGGCGCTTTGCTGAATCAGCGGCGCTAATTTTTTTCGCTGCTTGGCCGACAGCAGCTTTGAGTCTCTGATTTCAGGATGAGAGTAGCCACGCGGCAAAACGACCGCGGCGGCAACCACGGGCCCCGCGAGGGGCCCGCGCCCGACTTCATCGATGCCGGCGATCACCTTAAATCCCCCGGCATAGCCTTCTTCTTCGAACGCCCGGAATTGCACGGGTCGGTCTACCTCGGCCACCAGTGACATTTGTTTGCCCATCATCGGCCTTCATCTTTAGCCAAAAGGTTCATTAACTGCAAATAAAATTGAGCTTCGCTGCACTCCACACCCCGTTTACGGATTGGCTTTGACTGGAGCCTTGTGTTAAAAAAATTCCCATGAAACTAACCCGGGAGGAAGTTCAACAGGTCGCGCTTTTGGCACGACTCCGCTTGACGCCGGAGGAAGAAGTCCGATTGACCGAGCAGCTCGATTCGATTCTCGGCTATATGGACAAATTGAACCAGATCGACACGGCCGACGTCGAACCGTTTAGCCACGCCGTCAATATCGAAAATACCCTGCGCGAGGACCGAGTCACCAATCAGCCCAACGCCGACGCGCTCTTGGCCAACGCGCCCGACCGCGACGCGACTTTCTTCAAAGTTCCGAAGATCATCGAATGACTCTCGCTCAGCTTACGCTACACGAGGCCAGCGACAAACTGCGCAAGCGCGAGATCAGTTCCGTGGAGCTGACCGAAGCAGTCTTCCAACGGATCGCTGATACGGACGATAAAATCCGCGCTTATCTCATCTTGGCGCGCGACGCCGCATTGGAACGGGCGAAGCGAGCGGATGTAAAGTTGAAACGGGGCACGGACCCGGCGCCGCTCTTGGGGATCCCAATCGCGCTGAAGGACAATTTTCTCACCCATGGCCTGCGCACGACGTGCGCGTCGAAAATCCTCGGCGACTTTATTCCACCCTACGATGCAACCACAGTCGAGAAAGTGCTCGCGGCTGGCGCGGTGATTACCGGCAAGACCAACCTCGATGAATTCGCCATGGGCTCGTCGGCCGAGAACTCGGCTTTTTTTCCGACCCGCAACCCGTGGAATTTAGAACGCATACCCGGCGGCTCGTCCGGCGGCGCCGCGGCCGCGGTCGCTGCAGACGAATGCATCGCGGCGCTCGGCACCGACACCGGCGGCTCCATTCGTCAGCCCGCCGCCTGCTGCGGCATCGTCGGGCTCAAACCGACCTACGGCCGAGTCAGCCGGTATGGGATCATCGCCTTCGCGTCGTCGATGGATCAAGTCGGTCCGATGACCAAGGACGTCCGCGACAGCGCGCTTCTACTCGAAGCGATAGCCGGCCGCGATCCGGGGGATTCGACCTCCGCGGATTTAACCGTGCCGCGCTATTCGGAAATGCTGACCGGCGAGATCAAAGGCCTTCGGCTGGGAATTCCCAAGGAATATTTTGTTTCCGGCATGCAACCTGAAGTCGAACAGGCCGTGCGCGGCGCCATTGGCGAGCTCGAAAAGCACGGTACGATCATCGAAGAGATTTCTTTGCCGCACACCGAGTACGCCGTCGCGGTCTACTACATCGTCGCCACCGCGGAAGCGAGCTCCAATCTTGCGCGCTATGACGGCATGCGCTATGGCCGCCGTGCCGCGGCGAAGGACTTAACCGAAACCTACATGATCAGCCGCGACGAAGGTTTCGGTGCCGAAGTCAAACGGCGCATCATGCTCGGCACCTACGCCTTATCGGCGGGCTATTACGATGCCTATTATCTCAAAGCGCAGCGCGTGCGTACGCTCATCAAGCGCGACTTCGACGCCGCCTTCCAACGCTGCGACGTGATTCTCACGCCGACCGCGCCGACGACTGCATTTAAACTCGGCGAGAAGACCCAAGACCCGTTGCAGATGTATCTCTCCGACATCTACACGATCTCGGTCAATCTCGCTGGTTTACCCGCGCTCTCGTTGCCGTGCGGCTTCGATGACGACGGCATGCCCATCGGCATGCAGATCATCGGCAAGCCCTTTGATGAAGCAATCATCCTTCGCGTCGCGCACGCTTACGAGCAGTCGACAGAATGGCACAAGAAGAAACCGAGGATCGAAAATCGATGATCGCCATCTGCTATCCTCGATCTTCCATCGTCAATTTGTGACCGCATGAAACACGAAAGCGTTATTGGTCTCGAAGTCCACGCCCAGCTACTGACCGAGTCGAAAATCTTCTGCGGCTGTTCAACCAAGTTCGGCCACGAGCCCAATCAAAATACCTGTCCGGTTTGTGCCGGATTCCCCGGTGTTTTGCCGGTTCTCAATAAACGGGTCGTCGAATTTGCCATCAAGGCGGGCTTGGCGACGCAGTGCGAGGTCGCGCGCTCGAGCATACTCGCCCGCAAAAACTATTTCTATCCGGATTTGCCGAAGGGTTATCAGATCAGCCAATACGAACTGCCCATTTGCACCGGCGGTCATATCGACATCGAAGTGAATGGCGTGGAAAAACGCATTCGCTTGACGCGGATTCATATGGAGGAAGACGCCGGCAAAAATATTCACGACGCCCACGGTGCCGCCAGCTTGGTCGACCTGAATCGCGCCGGCGTGCCACTCTTGGAAATCGTCAGCGAGCCCGATCTGCGCACCGCGGCGGAAGCCGTCACTTATTTGCGCGCGCTCAGGCAAATTCTCCAGTATCTTGGCATCTGCGACGGCAACATGGAAGAAGGGAGCTTTCGCTGCGACGCCAACGTTTCGGTGCGTCCCCAGGGCAGCGAAGCTCTCGGCACCAAAGTCGAAATTAAAAATCTCAACTCATTTAAGGCCGTCGAAAAAGCCATTGAGTTCGAAATCGAACGGCAAAGCGACACCCTAGCGGACGGCGGTGGTCTCGTTCAGGAAACCCGTCTATGGGATGAGCATCGCGAGGAAACCCGCTCCATGCGCTCGAAGGAATCGGCGCATGATTACCGCTACTTTCCCGATCCGGATTTGCTGCCGGTGGCAACAAACGATCATTGGATCGAGAAAATTCGCGCAGGATTGCCGGAGCTTCCCAGCGTCCGTAGAGCTCGGTTCATTTCCGCATACGGGCTTAGCCCATACGATGCCGACCTGCTCACCAGTCGAAAAGACGTCGCGGACTATTTTGAAAGCACGTTAAAGATTCACGCCAATGCGAAGGGACTCAGTAACTGGGTGATCGGCGATCTGTTTCGCGCGCTCAAAGAACGAAAACTCGACGAGCAGCAGTATATATCGATCTGGCCGGTAGCGGCGCAGCACTTAGCACAACTGGTGCAAATGATCGATCAGGGCAAGATCAGCGGAAGAATCGCCAAGACAGTGTTCGAAGCGATGCTCGATTCCAACGAATCACCGCAACAAATCGTCAGTGAAAAGGGACTGGAACAAGTGTCTGACGCGGGCAGCATTGAAACAGCCATAGAGCAAGTCATCGGCGCGAATGCCAAGCAGGTCGCGCAATATCGCTCGGGAAACGAAAAGGTCTTCGGCTTTTTCGTCGGACAGATTATGAAAGCGACCCATGGAAAGGCCAACCCGCAGAAGGTGAACGAGATCCTGCGTGAAAAACTAAAACTCAGCGGGTAAAAATGCGTCGTGGCAAATGGCTGAGTAGATTCACCGCCACTTCGCGGTTACGCCCCGCGACGATACCGAGCAATGCGCCCCTGCTACGGAATCGACGAGCGAGCTTCCGGTTTAAATGCCTGCGGCAAATTGATAATGATGCCGCTCATGCCGTCTTGCTTGAATGTCCTGAGTTGACGTTCCGCTTCGTCGCGCATCGTGAAATTACCGAGCCGCACGCGCAGCGCGCCTTCTGTGCCAGCTTCGGTAAGTGATACCGAATAGCCCCGCCGCTCCATTGTCTCTGCCCAACGTTGCGCTTTTTCCTTGTCGGTAAATGCGATCTGAATAATAAAACCCTCCAAAATTTTGGCCGCGGGTCGCGCCAGCGGCTTATTTTCAACGATCGGAGCATTCGGCTTTTTGAGCAGCGCAAGCTGTTCCCCGTCGGGTTTCTCCCACACCGCTTGCGATGGCAAAAGCGGCGTGGCCGGAGGCAAAGATTTGACTTCGCTGGGCGCTGTTTCGGTCTTGGCAATGAGCGGTGCGGGCATCGCCTTGCTTTCCTCCCCTGCGGCAATCTTAACCGGGGGCCGTGTCGATGGAGGCGGCATGGGCAATTTCTCAACGGGTTTCGCAGCCGAATCAGCTGTCTCGACCGAAGTCTTGGTGCTCGGGGTAGCGACGATCTCTCGAGATTTCCTACCGAGATCATTTTGGTCAACCGCAGTCTTCGTTGCCGTTACTGCGGACTTTTTCTCCGGCGGTTGTGTTTCAGTCGGTTTAACCGGCGCAATCGAAGCCGGCGCTTTGTCTTCGACAATCAGGGATGGCCTTGGCGGTTTGACCGCTGGCGATTCGCTTTTGTTCGGCTCCGCTGATTTACCTTCGGAAACTTGTTCCGCTGATTTTAGCGCGGCGACTTTGGCGGGAGCCTCGACGACCGGCACGTGGGTGTCAACTTTTGCTGGGCTCGATGCCGGTTCCGGATTCTCCTTCTCTTGTTTCGATGGCGCGACGACAGGTTTTTTTAGCGGCAGTTTTGCAGTCGCGGTCTCAGTCGATTTCTGTTCCAAAGCCGGCGCCGGCTTTTGTGACTCCGGCTTAGGGCTCGGCACAACCGAAAGAGGCATCGGCTTCTGCGCTTCAGCAATGGGTTTCGGTTCAGCGTCGACTTTCTTGGCTTCGATGGCTGGCGTAATAGCCATCGGCTCAGCGATTTCCAGTGGCACTTGAGGCGTTAGTTTGCTCGGCGCAGAGCTTGTGGCTTTTGACGGCGGCGCTGGCTCGACCCATTTTGGAGCCTGCTGCTCTTCAGGTGAAGTCTCGGCGGATTTCGCCGTTGCGGTCGTGGGCGATGTTGGTTCAGCCTGCGCTTGTGCGGAATTCGGCTCGCTGGTTTTTAGCTCGGGACTCGCTGCTTTCACTGCCGTGCTCGGAGGGTCTTCAACCGGGGCTTTCATGCTCGTCGTTACCGCTGCGTCCGATTGGACGATTTTTGATTTTGCGGCGGAATCGCGGGCCGTTTCCATCAGGCGTGAAGCGTTCGCGGGATTTTCATCCGGCGTCGCCGTCGCGGTTTTAGCTTCCGCTTTGGTTTCCGACGCGCTTTGTTTGGCGGCGGAGCCAGGCGCAGGCACCTTGGCAGCCGACGATTCCTTTTTTGCAATTTCGATTTTCTGATTGGCTTTTGCGGCCGGCTCTTTCGGCGGAACTGTCGGTGCTATCGTTTGAGCCGGTTTTGACTCCGTCGTCGATGCTAAATTATCCTCGCGGATTGCCGGACGGAAATCCGGCGCGAGATTTTGCGGGCTATACGATACGAGCGAAAGCGGCCCGTCTTCTTCCTCACCAAAAATTACCGCATCGGCGAGCAAATCATTCTGCTTGATTTCACTATGGAGAAAGCTCCGAACTTTCTCTTTGGACAAGTAAACAATCGCACGCGCCAAGGTCACGCGACTTCCCGTGGGTTCTGCGACAACATTGCGCCACGCGAGATTCAAGCCATAACCGCTCATCTCGCGGTCTTGATATATGTCGCTGTCGCCGCTCAGAATGCTCAACAAGTCAAAGCCATACAGCGTGAAAAGGCGTTGAATTTTTTGGCTGTATTCTCCTTTGGTCTCGAAGGTTTCTGGTGTCCCCATGACGACTTCCAAATAGCGCTCGTCGGTCGATTTGGCGGCCGAATGGGTAAAGAAGCCGATGCCGCCGACCGATGAAATATTATTGGCAAACTGAAGGGGAGCGGTTTTCGCATTGCGCACGATCCGTTCGACCAAGCGATCGAGGTTGTCCTTATATCGCGTGCCGAGATATTTTGCTTTCGGAGTGCTGTAGTAAGATGGGGGGGTGCTGATCAAACCATTGGACGCTGGCTTTTTTGCACCGGTATCATCCAACATTGTGCAGCCGTTAATCAGCCACGCAATGGCGAAAAAACTTGCACACAATCGAACCCTTATCATAACGAATTCCCTTCGGGCGTGAGCGGAAGTGACTGTTTTCTTGACACGTCTAGCCGATCACTTATAATGAAACGATTTTTTGCAGAATATACCAGGAATATAAAGGCTGCCGCCAACAAACACAAGATTTTTTTGCTAAAGACAAGCTGAAAGACGAGCTGATTCTATGGCGATAGGCGAGCTTCTATTAGCTAAAGGCATTATTACCGAGCAGCAGCTCAAAACGGTGCTGGGCCAACAGAAGATCGCCGGCGGCAGACTGGGCGACAACCTCGTTGCGCTCGGCTACATCAGTCGACAAGATCTCGAAGCTATTCTGCAGGAACCTCCCCCCGTAGCAAAAAATATCACCGACACCGGACTCGATGGCAACTTTCTTCTCAATTGTCTGCTACGCACAATGTACATTTCGGCATTGCAAACGATTCCGGAACTATCCGAGCAGATCAAACTCACCCGCTGGGTCGTCGAAGAGCTTTTGAACTTCGCCAAGAAAGAAGCGCTGGTGGAAATCCGTGGGCCGTCTGAGAAAAATTACAACATCATGCGCTACGCTCTCACCAGCGCCGGCAGAGAACGCGCCAGCGAGGCGTTGCGGCGTTGCGAATATATCGGCCCGGTGCCTGTGCCGTTGGAAGTTTTTCAAACCCAAGTTCAAAAGCAGACGATCACCAATGAAGTCATCAGCATTGAAAAGCTCAAGAACGCGATGTCCCACCTCGTCCTATCCGAAGACATCGTCAGGCGCCTCGGTCCGGCGTCGAATTCGGGCCGAGCGATATTGATCTACGGCGCCGCGGGCAACGGTAAGACCTCGATCGCCGAGGCGCTCGTGAGCGCTTTCGAGCAGCCCGTATACATGCCCTACGCGATCGAAGCGGATGGGCAAATCATCAAAATTTACGATCCATCGGTGCACGTATCTTTTTCCATGGGCAATGGCGCAAACGGCAATTCCAACCCGATCTTTTTACCCCACCTCGAACATGATCCGCGCTGGGTACGCTGCCGGCGCCCTTACATCATCACTGGTGGCGAACTCACTCTCGAGATGCTCGATTTAGATTTCGACCCGCATTCAAAATACTACGAGGCGCCTTTGCAGATGAAGGCGATCGGCGGTATCTTCGTTATCGACGATTTTGGACGCCAGCGGGTACGCCCGCACGAGCTATTGAACCGGTGGATCTTCCCGCTGGAGCGGAAAATCGATTATTTAACCCTCCACACCGGCAAAAAGTTTGCGTTATTGTTCGATCAACTGGTAATATTTGCCACGAACTTTCCTCCTGAGGAGCTCATGGACCCCGCCCAGCTGCGGCGCGTCCACTACAAGATGAAAATCAATCCGCCGACCGTCGACGAATTCAAGGAGATCTTCCAGCGCATCTGCGACTCCTACGGACTGGAATTTTCCGAAGAGACCATGGCGTATTTGCTCAATACATTCTACATCAAACACAAGGTACCCTTCGCGGGGTTTCATCCCAAGTTTATCGCCGAGCATGTCATCGCCGCTTGTAATTACCTCGGCACGACGCCGCGCATCTCGCGTCAGCTTCTAGCGGACTCTCTCGAGAACATGGTGATTATGCCCAGCACGCCCACGCCGGAATAAGCGTCGATGGTTAAACCGCTCGCTCTGATCATTCATTCCACTGAAGCACCCCTCGCCGGCATCTCCAAGCTCGTTGAAGGTAGGGACTGTTCGGTGCACTTGAGTCGCACCGTCGAAGAAGCCGAGCGCGTACTTTCGGCCTTTCCGGCCGATCAGCAAAAGTTTATTTTCGCCGAGCTTGACGTCTGCCAGGGTAACGGCTGGAACAACTTCACTGCGCGCTTGCGTGGGCGCTGTCCCAACCTTGCGCTGATTTGCTACGACCCGCTGCATCTGCAAGGTCTTTATGGCCTCTTCGGTCATACCAACCAGACGCCCGCCGATCCCAGCAGTCCGCACGCCATCAAAGCGCCAACGATGATCGGTGATACGCCTCAGTTCCACGAAGTGCTCAATCTCGCCAATCGTTATGCCATGCACGACATCACGGTCTTGATCACTGGCGAAACGGGCACCGGCAAAGAAGTCATGGCGCAGTACGTTCATTCGCGCGGACCGCGCGCCGAGAAACCTTTCGTCGGCTGCAACATGACCGCGATCCCGGAGACCTTGGTCGAAAGCGAATTGTTCGGTTACGTCAAGGGTGCCTTTACAGGCGCCGACCGAAACAAAAAAGGTTTCATCGAGGCCGCCGAAGGCGGCACGTTGTTTTTAGACGAAATCGGCGACTTGGCGCCGTCGATACAGCTCAAACTGTTGCGCTTTCTCGAAACCCGCCAGTACTACCGCGTCGGCGAAGCGATGCCAAAAACCAGCGACGTTCGGATCATCGCCGCGACGAACAAAGAACTCGAGGAGGCGATTCAAGGGACCGGCTTTCGCAAGGACCTTTATTTTCGTCTCAACAGTGCGCGCATCATTCTGCCGGCGTTGCGCGAGCGTAGAGAAGATATGATCCTGCTGATCGCGAATTTTGTCTACCAAGCCTGCAATCAATTTCAAAAGCCCCTCAAGAAACTGACGAGTTCCGCCAAGGCGCTATTCCTCGATTATCCGTGGCCGGGCAACATCCGCGAACTCAAGAGCGTGATCGAGAGCGCCGTGATGGTATCCGATGGCGAATATATTACGATCAGCGATCTGCCGATGAACTTACAGCATTACGCCACCGGCCATCGCGAGGAAATCGGCAGCCGAGCAATCCGCAACATCGAAGAGGGGGAACGCAGCGTTATCGAAGATGCGCTGCGTCAAACCAACGGAAACAAAGTCAAAGCGGCTGAAGCGCTCGGCATTTCCACTCGCACGCTTTACCGCAAGCTGGAAAAATTTGCTCTGGCTAACTAGCCGACCCCTCACGCGGGTCGCGAGACTCGCCGCATGCCTGATCTTAATATCGGCCCTCCGGATTTCACCAGCCTGGACACAAAGCAACAGCGGTTCAGATACGATACAGCCGTCGTTGCGCGTCCAGGTTTATGTCTCCGCCGACGAAACATCTGAAACCGTTGGAGTGATTTCGCCGGGCGAAAGCATCACTCCGCTTGCCGAAGTTCAGGGTACTGGAGGTCTGAAATGGTATCTCGTTAGGATCAAAACGGGCACCGTGGGCTGGATCAAGCAAAGCGACGACGATCATGCGAAAAAAGTCGATACCTTCTTCAAATCGTTGCCGAAAGAAGCAACTGCCACAGCGGTCGCTATTCCCAATATATCTTCAGCCTCAGCGCCGAGCGGCGCGATCATTGTTCCGGTGTTGTCGGTGGGCCGTTCGGCAGTAGTCTCAGTGACACTCAACCAAACGATCAGCGGAAATTTGATGCTGGATACAGGCGCGACCCACACCGTTATTTCGCAACGGCTCGCCGGAAGCTTATCGCTACGACCGGTGGGTAGAAGCTTGGTTCAGACGGTCGGTGGCGTGATTCCAGTTACGGTCTCGAGGCTCCGCTCGCTAAAAGCGGGAAATGCCGAAGTCACCGATCTTCAAGTTATAGTCCACGATTTTTCCCGCGATCCTCGAGTCGAAGGCTTGCTCGGCATGGATTTTCTCGGTCGGTACCGATTCGGCCTAGACGCAGAGCGCCAGGTCTTAGTCCTCACGCCGCGTTAGATGCGCTTCGATTTCTCAAGAAAACCACAAACATAGCCCGCTTTCTTCACGTACATTTTTGTTCGCGCTGAACAGAAATGATGGGACTATAAGGTATTTACAAGATAAAGCCATTTTTAGACCGCTGAAAATACAGCCGTTTCGGAAGAGGTATTCATGGCAACCCTTTTGCTTTGTTGATGACAAGTATTCCAGTCCCGACACGATAGTTCGAAAAAGGGACCCATTGAGCTTATGTTACCAGTTCCGAAAGAAGAGACCCGCCCCGAGATGGCTGCAGCAGATCCGCCGACTCCAGCCGTCGGGTTTGGCAAGGTCCTGACGTCCATTCAAGGCTTACAGCGGCGCCTCGACGACTTTTCCATCGAGGATGTAAGCGAGGCAGAAGCCAACGCCAAGACCTTGATCCAAAAAATTTCTCTCCTGCAAGGAAAATTAATCGGTCTGACGGAAATGAAGCAATTCGTTTCCACTGCGAATCGCAGTGTTAGCGAAATTCCCGAAGAGAGCTATGAGCAGGTCGACATGCATGGCCTGGAAAATCATCCGCAGCTGCATGCAATTATCCAGGCCAGTAAGCTAATCCGTCTCCATAGAATGATGAGGGCCGCCAAGGCCGGCGTCGAATCCGTCACCTTCGATGCGCTAGCCGGGACGCTGAGCTTTGCGCCGTCGGCACAGTTAGTCGACGTGAGCGCACCTGAAGCAATTCCACCGAGCACATCGCTGAACCAGGAATTGCCCAGCTCACTCGCCGAACCGCTGGCGCGTCCAAAGGAAGAGGAAATCCAGACAGGCGAAGCCGACTCGGTCAGCCGCAGTGAAGATGCCGAGACATCGCCGGATGAGCGATGGGTGCTCACGAGCGAGACGGAGCCGGTGGCGGCGCAACACCCATTCAGCCAAATTGACGACCTGGAATTTGTCGACCGGCAATCGGTGGAACACGACCAGACAGAACACTTGAACGTCCAAGAGCGCATCGAAGACAGAAAAACTTACAAGGACGACAAAAATTCATCGAAGGTGGCCGAGGCGAGCTTCGATAAGCGATTGCTGAATGATCTGATCGAAGCCTACGGCGAGTTCGTGATCACGCCGCAGCGTACGGAATCGCTCGACCCATCGACCGCTGCAAACCCGATGCTACCCGCAGCGGTAGAATCTCCCGCCGCGCCAACCGAGATAGCCATCGTGGTCGAGGAGCCCAGTTCGACTGTGACGAGCGAGCAAGCGAAATCGACCGAGATTCCTACCCTGCCTGCCCTAAGCGCCGCACCGACGCCTATTCAAACGAAATTGGCTGAGGTTAGGGAGACTGGCTCGGCAGCGGCTGCTAAGTCCCCGAAGCGTAAGAAATCGAAATTCGCGAAAAGCCAAACTCTTCCGGCTACGATCGAAGCGGCGAAACCTGTGAATGCGATAGCTTCCGAGATTCAAGCGCTACCCGCGCCGATCGTCGAAAAGCCGATACCCGTCGTCGAAGAACAAAAAAAGATTCCCAACGTCAGGAAGCACAGCGAGCTCGACCGCCAGCTGAAAAGCATCATCAAAGATTACGGCGAGTACGATTTGTACTCGCACCCCAGTTCGACGAAGGTTAAAACCGCCGCCATTGTCGCCTTTGCCCTGTTGGGTTTGGTCTTGGGCGGCTTCTATTTCTTCAAGGCTCCGGCGCACGTCGCCACGGCACCGGTGAGCGCCATCACGGAACTGCCGTCACAGTCTACATCAAAACCTAACGCTAGCCTCGGCGCCAAAGCGCTCGAAGCAGGAGAGCCGACGGTTGGCGGCGGCAGTGGCGAGAGCGGCGAACACGGATCAAAAACGACAAAAAACAAAACCAAATAACAGGAGACTTGGAGAACACGATGAAAAACGATTTACAGAATCTCACGGAAGATATCTCGCGGCTTTACGAAGACATCACTCAAAAGGCCGAGTCGCTCGGACAGATCGATAGCATCACCCGCCTTTACGACGAGCTGCAGTCACAGTTGCAAGGCATCTCGACGGAGGAAGTCGATCTCCTCCAAAGTCAGATCAAGTCGACGCTGGAGCAGATGGTCGGCATCAGCAAGAGCCTGGCGGTCATCAAGACTTTGAAAATGACCCTGAACGGCCACGACGAGCTCGCCGACCTCGCGAAAAGGACTCAGGGCAGCAAAGAAACTCGGCGCTCGGCGGAGGACCGTTAACGAACCCGGTTCATTGACGCGCACAATCTATGCAAGGCAATCTTTCACAAATCAGTCTGACCGACCTTCTGCTGCTTACGACCACCGGAAAAAAATCCGGCGTGTTGAAGCTCGCCCGGGGTAAAGAAACGGTTGAAGTATTTCTCACCGAGGGCAAGATCATTCACGCCACCTGTCCGATCGGTGAGGGAGAGAAGGCGTTGCTCTATCCGGTGACCTGGGGGGAAGGAACTTTCATCCTTCAACCCAACGGAACGCCGCCCGCGGCGACGGTCAAGAAAACGGCAGGCGAGATCCTCGACGAAGTCAAAGCGATGACACGCGAGTGGGAAATCATCCTCGAAGTCGTTCCGTCCCCCAAGACCATCTTTAGGATCGCCGACCTCGCAGCTGACAATACCGGTCCAGTCACGGTGCCCAATGTCGGTTGGCGGGTCCTCAGTAAGCTCGACGGCGTCCGCACGGTGCAAGAAATCGCCGAGCTCTTGCGGATTCCCTTCGCCTACACGGCAAAAGTAATTTATACTCTGCATAAATCCGGTCTTGTCGAGCTCGCGGCGCCGGCAGTTAAAGCCGTCTCCGATCTCGTTCCGCCGGCGTTATTGAACCACGTGACCAGTATCCTCACCGAAGTCATGGGTCCGATGGCCCCGCTCGTGTTACGCGATCAGATCGATGCTCTCGGTGAATCGCCGGATAAATTTCCGGAATCAAAACTCGACGACCTGATTATGCTGATCGGCCGGGAGATTTCCGACGGCAAATTGAAAAATAAATTCGAAGAATCCATGTTTCAAGAAATCTCGAACTTCAAGCGCTTCTAAACGCGCCGAACGATCTCTTTGGAGGAAATAATCGATGCCTCAGGAATCTGTGTCTATGGAAAGTTCTAAACTCGCCAAGCCGGTCAATATCGACTGGAAACGCGGCGGGCTTCGATGGAAAATCAGCACGACCTTCAGCGGACTTATCTTGGTTTTGGGACTGCTCGTGATCGGCATCGTCTACTATTTTACGAGCAGCGCGCTGCAGCGCCAGGTCGATCTGCGTTCCAGCGCCATCGCGACCAATCTAGCCGATGCGGCCGCCGGATTTGTGTCGCGTAAAAGCACGCTGGAGCTCGATGCGCTGATCTCTAAATACGGTCGGCTTGACGGCGTAGCTTACGCGTTCATACAAGATCCTAAAGGCGAGATCCTCGCCAGCAGCATGCAGCCTTTCCCCGTCGAGCTGAAAGACGCCGGTGGATCATCGGACTCCTCCCGGGTCACCAAGGTGCGCGGCAAATCCGTCTACGAGACGCGCTCGCCGTTACTCGATGGACAACTCGGCGTGGTTCGGGTTGGTCTTTGGGCGGAAACGGCTCAAGACGATGTGCGCGCCACGTTGCTGCCGATCATCGGGCTCATCGTAGCCTGCCTCGCGCTGGGCATCTTACTGTCCGTTATGCTCGCCAGCAAAACGGTCCGGCCGATACTGGATCTCAAAGCGATTGCCGATGACATCAGCCGCGGCCGTCTCGATACTTCGGTAACAATTCAATCCAACGACGAGGTCGGCGAATTGGGCCGGTCACTTGAAAGAATGCGCGCCAGTTTAAAAGCGGCGATGTCTCGCTTGAACCGCGAATAGAACATTTCTTGTCCCTGTAAAAAGGAGAAAATGATGACAAACAACTTTAGAACGATAGTGCGACAAAGCTTGCTCATTGTGGTCGGCATGTTCTTCGCCGCTGCGTCATCCGTGCCAGGCGCGTCTTTGGCCGCTGACCGGCCCTTACAAAGGATCAACGTCGCCTACAGTTCGATCTCGGGAAACGTGTCGCCCCTCTGGGTCACGCAGGACAAAGGGTTCTTTCGCAAATACGGACTCGAAGTACAGGCAATTTTAATCGAGTCCGGCACCACCACCGCCCAAGCGCTGGTTGCGGGCGATATCAGCTTCGCTTCGGTCGCTGGACCGGCAGCGATTCAAAGCAATCTACGGGGCGCCGACGTCGTTATCATCGCCGGCGTGCTCAACACGCTTGTTTTTCAACTTTACACGGACAAAAGCGTAACCCGTCCGGACCAATTTAAGGGCAAGTCGGTCAGCGTCACGCGTTTCGGCTCGGCGACTGATTTTGCAATGCGCTACGCTTTGGAAAAATATGGCTTGGACGTCAATAAGGAAGTAACGATCCTGCAGCTCGGCAACCATCCGGCGCAGCTAGCAGCGCTTGAGGCCGGCCGAGTGCAGGGCGCCATGCTGTCGATGCCGACGTCGCTGCGAGCCAAGAAAATGGGCTTTCCGATGCTGGCTGATTTGCAAATGCTTGGGCTGGAATACCAACACACCAGCATCGCAACCAGCAAAGCTTTGATTAAATCGAAACCTGATCTCGTACGCGATTTTATGCGAGCCTATATCGAAGGTATTCAATACGCCAAAACCCATCGCAAGGAAACGCTCGAGGTGCTCGCCAAATATCTACGCGTCGACGACAAGGACGTGCTGGACGAAACATACGAGACCATTATCGGGACGCTAGTGCCTGAAAAACCTTATCCGACCCTGAAAGGCATTCAAACTATATTGCGCGAATTGGGCGTCAAAGACCCGGCAGCGCGCTCTGCCCGTCCAGAACAGTTCGTTGATCTGAGCATAATGAAAGAATTGGACAGCTCCGGCTTTATTGATCGCCTCTATAAATCCGGCGCCGTAGCGAAAGTGGCACCAAAAGCCGAACCCGTGGCCGCTCCGGCGTCCGCGAAACCGCCGGTGATCGAAGCCAAAACTAAGCCTCTTGCAACCGAGGAAAAGCCCAAACTGGCAGCCAAGCAGGTTCCGGCGACCAGTGACAAGGCTCCGGTAAGCGCGCCGATGCCTAAGTCGACTGGATCGCAGCAGTATGTCGTCAAAGCGGGTGACACCCTCGGTCGTTTGTCGGAACAGTTCTACAGTTCGCCGAACAAATGGGAGAAAATCTTCGAGGCGAACAAGGACGTTCTGAAGAACCCGAACTACATCTATATCGGCATGAAGCTGATCATCCCGTCCGACGACAAGGCGAGCTGACGGTATCCTAATCACACGAAAATAGCCGGGCGTTCATTCAAGCGCTCGGCTATTTTTTTGTTCAGTGGCGAACCCTGCGATACCAGTATTGATTATCCCGCGCTCAACAGGCGATGGAACCAAACGATGATTGCCCCTAAAAGAGACGCCATGATCATCATACCGACCGCCATCATCGTCACTTTCTGAGAAATCATACGGCGAATTTGATCCCGGAGTGCGGGTGAGACTTCGTGGGCCGGACGACCTTTGATAGCACGATCATAACGCAGAAGCGTACGGAGATTAGCCTTTCTCAAACGACCCATCGGATATCGCAGCTTAGTTCGTTCCAGTCTCTTTCATTCATAAAAATCCGATCCTGCGTCACTGAATACTAAGATAATTTTTGAAATGCTAGAGCTGCGTCTCACTTACATGCGGTAAGAGAATCTAAGCTTAAGCTAGAGATATTGACCCAGATGGTTCTGCTTAAATATGTGACACGACTAATTACCCGATCAGCTTTTTGAGGTAGGAAAACTGTTCGATTACTTGAAAATCCTGCCGGTACCGTTCGATCGTTTCGCCGATCTGTTCGATCCGTTCACGCTCTAGATTACCAAGAAACTCGCCCGCAGACGCGAGATATTTTACATGGCGCGGCTCGATAGTCATCAGGCGCGCGGCGGTGGCGTCGACCGCTACTAGATCATCACCAAAAACGAGAACCCGGCTCTGCTTTCGTTGCCCCTGCAACGGACCGTTGCCCTCCATACCGACGATACCGTCGACGATGGCAAAGCGCGGGACGGGCAGAGAGCTGTTGATGTCAAGGATGCTGCCATTGATGCCCGCCCAGTGAAGCGCGTTTTTCGGCCAGCCATACACGGAGCCCGGCACCACACCGAACATGTTTTTCATCGACAGCGTCACCCCGGCCCAATGGTGGGTCTTGAGCTTCGGCATCGATACCAGCAAGTCGGCGTTATAGAGCGTCTCCGGCAAGTAAAGATTTTTCAAGCTCGTGAAGCTGCTTTTCAACGGCGTCAAACGCACGTCATCGGTGTTTAAATCCACGTAGCGGACGCGGTGTTCCTTAACAACATCGTAAAGGCCGGACGCGCTCAACAGATACTCGTTGTCACGCCGGTGACCGGGTCCCTCCGCGACGATCACCTCACGGGCACCGAGACTCTTAAAAGAATCAATGGCCGCTTCGACCACTGCGGGGTGCGTATTGATCACGCCCTTGGGGTCGAACTCGACCAGGTTGGGCTTGAGCACCACCCGCTTGCCGGTCAGATCCAAGCGAAATAGTCGAATACCGCGAATGATCGTATCGCGCAGGCCGTTGGCGTAGCTCTCCGCCGCCATGATCGCAACCCGGGAGCTCTTGGGTTTGATATACGCCGACTTCTCCCAGCGAATCGACTCCTCGCACGCACCCAGAAACGGATATACGGAAGCTGCCGCAGAAGCTTTTAGAAATTCCCGTCTATTCATTTTGTTAACTCTTCATCACACGCGAAAATAACGCGCGCCATTGCCACTCGCCAAAACAGCGAGCGCCAAAGGTTTAGTCTCGCCGAGAAATTTCGTCTTGGCGAATCTCTGCTCCAATTTTTTCTTAAGCTCGGAGTTCTCTTGACCGTAAACCGACAGACAGATCACGCTCCAGCCCAACGCCAGGCCGGAATCGGTGCTTTGCGCCAAATCTCCCAGGGTCCGAAGACTCAATTGATTCTCTTTCCGTTCGCGGCGATCCTGCAACGCGATCAAGGCGATCGCCGTGACATCGGGATACGGCCACAACCCATCGCCGTAGATGGAAGCGTTGCCGTAGTTCCAGCCACCGCGCTCGCACATGCGGTCGTAGATCATGAGCTCGCCCTGTTCGACCCGTTCGTGCAAGGCCTTGGTGGGAAGCCGACTTTTTATTTTTTTTAAAGCGACCAGAAAATAGCTGGTGGGTTCCACCCAGCTGAAGCTGTCGGGCGTCCACGACCAGCCGATCAAGTCCTCGTTCAAATGAACGACCTTCTTTTGAAACGTCAATGCGCGAATCAAGTTAGCCAACAGCCCTGGCTTGCTGCCTTCTTGTTCCAGCGCCCAATCGCCGGCTTTCACGACCCGCCCTTGCTGGTCAGCCGACTCGCTGAGCGCGATCATCGCTAGCGCCGTGCTCCACGACGGCCCTTTGGCGCCGGCGCCGAGCGGCCAGCTTCCATCGGGATTCTGTCGCTCCGTAAGCCACCGCTTCGCCTTCTGGATGGCCGATTCGCCGGCGCCCCTATCGAGAGACTGTAACGCCGCCAGCGCGAGCGCCGTAGCTTCGGTATTGCTGCTCTTGCCTGGAACTGCGCCCCACCCACCGTCGGGATTTTGGCTGTTCGATAGCAGGCTCGCCGCTTCTTCCAACATATTCAGTCCAACTCAGTCTGCGGCTAATGCATAAATTTTATGCTTGCCATCTGTGCTGGTAAAGACATTTTTAGCCCTGTCGCCATAGGCGGTCACCAAATTTTCAAATAACTTGATCGTCGCTTTGCCTTCGGCAAAACCATCCAGCGGGTCAATGATCAAATATCTCACCTTGAGTTTATCCAGTTGCGGCTTGATCTCGTCCACCGTGCCGACGTCCGGCTTGGCTTCGCCATACGGATAAAAGTACGTCGCCGGCCGATGGAGCGCGGGGCGGATCGCTTGGCGACGGGTGTACAAATAATACATCGGATCATACGCAGTGGCGAGCAACGCGTCTGGGGGCGTGTGCTCGCGAATCCAGGCGAAGGTCTCATCAAAACCGCGCCAGCTATACGGCACGTGACTGCCGTACAGTCCCCGCGTGGTTTGATCGTCGTGAACCAGCAAGTAGCTGGACAACCAAACCCCGTTGAGGAGGAGGATTAGCGCAATCGGGCACCAAGCAATTTTCCCGAGCAAGCCCACGGGCGATTCGCCCGCCGCAGATTCGCTCCAATCTGCTACCGCCTTGGCACCGTGAAAAAGGAACAAGACGAGAACGGGAACCAGGGGCGCAACATAACGTCCGGGATGAAACGGGAAAACCAAGAGCAGCCCGACGGACGATAAAAAAAAACTCCCAAGCGCGAGCTCCGAGCGGCGCGTCGACTGGATCATGCCGACAACCGTTAAAGCAGCTAGAAAAAACACGAGCCCCGGCAAGAGTGGCGTTAAATAGAGCAACTCGAAGCTTCCCATCAGGTAACGCGCATTGCCGGCTACAATGATCCGATACATGTCAATGCCGGCACTGCCGTCCCCTACCCTCGCGCCGCCGAAATTATAGCCTGCGTAATAGGCAAAGAGTGAATCGGCCGACGGGAGCGAAGCGCGCGACACCCATAAAAACCACGGCGCGATCAAGACCAATACTACAGCAATAAAATAACCAACGCCGCGCCAGCGCCGTTGCCTATAGGCATAGACAATTCCCGCCACCGCCAACGGCGCCGCCGCCAGCCGCGTCAAACAAGCCAAAGCGGTCACCACCCCCAAGAGCGAGAGTTTGAGCGTTGACGCCACCGAATCCGAGCCAGAGGCGCACATCGTCAGCGCGACGAGCGCGAGCAAGACGCACAGGAGATCGCTGATCACGTAGTCGGTGAAGGTGAAAACAATCGGGTTCGCGCAAACGATGAAAGCGAAAATCAGCGCTGCGAATCTCGACTCAGAAAAATAATGCCGATAAAAAATAACGCTGGCGATGAATATCGCGACAAAAATCGCGATATTAAAGCTCTTCAGCGCAACGATGTTTTCGGGAAAGTTTCGGTCCAGCGACCATACCCAGGAAAGAAGGTAGGAATAAAGAAACGGGTACTTTGTCTGCGGTGGCGCGGTTGGTAAACTGATGATCCGATAGCCGGCGTGTTGGGAGAGCGACTTGGCAACGACGGTGTAGATGCCGTCGTCATGAAACAAGCCGAGCGCTTGCTTGTTCGCGCCCCAGAATGCCACGGCGCCGAGCAGCAGTCCGACGCCTGCCGCCCAAATCCAGAACCGCGCTGACGCCTGCTGATTGCCTGTGGGCGTCGAATGCTCCATTGCGACGGAGGCCTACTTCGTCTGGCTTAGTTCCTCGTCGATGATCGCCGAAAACGCCTCCAACGGCTGCGCTCCCGACATCTCCCGGCCATTGATGAAGAACGTCGGAGTCCCTGTCAGACCGAGCTGAGCGCCATCGTTTAGATCCTTCTGCACCGCCGCTCGATATTTACCGCTCGCAAAACACTGATCGAAAGACTCGACATTTAGTCCGACTTCTTTGGCGTAGCTCTTGAGCTCGTCTGCACTCAGCTTCGGCGAATAACTATAGACCTTATCGTGATACTCCCAGAACTTTCCTTGCTCCCCCGCACACCGCGCCGCCTCCGCCGATTGACGCGCCTGCGGATGAATCGCCTCCAGCGGCAAGTCTTTGTGAACGACTCGTACTTTGCCGTCGTATGTTTTCAAAAGCTCCTTGAAAGTCGGCTGAGCCGTTTTACAATACGGACACTGGAAGTCCTCGAACTTAACGATAGTCACTGGCGCGTTTTCCGCTCCGCGAACGGGTGCTCCGTTGAAAGACAGCTCGGCGCGGTACACCGGTGGCGGCTTTAGATACATCGTTATCTTGGCCTTGGCTCGCAATGACTTAAAGAAGTTGTTTTTTTGAGTTGCGGCCTTTTGTTCGTATAAATACTTACGAATTTGATCGTGAACTTTATTCAGGTCGACGCGAATGCGATCTTTATTACTGTCGTAAAATCTCTGAATTTCCTCTTCTGAAATCGTTGGAACTTTGCCGTTGACCTCTTGGTCCAAAAGCGTTGATACTGAAATATTTCGAGCTTTGGCTTCTCGGGTAAGAAGGGTCGCGCCGATGTATTCATCGAGCTTTTGTTTCTCTAACTGGTACAACCGTT
>WNGI01004589.1_pt1 | contig 22582 bp, 23 predicted proteins | sample 5400621 | NCBI WGS metagenome assembly WNGI01 (sample SAMN13153374, study PRJNA577476) | soil metagenome | isolation source: 20 cm soil or saprolite under Garry oak tree replicate 1 | place: USA:California | collected 2016-06-15
CGTCGATACCACGATGACGGATCCGATCGATTCGACAGTGATCGGCAGCGGCACAACGAGCTGGTCGCGATGGGCTGGCGAGTGATCCGTGTGACGTGGACGATGCTTACCCAGCGTCCCAGCGCCGTCCTGCATCAAATCGAGCAACTTCTGGCAGCCTGACACTGCCAAATGTTGCGCGATCGGTTAGGTGAGCTCTTCGGGCAGTGGCTCGTCGTGGACGATTGTCAGCCGCGACACGGCTCGCGTCAGCGTTACGTACAGGCGGCGCAGGCCGCCGGGCCGCGTCGGCTCGGCGTCGACGATCTGCGCGGGTTCCACGAGGACGACCGAGTCGAACTCCAGACCCTTGGCCGAAGCTGCCGGCACCACCGCCACCCGCGGATCGTCCTCGTCGTCGAGACGCTCAGCCGCGATGCCGGCCGCTCGAAGCTCGTCCAGGATCTGCACGGCGCGCGCGTCCGGCACGATCACACCGACGGATCCCTCGATGTCGAGGTACTCGCGCACCGTCTCGACGAGGCGCGCCGTAGGGGCGTAGCGTAGCGCGTCCGTACCCTGGCGTACGGACGTCGCCGGCGGGACATCCGCGGCCACGTGCGGCAGCAGCCGATTGGCCACCTCGAGCACCTCGCCCGGCACGCGGTAGCCGGCCGTCAGCGGACGAATCGACGCGCCGTCGTGCCCCAGATGCGCGAGCGTGACCGCCCACGAGCCCGGCGCCCACGGGGTGGTCGCCTGCGCCAGATCGCCCAGCACGGTAACCGACCCGAGTGGGCAGCGCCGAGCCACGGCCCGGCACTGCATCGGCGAGAGATCCTGCGCCTCGTCGACCACCACGTGGACGTAGGACGGCGCACCGTCGAGGAGCGCCGCCAGCTCGTCGATCAGCACGGCGTCGGCCGGCGTCCATCGCGGTGCTCTCGCCGGCCGCGCCAGCAGCTCGCGCTCGCCGTCGGTCAGCGTCGTACCCGAGCAACGCAGCAGGAAGTCGGCGTCCGCGTACAACCGGGCCAGTAGCTTCGACGCGTCGAGCGCCGGCCAGACCGAGTCGACGAACTCGCGCACCGCCGGCGAGCGGGCGATCCGCGCCGTCTCGGCGTCGGTCGGTGCTCCCCCGACATCCTCGCGCTGCCGCCGGACGTCCTCGGCGAGCTGCTGGCGCAGCCGTTCGCGCACGACCGACCAGCGCACGTCGGCCCGGCGCGCATCGTCGACATACCGGCGTAGCCGGTGCTCCGGGATCCGGTACCGCCGAGTGCCGATCACCGCCACCACGTCGTCGACCGGCCGACTCACGTGCGAGAACACGGCCCGCCGCAGCACGTCCGCCATGCGGGCGTCGCCCTTGAGCACGGCCGTCTCGGCGAGCTCGGCGCCGGTCACCGGCACATGCGCGACCAGGTCGTCGACCGTCGCCTGCTCGATGCCTCCCTCGCCGAGCGCGGGCAGTACCTGGGCGATGTAGTGCAGGAACGCCCGGTTCGGCCCCACGACGAGCACGCCGGAACGGCGCAGCCGTGCCGGGTAGGTGTACAGCAGGTAGGCGGCGCGGTGTAGGCCCACCGCCGTCTTGCCGGTGCCCGGCGCGCCCTGGATGCACAGCGATGTGTCGAGGTCGGCGCGCACGAGATCGTCCTGGTCAGGCTGGATGGTGGCGACGATGTCACGCATCGGGCCGACGCGCGGGCGCTCGATCTCCTCGCGCAGCAGGTCGGACCGCAGGCCCAGCGCCTCGCCGCGGTCGAGGTGCTCGTCCTCGTAGGAGCTGAGCAGCCCGTCATGGAAGCCGAAGCGCCGGCGCAGCCCCACCCCCATCCGCTCGGACGGAGACGCGCGGTAGAACGCCTGCGAGATCGGCGCCCGCCAGTCGATGACGACCGGATCGCCGCTCGCGTCCCGGACGTGCCGGCGCCCGATGTGGAACGTCTCGCCGTTGTCGCGGTCGGTCCGGCCGAAGAACGGCGGCGCATCGGGGTCGGCGGCCAGCGCCTCGAGTCGCCGGGTACGCAGCCGGCCGAGGCTTTGGCTGGCCAGCTCGTCGACCCCGTAGTCCGCGATGCCCTCGGCGCTGGCGCGCATGGCGTCCAGGCAGCGCCGGGCCAGATCGAGGTGGGAACGTTCGGCGAGCAGGACGGTGTCTTCGGTTCCTGCGTCGACGCTCACGGTTAGTCGACGCTACGCCCGGGCAGCAACCGAATTTCGCGGCCGACGCGGGTCAGCCGAGCACGATCTCGGCCAGCTCGGCGGCGAGGGCGTGCTGGCCACGCGTGCTCTGCGGCAGGACGGACGGCACGGCGTGCGCCAGCTGCGCATGGCCGAGATAGGCGGCGTACGCGAGCGTCGCCCGCCGCTGAGCGGCCGCCGGGGTGAGCCCGGCCCCACGCAGCAGGCGTGCGATGTAGTCGATGCGCCGATCGGTGACCCGCTCGATCGCCGCGCCGATGTCGGGATGCGCCGCATCGGCGAGCAGCAGCAACTCGCCGGGATGCTCCTGGCTGTACGCCGTGACCTCGGCGATCAGCAGCGTCGCCTTCGTGCCTGGATCGTCGGACTGTTCCTCGACGGACGCGATGACGTCGTCCGTCGCGACGGTCTCCCACCGGTCGAGCGCGGCGCGCAGCAAGTCCTCGCGTGAGGAGAAGTGCCAGTAGAACGAGCCCTTCGTCGTCTTGAGGCGCCGGGCAAGCGGCTGTACGGCAACGCCGCCGGGGCCCTCGTGCAGCAGCGCGTGGACGGCCGCGTCGACCCAGTCGTCTTGGCTCAGTCTGGTGTCAGGCATGGGCATACGCTAGCGTATGGACGAACACCATACGCAAGCGTACGGAGGCACGGGCTTGTCCGCTGCATTCGACATCGTCCCGCGACCGGATTGGGCGTCGACGACGATCGTCGCGATCCCGCACGACGCGACCGGCGACGCGGCCGCCTGGGCCCGCGCCATTTTCGACTTGCGATCGCTTCCGGTCTGGGTCAAGGCGCTGGCCGGCGTCCGAGCGGTCGTTGCCAAGCTGCTGCGGCTGCCACCGGGCGAACAGGCCATGCTGGCCGTCGACCGCATCGTCGGTGACGAGGCGGTGATCGACACCGACGACGTCCACCTGCACTTCGCGGCCGGCGTGCAGGTGGATCCAGCAGCCGGCCTGCTGTACGTGACCACCGCGGTGGCACTGAAAGGGTGGCGCGGCAGGGTGTACTTCATGCCGGTTCGGTTCCTGCACGACGCGGTCACCCGGTCGATGATCGAGAACGCGGTCAGCCGGATGAACGATCACGCCGCAGCTTGACAGTGCAGGATCTGATCGAGCGCGCACGGGGGCTCGTCACTGCGGGCCGGCGCCGGATGCTCGGCGTCACCGGCGCGCCGGCCGCGGGCAAGTCGACGCTGGCCGCGGCCCTCACCGAGGCGCTCGCCCCCGACGCGGTGCTCGTGCCGATGGACGGATTCCACCTCGCGGCGACCGAGCTGCACCGCCTGGGCCGGCATGACCGCAAGGGTGCGCCCGACACGTTCGACGCCACCGGCTACGTCGCGCTGCTGCAGCGGTTGCGGGCCAACGCGGAGGACGTCGTCTACGCACCGGAGTTCCGCCGCGAGATCGAGGAGCCGATCGCGGGCGCGATCGCCGTGCCGCGCGGGGTGCCGCTCGTCATCACCGAGGGCAACTACCTGCTGCTCTGGCCGCAGGCGCGGATCCTGCTGGACGAGGTCTGGTTCGTCGAGGCGGACGAGCAGGCTCGGCTGGCGCGGCTGATCGCGCGCCACATGGCGTTCGGGCGCACGCGCGCCGAGGCCGAGGGCCGGGCGTTCGGCAGCGACCAGCGCAACGCCGAACTCATCGCGGCGTCCCGCGACGGCGCCGACCTGATCGTGCGGTCAGACGAGCGCGCTTGAGCGCCATGTCCTTGCGCCGGGTGGACGGGGAGAGCACCTCGACGGCGAGCGCCAGCGGTCCGGTGATGTTCTTGACGCCGACACGGTCCTTGTCGATGACGAACAGGTCCGGCTGCAGCGCGGCTCCGCCCCAGTGCTGCTGCTCGGCGGAGCCGTGAGGCCGTGCATAGTAGGTGCCGCATAAGGTACCGACTGGACGGAGGCGGGCAGTGACGGCTGAGGTGCAGGCGCATCCCGAGACGGTCCGGTATCGGCTCGACGAGCTGCTCGCGAACCGCCGGTGGGTGCGTCGCACGAACCCCTTCCCGCACGTGTACGCGCGCGACGTCTTCGTTCCTGACTTCTACGCCCGGCTCGACGAGGAGTTCCGGCGCATCGAGCGGGAGCACCCGGACACGTTCGTCCGGAACATGAAGGGCTACGACGCGTCCGGTGCGAGCGTCAGCCGGTTCCGCGACGGGCCGCTCGGCGTCTTCGTCTCGCGCGAGTGGCACGACATGATCGCGCGCGTGGCGGGCGTGCGAGCCACGGGCGACGTCAATGCGACGCTGCACCACCACGAGCCGGGCAGTCAGAGCGGCTGGCCGCACAACGACCTCAACCCGGCCTGGTTCGCCGGCCCGCCGCCGGCCGCGGGCGAGATCCGGCTGGAGCACACCGACGGGGTCGCGCTGCACACGGGCGAGCGGCCGGCCGGCGTAACGGCGCGGGAGGGTGTCCGGGCGGTCTCCTTGCTGTTCTATCTGGGCAACCCGCCGTGGGAGTTCGGCGACGGCGGTGAGACCGGGCTGTTCGCCGACGTCGCGTCCGCGCGTCGTGGCCCTGCCGTGGCCGTCCCGCCGATCAACAACTCGATGGTCTTCTTCGAGTGCACACCGCGTTCGTGGCACGCCTTCGTCAGCAACCGCACGAGGCCGCGCAACTCGATAGTGATGTGGCTGCACCGCACCAAGGACGAGGTCGTCGATCGGTGGGGGGATCACAGCATTGAGCACTGGTGATCGCAGGGTCTGCCTGCTGACCGGCGCGGGCGGGACGCTGGGCGACGCATTCTGCCGCGCGTACGGCGGGCACTACGACATCGTGGCGGTGTGCCGGCGGCGCGCGCCCGGGGTCGCGTCCCAGCACGAGTGGTTCGTCGACCCGCTCGAACCCGACGCGGAGCTGCCCGACAACGACGTCCGCGTGTACACAGTGCACGCCGACCTCGAGCGTGACGGCGAGGTCGAGCGCGTCGTCGACATCGCGCTCGCGCGGTTCGGACGCGTCGATCTGCTCGTCAACAATGCTGCATACGTGGGTCTGCACCCACAGGGCGTCGTCGACGGCGATGCCGCGCTCGACAGCGTCGAGAAGCATTTCGCGGTGAACGTCGGCGTCCCACTGCGGTTCGCCACCCGGCTCGCGCAGCGGTTCTGGCTGCACCGCGACCTGGACAATCGCGATCACAATCGCAACGTCGTCAACCTGTCGAGCCTCTCGGCGTCGCGGGTATATCCCGGCGGGCAGGCCGTCTACGCGGCGTCGAAGGCCGCGCTGAACCAGCTCACCCGGCACCTGGCCGCCGAGTTCGGAGTGTTCGGCGTGCGGGTCAATGCGCTCGCGCCGAACAATTTCCCCTCGATCGTGCGCACCGAGTCGGTGGCGTCGGCGATTGCCCGGCTGGACGGCGAGTCGGTGACCGGCCGGATTCTCGCGCTCGACGCCGAGCAGTCCTCAGTCGGCTAGGCGCAGTTTCAGCGCTTCCAGCTCGTCGCGCAGGGACGTCGGCAGCTGGGCGCCGATCTTGTCGAACCATTGCTCGATACGCGGCACCTCGTCTCGCCACTCGGCCAGCTCGACGCGCAGGGCGGCCCGCGCCTGCTCCGGCGCCACGTCCAAGCCGTCGAGGTCGAGTGACTCGACGGTCGGGACGCGCCCGATCGGCGTATCGGCCGCGTCGGCTGTGCCCTCGATGCGCTCGATCGCCCACTTGAGCACGCGGATGTTCTCGCCGAACCCCGGCCACAGGAACGTGCCGTCAGCGGAGCGGCGGAACCAGTTCACGTAGAAGATCTTCGGCAGCTTCAGGGCGTCGGCACCCTTGCCCACCTCGATCCAATGCGCGAAGTAGTCGCCGGCGTTGTAGCCGATGAACGGCAGCATCGCCATCGGGTCGCGGCGCACGATGCCGACCTCGCCGGTGGCCGCCGCCGTGGTCTCCGACGACAGGGTCGCCCCCAGGAAGACGCCGTGCTGCCAGTCGCGTGCCTCGGTGGCCAGCGGGACGGTGTCGCGCCGGCGTCCACCGAAGAAGATGGCGTCGAGCGGGACGCCCTTCGGGTCGTCCCATTCCGGCGCGCGACTGTCGCACTGCTCGAGCGGCGTGCAGTACCGCGAGTTCGGATGCGCAGCCGGCTCGTTCGAGTCGGGCGTCCAGTCGCGACCCTGCCAGTCGGTCAGGTGAGCAGGTGGCTCGCCCATGCCCTCCCACCAGACGTCGCCGTCATCGGTGAGCGCAACGTTGGTGAAGATCGAGTTGCCCTTCGCGATCGTGCGCATCGCGTTCGGGTTGGTGTGCCAGTCGGTGCCCGGCGCCACGCCGAAGAAGCCCTTCTCCGGGTTGACGGCATAGAGCCGGCCGTCATCGCCGATGCGCATCCACGCGATGTCGTCGCCGATCGTCTCGAGCCGCCAGCCGGGCAGCGTCGCCTCGAGCATCGCGAGGTTGGTCTTGCCGCACGAGCTCGGGAAGGCCGCGGCGATGTAGTACGCCTTCTTCTCCGGCGAGGTCAGCTTGGCGATGAGCATGTGCTCGGCGAGCCAGCCTTCGTCGCGGGCCTTCACCGACGCGATGCGCAGCGAGTAGCACTTCTTGCCCAGCAGCGCGTTGCCGCCGTAGCCCGAGCCGTAGGACCAGATCAGCCGCTCCTCGGGGAAGTGCACGATGTACTTCGTCTCGTTGCAGGGCCACGGGACGTCGCGTTCGCCCGGCTCGAGCGGTGCGCCGACGCTGTGCAAACCGGGCTCGAACTCGGCGTCCTCACCGAATTTCGCCAACGCCTTGGCGCCGCACCTCGTCATGATGTGCATCGACGCGACCACATACGGCGAATCGGTGATCTCGACGCCCAGCAGCGGTATGGCGGCGTCCAGCGGGCCCATGCAGTACGGCAGGACGTACATCGTCCGCCCCCGCATCGAGCCGCGGAACCGCTCGGTGAGGACGGCCTTCATGTCCTCGGGGTCCATCCAGTTGTTCGTCGGCCCCGCGTCGCGGGCATCGCGGCTGCAGATGAACGTGCGGTCCTCGACCCGGGCGACGTCGGTCGGGTCGGACGCGGCGTAGAACGAGTTCGGCAACTTGTCGGGATTGAGCCGGACGAACGTCCCGGCCTCGACGAGCAGGTCGGTGATCCGCACCCATTCCTCGGGCGAACCGTCGACCCATTCGACGCGGTCGGGCTGGGTCAGCTCGGCGGTCTCCCGAACCCAGCCGAGCAGCCGTCTATGGGTGGTCGGCGCAGCGTCGAGGCCGGGAATGGTGCTTATCGTCATCGCGAAACTCCTCGCAGTCGCCGTTGACTGCCAGCCGCGCGCACGGATCGCGGCGCGCAACTGACGCCGGGGATCCAATTAACAGTACTGGCCGGTAACGCTTGCAATCGCCGAAAGCGGCTCTGCTCACATCGACGCGCTGGGTCAGCGGTGCAGACGTAGGCCCTTCGTGATCTTGTCGACATGACGGCGGTCGGCGCGCAGCGCAAGGCCGGTCAGCCGCAATTCGTCCCGGACGACCGCCGCGACGGCGGCGCGGTTGTCGACGTCGTTGCCGGTCGCGAACAGCTCGTCGGTGAACACGGCCGGGACGACGTTGCGCGTGAGCGCTCGATCGAGGCTGCGGGTGAGCTCGTCGGAGGTAGCGGCAAAGACGAGAACCGGCTGGCCGAACATCGGCAGGTATTTCGTGCCGTCGGCATCGGCGTAGGCCTCGCCGATCGACTCCGGTGCGGTGTGCGCGACGCCGCTGACCAGGAATGCCGTCATGTTCAGCTTCTGCCAGGCAGCGAGGTCCTCGCGGAGAATCACCGCGATCTTGGTATCGGGCCGGGCGCTCATCTCGGTGGTCATCGTCGACGAATCTAGGAGAATCACCGGCATGCGCACACGAGATCCGAACGAAGTTCGGTGGCTGCGCCAAGGAGGTGCTCGTGGACGAACTTGATTCGGCGCTGGTCGCCGCTCTGCAGGCTGACGGTCGGCGCAGCAACCGCGAGCTCGCGGCCGAGTTGCGCGTCGCGCCGTCGACCAGCCTGGAACGGACGCGCTCGCTGCGCAGCCGCGGAGTGATCACCGGCTATCACGCCGAGGCCGACCTCACCGCGCTGGGTCGGCCCGTCCAGGCGATGATCTTCGTCCGGTTGCGGCCGCAATCGCGGGCGATCATGCACGGCTTTCGGGACTTCGTCGCCGCGCTGCCCGAGACATTGAACGTGTACATCATCACCGGATTCGAGGACACACTTGTCCACGTCGCAGTGCCGACGCCGCAGGCATTGCAGGACTTCGTCCTCGATTCGTTGACAAAGCGTTCAGAAGTGGCCGACGTGCGTACTGCCGTCGTATTCGAGCACGTCCACAACCATGTCGTCCGGGCAGCGCGATGAGGAAGTCCGCTTGGTCGCCTTGCCGCCCGGCGAACCAAACGATCGCAACGGATCTGGTCGGCCCGGCGGCAAAGCACGCCAAGCCGCCCCGAAGCCGCCAGGCGCGGAGGGCTAGGACGCCTGGCTGACCGTCGACATGTTGAAGTCGCTGACGCGGACCGTGGGCATCGCGGTGCGACTGAAGTAGTCGTTCCACTCGCGCGGCAGGATGCGTTCGGTCCGTCCGACCTCGGTGATCCGGCCGAGCAGGTCGACCGGCGACTCGTTGAACCGGAAGTTGTTCACGGCGCCCTGCACCTTGCCGTCCTCGACGAGGTAGACGCCGTCGCGGGTGAGGCCGGTCAGCAACAGCGTCTGCGGGTCGACCTCGCGGATGTACCACAGGCAGGTCACCAGCAGGCCGCGCTCGGTCGAGGCGATCATGTCGTCGAGCGATGCGGTGCCGCCGCCGTCGAGGACGAGGTTGGTCGTGAACAGGCGGGGCTCGGCGCCGGTCTTGGCCGCCCAGGCGCGTGTGCGCATGAGGTTGGCCAGCGTCCCCCGGCTGATCCATTCCGTCGCCGCGACCGGGGCGCCGTTGTCGAACACCGACTGCAGACCGGCCTCGGACGCCGTCACGATCTCGAACGGCGAGCACTGCAGGCCGGGCTCGGCCGGGTCGGAGCGCAGGGTTAGCGGCAACTGCGACAGTTGCTCGCCGACGCGCGTCCCGCCATTGGGACCGGCGAAGACGTTGCGCCCCTCCTCAGCATCGCGGGCGGACGCCGTCCAGTAGGCGTAGATCATCAGGTCGGCGACCGGCCCGGGCGGCAGGAGCGTCTCGTACCGGCCGGCCGGCAGGTCGAGTTGCGTCGCCGCCCAGTCCAGGCGGGTGTTGACGGCATCGACGGCTGCTTCCAGGTCGACGTCGGCGAAGTCGCGGGTGTGCATGCCGACCCACGCCGAGCGGGAGAAGTCGTCGGACTTGCCGTTGAGCTCGACGCGTCCGTTCGGCTGGTCGAAGCGACGGCGCAGGCCGGTGGACGAGCCGACGAACGTCGAGCTCATCTGATGCTCGGCGAAGCCGAACAGCAGCCGGCCGTTCTTCCCGGCACGCTTGAACGCGGCGCCCAGCTCAGGCGCGAAGCGCTCGAACACGTCGACGCTGGTCGTCGCCGGGTCGGCGGACCAGTCATCGGCGTTCTGATACGGCTCGACCAGCGGCGCGGCGTCGTCGGCGGGGGTGGCGTCGCGGGCTGCCGCCTCGCTGGCCTTGACCACCGTGGCGAGCTCGTCGGGCGTCGAGACCGATCGGGTGACGACACCCGCACGGGTGCCGTCGGCCCCGTCGAGCGTCGAGATGACCGTGATCGAGCGTGACGTCATCTGCCCGTTCGTGGTCAGGCTGTTGTTCGCCCAGCGCAGGTTCGTCTCGGTGTCCTCGGACGCGACGACCACGCAACCGTCCACAGTGGACAGCTCGAGTGCCTGCTCGACGAAGTCTCTGCTGTCAGCGATCCCCGCAGCCATCAGTGACCACCCTCGCTGACCGTGTTGAGCACGTTGACTCCTCGGAACAGCGTTGCCGGGCAGCCGTGGGACACCGCGGCCACCTGGCCCGGTTGCCCCTTGCCGCAGTTGAACGCGCCGCCGAGCACGTACGTGTCGGGCCCGCCGACCGCCTCCAACGAGCCCCAGAAGTCGGTGGTCATGGCCTGGTACGCGACATCTTTGAGCTGACCGGCGAGGTGGCCGTTCTCGATCTTGTAGAAGCGCTGCCCGGTGAACTGGAAGTTGTAGCGCTGCATGTCGATCGACCAGGAGCGGTCGCCGACGATGTAGATACCGCGGTCGACGCCGCTGATCAGTTCCTGGGTGGATGGCCCGTCCGGCGCGGCCTGCAGCGACACATTGGCCATGCGTTGCAACGGAATGTGGCCGGGTGAGTCGCCGAACGCGCAGCCGTTGGAACGTCCGAAGCCCTTCGCCTGGGCCATCTGCCGGTTGAGCTGGTAGCCGACCAGCGTGCCGTCACGGACGATGTCGAACTGCTGGGTCTGCACGCCCTCGTCGTCGTACCCGATCGTGGCCAGGCCGTGCTCGACGGTACGGTCGCCGGTGACGTTCATCGCCGCGCTGCCGTACTTGAGCGTGTTGAGCAGTTCGAACCGGGCAAAGCTCGTGCCGGCGTAGGCAGCCTCGTAGCCGAGTGCGCGGTCGAGCTCGGTGGCGTGCCCGATCGACTCGTGGATGGTCAGCCACAGGTTGGACGGGTCGATGACCAGGTCGTACTGGCCGGCGTCGACGCTCGGGGACTTGACGTGTTCGGCGAGCAGGTCGGGTAGCTCAGCGATCTCGGCGTCGAAGTCCCACCCGGTGCCGGTCATGAATTCCCAGCCGCGCCCGACCGGAGGCGCAATGGTGCGCATCGAGTAGAACTTGCCGGCGCCGCGATCGACGTGCACCGCAGTGAACTGGGGGTGCACGCGCACCCGCTGCTGGGTCGTGCTGGTGCCCGCGGTGTCGGCGTAGAACTTGTTCTCCAGCACCTGCATCAGCATCGCGTCGACGTGGTCGACGCCGTCGGCGCTCAGCAGCCGCTCGGACAGGTCGGCGAGCCGGGCGACGCGTTCGCCGTCGCCGATGTCGAACGGGTTGACCTGGTAGGACGAGAGCCACGTGGCGTCGGCGTACACCGGCTCCGGGGCGAGGGTGACCGGGTCGTCGCTGAGCACCTGGCTGACCTTCGCCGCGGCGACGGCCTGCTCGGCGAGGCGTCGTGCCGCGTCCGGCGTGCGCTCGATGCCGCTGGCAAATCCCCAGGCCCCGTCGTGGATCACGCGGACGGCCAGGCCGAAATCCTCGGAGTCGACGCTCGTGTCGAGCTTGGCGTCGCGCAGGCGCAGCACGCCGGTGCGGATGCGTTCGAGGCGGAAGTCGGCGTGCTCGGCGCCCAGTTCGCGGGCTCTGCCGAGCGCGGCGTCAGCGAGCTGACCCGCGGGCAGCGCGAGGAAGGAAGGGTCCAGGTCGGGCATACATGGAACCTACCGACTCGACAAACCGGATTGCCCACGGGCTGTTTCGAGTTGTCATTCCCTCGGCGTTCGGTGAGCCGCCCGGTGTGTGACAACTCGCGGGAGGCGAAACCCCAGCAGAATGGGCGGGTGCGCGTCTGCTTCGTCTGCTCGGGGAACATCTGCCGGTCGCCCACCGCCGAGGCGATCTTCGTCGCCTTACTGCGCGAGCACGGCGTCGACGGTGTCGACGTCGATTCCGCGGGTACGGGTGCGTGGCACGTCGGCAGCGACATGGACGAACGCTCCCGGGCGACCCTCCAGGCGCACGGCTATCCGTATCCGCGGCACGTCGCCAAGCAGTTCACGGCCGCCGACTTCGCGACGCGCGACCTCGTCGTGGCGCTGGACGGTGGTCACGCGATCCGGCTGGCCGCGTTGGCCGAGCAGACTGACGACCCGCGCCGCGCGGCCGGCAAGATCGTGCTGCTGCGGTCGTTCGACCCGCAGGCGGTGGCGGCCGAGGATCTGGACGTGCCCGATCCGTACTTCGACGGTGCGGACGGATTCGTCGAGGTGCTGCAGCAGATCCAGCGGGCCTGCCGCGGGCTGCTCCGGTCGGCGCGACTCGGTCAGCAGACGCCGAGCGCCCCGTGGTAGCCCTTGATGAACGACTGGACGCGGTCGAACCCGGTCGTGCCCCGCGACCCGTACGCCTGATCGGTGCCGACCAGGCTCAGCACGGCGGAGGTCGCCTCGTCCATGTCGGGGGGTGACAGGTAGAAATCGTGGCCCGCCGTATTCTGCGCCACGTTGGTGTTCTTCGCGTACGCGTCGATCACGGACACATTGCCCAGGACGCGATCGATGTTCAGCACGGACAGGCTGTTGTAGGCCTGCTCTGCGTACGTGCGGTCGAAGTACACGGTGTTGTCGTCGGGGCAGTAGCCGAACCGGCTGCTCGTGTCGCCGCACTTGGGGTGGGGCGCCTCGGCGATCTTGACGTCGGTCCATTGCTTGTGGATCGATTCCGCGGCGTGCTTCCAGAATTTGTTCAGGTCCGGCTGCAACCCGCCGCCTCCACCGCCGTTCGGCGTCGATGGGCCGGCATCGATAACCTGGCTGAACGGCTCGTTGCCGGCAGTCAGCTGCTCCGCACTGGATCCGAATGGGCGTTCGGTGAACTCGCGGTCAGCCCAGTCGGACTTGTAGCACTCCGTGGCACCCTGCTGGAAGCCCTCGGCCACGGCGCCGATACGGTCGAATCCGTCCCCGTGCGAGATCTCCCTGTCGCTGGCCGGTGTGTCGTCGCGGACGTTCAGGTAGCCGACCAGCGCTCGATCGACGTCCGCCGGGCTGACGTGAAAGTGTGGCGCCTGGTTGCGCGCGACCGCGGCCGCGAACGCGCCGGCGGCACAGTCGGCCTGGCTCTCGTGCACGATTGTGGCGACTCGCTGGTTGAACAGGCCGAGCCGCTCTTGCAGCGCGTGGCCGAACTCGTGCGCGAACACCATCGCGACCAGCAACGGCCCGTACTTCGCGCCGAGTACCGGGACGAGATGCTGCGGGTTGCGGTCCCAGGCGATCGAGTCGTCGATCTCGCAGTAGAAGGCGTTGTCGACGATGATGTCGGCGCCGGCCTTGCGCAGGCAGCCGTTCTGCTTGACTTCGGTGCTCGGGTGGTTGCCGTCGACCGAGTAGAGCTTGCCCTTCAGCTCCGGCAGCGGCTTGCCACCGGATATCGACGGGTACTGCACGCGCCAGAAGGCCATGACGTCGAAAAGCGCGTTCTTGACGGTCTGATCGAACCTGCCGTGCGAGTCGCCCACCACCGCGAGCGTGGCGTCCGGTGCCTGCGGGCCGAGCTGGTTGTGGCCCGTCACGGTCACCGTGCAACCGGTGAGCGCGATCGCCCCGGCAGCGAGCACGCCAAGCGCGCGCGATTGCCACAGCTTGCGTCGCATCGCACGCCTCTCGACGGATCAGCGCGGGTGAGTCGGTATCCGCAGTCTAGCCAGCGCAGCTTCGGTGTTGCCTGAGATGTCTCATTCGGGGCGGCGGCGCTCGATCAGCACCGTGTCGCGCCAGACGCCGTGGTGGCGTGCGATGCGCTCGCGGACGCCGACGAGTCGGAAGCCTGCCGCGTAATGCAGTTCGAGCGTCACGATGTTCTCCGGAAAGACCGAGGTCTGCAGCGTCCACAGGCCGCCCTGATCGGCGGCCTGGACCTGCCGCCGTACCAGCGCGCGGCCGATGCCCCTGCCGTGAAAGTGCTCGGCAACGTAGACGGCTGTCTCGGCGACGCCCGCGAACCAGGACTTCGTCGAGATCGGGCTCGCCGCCGCCCAGCCGACTACGACGCCGGCGATCTCGGCGACCCACCGATGAGCCGGTAGCCACCGCGCCTCGAGGACGTCGCGCCGCGGCACGTCGGTCTCGAATGTCGCATGGCCGGTCGCTATGCCCTCGGCGTAGATCCGCAGCACCGCCGGCCAATCCGTGTCGGCGAGCGGGCGGATCTCGGTCACGCCGTCATTGTGTCCGACGGATACAGGAAAGCCGCGGTGGCGAAGCCGACGGCACCGCCCACCAATTCCGCCGCGATGAAGCCGGGAGCAGAGCCGGGCGCGATGCCCGCATAGGTGTCGCTGAAGATCCGGCCGATCGTGACGGCCGGGTTGGCGAACGACGTCGACGCGGTGAACCAGTACGCAGCGCCGATATACGCGCCGACCGACCAGGGCGCGTGCACGGTGCGGCCGGTCCGGACCAGGCAGACGATCAGCATGACCAAGCCGGCCGTCGCGACCACCTCGGCGAGCATCAGTCGCGCCCCATCTCGCCCGGTGGACGACAGGTCGACGAGTTGCGCGCCGAACATGGCGTCGGCGAGCACGGCACCACCAATCGCCCCCACGCACTGCGCGGCGATCAGCCCCGCCGTCTCTCTGTCGCGGCGCAGCGCGAGGGTGACGACCGGATTGAGGTGGGCGCCCGACACCGGCGCGAAGATCAGGATCAGTACCGCCAGGCCCAGCGCGGTCGTCGTCGAGTTGATGAGCAACTGCAGCCCGCCGTCGGACGTCCGGTCGGTCGCGGCGATGCCCGAGCCGACAACGACCGCGACCAGCAGGCCGGTGCCGAGGAACTCGGCCAGCGCCCGCCGGATCACGCCGGCTTGCTCGCCCGGACGATCGCGCCGTGCATGCCGGGTGCGGCCTCGTGGGTGAACTCGACGGATGCCTCGGCGAAGCCGGCGGCGGCCAGGCCGTCCAGGTACTCGCTTCGGCTGAGCGCGCCCGCGATGCAGCCGACGTAGCTGCCGCGCTCGGCCCTGTCGGCCGGCGTCAGGTCGTCCTCGGCGACGACGTCGGAGACGCCGACGCGCCCACCGGGGGCCAGCACGCGGAACATCTCGCGGAACACCGCCGGCTTGTCGTCGGACAGGTTGATCACGCAGTTGGAGATGACCACGTCGACCGCGGCGGCAGGCAGCGGGATCGCCTCGATGTTGCCGCGCAGGAACTCGACGTTCGTCGCTCCGGCCTTCTCGGCGTTCGCCCGGGCCAGGGCGAGCATCTCGTCGGTCATGTCCAGACCGTAGGCGCGCCCGGACGGGCCCACCCGCCGGGCGGAGAGCAGCACGTCGATGCCGCCGCCGGAACCGAGGTCGAGCACGCGCTCGCCCTCGTGCAGGTCGGCGACGGCGAGCGGGTTGCCGCAGCCGAGGCTGGCGAGCACCGCCTCCTGCGGGAGTTCGCTCTGCTCGTCCGCGCTGTAGAGGCTCGACCCGAAGCTCCCTTCGGCGCCGGGCGAGCAGCAGGAATCGTCGCAACATCCGCCGCTCGTGTTGTTGACTACAGCGAGCGCAGCCTCGGCGTAGCGCTGCCGGACCTGGTCTCGAACCTCGGTCATCCCGTCTCCTCGCATAGATGGTTCTCGATGCGTCCGACGATGCCTGATGCATTGACGGTTGTCAATGCGTACTCTCGTGGCATGACCGCTTCGCTGGACCTGATCGCGCCACTGGACGCGATCGCCTGCTGCAGCCCGATCACCCGTGAGCCGCTCGGCGCCCGGGACGCGGAACGTCTCGCGCAGGTGCTCAAGGCCCTGGCCGACCCGACCCGGCTGCGCCTCGTCTCACTGGTTGCCGCGCACGCCGACGCCGAGGCATGCGTCTGCGACCTCACCGACCCGGTCGAGCTGTCCCAGCCCACGGTCTCCCACCACCTCAAGGTGCTCGTCGAGGCCGGGATCCTCGCCCGCGAGCAGCGCGGCAAATGGGCGTACTACCGGATCGTCCCCGGCGCGCTGGACGCCCTCGCGTCGGCCATCGGTCGCTCGTGATCCTGTCGAACGCCCTGCTGGTCCTGCCGGACGGGATCCGCGCGGGCTGGCTCGACATCCGTGACGGTCGGATCGCGGATCGCGGTGAAGGGTCGACGCCGGGTCTCGATCTGGGCGGCCGGTACGTCGCGCCGGGCTTCGTCGACATGCACGTCCATGGCGGCGGCGGGGCGTCCTTCGCGGACGACCCGATCAGTGCGCTGAACTTCCACCGCTTGCACGGGACGACGACGGCACTGGCCAGCCTGGTCACCGCACCCCTCGACTCGCTCGTCTCGCAGATCGAGGCCCTCCGGCCGCTCGTCGAGTCGGGCGCGCTGGCGGGCATCCACTTGGAGGGCCCCTTCCTCGCGCAGGCCCGCTGCGGAGCGCACGACCCGGCGTTGCTGCGCCCGCCTTCGCCGGATGCCGTCGCCGCCCTGCTCGACGCGGGCCGCGGCGCCGTCCGGATGGTCACCATCGCCCCCGAACTGCCAGGTGCCGCCGAGGCGATCCGCCGCATCGTCGGCTCCGGCGCGGTGGCAGCCATCGGGCACACCGATGCCGGTATCGAGGATGCGTGCGCGGGCCTGGCCGCGGGTGCCACTGTCGGCACGCACCTGTTCAACGGCATGCGGCCACTGCACCACCGCGAGCCCGGCGTGATCATGGCCCTGCTCGACAGCGACGCCGTACTCGAGGTGATCGCCGACAACGTGCACGTCCATCCGGCGCTGTTCGGCTGGGTGATGCGTCGAGCGGCGCCCGGACGCGTCGCCCTGATCACCGACGCGATGCCGGCGGTCGGCCTGGGTGACGGCGACTACCTGCTCGGCGCGCAGGCGGTGCAGGTGCGTGACGGCGTGGCCCGGCTGTCGGGCGGCGGCTCGATCGCGGGCAGCACACTGACCCAGGACGCCGCGCTGCGCAATACGGTGGCGGCGGGCGTCCCGCTCGTCGACGCCGTGGCGGCGTTGACGGCAGTGCCCGCGCGAGCCCTCGGCATCGACGCCGGATCGCTGGACGCCGGCCGCGCCGCCGACCTGGTCGTCCTCTCCGAGGAACTGAACGTGGACGCGGTGATGGCAGGCGGCGAGTGGGTCGGCTCAGGACTCGGTCTGGGTGACCTTCGATAGACCACGGGGACGGTCGGGGTCCAGGCCCAGCCGGCGGGCCAGCGCCTCGACCATGAGCTGACCGGGGATCACCAGCGCCAGCGGGGCGAGCGCCTCGGGCAGGTCCGGCCCGGGCAGCACGATGTCGCAGTTGCCCGCGAACGCCGCGTCACCGCCGATGCCCACCACGGCGGCGTGCCGCTCGCGCACGGTGGTGGCCAACTGCGTCATGCCGTCGATGGTCGGGCCGTCGGGCGCGGCTACCAGGACGGCCGCCACGTTGACGTCCACGACGGCCATCGGCCCGTGTTTGAGGTCGGCGTAGGACAACCCGCGCACCGGGCGCAGGCACGTCTCCTCCAGCTTGAGCGCGACCTCGAGCGCCGTGCCGTAGGTGATGCCGCGCCCGGTGACGAGCGTGTCGGCGGACGCCGCGAGCACGGCCGCGGCGTCCTCGGCGGCGGGCGCGCTGCCGAGCAGCCGCGCGGCCGCGCCCGGCACTCGCGCGAACGCGTCGTCCAGCGCAGGTGGCCCATCGACGAGCGAGCTGGCCAGCACCGCGACAGCGGCGAGCTGTGTCGTGTACGTCTTCGTCGCCGGCACGGCCAGCTCCTCGCCTGCCTGGGTGACGAGTGCCAGGTCTGCGGCGCGGGCCAGCGTGCTGTCGCCTACGTTCGTGATCGCCACCGTCCGCGCGCCGTGCGCAGCTGCCCACGCCTGCGTCTCGGCGATCTCCGCGGTCTCACCCGACTGCGAGACGCACACCGCGACCGTGTCGGTGAGCCCGACGTCAGCTCGGTAGTGCGTGGCGAGCGACGGCGCCGCGAGGGCGGCCTGGCGTCCGGCCAGCACCTCGCACAGGTAGCGCCCGTAGATCGCCGCGTTGTCGGACGAGCCGCGGGCAACGAACAGCACGTGCTGGCGTCCATCGGCCAGCCGGGCGATCTGCGACCGCATCGGGAGCAGCGCGGCCAGCGTGCGGGCGAGAGCATCGGGCTGCTCGCCGATCTCGCGCATCATCTGCGTCACGCACAGACCCTCTCATCCAGGTCGAGGCGCGATTAACAGGCTCTGCGCCGCCGTTCCGATCGGGCCGCGCACGTCGTGCAGCACGGTGGCCGCCATCCCGATGCCCTCGCCGCCGAGCGTGGTGCGCGACTCGAGGCAGACCCACTCGCCGTCGGGGTAGCGGTGCAGGTGCACCGACAGGTCCGGGTTGATGAAGACGTACTTCCGCCAGTCGAGGACGCCGCTCACGCCGTTGCCCGAGTCCGCCGCGATCAGCGCCCGGGACAGCGGCGCGATCGGCAGTCCCTCGACGAGCGGCACCTTCATCCGCAGCCAGCAGGTGGCCGGACCCGGTTCGCTGAACGCCCCGCTGGCGAAGCGCGTCTCGATACCCGTGTGGTACGCGACCTCGAACGCCAGCGGGAACGGCGCCTCGGCCAGACCCTCGGGTCCGAGCACGACCGGCTCGGGGTCGGCCGCTTGGTCGGCGCCCGCATCGACGCGGATGCGCTGAGCGGTCGCGCGGAGCACGGCCCGGCCGTCGTCCGGGGTGAGCACGGCCTCGATGACCTCGACGCTGCGCCCGGCGTGCACGATGCGTGTCGTGACGTTCAGCGGCGCGATCGGCACCGGGCGCATGATGTCGACGCTGAGTCGGCTGACGCGCATGTCGCTGCGCGCGTCCGGCCGGTGCTCGATCGCATGTCCGGCCAGCGCGGACGGCGGACCACCGTGCTGCGCGCCGGCGTCCCACGGGCCACGGGTCAGCTCGGTCGGCAGGTACCGATCGGCCGCCTCCTGGACGTAGAACGCCTCGGTCATGCCGGCCCTCCGATCGCCGCGGTGATGCGCACATCATGTGAGTCGGCGCCGACCGCGGCGAACGCTAGCAGTCGCAGGCCCTCACGGGTGACGGCCGCGGAGTCGCGTTTGGACAGCGGCCGGAACGGCTCGATGGTCAGCGTCGCGCCGGTGCGGTCGCGGCTGATCGCCCAGTTCGCCCGCCAGAACCCGTCGACGAGCAGCTCGCCGCGGACGCCGCCGTAGCCCGGGTACAGCGGGACGATCCGCCCGTCGACGACGACACGTGACCGGTCGGCGTGCGAGAGCAGGAGGTTGTCGTACTCGGGCAGGAACCTCGGCGGCGCGGGTGTGTCCGGATCGGGACGCGGCGCGTCCGGCAGGTCGAGCAGTTCGCGCCCGTTCTCGTCGCGGAAGCGCCGCAGCCGAGGGCCGAGCCGTTCGGCAACCTCGCCGAGCCGGGTCAGGCCGCACCAGGTCTGGACGTCCATCACGCTGGCCGGCCCGAACGCGCCGAGGTAACGCAGCAGCATCTCGTCCACCGAAAGACCCGGCGGCGACGGCGTCTGGCTGAGCCAGGCTTCGACGGTCGTGAACGTCGCCTGACCGGCACCGGTCCACGTGCCGCGCGGCGGCACCTGAACGAGCGGCATCAGGTAGCTGACCGCATAGGCGAGCGATTCCGCGTCACGATCGGGCCACCCCCCGGTCAGCTCGCGCGCCAGCTCCGTCCGGGTGCGCGGACGCTCCTCGAGCAGCGCCCGGCCCGCGGCGAGCACCGCGTCCACGTCGACGCCGTTCACGTTGCGGGCGAACGGGCTCGCCGAGAAGCCGCTCGCAAGGACCGGCTGCACGAGCGGCCGAAGCCGCAGGCAGTCTCGCGCGCTCACCAGGTGGATCGTCGCGCGCATCAGGGACGCGCGCACCGCCGCGCGTGACGTGACGAGCTCGGACAGCTCCTCGTGCCGGAATCCGGCCAGCCGGCACCACAGCCCGACGAACGGGGCGCGCGGCGCCTGCGCCTGCATGCCGACGAGATGCTCGACCGCATCGATCGCCGTCATGTCGGAGCGGCGCAGCAACAGCTGCCGATCGAGCGTGGCGCGGTTGACGGCACGCCGCCCCAGAACCGATGTCAACGTCAACGGCTAGGGCTCGATCGCGAGCCGGGCGCCCAGCCCGATCAGGACTGCCCCGGTGCCGACGTCCATACGCCGGCGTATGCGGGCGTTGGCCATCCATCGGGTGAGGCGGGTCGCGACCACCAGCAACACCGCGAAGTACAGGGCGGTCTCCAGGCTGAAGATCGCGCCGAACAGCAGTGTGGTCGCGCCGACCGAGGCTCCGGCCGGGATGAACGCCGGCAGGAACGTCACGAAGAACACGCCGACCTTCGGGTTGAGGACGTCGGACGCCATCCCGCCGCAGAACCCCGTGCCGAGCAGCCCGCGTCCGCCGGTCTCGTCGTGAGGCGTCCCCCGCCTGCGCAACGACTGCACGCCGAGTGTGATCAGGTACGCCCCGCCGGCGATCTTCAGGGCGACGTAGCCGGCGTGGCTGGCCCGCAGCAGGGTCGAGAGCCCGAACGCCGCGGCGCCGACCCATACGCACTGGCCGCACAGCACACCCGCGACGGCGCGCGCCGCGCGGGCGCGTCCACCGCGGATCAGGGCACGAAGGACGACCAGCGTGTCTGGACCGGGTACCAGCACGATCAGCGCTGCCGCCAGCGAGAATGTCGTGACCGCGACGACCATGCCCGAAGTCTAGAAGCGACGCCGAATCCATTTTGGGCGCGCGCCCGCTACGCTCGCATCCAGAGGGAGCTGGTCGCCATCTTCGAGCGATTCACCGAAGGCGCTCGCCGCGTCATCGTTTACGCGCAGGAAGAGTCGCGGACGCTCGGCCATGATCACATCGGCACAGAGCATCTGCTGCTGGGTGTGCTGCACGATGGCGACCCGACAGCTGACGTCTTCGCCGCAGCGGGCGTATCCCTCGACGCTGCGCGGGCCGAGCTCGGCCCAGCCGGGGGAGCCCGGCCAGAGTCCGGGCACATCCCGTTCACCGCGGACGCCAAGCACATGCTCGAGATGTCGCTGCGCGAGGCGATGGCGCTCGACGACGACTTCATCGCCTGCGCGCACATCGCGCTTGCCCTGCTCGACGAGCCGGGCGGCGAGGCAGCGCGCATCGTCCGCGCGCTCGGTGCCGACCTGGACGAGGTGCGTGACGGCATCGCCGCGCTCGTCGTCGACGAGGGCGCCGAATCCGACAGCGGACCACGGGCGCGCCTCCTCGGCAGTCTTGTGCGCGAGCCGGCCGTGAGCGCCGGTCTGGGGCCGGTCGAACTGCGCTCCCAGCGCGACCTGCTGGCCGATGCGTTGCGCCGGTACGGGCGCCACGAGCCAGGCTGTCCCGCCGAATCCGGGCCTTGCTCATGCGGTCTGGCCGCGCTTCTGGCGCTCACCGAGACCTTGCCCGAGCCGGGTTAGCGGGTCAACCACAGCCCGACGGACTGGTGAATAGCACGAATTGGGCCGTGCGATCTGGACCTATCGGCACTAACGTCAAGGTTTCCAGCACACGTCGAGGGACACAGGCATGTCGAATCCGGACCCTGCGCAGGCGTCCCGGGCGCGCGCCCGGCACCGGCCGGCGCACGCCGACCCCTGGCCGAGGATGCCGCACTGGACACTTCGCGCGCAGCAGATCCTCGTGACTGCTATCGCGCTGGCTGGCGTCGCGTTGCTCGCCGGCGCCGGGGTGCACCGGGCGCATCGCGCCGACGCCGCGCCGGCCGCACCGGCGACATCCAGTTCGTCGGATTCAGGCGTCGCACCCGGACAGCCGCTCGGGCTCGGGCTGCCGACCGCGACTCCGCCGATCGCCGCGCCGTTCGTTCCCCCGGTGAGCGGTGCCCCGAGTGCACCACCTGCGACCGGGCCAGTCGTGTCGGATCTGGCCGCTGACGGCATCCCGGTCGTCGCCCTGGACGCGTACCGCAAGGCGGCCGCGGAGTCGGCCGTCCGCTACCCGGGCTGCGGGCTGCCCTGGCCACTGCTTGCGGCGATCGGACGCGTCGAGTCCGACCACGGCAGGTTCGCCGACTCGCAGCTGCACGCCGACGGCACGGCAGTGCCGCCGATCATCGGCATCCCGCTGAACGGCGTGGGCACCGCACTGATCCGCGACACCGACGGCGGCCGCCTGGACGGCGACACGGTGTATGACCGCGCGGTCGGCCCGATGCAGTTCATCCCGTCGACGTGGGCGACGTGGGAGATCGACGGCAACGGCGACGGCGTCCTCAACCCGAACAACATCTACGACGCGGCTACGGCGGCGGCCAACTACCTGTGCGCGGCCGGCGGAAACCTGCAGACCGAGGCCGGTCAGGTCAGCGCGGTCCTCGCGTACAACCACTCCGCCGCTTACTTGGCGCTCGTGCTCGCGCTCGAGAAGGAGTACGCCGCGGGCGAACCAGGGGTCACGATCCCGGTCACCGGGCCGAACCCCGCGCCGGCGCCGGGGGAGGAGCCGACCCTGCCGCCGGTCAATCCGGGCCCGGGTCTGGGCCTGCCCGGGCCTAGTCCGTCACCGACGCCGACCAGGACGCCGACGCGTACCCCGACGACGTCGCCACCGGGTACCACTACGCCACCTGGCAGCCCCACGCCGACGGACACCCCCACGCCGACCCCGACCGATACGCCGACGCCGACCCCGACCTGCACGACGCCGACGCCCACGCCCACACCGACGGACCCGACGCCGACCGACACACCGACCCCG